>Ga0209603_1000026_pt1 | contig 177994 bp, 166 predicted proteins | sample COGITO_mtgs_1206_FD_184812 | JGI IMG/M metagenome (GOLD analysis project Ga0209603, IMG submission 184812) | Pelagic marine microbial communities from North Sea - COGITO_mtgs_120607 (SPAdes) (version 2) | ecosystem: Environmental > Aquatic > Marine > Epipelagic ...
TATTGTCTTATAAATGACATTATAAAATTTATGGAGAAAACAATTGATGAATCTATTCAAGGAAAAAAATTAGTTCTTGAGCCTAAAACGAAAAACACAAAAAAGCTTTTCATAGAATGTTATGTGTGTTAAATAGATACTGATAATCAATGAGTTAAGTATCATCTTAAAAATAATCCCCCCATCTTCCCCCCATGTAGTTATTTTTCATTATCTTTGTTTTTCACAGAGGTAGCCAATGAATACAAAGGAAATCAAAGAACTTTATGGATGGAATGAAACTTTAGAAAAGTTCTCAATTTCAACTAATCCACAATTAAAAAAAGAATTTCCAGGCTCTTTCAGAATTAAAAAACACAAAGGGAAATATTTCTGGTATTATAGATTATCAAATAATGTTAAAGGAAGAGATAAATACCTCTGTTCGGTTGAACCAAATGATTTAGAACCAAACCAAACTTCGTTTGAATATGCACTTGGAATTTTGAATGAAAAACTTCGTTCTAAATTCGTTATGGGTGTTAGAAATAAATCATACCTCCACACTTATATAGTTCCATATAAAGAGAATATTGATAATGATAAACACCTTACCTCATCAGTAAAATCGGGTAGAAGAAATACCATTGATAGATTTGGGAGTTGGAGTAAAAATGAAGGTGTAAGATTGAATATTGTTCCAACCAATGAAATGAAAAATGTATTTCTCAATTATATAAAGTTTTTAGAGAAAAAAGGAAATCAAAAAGCAACCATAAAGGCACAATTACAAATCGTAAGATATTTTTTGGATTGGTTGTGTAAGGATAAACTTTTGGATGGTGCTGAATTATTTCCATCTCATCCAATTTCAGTAAATCTTCAAAACGAATTATTGAAGAAACATATCACAACAATTCCAAGAGAAATAAAAACTTTTAAGAACTCATATTATACACAAGGATATGAAATGTGTAATAAGAAGATTCAAACGATTTGGCAGGGGTATTGTGAGAACCTCGGAAAGTTAGATAGGATTAGAGATAAGAATGGTAAAATCAATCAACCTCCACACATGATAGGAAGGGATATAGTTTATTTTATTTCATACCTACAAATCAGAATGGGGTTCAGATTATCAGAAGTTTTTTATTCATATAGAAACAGGGATGTGTATAATGATTTTCACATTCCAAACTATCCAAATGAAATGGCTAGTTATTGGGAAAAATCAGAAGATGGATGGATAATCCATATAAAGAAATCTAAAAATAAAGATAGAAGTGTTCCATTCACAGATACGATTAGAAGTTGGGTGATGCCTCCATCAGAAGAATTATTAAAAGTTTCAAAATGTGTGTTAGATAAAAAGGGAAATCCACTCTATTGGGATACACCTTTTGTTGATGTGTGCATGGAATTATTTCCAAACTCATATTATCTATTCCCATCACCAAATCACAAAGAATCACCAAACTCAAAACGAAGTAAAACATACTACATGAATGAGTTTAAGATTGAAATGGTTTTGAAAAATGGGTGGGATAAGTTTGGAATAAATTCATCACATGATTTGAGAAGATTCTTTGTATCACATTCAATCACAAATACCGAATTAACACCTTTTCAGATTTCACAGATTACAGGCCACAATATCGTAACGATGGAGAAATTTTATATTAGAGATAATATGAAAGAAAAATTCAATCATTTTAAGAAAATAACTCAACAAGATTTATTGAAAATCAAACCCTCAAAGAACAAGGATTAACACTAAAAGAAATCGTGATTTTTGGGTTTATCTCTTGGGATAAGTAGTTCAGTTCTTACACTACCTCCTTTGTATTCGTGAGGATTTCCTTTCAGGTATTCTTTATCAACTTTAATTCTTGAATATCCACCTGAAATAGATTTGATTGTTGCACCAACTTTTCCATCCATTCCTTCAAACCAAACTCTATCTCCTCTTTTTAATTTACTCATGGTATTTTATTTAATCTCCCATAATATCAACGAACTCCATCGGTGATACAACTGGTTGTTGTTTTAATCCCTCCACATACTCTCTTCCTTTTATTCCATCATAGATTTCATTAGAGATATATTTTCTGATTTTAGTGATTGTATTCTTATTGATTTTACCATCCAATAATCTTATCACTTCACTTCCTTTCATACCCATCTTTAAGTAATCAACAGCCTTTGAATGTTTCATTAGAAATCGTTGGGGAGTTTCCTTTCCTCTTTTGATTCTATTATCATATCTACCCCTATCCTTCGCTATCTGGATTCCTTCTTTCTGGCGTTCTGCTCGGATTTCATTCTCAACCTCACCAAACGCACCCATTATTGTAATCATCAGTTTAACCATATATGAAGTGTTTCCATCTTCACCCAAAGTATTCAATCCTTCTTTTTTGAAATAAACATTCACACCCCTCTCACTACAATACTCAATAAATTCTAATAATGATTTAACATTCCTTGCACATCTATCAATTGAGTGAATGTGGATATAGTTAATTAAATTCTCATCTATGAGGATTTTAATTTGTTTTCCAGATGGCCGTTCAAATATTGGAATCGTTCCAGATATTTTATCCTCTTTGAAGAATTGAAAGTTAGATTTGATTGATTCTCCTTCATCAATCATCTGCCTATCGGTTTTCTGGTTAATCGTAGAACAACGTAAATAAAGTAAAGATTTTTGTTTCATAATTCCTAATTTTAATAACACCCCCATTAGAACATCTAATATAGGAAAAAATACCCAAATAACCTAATATATACCCTGTTATTCCTAATTTTATCATCCTAATCTCATCTATACATTTTTTATAGGAAAATTTGGTGAGAACCAGTTCTCATGAAATTATTATTTACCTCTGATTTCATTAGGTTTTTACAGGTAAAATTCGTATATTATATATTGTAAGGAACAACCTATTTCTACCAACCCATAGGTTGTTTGTAGGTAAAGAACTTTTTTTCTCTATCACCCCTATCTCACCCTCGTTGATTGAGATGCTCATTTTCCTCACATGGATTTTTATACACTAATCCACCTACCCCAAAAAATACCAGAAAAAAAAATTATTCCACCAGAAAAAAAACATACTAACTAATATTTGGTGTGAAGGCTTGTATTTTTATATTTTAGCAATTAAATAATGAAGAAGGAACAATCCAACATAAAGAAAAAATTAGAAGAGAAAATCAAATTAAGGCTGATTATCAAATATCCTCATATACACAAATTATATTTGGATGGTGAGATTACTTTGAAACAAGCGTATGATGGTTCTCAATCTGAAATGTTAGGTGTAGAAACTTTTAAGAGCAAGGGAACGAAAAAATTCATAACCCATTCAACCAAAATCAAGGATTCAAAATCAGAATCACCCTATCCATACCCAAAACACCCACTTATTGAAAGTTCAGTATTCAATTGTGAATACGAAGAGTTGTTAAAGATGAATTTTAAGAGGTTTAAGAGCTTTTCTCTTGATTTAAGGAAAGAACTATTACAGATATGGAATGAGGAGGGTATACCCCCTACCATTGGAAAAAATAGAAATGAAATTATTCAAGATTTTAAGAAATTAAAAGAACAAAAAACCTCATTCCTGTATTTAGATGGTGATAGTGCTTATGAGTATGTGCTTCATAACAATTATCGTTTTGGTTCAAGTTGTAATCAATTTACATCTGCACTTCAGAAAACTAAAATTGATGGGAAATCTTTATATGATATTCTTTCCAATAAAGAATATGAGTTGAAGTGGATGAGAATACTAACCAGAAATCTGAAACAGGATTATTCCTATGAATTTTCTAAAAGAATTTTGAATGAAAATGAACTTCAAAAATGGAAGGATGAAGGCTGGAGTTTTTTACCACAAAAGAAATCCCCAATTGATGATATAGTTTATTCAAAAAAGGATTTGAAAAAACTGGTTAAGGATGGATTTCTAAAACAATATCATATTGAAAATTTAGGAGTTTTATTTGATACAGAAACCGAATTCAATATAAGAAGATATAAGAGTTCAACGAAGATATTCACACACATTATTCATCTGATTAGAATTGGTTTCTCTAACACCCCCACAAACTTCAACCCGATGGTTGCACGAACTATTTATGAGAAGTTTTTAGATGATAAATCTTCACATATAGTTTATGATAGTTCAGTTGGTTGGGGAGGTAGATTTCTGGGTGCTATGATTTCCAATCGTAAAATAAAATATTTGGGAGTAGATGTGAATTCACATTTATTTGAACCACACAATACATTTGATTCAATCAGTAATTTTTTAGATACTGAACTTGGAATTAAGAGTGATTATTCCATTAAAAAATTGAGTTCTGTCAATTATAGAGAAACCGAAGAATATAAAAAATATAAAGGGAAATGTTCTATGATTTTAACATCACCACCCTACTTCGCAAAAGAAGAATATTCGGATGATTTAGAACAGAGTTATTTACACTTTTCAAATTATAAAGATTGGTTAGGAAATTTCCTATTCAATACATTCAAAATTGGATTTGAAATGGTTAAGGATGGGGGGTATTGTTTGGTGAATATTAGTGATATTTCTATTAAGAATAAACACTTTGAATTGGAACTAGATACAATTAATGCGCTAGAAGAAATCGGTTGGAAATATGAATTTCAAATTGGGATGAAAATGACTCGTTTTATTGGCTTATCAACCGAAAACATCGTTAATAGAGTTTATGACGAAAACAAAGAAACTTATATGAAAGTTGAGCCAGTTTTAGTTTTCAAAAAAGAATAAATATATCTGTATATATAAATTTCATGAGAACTGGTTCTCACCAAATCAAATCCCATAAATCCACAAGGATTTTCGTAAGTAGAGTAGAATTAGCAATTAATTATACACGGTGTTGTAACCAGTTTTTCTACATTTTCAATATTAATTTACTCAATTCAACAGATGTTTCTATTACAACTCCTTCATAGTTAGATAGTACACAGATAATGTATCCTTTGTTTAATGATACGATAAATCCTAAACTTATTCCGTAAAATCCACCACCGTATCCCTATTGTTTGCATAATTAATCGTGGTCCTCGTTTCCAAATGGTTTTATAATAATTCCTACGCTAAAAATAAATCCATCTGTTGGTGCATAAATTTCTGGAAACAAAGGGTTTTCGTGAGGTGGTAAAACCAATGGTGAAAATCTACTTTGTCTTCTATCTGTGAAATTTTCAAAGTTCACGAAAGCACTACCAAATTTAAAATTATGCATTAAGAGTAATCCCATTGTTACAAAGTCGGTTGTTTCAGTTCCGTTTGATAAAAACTGATTACCAGTATAAAATGTTTCATAACCGATTCGCCATTTCTCAGATTCGTACATTAACACACTTCCTACGTTATGTTTTGATGTTAAAGGTTTTTGTGGATTTCCTACCAAATAGTTCAATTTCGTATCTATTAGTGCATAATTTAAAAACCATCTAAAGTCTTTGTATGTAAATTTTATGTTCGTTTCTGTTCCTTTACTTAAAATTTCGTCTGTTGCATTTTCAAATACAAACAATCCACTATCTGTACTATTTAATAATAAACCGTTGTTTATTGTTGAAACGTAAAAAAGTTGATTAATAGAAAAAACAATAGTTTCAAATAATCGTGTTTTATAATTAAAGTCAAGATTTAAACCATAAGAACGTTCTACTTTTAGTGAAGATTTATCAATACCGAGTACATTTTTAAAATTTATAAATTCTGCTTCTTCTGTAAAAATATCAGGAATTTTGTAACCTAAACCACCACCAATTCTGCTTGAAAATCCATTATCATTTTTATACAATAATGAAACTCTTGGAAGTGGTAAAAATCCAAAGTCTGTGTTGTAATCTGTTCTCAATCCGGTTTCTAAAATCCAATTATCTGAAATATCGAAAATGTTGTTTGTAAACATTCCATAAGTTATATCTGTTTGGTCACGTTGTAAAGTTACATTATCATTTTCATCAAAGTTTGAAGTGTATAAGTTTGCTCCAAAAATCCAATCAGCTTTTGAAAATGATTTTTGATAAGTAACTTCTGTAAACGTGTTGATTTGTTTACCATCAAAATTAAAATCTGGAATAGTAAGGTTTCTATCGAAAAACGAAATACTATTTTTTATGTTCAAAGAACTTATTGAATCTATTTGTGTTTTATAAACTGCTTGACTACTCAACCTTTTTGAGATATTTTCTTCTGTATATTGATGAATTCCGTTTTCTCCACTTTCAATTTTTGTTACATCTCCACCAATTCTGTCATCGTAAGTACCATTTAAACCAATCCAAAACGTTGTTTTTTCTGATGGATAATAAAAGAATTTTGGGTTGAATGAAATTGATGTTGTTTTTGGTAAATTACTAAATCCATCATTTTCTGGGTCATAAACTTTTTGGTAATGTCCGGAACCGTAAAGTGAAACACCAAATTTTTCATTTCGTTTGTTGTAAAAAACATTAACAGTACTTCCTAATGCCTGTGTTTGAGTGAACATAATATCTAAAGTAGGTTCTTCGTCAGGTGTTTTTGAAACCATATTTATTAAACCTGCGATTGCACCACCACCATAAAGTGTTGAGGAACTTCCTTTAATAATTTCAAATTGTTGTAAATCTAATGGTGGAATTTGTAAAATACTCAAACCACTTGAAAAACCACCATAAAGAGGAAATCCATCTCTTAAAAGTTGTGTGTAACGTCCATCAAGTCCTTGTATTCTAATATTTGTACTTCCGCTACTCAAAGAGGTTTGTTGCATTTGAATTCCGGTACTTTCACGAAGTACCATTGAGATATTGGTGGGATTCATTATAGATTTTTCTCCTAATTCTTCTGTACCAATATATTCTATTCTTGTTGGAATTTTTCTTACCGTTCTTGTACTTCTTGAAGATTGTAATACAATTTCGTCCAATTCATTTCCTCCACTTTTTAATTTGAAAATCAAGTTTGAACTATTAGGGATTAGAATAGTAGTTCTTAAGCTTTCAAAACCTAAATATGAAATTATTAGAATATGTTCTCCGTTTGGAATTTCTGTAAAAGTTGTATTTCCGTCAAAATCGGTTACTGCTCCTTTTTCTAATGTTTCGAAATAGACTGTTGCTCCTATTAACGGTTCGTTTTCAGATTCTGAAACTACTTTTATTTGTATATCAGTTGTTTGTGCTTTTATAGAAAAACACATTATAATTGTGAATATTGCGTTTAATATGTATTTATTCATTGTAAATGTAAAAATTAATTAACTTAAAATTTTTGACTTTTAGGTCTATATTTTAGCTAATAAATTGTGGAGGTTGCCAGATGTTAGAATGAAAATTAAACCTGTAGATTGATTGATAAACAGATAAAATTTCTGTAGAAATTTGATTATTTAAATCTAAATCAAATTTTAGAATTGGTTGATACGTAATTGTGATTCCACAACAATTACAAATACAAGTTATTGGACAAGTATCATCACTATCATTTTGATGATTGTGATTATCACTTATTTCGTCTTGTTGTTGGTCCTCGGTGTTATTTCCGTCAGAACAAGGTTTGATTGACAAAACAAGTATTAATAATGATAATATGATAGTAATAAATTTCATTGTCACAAAGATAGAGAACTTTCATTGTTCTCGTTTATTTTTTTTAAATGTAATAAATACATCTGTATATGTAAATTTCATGAGAACTGGTTCTCACCAAATTATTTATCTCGGAGAATTTCAAAAATCATTGAAATCACATTGATTTCTTTATCACCAACAAAAGAATCTTTATACTGATAATCTGAAATCTGTTTTATAGTTTTTCCAACATTATCAGTTGAAAACTCATCAACATTATCAAACAGAAATCTATAAAGTGGCACAAAATCTTTAACCTTTGAATCTGTAATAACTTTTCTTATCAGGTTGAGGTTTTTTGTTGAATCATTTTTTGATTTTAATAGTGATAAAACTGCATCCATATAATTCAATTGAATTGAGGAGTTTTCATCAAGGTTTAATTCACCCTCAACAACCTGTTGTTGAATTAAACCTATAATACTACGAATATCAGGATAAGAACTATTAACTAATGTTTCCAAATCCCCCATATCATACTTAACTTTCTCAATATTCATAATCTCTTCCATCCTCTTAATTACTTGCTTTTTAGAAGGTGGAATGATTTCAAACATTTGGCATCTACTCTGAATCGGTTCAATGATTTTTTCAAGATAATTACAGGTTAAAATGAATCTTGTGGAGGTTGAAAATGTTTCCATCAAATTACGAAGAGAAGCTTGTGCGTTTGGTGAGAGATAATCGGATTCATCCAAGAAAACAATCTTCCATTTTTTGAATCCCATTGAAGATGAAAATCCTTTGATTTTATCTCTAACTACATCAACACCACTTAAATCAGATGCGTTAATTGTTAATACATCACAATCTATGTGATTGGTGATGATTTTGGATAATGATGTTTTTCCAGTTCCTGCCTTTCCAAAGAACAATAAGTGAGGAACATCATTGTTCTTAATGTAGTTTTTTACTTTTTCTACAATATGGTTATTCCCAACAAATCCATCCAATGAATCAGGCCTGTGTTTTTCAACCCATAAACTATTTTTTATATCATTCATATTATCAATCTTTTCCAAATATTCTTTTCAATATTTTTTCCATTTGGGAGTATTCAACATTTGGATATAACTTCTTTAATAAAACCTCTAAATCATCTAAATCTTTTTTAATATCAATACCACTTGGAGAATCAATTTTCTTTATTTCTTGGTATGCTCTTTTGATTGAAATCTCACCTGTTAAAACCATTTCAGCAAGTTTTGGATTATTCTGTTCCACAAACGATAATTGATGTTCGGTTTTTTGTGAAACACCTGTTTGTTGAAATATATAATCCCTCATTCCTACACCACCCATTATCTTCTTTCTATCCTTGTATCCCATCTTTTTAATTTGGGTTTTCATCATGCGATATTCATTTACTTTTTCAATGGTAGTTTTACTTCTGTATTTATTGAAATTGATTAACGAAATCACATCATAATCAAAAGAAGATTTTATCACCTTAACTTTCTTTAATCCAATATTTGAACAAGCCTGAAATCTTCTGTTCCCACTAATGATGAAGTTGGTTTTTTTATCTACAATTATTGGTTGAAGTAATCCATATAATTTGATATTTTCTTCCAACTCCTCATCCTCACTTTTCCTTCCACTTGAATAGATTTCTTTATTGATTGGATGTTCTTTAATTTTAGAAATATCAACCCACTCAACCTCATCTAATTTATCAGGTTGAGGTTCATATTCAATTCCATATTTTGAATTCAATTTGAATTTCTCATCCTCTAATATTCCTTGATGTTCAAGAATATCATAATAATCTTCACACTCACGAGTTGAGATTTGTAAATCCTGTGCAAGAAGATTTATAAATTCATAATCGTAATTCTTTTTCTTAATCTTTTTAGGATAGATTTGAGAATACTTTCCCTTTGGAATAACATCAATTAAAACCGAATACCATTGTTCAGGTTTATCCATTATTCTTTCAAGTGTTATTTGATTATCTGCTATCTTCATAACAACCTCAACATCCTTAATTCGTTTGATTTGATTCCACACCAACCAAGTGTATTTTTTGAAGAGTTTTATTTCATCCTCATTCATGAATTTCACATAATTGGAATCTTGGATTTCAGTAATGTTTTTTACTATCTCACTTACTTTCATTATAGAAATCGGTTTTGATTTTATATTCATTTATAATCCTATCAGCCTTTCTAAAAGCATTAAAGAATTTTCTACTATTCTCAAGGGTAAATTCATCTGTGTTAAATAATGAAAAATGGATTAGAGCATTTCTAACCTGAATCATTTTTTTCCATCTTAACATCGTTCCATAATTTATAATATCCCAATCCTTTAATTCCATTACTTTAGTTGATAAACCCTTCCGTTGATATTCCTTCACATCAGGTTTCAAAACATCCCAATATTCTTCTGATTTTTGAAACCAAGAACATAAAATCCATAGAACATTTATTCTATCCTCAAACAAACTTTGTGCTAGTAAAAAAGAAACTTCATAATCACCCTCTTTGAAATGTTTATTATATTTTTTTATTGAATGAGTAAATCTTTCTCTCAATTCATCAGGGTTCATCTTCACCCTATCCCAAAAGGTTGTTATATTATTTTCTTTTCTATGTGCCATAATTCGTTCTCTGATTAAGGGAATCTTAAATATCCTTTTTAAGAATAGTAAAAATAAGGAAATAATGAAGAATACCATTATCAAGAGAAACTCCCTTAAATCAACTCTTATGAGTGTTTCCTGATGATTTTATGATGATTCGTATATGTATTTTCAACCATGCATGATGAAAAATGTAAAATCATCTCCTCAGGATTCTCTTTTTTGAAAAACTATATACTTATAATCGTAGGGATTGATTTGATGGTTCAATCTTGAAATTATTATGAGGGGTTTGGGGATTGGCAACTTTTATCCAAATCAGAAAACAGGAAATCCATAAGGAAACCGAAAACCTTTGTTGAGATACATAAACTTTGGAGTTGGCTCCCATCATCAGGGGAATGGGATGAGTGAGAAATAATCAATACTCACTATTGTAGTACCTAATTGGAAGTATTACACAATTGAACTTATCACAAAGGAATATGAGAATATCCCTATAAGTTGTATTGTACCCCTTTTGGAAATATAATACCAGTATTTATAGTAAAATACTAACAAAGAATAAGATTAAAAAAAAGAGTATAAACCTTGAACTATGGAAACTAAAAAAGAAGAAATACCAGTTGAATTTAAGAACAAATTCAATTCGTTTGAAGAATTCAGATTATACAAAGTTGAGGTTGCTAAAAAACAATTAGAACAAGCCTTTGAAAAAGTAAAAACAAATGGAAATAAAGATTGGAAAGAAAAGATTAAAACAGATTGAAGGAAGTGATTGTGATAATATCATTTTCGTTGATAGAGATACAAAAAAAGAATACTCGTTTGATGAGTATTTGGAGTTAATTAAAAAAGAAAACAAATGAAAGATTTAGATAGAGAATTACAAAATGAAGAAAAGTTTATCATTCCATTATTGGAAGTTGTAAAAGATAAACGAGGGATGAAACATGCCTTAAAGTTTTCACGAGAATATATCCTGAATTTCTTAATTGAAAGAGGGGTGTTAAGTGAAACAAGAGAAAAACTAATTCAGGAATTGAGAAATAACACAAACTACGAACCAAGAGAAATAATGGAACTGATAAATTCATATTTCAAATGGAAGGAGGCTCTACCTGAATTCAGTTTGAGAATCAACCAACGATTAGATGAAGCATCTGAAAGATATGGAACAGAATTTCAAAAGGTAGGTAATAAACTTTTAGGATTTATCAGAAGAGATAATACTAACCTTGTGATTGATGTTTCTGGTGTGAATGAAATGGTTATTGCAGAAGTAAATAATCAAGGAATAAATTGGAGAAACAATCAAATATCTTCACCTGAAATGAGGTGGATTGTTGAATCAACAAGAAACAAAATGGGAGTATCATTATGAGAACACAAAATCTACTAATTTCGGAACACTCCTCCCCTTACATCAAACGATTGGTATTGATGAAAAGAGCAGGAATAAAATTAAATGATAAACAAAAGAAAAGATTGAGTGAATCTGTATCACAGGTTCTTCCAATTAAGTATCACGATAGAATGGGAATTCAAAATTCATCACTAAAACAATTCAAAGATTTGGAGGATGATGATGAACTTGATTTATCTGAACTAATGGATGATGAGGTTTCAGATGAGGATTCAGAATTATTTGATGCTATACTCAAAGAAATGGGTTATGGTGATGATGATGAGGAAGAGTATGAACCTACCATTGATATGGAAGATATACCTGAATTAACAGATGAAGAATTAGAGGAAATAATCAGAGAATTAGAATATGCTACTGGTGAGTATGATGATGATTAAAACAACCTCAACAAAGATTAAAAAGAATAGTGAGATGGTAAGTAAATACCTTGATAATATCTATGTTCTAAATGATAAGATTTTAGAAACAGATATAATGATATTAGGGGAGTTATTGAATGATATAGATAGTTGGAGAATATGTTTAGATGAGTTGGAATTTAAGATAAAATCACACCCTCAATTTCATACTGATGGGAAATCAATTGAGTATGATGATGAGAACAAAGAAATCATAATTTATTAAAGGAAAAACACATGGAACAAACATTAGAACTATTAGGAATCAAAACTGATTTACTTACATCAAAACCACTATTTACAAGATTAGAAACAGAAGAAATATTTGGATGCACTCACCAAACATTAAAATCCTTTGAAAGAAGGGAATTGATAAAACCGAGTAGGTTCAAAAACAAGAACTTTTATTCAGCCAATGAAATTCTTTCTTGTATCAAAAAACAAATACCACAAGCCTGTAAAATTAGTAAGGAAGAAATGGAATGGAATAATATATGGGGAGAGTAGTTAATTATTTCGGATTATATCAAAATTAAATATTTATACATAGTGATAGATTCTCACCAACTAACATGAATCTACTACTATATCATAATAATTTTTTACATTCATCACTTGACCGAAGGGATACTTTCACCAGTATCCCTTTTGTTGTACATGAATACATGACAAATTGACATATTTTTTTATTATCTTTGTGTTTAATTTATGTTCAACAATCTTGGAATAGATTTGGATATATAAAATTATGGGGGGAACGAAGATTGAATATTTTTCCACCCATAGTTCAACCAAATATAAAAATGAAAGGAGAAACAAACACAATAAAAGAAAAGAATCCATATAAATATAATGGTGAATCCACCCATATTTCCCCCCATTCAAAAGCTCTCTTAAATACTGATAATCAACAACTTACAAATAATAAGAAAGTTTATATAGAATCCTACGGTTGTCAAATGAACTTTTCAGACAGTGAAATTGTTGCTTCCATTTTGAACCAAGAAGGTTATGAACTTACTGAAAAACTGGAAAATGCCAACTTGGTTTTGGTAAACACCTGCTCTATAAGGGAAAAAGCAGAACAAACCGTTAGAAAAAGATTGGAACTTTTTAATGGACTCAAACGGAAGAATAAGGATCTCAAAATTGGCGTATTGGGCTGCATGGCAGAACGTCTAAAACACAAGTTTCTTGAAGAGGAAAAAATGGTCGATATCGTCGTGGGGCCAGATGCCTACAAGGACTTACCCAATCTGTTGAGAGAGGCCGAAGCAGAGAGAGAAGCTGTTAATGTGATCCTATCCAAGGAGGAAACCTATGGCGATATCGCTCCTGTGAGATTGGCCACCAACGGTGTAAGTGCTTTTGTTACCATAACTAGGGGGTGTGACAATATGTGTACTTTTTGTGTGGTTCCCTTTACAAGGGGAAGAGAAAGAAGTCGAGATCCAAAAAGCATATTGGAGGAAATTACACAGTTGGCCCAAAATGGATATAAGGAAATTACACTATTGGGGCAAAATGTAGACAGTTATCTATGGTATGGCGGTGGACTGAAAAAAGACTTTTTAAAAGCCAGCACTTTACAACAGAAAACAGCGGTCAACTTCTCTAATCTTCTGGAACTGGTGGCCAAAGCGCAACCCGGTGTAAGAATTCGTTTCTCTACTTCCAATCCTCAAGATATGTCGATTGATGTCATTCACACTATGGCCAAATACGACAACATTTGCAATTATATTCATCTCCCAGTTCAATCTGGAAGCAATGATATTCTCAAAAAAATGAACCGACAACACAGTCGAGAGGAGTACTTTGAATTGATCAATAATATTCGTAAAAACATTCCCGATTGTGCCATTTCTCACGATATGATTGCTGGTTTCCCATCGGAATCAGAGAAAGATCATCAAGACACATTGAGCTTGATGGAGTATGTAAAATATGATTTTGGTTTTATGTTTGCCTATTCCGAACGCCCCGGCACTATGGCCGCCAAAAAAACTGTAGATGACATCCCTGAGTCCACCAAAAAAAGAAGACTTCAAGAAATCATTGATCTACAAAGAGTGCACAGTGAATACAGAACCCAGCAATTTATTGGAAAGACCGTATGTGTTTTGATTGAAAAAAGCTCAAAAAGATCCAGTGAATTTTGGAGTGGAAGAACCAGCCAAAATACTGTAGCTGTTTTTCCAAAAGAAAAATACAAGGTAGGAGAGTTCGTTGACGTAAAGATCGAAGAAGTGACTTCTGCCACTTTGATCGGAATCGCAGTAGGTCTCTCATCATCAATTTGATATTATGGAATCCGTACAACACATCAAACAGCGTTTTGGAATCATCGGCAACGATGACGGACTCAACAGAGCTCTGGAAAAAGCCTTACGGGTATCTGCCACAGAAATTACCGTTCTGGTAACCGGCGAAAGCGGAGTAGGAAAAGAAAATATTCCCAAAATCATCCATCAATTTTCACCCAGAAAACACGCCAAATACATCGCAGTAAACTGTGGTGCCATTCCTGAAGGAACCATTGACAGTGAACTTTTTGGTCACGAAAAAGGGGCTTTTACAGGAGCCACTAACACCAGAAGTGGTTATTTTGAAGTAGCCGATGGTGGAACCATCTTTCTGGACGAAGTAGGAGAACTCCCCCTGCCAACACAGGTTAGGCTTCTCAGGATATTGGAAAACGGTGAATTCATGAAAGTGGGATCTTCAAAAGTTCAAAAAACAGACGTAAGAATCGTTGCAGCCACCAACGTAAAAATGAATGAAGCCATCAAAAAAGGAAAATTCAGAGAAGATCTTTACTATCGTTTGAGTACTGTTGAAATTCACTTGCCACCACTAAGAGAAAGAAAGGAAGACATCTCTCTTTTATTCAGAAAATTTGCCTCTGATTTCGCGCAAAAGTACAAAATGCCAACGCTTCGACTAGAGCATGATGCACAAAAGGTTTTAGAACAATACCGATGGAGAGGTAATATTCGACAATTACGAAACATTGCAGAACAAGTCTCAGTTTTGGAAAAAAATCGAATCCTAAATGCCAATACTCTGAGAAATTATCTCCCCAACATGGGATCACAACTCCCAGCAGTAATTGATCATTCGGACAAAGAGGCTGATTTCTCTTCTGAAAGAGAAATTCTTTACAAGGTTCTCTTTGACATGAAGAATGATCTTAATGACTTAAAAAAACTTACCCACGAATTGATGGATAACGAAAACATGACATCGGTTCAAAAAAACAATCCCGAACTGATCAAAAAAATTTATGGTGAGCTAGAAGATGAAAATGAAGCAGTTAAATTTATCACCCCAGAGAGTAAACCAAAAACTCATAGCAGTTCACCCCCAATCAATCAATATGACTATGCCGAAACGGTAATTGAAGAGGAACCCTTATCTTTATTGGAGAAAGAAATTGAGATGATCAAACAAGCCTTGAAAAGAAGTAATGGTAAAAGAAAAATAGCGGCAAAAGAATTGGGTATTTCAGAAAGAACCCTCTACCGAAAAATCAAACAGTTTGACCTACAAGATGACGAAAATGAATAGACTATTAATTCCCCTTCTATCGGTATTACTTTCCGGAGTTCAAGCATGCGGAATCTATTCCTTTACAGGAGCATCCATACCTTCTGGCGCTTCGACTTTTCAAGTCAACTTTTTTGAAAACCAAGCGGGTAGTAGACCAGGCTCTACCGTCGAACCAGGATTGGATAGAGATTTCACCCTATCACTTCAAGACATTATTTTAGGGCAAACCAATCTGAATTTGGTTAATTCAGGTGGTGATTTAGTTTATGAGGGAGAAATTACTCAATACAGTATCACTCCCATGACCTCTACAGCAAATCTAACGGCAGCTCAGAACCGATTGACCATGACTGTCAACCTTAGGTATTTCAACACCAATAACGAAGAAGACGATTTCGAAAGAAAGTTTTCCTTTTTTTATGACTTTCCAGCAGAAAAACAGCTTTATGATATTCAAGGCCCTGCACATGACGAAATATTTGAGAGAATTACTCAAGATATCTTTAACGAAACACTGGCCAAGTGGTAAGCCCAATGAACCTAGAAACATTTGATAAATTGGTTGAAAACTATGATCCAAAAGACGAAATCTTGGTTTCTAAAATGGCACTCCTTATCGAAAAATACCCCTATTTCCAGCTACCGCGATTTTTCTACACCAAATCCCTCAAAGATCAAAACAAAAATAATCTTGATATTGCCCTCAACCAGTTGGCTCTTTATACTTCGGACAGGAGTGTGCTAAAACAAAATATCGAATCTAAATTTGAATTGATAAAAAACGGAGACACCCTGGCTGCGAAAGTAGAGCCCCCTTCTGAGAATAAAGAAATTCCTGCAGAAAAACCCAAAAAGGCAACTGAACCAAAAGAAGAATACTCCTCTAAAAATACCTCGAAGCAAAGATCAAAACCAAAAGTAAAGCAAACTGAAAAAGCTGATGTTTCTCCATTGGCTCAAAAGAAACCGCAAATGCCCTTAAAAGAAAAAGCGGTGAAAAAATTAAAACCCCAACCAAAAAAGTCAGAAAATATCTCTGAAGATCTTAAAATGAGTTTTTTAGATTGGATTCAATACACCGAAGAAAACCAAAATATCGAGCCCATCATATCTGAGAAAAAGGATCCTTTGAGTGATAAATTACCCATTATCGATCGATTCATTGAAACCGACCCCAAAATCTTGCCCTTGGGAAAGTCCGAAACGATTGAATCATTGCCAAAACAAGACTTTAATTCTGAGGAGTTGATGACCGAGACACTGGCCAAAGTTCTGGTCAAACAAAAAAAGTATAAAAAAGCCATGAGTGCCTACAAGATTTTAAGTTTGAAATATCCAGAAAAAAATGTTTTCTTTGCAGGGCAAATTCAAAAACTAAAGAAATTGCAACAACAATAAAATATTATGGGAAGCTTTTCGATCTTCATCGCTTTAATCATTTTTGTTTGTTTTCTACTTGTTTTAGTAGTAATGGTTCAAAACCCCAAAGGTGGTGGACTGTCCTCGTCTTTTGGTGGTGGTGGACAACAAATGGGGGGAGTTCAGAAGACTTCTGACTTTTTGGATCGCAGTACTTGGTTACTTGCGGGTCTTTTGTTAGTGCTTATTCTACTTTCAAACATATCATTAGGAACAGATAGTGGCAACTCCGACTCCCGTCTTTTGCAAGACAATGCAGTTGAACAGCCCATTCCAGAGGTAATACCAGAAACCTTACCCGAAACCATTCCCGAAGTACCTCAAGACGATTCTGAAGAATAGTCTTTATGTCATGCTGTCAGCATTAATCCCGTTTCCCTCCAATTTGTCATAGCTTTTGTGCTTGGCACGATTTGTGAAATTTAATATTAAAATAAAAAAAATATAACGATGAGTAAAGTAAATATTCAGCCTCTAGCAGACCGCGTACTAATCGAGCCTGCTGCTGCAGAAACAAAAACATCTTCTGGAATCATCATTCCTGATTCCGCCAAAGAAAAACCGCAAAAAGGAACTGTGGTCGCTGTTGGCCCAGGAACAAAAGAAAACCCAGTAACTGTCAAAGTAGGGGATCATGTGCTGTATGGCAAATATGCCGGAACCGAGCTTCAACACGACGGTTCGGATTATATGATCATGAGAGAAAGTGACATACTAGCAATTGTTTAATAGAAAAAATCAAATAAAATGGCAAAAAAAATAGAATTCGATTTAGAAGCACGGGATGGCATAAAACGCGGTGTTGACGCACTAGCAAATGCTGTCAAGGTTACCCTAGGCCCTAAAGGAAGAAACGTAATCATCGGCAAATCTTTCGGTGCTCCTCAAGTCACTAAGGATGGAGTTACTGTCGCCAAAGAAATAGAATTAGAGGATGCACTCGAGAATATGGGAGCTCAAATGGTCAAGGAAGTTGCTTCCAAAACCAACGACTTGGCTGGAGACGGTACCACTACCGCAACCATTTTGGCACAAGCCATTGTCAAAGAAGGTTTGAAAAACGTTGCTGCTGGAGCCAATCCACTTGACCTGAAAAGAGGAATCGATAAGGCAGTAAATGCCATCGTAGATTCTTTGGAAAAACAATCTGTAGAAGTGGGAAATGCCTCAGAAAAAATAAAACAAGTAGCCAGTATATCTGCCAACAACGATGATACCATTGGAAGCCTGATTACAGAAGCATTTGAAAAAGTAGGTAAAGAAGGTGTAATCACCGTTGAGGAAGCCAAAGGAACAGATACTTATGTAGATGTTGTAGAGGGAATGCAATTTGATCGTGGATACCTCTCCCCTTACTTTGTCACAGATTCTGAAAAAATGGAGGCTGATCTTGAATCCCCATACATCCTATTGTACGACAAAAAGATCTCTGCTATGAAAGATCTTTTACCTGTTCTAGAGCCTGTTGCTCAATCCGGAAAACCCCTTATCGTAATTGCTGAGGATGTTGACGGTGAAGCCTTGGCTACATTGGTTGTCAATAAGCTCCGAGGTGCATTGAAAATCGCAGCTGTTAAGGCTCCTGGTTTTGGTGACCGTAGAAAAGCAATGCTTGAAGACATCTCCATTTTGACCGGTGGAACGGTAATTTCTGAAGAGAGAGGTTTTACGCTCGAAAACACCACCATTGAGATGTTGGGTTCCGCAGAAAAAGTAACCATTGACAAGGACAACACAACGGTCGTTAACGGTGCAGGTGAAAGTGAAATGATTCAAGGCAGGGTCAATCAAATCAAATCTCAAATTGAGTCAACAACTTCTGATTACGATAGGGAAAAGTTACAAGAACGTCTGGCCAAACTTTCGGGAGGTGTAGCCGTACTTTACGTAGGAGCTCCCTCTGAAGTGGAAATGAAAGAAAAGAAAGACCGCGTAGACGATGCACTTCATGCTACCAGAGCAGCGGTAGAAGAAGGTATTGTAGCTGGTGGTGGAGTTGCTCTTTTGAACACTCAAGCGAGCCTTTCCAAACTTAAATCTGACAATGCAGATGAAGGTACAGGAATTCAAATCATACACAAAGCCATCGAATCTCCATTAAGAACCATCGTAGAAAACTCTGGTGGGGAAGGTTCAGTAGTTGTATCCAAAGTACTCGAAGGAGGAGATAACTTCGGTTTCAATGCCAAAGAAGGTACTTTTGTAGACATGCTCAAAGAAGGTATCATTGATCCCAAAAAAGTAACTCGTGTTGCTCTGGAAAATGCGGCTTCGGTTGCTGGAATGATCCTAACGACAGAATGTGCTTTGGTCGACATCAAAGAAGAGACACCAGCCATGCCTCCTATGGGAGGTGGTGGTGGAATGCCCGGAATGATGTAATCCATGATCTATTGATAAAAAAAAACCTGCTTTTTCAAGCAGGTTTTTTTTTTACTCTCAGTCGTACTTACAACAATTGGGTAGGGCATCATAGTCATCCTCTTTGGCTTTGGTCTCTGAGGTATCATGCCCTTTGGCTGCTATAGCCGCATGAATGGTTTCAAGGTTTACTTTAGCAGGATTATAAATCAGCGAGATTTGATTGGAAGGAATGTCCCAATCGGCCGACTTAACTCCCTTAATGGATAATGCTGCTTTTTCAATTCTCTTTTCGCAAATTTCGCAGTTTCCATGAACTTTAAATTCTGCTTTTGTACTCTTTTTCTGCTTCTCTTGAGCTACCATTCCCAATGGTAACGCCAGTAAAATAATAAGGATTTTTTTCATGATATATAAATTGATTGTTAAATTTTAAGTCTTAAACCCGTGTAAATCATCCTCCCAAAAACGGGAGCATAAACCTGAGCCGCATCAAAATCAACTCCAAAAGGATCAACCGATCCTATTATTGGAGAGGGTTGTCTATAATTCCCAATATTTTCTCCTCCTAAATATATTTCAAATTTTTCAGATAAGACATAAGTCAACTGAGTAGTCCATAATGAATATTTGGGCGAGAAACCTCTGGGACGATCTATTAGGTTGTGAACCAGTCGCTGTGCTCCCACATAATGATAGGTTAGATCATAACGCCATTGTTTACCTACCGAATTAGGTTTGCTTTCCCAGCCCAAATTGGCAAAAAAGCGATTCTTGGCCAATAAGGGTTTTTGAAGAAATCCGCTTTTATAATCCATTTTTACGTTATAATTTTTATAGGCAGCTCTAAAATTCAGATAGTCCCTGAAATAGTAATCCAATTCTACTTGAAAACTTTTTGCAGTACTTTCCCCTTCTAAGTTATAAAAAGAAACCTCACGAGGCCTTTCAAAGTCAACCACCACCTGGTTAGTAAATTGAGTAATATAGTAGTCTGCGGAGAGGGTTATTTGGTGAGGATCTCCGATATAAAAGGATTTGGACAGTCCCAATCCATAGTTCCACGCTTTTTCTGGATCAAGCCCATAAATTTTTCCATCAGAGGATTCAATTTTTATGGCCCTGTTTGTAGCAAAAAGGGTTTGATTTTCTGCAAAAATATTGGCTGCTTTTCTGCCACTACCGGCTGATAACCTTATAACAAATTTCTCCAAAGGAACATATCTAAAATGTACTCTAGGCGTTAAAAAACTACCGAAGTTGTTATGGAAATCCATTCGGACTCCCGCTATCAAACTAAAATTGTCATTGTTGTCATGGCTGAATTCAAAAAAACCACCTACACTCTGATCTGTTCTTTGAAAGGCATCAACATTTACCAATTCCATATAGGTATCAAAACTATAATTTAAACCTACTTTAAATTTGTTAAGTGTGTTGCCAATGATGGAATTGAAAATTAAGTTGGTGTAAAAACTCTCTTGGTTGATGTCATAGGTTCGCAATCCATAATAGGAATCCTGATCATGGCTACTGAAGGCAGATTGAAAACCAAAGCTCTGATAGGGGGTCTCTGGAAACACATAACCCAATTTGAATGAAGCATCCCAACGTCTCGTTTTAATTTCGCTTCCCCAGCGGTTATTCATCCCTCTATCTTTTTGAGGATTGAAACTTAAAGTGCCCAATAGTTTGTCATCTTTCATATACCTCCAGCTCAAAAAGCTGACCCACCCCTTTTCCAAATCCGTGTATTGCCAACGGTTCATCAAATTGATTTGCTCGGAAACAGGGAGATCCAAAAAACCATCATTGTTATTGTCAAATTTTTCGGTTCTCTTGTTCCCATGAAGGTAGAGGCCTGTACTCCATTTTTCATCTATTTTATGATTGAAGTGCGTATTCATTTCATACCTGCCATTGATGGAACCAAATAGATTGAGGAAAAAGGGAATGTCGGTCAAAGGCTTTTTCAACTCGGTATTGATTTGTCCTGCGATACTTTCAAAACCATTGGTTACAGATCCAGCACCTTTACTAATTTGAATACTTTCTACCCAAGTCCCCGGCGTAAAGGTCAACCCGTAGGCCTGAGATGCTCCACGAACCATCGGGATATTTTCTTCTGAAATCAACAGATAGGGACTCGAAAGACCCAGCATCTTGATTTGTTTGGTTCCTGTGAGTGCATCTGCAAAGTTCACATCTATGGCCGGATTGGTTTCAAAACTTTCAGAGAGGTTACAACAAGCTGCTTTAAGTAATTCTTCGCTACTGACCTTAAGGATGTTTTGAGTCTCAATATAGGATTTTTGCGAGGCTTTTCTTCGCTGAGTGAGGGTAACCTCGTCCAATTCATCATTATGATTTTGAATCATTTGGTGTGTGATGAATGGTGTTTGTACTATTAGTGTATCGGTCTTAAAACCAACATAACTAATGATCAATAAATCCGTCTCTGGTGTTTTTTCCAAACGGAAAGCACCGTCAATATCCGTAACCGTTCCAATACTGGTGTTTTGCCAAAAAACACTGGCTCCGGTCAGTGGGTAAGTTTTATTATTTTCTTGATATTGTACCGTTCCATGAACTGGGTCTTGAGAAAAGACCGCACCCCATGAAAGACATACAATAATTATGTATTTTCTCATGATTTTTAGGGTTTAATTAGACATTAAATAGAGAGTGTATTTAATGTTGAATCAGCCGTAAAAAATGAGACTTTGGTTTAAGAGGAAAATTTTATTTTTGGGAACAAGAAAAGGCTGGGTAAAAACCTCCTTAAGAAAAATGGCTTTTGTGGTTTTGAAAGATGTGGTAGTGCTATGTGGAATTACAAAACCACTAATTTGAAAATCATCATTAACGCTTTTTTGGGGATGATTGTTTTGGATAAAAATGGTTTCATCCTGACAGCAGTGATTTTTGGAAACCTTACCCCCTTGATGATCTTGACTTTTTTCCATGGACATCTTACATCCATTTGCATTCCAAGCCAGCGCAATTTCCTCAATATGCCCACCACAGTAGTGAACATTCAAAGCCATCCCGATTTTTGAAGTCAAAAAAATCAGTATGAAAAAAACGGCTTTGACGCTCCTCAGATTCATAATGTAAAATTAAGGATTTTATCCTAATTGGTAAAATAACATCGCAGCAGCCATGACGAGCATAATAAAGTTTTCTATCAGCGTTGCTTCGGTCATGGGCAAATTTAGGGCAGTCCCCAAACAAGCACAATTGATCTTGTTTTTATCAAAAAGGGTGTAAATAACCCCAATGGTAGTTATGGATAAGATCACAATAGTGGCGATAAAAGCAAAGTTTAATTGCCAACGCAGCAATAACATCAAACCCAACAGGGTCTCAATAAAAGGGTAAATTTTGGCGTAAAAAGGACTTCTTATGGCCAGTGGATCATATTGTGCAAAAGCAGCGGGAAACCCCTTGTAATCCAAAAATTTAAAAAAACTGAATACCATAAAAAATAGCCCCATAAAATCGATCATAAAATTGGAGATGTGAAAAGTATTTTTTTGGAGCAGAACCCCACCAGCAATCAGGTAAACAAAAATCAAGAAGAGAGGGAAGAGCTGTTTTAATTTAGAGGTGACCTCCAAAGAGGGGGAATCTCCATTCTTCGATTCAAGAGATGGAATGTATTTTTGGGGTAAAGCTTCCGAAAGTTTTTTCAATGTCAATGTCTTCAAAACGCTCATCTCTACTCTTCCATTGGGGAGATCAATTTTGAGGTCTTTCACCTCATCCAAATCCATCAATTTTTTGGTCACCGAAGAAACACATCCTTCACACGTCATCCCCGAAATTTTTATATTCTGCTTCATTGTTGAAAAGTGGGCTTTATTTGGTTAATTAAACGCTGTAAATAAGGGGGAAATTAAATTTTAGACAATGATGTTTTTAATACTTTTGTCTTCATCAGCATTTCTCTTTCTTTTATGCAAAAATACTTAAAAAAGACATCTGTTTCGGATCAAAAAAATCCATTTATCCCAATAAATATTCATCGATTAAGAAAAATAAATGAGTAAAAAACAAATTTCATCTGCTCTCATCTCTGTTTTTGACAAAACAGGTTTGGCCCCCATCATTCACCAATTAGCCTCTCAAGGAGTTACATTCTACTCCACTGGAGGTACGGAAAAATACATTCGCGATTTGGGCTATAATGTAATTGCAGTTGAGGATGTTACGGGATACCCATCCATTTTGGGAGGTAGGGTAAAAACATTACACCCCAAGGTTTTTGGAGGGATTTTGAACCGTCAAGAAGTTTTGGACGATCAAACTGCTTTGGAGGAATTTGAAATCCCACAAATTGATTTGGTGATCGTTGATTTATATCCATTTGAAGAAACCGTTGCTACAGGTGGAAGTGAACAAGAAGTTGTTGAAAAAATTGATATTGGAGGAATTGCCCTCATCAGAGCTGCCGCAAAAAACTTTAAGGATACTTTTTGCGTTTCTGACAAAAACGATTATAAAGATTTTCTGGATATTCTAACCCAATCCGATGGTGCTCCGGACATAGAACAAAGAAAAAGGTATTCCGTCAAGGCTTTCCAAACCTCATCCCACTATGATGCTGCCATCTTTAACCATTTTAACGAAGAGGAAGACGTACTGAAACTGAGTGTCCAAAATTCCAAAACCCTCCGCTATGGAGAAAACCCACATCAGCAAGGAAAATTTTTCGGTCCACTATCCGATCTTTTAGAGCAAATTCACGGGAAAGAAATTTCTTACAATAACCTTTTGGATATTGATGCAGCAGTTAATCTGATGCTCGAATTTTATCAGGAAGATCCCAGTTTTGCAATTCTCAAACACAACAACGCGTGTGGCTTTGCAACCCGCTCTACTCTCAAAAATGCTTATGTCGATGCGCTTGCTGGAGACCCCGTCTCTGCCTTTGGGGGGGTGCTAATTACCAATAAAACGATTGATTTAGATACTGCCAATGAAATCCACAGCCTATTTTGTGAGGTGGTAATTGCTCCCTATTTCCAGGAGGACGCCTTAGCCCTTTTGAAAGGAAAAAAGAACAGAATATTATTGGTTCAAAAAGACACCCCACTGCCCTCCACCACCTATAGAAGTTGTCTCAACGGCATATTGGTTCAGGACAGAGATTCCAAAACTGATGTTGCGGAAGAGCTCGAATTTGTCACTGCCAAAAAACCCAATGGACAAGAGATTGAGGATTTGATATTTGCCTCTAAAATTTGTAAGCATACCAAATCAAATACTATTGTTTTGGCGAAAAATGGTCAACTACTCGCTTCTGGAACCGGACAAACCTCTAGAGTAGATGCATTAAATCATGCCATTGAAAAAGCCAAGCACTTTAATTTTGACCTTAATGGTGCCGTAATGGCAAGTGACGCTTTCTTTCCATTTCCTGATTGTGTGGAGATCGCTCACAAAGCTGGGATAAACAGTGTCCTTCAGCCAGGGGGATCCATAAAAGACCAACTTTCCATAGATTATTGTAACGAAAATTATTTGTCAATGATCTTTACAGGTACGCGTCATTTCAAACATTAATTTTCATAACTTTATTGAGAATAAAACCATCAAATTATGGGTTTTCTTACCGAAGAAATCGCAATAGATTTAGGCACTGCAAATACCTTAATAATCCACAATGACAAAGTAGTGGTAGACAGTCCATCTATAGTGGCCATCGACAGGACAACCAATAAAATTATTGCTATAGGTAAAGAGGCCAGCATGATGCATGGAAAAACGCATGAAAACATCAAGACCATCAGACCCTTGAAAGATGGTGTCATTGCTGACTTTAACGCATCGGAGCAAATGATCAATGCCTTGATCAAAAGTATTCCCACACTCAAGAAAAGATTCTTTACCCCTTCGCTAAGAATGGTGATTTGTATTCCTTCAGGAATTACGGAAGTGGAGATGAGAGCAGTAAAAGAATCGGCAGAGCGAGTCAATGGCAAAGAAGTCTATTTGATACACGAACCTATGGCAGCGGCCATTGGGATAGGAATAGACATCATGCAACCCAAGGGTAATATGATTGTCGACATAGGAGGAGGAACCACTGAAATCGCAGTAATTGCTTTGTCTGGGATTGTTTGTGACAAATCCGTCAAGATTGCAGGTGATGTTTTTACCAATGACATCGTCAACTACATGAGAAGTAAGCACAACCTATACGTGGGTGAGCGCACTGCTGAAAAAATAAAAATATTGATTGGTTCCGTGATCGAGGATCTTGAAAACCCTCCCGAGGATATGTCTGTTCAAGGAAGAGACTTAGTTACCGGTAAACCCAAACAAGCCATGATTTCTTATACTGAAATCGCCAAAGCACTAGACAAGTCCATCATAAGAATTGAAGAGGCCATCATGGAAGCTTTATCCCAAACCCCACCTGAATTAGCCGCGGATATTTACAATACGGGAATTTATCTTGCTGGAGGCGGAGCACTCCTTAGAGGTCTGGATGTCAGACTTTCTAGAAAGACGGATCTGCCTGTTTATATTGCTGAAGACCCCCTTCAAGCCGTTGTAAGAGGGACTGGAATCACATTAAAAAATATCGACCGATATAAAACCATTTTGATCAAATAATGACTTATGCGGCAGCTCATCAATGCCCTACTTAAGTACAAAAACACCCTATTATACTTGGGTTTATTGATCATTTCCCTTATTTTTTTAAATCATCGGAGCTTTTACCACCAATCCATCTTTAGTAGAACAGGACTGGCACTTTCTAGTAAATTCAATAGGACAGTGCAAAATGTTTCTAGTTACCTCGATCTTGCCTACACCAACGAAAAGCTAATCGCTGAAAATGTTAAACTCAAGGCACTTGAATTGATGCATTTTACAGAGCAAACCCCAAAAGACAGAACCATTGATTCATTCCCTTTTAAGGTTCTGGGGGCAAGAATCATCAAAAATAGTTATAATCTAGCGAGAAATTACTTAATAATAGATCAGGGATACACAGATGGAATTGAAACAGAAATGGGAGTCATATCCAGCGATGGTGTTGTGGGGATTGTCAATCAAGTAACTGCAGAGTTTTCGAGTGTGATTTCTATATTACACCGAGATCTAAAAATCAATGCTGGTTTTAAAAAAAACGGCGCATACGGTTCACTATCTTGGCAAGGAAAACACCCCAAAAGAATGAAATTGAATGATGTTTCCACCTTAAACCCCGTGATGGTAGGAGACACCATAGTAACTGGCGGTATGTCAGATTATTTCCCTTATGGCATTCCTATTGGAAAAGTTTTTAGTTTTCAAAAACCCGAACTAGAAGGATATTATGATATTGATATTGAGCTATTTAGCAATCTTACGCAGAAAGATTTCGTTTATATCTTAAAAAACATAAAGAAGGATCAACTCAATCAATTGAAAAATGAATCGCGATAATTTAATATTAATTTTTCGGTTTTTACTTCTGCTGTTTCTTCAGGCATTTTTGCTGAACAACATTAATTTTTTTGGATTCATCAATCCCAACCTTTATCTTTTATTCATCATAGTCTATCGTTTGGATGGCAACCCTACTTTATTGATTGTTTTGGGCTTTGTAATGGGGCTACTGCTGGATTTGTTGACACAAGGATCGGGGGGGCAAACCATTGCCGCTTTGACCATATCTTTCCTAAGGCCCTATATCATAAGATTCTCTTTTGGTGTAAATTATGATGTCCCTATGGGCATGATTAAGGGAAGTTTACTTACCCAAAGATTACTGTATCTGTCATTGATGGTGGTGATTCACAATTTGGTGCTCTGCAGTGTCATCTACTTTAGTTTTGACAATACCATTACCATTCTAAAAAACACTCTTTTTACATCTTTATTTACCTTTATACTGATTTACATTTCCTTGGGATTATTCAAAAATAAATGATTAGACGTTTTTTTTTACCGGCTGTAACCCTTTTAACTGCAGTAGTTTTTATTGGTAGGCTGATCAGTTTACAACTGCTCAACTCTTCCTACAAACTCCTTTCTGACGGAAATGCTGTAATTGAAAATTCTATTTATCCCGAACGCGGATACATCTATGATCGCAACCAAAAACTCTTGGTATCCAACCAACCGGTTTACGATTTGATGGCCATCCCCGAAAATATCGCTGTATTTGACACCCTTGAATTCTCAAAAATATTGGGTGCTTCAAAAGCAGAACTCAAAGAAAAAATAAAATTAGCAAGAACTTTTTCTGTCAAACTTCCTTCCATTATTGTTGGGAAAATTTCCAGAGAACGCAATGCTGTAATTCAGGAAAAGATATGGAAATATCCTGGTTTTTTTCTGCAAAAAAACTCTGTAAGAAACTATCCTATTTCTCTCGCCTCCAACCTATTAGGCTATGTGAGTGAGGTCACCAAAAATGATATGAAAAAAGATAATTATTACCACTTGGGGGAATTGATCGGCAGGCAGGGGATAGAGGAGTATTATGAACATTTTTTAAGAGGAAAAAAAGGAAAGAAATTTTATCAAAAAGACCGCTTTAATAGAATCATAGGATCCTATGAAGATGGAAAATATGATGTTCCTATGGAAGGTGCACAAAATCTTTATCTTACTATTGACAGGGAGCTTCAGCAATATGGTGAAGAATTATTTCAAAACAAAAGAGGCGGTATTGTAGCCATAGAACCCAAAACGGGGGAGGTGCTTTCTCTGGTCTCAGCTCCCAGCTATGATCCCAGTATACTCATTGGCAGAAAACGATCCGAAAACTATAGAAAACTAGCATTAGACACCTTGGCAAAGCCCCTCTTTGACAGAAGTCTTCAAGCACAATATGCTCCAGGATCCCCTTTCAAATCCCTCAATGCTCTAATCGCCTTACAAGAGGGAGTCATCGATAAAGAGACATCCTTCTCATGTCAAAAAGGCCACTTCTATGCCCGTGGAATGTTTATGGGGTGTCATTGTAGGCCTGGAACCAATAACAACCTGCGCTCCGCTATTTACCGATCTTGTAATACTTATTTTGCTAATGTTTACAGAAGGATTGTTGACCGAGCAGGAGAAAATATTGAGGATGGGATGAATATTTGGAATGAACATTTAAAGAGTTTTGGTTTGGGCAATTACCTCGAATATGACTTGCCCGTAGGGAAAAAAGGTTTTGTTCCAGATGCTGATTATTACAATCATTGGTACAAAAAAGGGGGCTGGAAGTCCGCAACGGTTGTTTCCAATGCCATTGGTCAGGGAGAACTATTAACCACCCCCATCCAAATGGCCAACTTTACCGCAGCCATTGCCAATAGAGGGTATTTTATTCAACCTCATTTCCTCAAAGCCATTAGTACTGACTCCTTAAAAAAAGTATATGAAAAAAAAGAAACCTCAATTGATTCCATTCACTTTGAAACCGTGATAGATGGTATGTATCAGGTGGTCGAAAGAGGTACTGCGAGAATTGCCCAAATCAAAGGAATTGAGGTTTGTGGAAAAACAGGAACGGTTGAAAATTTTATGAAAATAGAGGGTGTGAAAACCCAAATGACAGACCACTCTATTTTCATTGCTTTTGCTCCAAAAGACGATCCGAAAATTGCTATTGCAGTCTATGTAGAAAACGGTTATTGGGGGGCAAGATGGGCCGCTCCTATCGCAAGCTTGATGATTGAAAAACACCTCACTGGAAATGTAAAAAGAAAATGGTTGGAGGACAGAATGTTGAATGGGAGTTTGATCGCAGAATACGAAAAACCTTATTCAGGGAAACCCTTTGTAATCAATGAGTAAAAGTGTCTTTTTCCGTCTCGATTGGCTGCTATTGTTGGTGTACCTAGCACTAGTGACTTTTGGTATTGTCAATGTTTATTCTGCTACTTTCAGCGAAACATCTGAAGGGCTTTTTGACCTCACTCAAGCTGTTGGAAAACAATTTTTTTTTTTAATATTCAGTCTATTCATAGGCATTATTATTCTTTCAGTAAACAGTAAGTTTTTTGAACAGTTCGCATCATTGGGGTACTTTATAAGCTTACTACTTTTGTTGGGGCTTTTTGTTTTTGGCAATACCGTTTCTGGTGCCACCTCATGGTACAATATCGGTGGAATAAGTTTTCAACCCTCTGAACTGGCCAAAGTTGCTACCGCATTGATGATCGCTAGCCTATTGAGTAAGTTTCAATCGGACATCCAAACCCCAAGAACTTTGTTTAAAATTGGAGCATATGTTCTCTTTCCCTTTTTCCTCATCGTTTTACAACCCGACCCTGGATCGGCTTTGGTTTTCGGTGCTTTCTTTTTTCCCTTGTTCAGAGAAGGACTTAACTATTCCTATTTGATCATTTTCCTCTCAGTGTTGTCCCTATTTTTTATCACCCTAAGCTTTCCTTTTGGTGTGGTGGTTGGAATCATCATCTTGTTGATCTTTTTACTCTACTTCATTTTTAAAAAACTGAATCCCAAAATAAAAATTTGGCCTTTTCTGTTTTTTTTAATGATTTCAATCGGATTTTCATTCTCAGTAGACTACATCTTTGATAATGTCTTTCAACAACGACACCGCGATAGGATCAATATTGTTTTAGGAAAAGAAGTAGATATACAAGGAGTCGGCTACAATATTAATCAGTCTAAAATCGCAATCGGATCTGGAGGATTAAAAGGAAAGGGATTTTTGGAGGGTACACAAACCAAAGGAGATTTTGTCCCCGAGCAACATACCGATTATATCTTCAGCACCATCGGAGAGGAGTGGGGATTTAGAGGGGGTTTCTTTCTGATTTTTCTTTTCTGTTTACTCATTTTAAGAATCATATTAAAGGCTGAAAAACAAATCAATAAATTCCGAAGAATTTATTCCTATGGAATAGCTGGGTTAATTTTTATCCATTTTTTTATTAATATCGGAATGTCTTTGGGAATGGTTCCCACAATTGGGATTCCGCTTCCTTTTGTAAGTTATGGTGGATCCAGCATCCTAGCTTTTAGCATAATGATATTTATCCATTTAAACTTCGATGCTAATAGACTCAATGATTGGTAAGCTTAATGCTTTACGTCCAAAATATCTCTGAGACTGTTCCCCAAAGTCATAAAGGCCAACACCAAACTCATGATGGCTACTCCTGGCAATAAGGTTAAATATGGCTTGCCCAGTAGTAAATACCTAAAGTGATCTTTTACCATCCCACCCCAACTGGGTACTGGAGGCTGGGCGCCTATTCCCAAAAAACTCAACCCACTTTCAATCAATATCGCACTGGCAAAATTGGCCGCCGAAATAACGATCAAAGGGGGGATAAGCAAAGGGAGAATATGATTCCAAATGATTCGGGCTTTACCATAACCCAATGTTTGGGAAGCTTTGATAAAGGTTTTTTCTTTTAGCGTTAAAACTTGCCCTCTTACCACCCGAGCCACCTCCACCCACATGGTTAAGCCAACAGCAACAAAAACTTGCCAAAAACCACGACCCAAAGCCAATGTGATGGCAATGACCATTAACAAGGTAGGGATAGACCAAAAAACATTGATCAACCAAACAATTCCCTTATCCAAATAACCTCCAAAAAAGCCAGCCAAAGCTCCCAAAAAGACACCGATCAAAAGGGAAATAAATACGGCAATAAAACCTATTGAAAGTGATATCCTTGACCCAACGATCAACCGACTCAACAAATCTCTACCGTATTTGTCTGTTCCCAATAGGAATTTTTTTTCTTCTATATGTTGCTTTTTAAAACTGAATTCAGAAAGTGGAGATTGTAATTTTGACGCATCTATAAATTCATAGTAATCTGATGGGGAGCCATAGGGTTGAATTTCGACTCCGTCAAATTGTAATCGGTAATCTTGTAAGGGAATTTCAGTAATGCCATTTACCTGTCCTGAAAAAAAAGATTTGCTAATTGAAGGGATATTGTCGGCTTGAAGTAACAACATCTCTACTTTAAAACCTGGAGGTTTTGAGTGAATCGACAAATGCATTTGGTTGGAATTGGAGGTACTGTCTGGGGCGATTTGATAGGCAAAAATAGCCACGAATATCAAGGAAATAATATACAGTACACTGAAAACTGCCCACAAGTCTTTTAAAAATTTTTTGTAGACAACGGTCTCCCTCAAAACATCAATATTATTTTTTAATCTGAGCTACAGGATAATTCTCTAGGTTGATGTTCAAATCTTCCAAAATACTTACTGCTTCTGAAATATAAAAATCCTTTTCTAACCCTTCTATCCATCTTTTCTTTCGTTCTTTAACCACCTCATCAACGGGAACTCCAGAGTCTTGAAGCCATTCGAAAGTGAGATCAGATTTGTAATCCTTGAGAACACTAAACTCATCTGATATTTTTTTGTTGGTCTCCTGCTCTGCCAGATAATCCTTATAATTAAGAGTATAGACATAATCATCCTGTTGATCTTCTATTCTTCTGGCCTGTTGATCTACCAACTGGATATAGGGATGCTCTTTTAATCTAATGGCACTCTTATTCAAAGCATAATCATAGTTGGTTTGATTTTCCCACTTCGTAAAGGGAGCAGGTTCAATTCTATCCCAAGCCAAAGGATTTTCCTGATCTTTTTCTCCCATCTCAATATAGGAATATTGATTCTTGAGGATGATGTCACTTCGTACCCCCTCCAATTGTGTAGAACCTCCATTGATGCGATAAAATTTATCGGTTGTAAGCTTTACGGCACCTAAATCGCCGTGGGTTCCTCCTGAAATAATACGATTCAAATCGATTACATTTTGAACAGTTCCTTTTCCAAAGGTTTGTTTACTTCCCAAAATAATAGCTCTTTTATAATCTTGGAGGGCAGCTGCCAAAATTTCTGATGCCGATGCCGAAAACTGATTGACCATAACAACCAATGAACCATCCCAAATAATGGATGGGTCTTCATCGTACAATATATCTTTGGATCCTCCTGTACTTTTTACTTGGACTACTGGGCCTTTGTCAATAAAAAATCCAGTAATGTCAACAACCGTCTTAAGGGATCCACCACCATTATTTCTCAAGTCAACGATGATACCACTGACATTTCTCTTTTTTAGAGCCTCCAATTCTTTTTTGACATCACTAGCAGCATTCCTGCTTTTTTGATCTTTGAAATCGATATAGAATTTCGGTAATTGAATCAGACCATAATTTTTTCCATTCTTTTGGATGATACTCGATTTTGCATAGGATTCCTCTAACTCAACCACATCTCTATTGATTACAACCTCCTCTATGACACCACTCACTCTCTTGACAGTCAAAAATACCTGAGTACCTTTGGGTCCTTTGATCAATTTGACTGCATCACTCAAACGCATGGGACCAATTTCGACAGCATCTTCATCTTTTTGAGCCACTTTAAGTATGACATCACCCACCTCCAGTGCCTTGGCTTTCCAGACAGGCCCACCAACGATCACCTCTACAATCTCAACCACTTGATCTTTCTTTTGCAATCGCGCACCAATACCCTCAAACTTTCCTGAAATATTTTGGTCAAACTTTTCTTTATCATCTGGAGCAAAATAGTTGCTGTGGGGATCAAACTCAAGAGTTATCGAGTTTACATAAATAGAAAACCAATCCTTGCGTTCAACATCATCAAAAATTTCAAAGTAATTTTCAATATTTTCTCTGGTCTTAGATCGAGCTTCTTCTTCCAATACAATTTTTGATCTAATTTGATAGGTACTGTCTTTCTCTTTTTCAAAATCTTCCTGTTCTACCAAATCTGAAAAGTATTCTAAAGTAGAAAGTTTAAACCTTTTTCGCCAGAGGTCCTTAAGACCGTTTAAAGTTCTGGCATAAGGAACCTCCTCAAAATCAAGATTGATTGAATCCTTCAAACTAAAATCAAAAGGTTCAACCAATAACTCCTCATAAAATTGTTTTACCTGACCCATACGAGCAATCAATCGATCGTAGGTCAAATTGAAAAAAGAAACATCGGCCATTCTAATTTGATCGTCTATTTCGTCTTTATATCTTTTGAAATTATTGATGTCAGATTGAAGAAAAAATCGGTGCTGTCCATCAATCCCCTGAATGTAGCTTTCAAAAACGCGTTCCGAAAAATTGTCATCAATTTCTTTGGGATCATAGTGACCTTTCTGCATTACATAAGTAATCACCTCAATCAATAATTTGTCTTTATCCGGATTGTCTAATTCAGAAGTAGAACTTCCGATTAGAATGAGCGCAAAAAAACCACCGACGAATAGTCCGAAAAGTCTCATAAATTCTATTTAAAGAGTAAATTTAACCAAAAACCCCCTATAAAGCCTAAACCCTAAAAAAAATTTTGTTGATACTAAATTGATATAGAGGGGTTAATATTTTTTAAATTTACTTCGTATTAAAAATTCATGGACAAAAAACCGCTCATTCTCGTAACCAATGACGATGGAATTACTGCCCCTGGCATAAGAAAATTAATTGAAGTGATGAACGAAATCGGAGAGGTCGTTGTTGTTGCTCCTGACAGTCCACAGTCTGCAATGGGACATGCCATAACCATCAATTCCACACTCCATTGTACTGAGATTCAAGTCAAAGAAGAAACCCATTTAGAATACAGTTGTTCGGGAACCCCTGCGGACTGTGTAAAACTGGCAGTCAATGAAATTTTAGATCGTAAACCCGACCTATGCGTATCTGGAATCAATCACGGATCCAATTCTTCCATCAATGTCATATACTCAGGAACCATGAGCGCAGCCGTTGAGGCAGGGATTGAAGGGATTCAAGCCATCGGTTTTTCTTTATTGGATTATCGCTGGAGTGCTGACTTTGATGCCATCAGAAATTATGTCAAAAAAATTACACTAAGTGCTCTCGAAAACAAAATCCCCTCCAATGTTGTACTTAATGTAAATTTTCCGAAACTCAAAGAAAGAGAAATAAAAGGCATCAAAATTTGTCGTCAGGCCAAGGCTTATTGGGTAGAGGAATTTGACAAAAGAACCAACCCAATGGGACTCGATTATTACTGGCTAACTGGGAAGTTTGTCAATGAAGATAAGGGAGAAGACACTGATGAATGGGCGCTCAGTCAAGGCTATATCTCTGTAGTCCCAATAGAGTTTGACCTCACGGCTCATCATGCCATCCAACGATTAAACACATGGAATTTTGAGGAATAAAGAACTTTTTCAGGGCGTAATTGCTAGTTTTTTTGCCAGTTCAAGTGCAATGGTTTTTATACTACTCTATTTTTCGGAGGGGGCTATCGAGGATGCCATTGTCTCCTTGTTCCATCAAAAAAAGTTAGGAGGGCTCATCAGCATAAGTGCGCTAATCAATTTGCCCTTATTCTTTTTGGGCATGCACAAAAGAAAAACCCATTTTGCCAAAGGTGTTATGATCACCTCTATTGTTATCGTGCTGATGGTTGCGATTCTTAAAATTATTTAAATTGAAATATTACATCATTGCTGGTGAAGCTTCTGGTGATCTACATGGATCAAAATTGATGGAAGCCTTGAAGGAAAAAGATGACAAAGCCCAAATCCGCTTTTGGGGAGGTGACTTGATGCAGCAAATGGGTGGGGTATTGGTTAAGCATTACAAAATGCTGGCTTTTATGGGTTTTTGGGAAGTTGTCACCCATTTGGGTACCATTTTGAAGAATATAAAATTCTGTAAAAAAGACATCACCGACTTTCAGCCAGATGTCATCATCTACATCGATTATCCAGGTTTCAATCTCAGGATCGCAAAATGGGCCAAGCAAAAAGGCTTTAAAAATCATTTTTACATCAGTCCTCAGGTATGGGCGTGGAAAGAAAATAGGGTCCATCAGATGAAAAAAGATTTGGATGCTCTCTACGTTATCCTTCCTTTTGAAAAAGACTTTTTTGAAAACAAACACCAATTCAAAGTAGAATTTGTGGGTCACCCCCTACTGGATACCCTCAACCAAAGAAATAAATCGACCGATTTTCTCAAACAGAATCAATTGTCCGATAAAAATAATCTTATCGCATTACTGCCTGGCAGTAGAAAACAAGAGATCAAAAAAATGTTACCTGTTTTTTTAAAGGTATCGGAACTCTTTCCGAAATTTCAATTTGTCCTTGCTGGTGCTCCTGGCATAGATACTGAATGGTATCAAAAATTCTTTGGCGGAGAAAACGTCAAAATTATACAAAACAAGACCCACGACCTGCTTTTACACGCTCGGGCCGCATTGGTATCTAGTGGAACCGCAACTCTGGAGACCGGACTGCTCAATGTTCCTCAAGTGGTTTGCTACCGCAGTAGTTTTTTGACCTATTGGATTGCCAAATGGCTCGTAAAGTTAAAATTCATCTCCCTAGTCAATCTGATTTTGGATCGTGAAGTCGTCAAAGAACTCATTCAAGGGGCATTTAACGTCAAGGAAGTCGAGCACCATCTGAAATATGCTCTTTCAGATATAGGCCAAAAGAAACTCAAGGAGGATTACAAAGAACTCCGAGGCATTCTTGGTGCAGGTGGAGCCAGTAAAAAAACAGCCCAACTCATCATCGAGGCCTTGTCATAATTTTTTACAATAAATTTAGGGGATGAAAGCCCCCAGATTTCCCATCTATATCGTAACACTACTTTTTGTTAGTGGAATGTTGATTGCCCCTTGGACACAAAACAAATACTTCATCTGTTTCGCGCTCATAATCCCTTTTTTAGTCGCTCTCTTTAAAAAATACCGTGTCCTTGCTTATCTCGTATTTCTTCCCTTGGGTAGTATTCACCTCCATCAATATTATCAATTGTCAAAATCACATTACAGCCATTTTACGGTGACTGAAAATAAAAAAATCTTCTTTTACAATTGACTCAAGTACTCAAACCCAATGACTTCCAACTTCGATTTTATGGAAGTGTGGTCAAAGTCGGTGATCAAAAAACAGAAGGTAAAATCCTAATCAGTATAAACAAAGACAGCTTAAAAAAGGCTCCAAATTTAGGAGACCTCATTCTCACCCGCATTTCACCCCAACCCATCTTATCCCGATCCAATCCTGGTGGATTTGACTACAAAAAATATCTGAGTCGAATCAAAATATACGACCAACTCAAACTCACTCCAAAGAATTTTGTTTTGGTTAAAAACAAAATCAGAGGCCCTAGCGCTTATCTGAATCGATGGAATGCGACTATTGAAAAAAAAATAGATCAATCTCAACTGTCTTCCGCCTCAAAAAACACTCTCAAAACCCTACTGTTAGGAAAAAGAGATGCATTGGATCGTGAATTGGTTGAAGCCTATGCTAATGCCGGTGTAGTTCATATTTTAGCCATTTCAGGACTGCACATTGGCATCATTATGCTGTTTTTGGGCTTTGTACTCCAACCCATTCAATTGATCCCTAGGGGAAAATGGATTTATATCGTCAGTATCATCATACTGCTGTGGGCTTTTGCCTTCTTTACAGGAGGTAGTCCCTCTGTAATAAGAGCAGTAAGCATGTTTAGTGGTTTTGCTTTGGCCAAATATTCCCGTCGCATTCACAGTACCTTCCACTTACTGATCGTCAGTTTTTTTCTGCTTTTGGTTTTTTACCCTCCATTTCTTTATCAAGTAGGGTTTCAAATGAGTTATCTCGCTGTTTTGGGCATCATTAAGATTCACCCACTTCTTCAAAAACTTTGGGAACCCCGCTATCTTGTCGTGCGAAAATTATGGGAAATTACAACCGTATGCTTGGCCGCTCAAATTGCCGTTGCTCCCTTAAGTATATTTTATTTCCATCAATTTCCAGGTTTGTTCCTCCTTTCCAACTGGCTGATCCTTCCTTTTTTTGGCTTGTTTCTGATTGCAAGTTTAGGATTAGTTGTGTTAATGGCAGTGGACATGGAAATACGCCCTCTTACCATTGGCTATGACAAAATGGTAAGCTGTATGAATGATGTTGTTTTGTGGATTGCGAATCAAGAAAGTTTTTTATTTAAAAATATGCGGATGTCCATAGCCGTTTTGGTTATCATTTATATTCTGTTGTCCCTGATCTATTGGGGACTGAAATTCCAAAAAATAAGATATCTAACAGCAACTCTATCTGGACTGTTGATCCTCCAATGGGTTGTTGTTTTTGAACATTGGGAAAACTCTAAGGTCAATCAGCTTTGGTTATTGTATCAACACAACAAAACCATAGTCGCTCACCACACCCCCAAAAAACTGATGATTTACAGTCCACAAAAAATCACTGAGGAAGATCGATTTATAAATGATTTTAAAAATAAATATCCGATCGAATCCGTAAAAATCGAAGCTTTCAAAAACACTTATGTCACTAACGAATTACGCCTTTTGGTTTTGGACGAAAAAGCCATTTACAATATACCGGATTTCAAAACAACTCATCTTTTAATCTCCAGTAATCCTAAGGTAAATCTGGATCGCATATTGGATTCCATAGGTCCCAAAATGGTATTTGCCGATGGCAGTAATTTCCCTTGGAAGGTGTCGCAATGGAAAATAAGTTGTCAGAAACGCAACATCCCTTTTGTAAACCTCAGAGAAAAAGGAGCCTACTCAATCAGCCTCTGAATTTAGGCCTAAAGCTTTTGCGGTATTTTTCAAAATCACCGGGTTTACTAAAGATCATATAATCCCCCTGCTTAATCATTTTGAGATAAAGCTCAATCTGTTGAGGCTTTTGATAACCTACCAATGGAGTAATCAAATCCCCTGTTTCGCTAATAAAAATGACCGTTGGATATCCCTTAACCCCCAAAAACTGGGTAAACTGATGGGTTGAGTTCCTCCCTTTTCTGCTGGGATCATAATTGGGGTTGGTAAAAGTATTCCCAAAGTAACTGACGGTTTCTTCTCCCTCGGCGTTGAATTTTACGGCATAGTAATGTTCGGAAATATAGGCCGCCACATCACGATTTTGAAAGGTTTTTTTGTCCATCAATTTACAGGGGCCACACCAATCGGTATATACATCGACGAGGATTTTTTTTGGGTTATTTTTCTGTGCTTCCAGTGCTTCTCCAAAAGTCATCCACTCAATGGCTTGGGCATGAATCCAAAATCCACTCAGGCAAAAAACAATAAATAAAAGTCTCATATTCATAGTAATCAAATCGTTTTTTCACTTAAATCCTCCGCCCCGTGTGCAAGGCGTTTTAGGGGTTTTAAAATAGCAATGACCAATAGGCCAAACAATGTACAAAAAACAAAAATTCCAGTAAAAGTTTCCTTTTCTCCCGCAGCTTCCGCATTCTCCCCAATGGTAGCTGCCAACTTGTTACCTAACCCAGTAGCCGCCCAATAAACCCCCATGATTAGGGAAGCGTATTTTTCAGGAGCCAACTTGGTAATATAGGACAACGATACAGGAGAAGCGCACAACTCACCCACTGTATGAAACAAATAGGCCAATACCAACCAATACATCGATGAATATCCCATCAGTTCATATTCTGAAGCTGCTAAACGCATAAATAAAAACCCAAATCCCATAATTATGATGCCTATTGCTATTTTAAAAATAGCGGAAGCTTCTTTGCCTTTGGCTTTTATTCTCATCCACATACCACCTATAACTACCGCAAGTGTTACAATAAAAAACGCATTTAATGATTGAAACCAAGAAGCGGGTATTTCAAATCCTAAGAGTAGCCGATCGGTCTTTTGTTTGGCATATAAATTCATTAATCCACCAGCCTGTTCGAAAGCTCCCCAAAAAATAATAATCATTAAAAATGATATCAATAATACCTTAACCCTGTCTTTTTCAACAGATGTCAATTTTGTTCGTTTAAGACGATTTTTTTCTTCTTTACTGGAAAAGACCAAATCACCAACTCCTACAAGGTATTTTTGACCATAATAGTAGGTAATTTGTCCGATGGCCATTCCAACAGCCGCCAAACCAAAACCATAATGCCAATTGTAAGTCTCTCCAACCCAGCCACACAATAGCGGAGCAAAAAAGGCCCCTAAATTGATCCCCAAATAGAAGATATAAAATCCTAAATCTCTTCTTTCATCTCCTGGAGGGTAGAGCCCACCCACCATACTGGAAATATTGGGTTTGAGTCCACCTACGCCCAATATTATAAATGCACAACCAACGTAAAAACTCAGCTCACTGTCGAAAGCCAGGATTGCATGACCCAAACACAGCAAAAGCCCACCCAACATAACGGTCTTTTTTTGACCCAATAAATTATCTGCGATCCATCCACCAGGAATGGCGGCAATGTAAACCAACATGGTGTACCAACCGTAAAGCCATATGGCCTGCTCATTGGACCATCCAAAACCGGGATTTTGGCTTGTGGTCTCCGATACCAAAAAAATGGTAAACAAGGCACGCATGCCATAGTAAGAAAAACGTTCCCAAAGTTCTGTAAAAAATAAAACATACAATCCATTGGGGTGCCCCATAAAAGTCCTCTGATGGGGAAGTTTAGAATCGGCTTGAGTCATGAGCATTGCTTTGTAGGGCTAAAGTTACTGAATTTATAAAAGAGAATAGGACGATACTAAAATCATAGACTAAATTGTAAATACAGAATCATGTATCTTTGTAAACCATTGAAAAGGACGATATGTCAAAGAAAATAGAGGGTTTTTCCAAACTTTCCAAAGCAGAAAAAGTCAATTGGATTACCCAAATGCATTTTGAGAAGGCCCCAGAAGCAAAAGAGATCCTTTCTACCTATAATCACAGCGATGAGAAGATCCAAAAACTTCACGATGAGTTTATTGAGAATTCCATTGCCAACTTCTACCTTCCCTTAGGGGTAGCCCCCAATTTTGTGATCAATGGAAAGGAATATACCATTCCCATGGCCATAGAGGAAAGTTCTGTAGTGGCTGCCGCCTGTAAGTCCGCAAAATTTTGGGCTTCTAGAGGTGGGTTCAAAACTCAAATTCTGGGAACCCAAAAAATTGGACAAATTCACTTTTTATTTGATGGGAAAACAGAACAATTGCAGTCTTTTTTCACAGAAAAAAAACAACTGCTCATCGAATGTACCTCTTCACTTACTGCCAATATGCGTCAAAGAGGCGGAGGAATATTGGATATTGAACTCAAAGACAAAACGGATTTGATAGAAGACTACTATCAGTTGCATCTCACTTTTGAGACTGTGGACTCTATGGGAGCCAATTTCATCAATTCCTGTCTTGAGCAAATCGCCAAAACATTACAAACATTGGCAGCAGATTACAATACTTTTTTAAAAGAACAGCTTTCTATAGAGGTTATCATGAGCATACTTTCCAATTATGTTCCCCAATGCTTGGTGCAAGCAGAGGTAAAATGCCCTGTAGGAAAATTGGAAGTTTCATCCGAAATTTCGGGGATGCAATTCGCCCAAAAATTTATCAGAGCAATAGAAATTGCCCAAAAAGAACCTTACCGAGCCGTAACCCACAACAAAGGAATTATGAACGGTGTCGATGCAGTGGTCATTGCTACGGGAAACGACTTTAGAGCGGTAGAGGCCAGTGTTCATTCCTATGCTGCCAGGGAGGGCGTTTATTCAAGTCTGAGCCATGCTTATTTAGAGGGAGACGAATTCGTTTTCCAACTCAAATTACCACTTTCATTGGGGACAGTAGGGGGCCTTACCCAATTGCACCCCTTAGTGAAATGGTCTATGGAATTGTTGGGCAATCCCAACGCCAAAAATCTGATGGAAATCATTGCAGTAGCTGGTTTGGCACAAAACTTTGCTGCCGTTAAATCACTGATCACCTCTGGAATTCAAAAAGGCCATATGAAAATGCACTTGCTCAACATTCTCAATCAACATGAGGCAACCGTCGATCAAAAGCAAAAGGCCTTGGAATTTTTCAAAACCCATACGATCACTTTTAGTGCTGTGAGCGATTTTTTAAAATCCAACACCTGATCCCATGACCAAGTTTTACAGCCACGGGAAACTTTTACTCACAGGAGAATATATGGTTTTGAGAGGTGCAGATGCACTGGCCATACCTACCAAAATGGGACAATCTCTAGAATTTGAATCCAACGATTCTAAAACACTAAAATGGGAAAGTTGGGACTCAAATAATCAATTGTGGTTCAACACCACCTTTAACCTTCAAGATTTTAGTATCTCAAATACCAACGATTCCGAAATTGCCATACGGCTGGCACAAATATTAAAAGTCATCCGAGATCAAAAAAATAATTTTTTAAGAGAAAATGGTGGAAAGGTGAAAACCCATCTGGAATTTGACCGGCATTGGGGTCTGGGGACTTCCTCCACATTGATTTCTAATTTGGCCCGCTGGTCTGGAGTCGATCCGTATGAACTGCTCCAAAATAGCTTTGGCGGAAGCGGATATGATATTGCCTGTGCAACGGCCAAAAGTCCTCTTGTCTTTCGTAAACAGCCGCTTGAACCCCATGTTGAAAAATGCACGTTTGATCCCCCATTCAAATCCAGCTTATACTTTGTCTATCTCAATCAAAAGAAAAACAGCAGGGAGGCCATTGAATCGTTTAAAAAGCAAAACATCAGAGAGGAACAGATTGCTTATACCTCAGGTCTAACAAGAGCGGTTATCAAGGCTCATACATTGAGTGAGTTTGAGCAAATACTCAATGAACATGAAGATTTTATCTCACAAATTTTGAGCTTAGTCCCTGTAAAAGAAAAACTGTTTCCCGATTTTCAGGGAGCGATCAAAAGCCTTGGAGCTTGGGGAGGTGACTTTATTTTGGCAACAGGAGATAAACAAACACCAGATTATTTTAAAAACAAAGGCTTTAAGATTGTAATGACCTATGAAGAAATGTTCGGCTAGTAGTACAACTGACGATTGTCCTCAATCTCTGCACTAGAGCGAAGTGCTTCGAAAATGGAGCTATTGATCCTGGTGTTTTCTTCATTTTGAAGTGCATTGGCAAAAGCTTTGTAGCTTTCCATATCTTCAGCAATTTCTTTTGAAGTCACTTCAATCATATACACTCCATTATTCCCTTCGATCAAGGCTGAAGACTGGTTGAGTTCCATCGCAAAAGCGGTACCGATAACATAGGGTTCTGTACCCGCACCAGCTAAAACAGTATTTTCTTGTGTTACAGCAGAAGCTGTTTCAATTTCCTTATCAGTAGCACTGGCTAAAGCGTCCAAAGAGTTTTTATCTGCATGAATTTCTAACAAATGTGCGGACTTTTTCTCTTTCATAAGCTTTTGAATTACTTCGGGCTGAACCGACTCAAAATTGACGGTTCCCTCTGGAGTAATTCCAGTTACTTGAGCGACGACATATCCCCCGTTTGTCATACTGAAACGTTTGACATCTCCTATTTCAGTATCATCGTTGAACAACCACTGAACCAAGTTTCTTTGGCGAGGTAACTCTGGAAGGTTTTCGTCCAATAGATTGACCTTTTGAACAAATTTTACATCGTAATTATAATTCTTGGCAACCGTATCCAACTGTTTCGTTTTAATGCTTTCCATTTCAAACTGAGTAGTTTTTTGGAAAACACTATTTGAAGTTTCCTCCGATGGAACAATCTCTTTGGTTAAATCAGCAGTCAAAACCACATCCTCTTTGTCAGTGACCTTGATAATGTGAAAACCAAATTCTGTTTCCACCAATCCGATTCTCCCAACCCTAGAACGGTTACAAAAATCGAAGAATTTATCAGTCATCATACCCTCTTGAAAAAAGCCCAAATCTCCCCCATTAGACTTTGAAGGGCCATCTGAATTTATAGTCGCCATCTCGGCAAAATCATCGGGATTTCTTCTCGCTTTTTGGTATAGCTGTTGGGCTAATTTTTTGGCTTCTTCACTAGTTCTAGTTACATCAGGATTGGCTCTTGTTGCACCTTCAAAGGCGACTAAAATATGGCTCGCTTTGATTGAACCTCCCTCTTTTCGGTCCAAAAAACGAGAAATTTTTAATTCATTGCCATCTTTGTATGGACCAAAAATATCTCCAGGATTCAATCCGAAAATAATGTCTGCATATTCATTGGCAAGAACTCCTTTGGTTTTGTAAATCGAATCAAAAGGGGTTTCTGAATATTGCTCAATAAAATCTGTTATGTTCTTTGTGGTATCCAAGCCCTCGATGGTATCGGTCAATTTGGATACATCATTGTATTCGATTCGTTGGGTTTTGAGTTTTTCCAAATCAGAACGCATTTGATTTTCATCGGCTTCAGAAGCTTGTTCTGGGAAAATTACATAACGAACACTTCTGTTCATTTCAGTCTCGTAATTCTCTTTGTTTTTGTTAATGTATTGCTTGATCTCGGCATCAGTTACTTCGAAAAGACTGTCCGGAACCTCCTCATAGGGAAGCCTTACGAACTTTAGATTGACTTTATCATTCTGACTATGGTAGGCAATTTTCCCTTCCATATCTGTAAATCCTGTACTTGACTTGATCAAGTCGTAATAAATATTTTCTTTGGCCAGACCAACAATATTCTCCTCTTGTATTTTCCAGTTGTTATAGGCTTGGGGATTTTCTAACCGCAATTGGTTGATATAATCTGTAAAAATTCCAAAATCAAAATAACCTGTCTCGTTTTGGAATCTGGGGTCTTGGACGATTCTCTCGTCCTGCGTCAAAATCATTTGGATCTGTTCTCTTCCTGCATCAATTCCCAAACGTTCGAATTCTTGTCTGAAAATCGTCGCTCTTACCAATTGATCCCATACTGAATTTACGGCCTGCATGGTTGAGAGATTATAACTTCTTTCAGTATTTTCAACCAATTGTCTGTAAAAAATCAAATCAATTTCTTCATCATTGACAACTGCAATGGGGTCACTGGGGGTTCCAGACGTGGAATTTCCATCAAAAACTCCTGAAATTACAAAGGCAAACAGTGCCATACCAATTACCAGAATAAGAAATACAGAACGTTGTCTAATTTGACCTAATACTGCCATATTATTTTTTTTGAGTCGGATGCGAAAATACAATTTCCTTTTTGATTATAAAAAAGAATCGCTTTGTTATTTAGGGACTTACAGCGTCGCATTTACTAAGCTTGTTAAAGAATTAATATTTTTATGAATCATATTTAACTCTGAGAATTACTCTTTCAATCTTTGTTGAAGATACCTCTTTGATTTCAAACTCATAGTTTTCAATTTCAATCAAGCTTCCTTTGGATGGGATTTCTTCTTTCAGGTAAACGATTAGGCCACCCAGAGTTTCATAAAATTCTTTTTCGGGGAGGCTGAGATCATAGTTTTGATTGATATAATCGACTTCCATTCGTGCAGAAAATTCATATATACCTTCATCAATTTGTTGTTCAAAAAGGGCAATCTGATCGTGTTCATCTTCAATTTCACCAAAGAGTTCTTCGATGATATCTTCAACTGTAATTATTCCGGAAGTACCGCCGTATTCATCCAATACCACTGCAATACTCTTGCGTTGTTTGGTCAATAATTTTAATACCTCACTGATTTTCATGGTTTCTGGCACAAAAGCTACGGGAAGTAATATTTTTTTAAGGTCTGTTGGTTTTTTGAACATTTCAAAGGCATGGATATAGCCCAAAATTTCATCGATAGAATTTTCAAAAACAGGGATTTTGGATAATCCACTGGAAGTAAAAAGTTTTTTAATGTCTGACAAGGACGCAGTAATTTCAGTGGCTACAATTTCCGTTCGGGGTACCATGGCCTCTCGAACTTTTACCTCCGAAAAGTCCAAAGCATTTTGAAAAATCTGTATTTCACTATCCACACTGTCCATATCTTTAGTAGACTCCAGTTGTTCCTCAATATAATTCCCCAATTCAATCTTGGAGAAAGTCAATTGAACTTGATCTCCTTTTGTTTTAAAAAACTTTATCAAAACAAAGTCCGACAACATGATAATCATGGAAGTTATCGGAGAGAACAAAGCATAGAAAAAAGCAGTAGGAAAGGCAAGAAGCTTCATCAAAGCATTGGAGAATTGTTGAAAAAAAACTTTGGGAAGGAACTCTGCCGTAAGTAATATAATGATGGTTGAGATGACTGTTTGAATAAAAACTATTTGGATGCTAATGGCACCGCCCAATAAAGTCTCCGGGAAAAACAATTGTAAAATCCGATCACCCATAAAGATTCCATAGATGACCAATGATATATTGTTACCCACCAACATAGTGGCAATGAACCGAGAAGGATTTTTGGTAATAAAGTTTAAAAACTTAGCATTAAAACCACTTTGCTGTTTTTCAATTTCTAAATAAATCCTATTGGCAGAAACAAAGGCAATTTCCATCCCAGAGAAAAAGGCTGAAAGAATCAGACAAATGAGAATAACAAAGTCAGAGATGATCATTGAGAGGAATTTCCCCTTTTGTTAAATTTATTTCGGTAGTGCCTTCTAAAGAGTGCCATAAAGATTGAAAGAAGGGCAAATCCAATAAAAATATACGCCTTTTGACGGTTAGTACTCCACTGATTATAAGATTCATAGGTGGCTACTACTGCAATTATCCAGTATAGGATTTCAGAAATTTTATAGCTTTTCATCGACGGTCAAAGAGTCTTTTTGTTCTTCCACTAATATGGTACCAGTTAACTTTCCTGTTTGAAATTTACTAAATTCTTTGTTGGTATCCAATCGAGTGGCTGCCATATCTTCATTCTCACTTTTAAAAGTGAAGGGTTGTTCGGTAAAAAGCCACTCCTTTTCGGAATCCCAGTACATCTGACTGGTCTCTAACCGAGAGCCATCATTCGATAAAAGTACTACATTCCCTTGGAGGTCAACGATCCTGGTCTGGTTGTAAAGTATTCCATAATCGGCCACAACAGTGTTTTCCTCGTTATCATCGTTGTAAAAAATAATTTTCAAACCTTCAGGGAATTCGGAGTACATAAAGCTCAGATGGGTATAGTCCAAGTTGATCGGAGCTGTCAAAATTGCTTTCACCTTTGCCGAATCGGTATAGGTCATACGAATATCGTAGGCGATACCAACGGGATTCTCATTGAATTGGTTGATCTGCTTGAGGATTGAGCTACCGTCATCACAGGAAAAAAATAGACTCACAACAAGAATCGAAAATCCTTTTTTTAAAAATTTATAGTGTAGCAGTTGCATTTATAGTTCTGGAACTTTCACACTACTTTTGATCCAACAATCGAATTCAATGGTAGCTCCTTGATTACCCTCTGTAAATATTTCAGTTTTAGAGGGTGCTCTACCTTCATAGCTTCTGGCTGTTTTGAGGGCCAGTTTTTTGATCGAAGCGTCCACCTCACCAGCTTTGTAGGCCCCTTTGGCAGCCAACCAGTATACCGCTCTTTTGTTGAATTGGGTTTCCCCACAATCATTAGCACTTCCGGCATAGAGGTTAGAAATCATCAAATAGGCACGACCCAAAGAAGGCTGAAAACTCAGTGCTTTTCTAGCATAGTTACGAGCAGAAGATTTTCTTCCAGCATTCTTAAACTTGATGGCAATCTTATAAAGAATTTTGGCCTTTTTGTAAGGATCACTTTGAAGAGAAATAGACTCCTCGTAATATTTCAAAGCTTCGTTGCTGTCTCCAGCTTTGTCTTTTAAGATTCCAAGGTAGTAGGCAGAATCAGCCGAAGGGTCTAGGGTATGCAAGGCTTCAACAAGAGTTACGAAAAAAGGGTCATCGGAACATTCCTTACTGTCCATTCGTGAGGCGGCACGTTTTAACCAAACAGCATCGGATTTGAACTCTTCAAAGTTTCTTTTGTATAAAGGAACCAAATTCACACAAGTAGCCTCTTGGGAAATTATAGCATCTAAATTGGAAAGAAAGGTTCCAATAGCATTACCGTTAATGCCATAAACTCTTTTGCTTCTTACATCACGACTGCTTAAAGGAGTACCCTCTTCCTGTTTTTTGAGAATAACATCCAATTTCTTGGCCAAATTGACAGATTCTATCTCGAATTTTTCAGAGACCTCCTCGTACTTGTTAAACAATTGCTCCATTTCCACCCCATGATTCTCTTCCTTATACAGATCGTAAAGGGTTTTGAAATAATTGTACAATTCTTTAGGGTTTGTAAAGCTATTGGCATCGGTTTGATAGGCCAAGTCAAAGGTTTTGTACACCTCCATTTTGTCGGCAATTTTGTAATCCAACATGGCTTGAGCCTTACTGCTGATAATTTCTCCCCTTACGCTTACATTTCTCTTGGTAGGGAAATTTTCCAACCACTCATCGTAGAGTTTGATTAAATCTGCCGTCTCGACACCAACTGTCTCAGGCGATGCTTTTTTAATTCTGTCCTTGATGATGCGTTCTCCATAAGAAAAAATTGCAACATTGAGTGATGGACACTCATTCCTAACACTCATCCAAGGCGCATAAGCCTCATCATAGTTCTTGACTTTTGCGTATTCTGCAAAAATCGATAAATTTTGTAAACATTCTTGACTGTCTTGCGATACTAAGGTGTGAGTCATCATCACTCCCATCCATAGAACAAATATTTTAAAAAATTTCATTACTCTTAATTTAATTAAATTTTCTCTTTATAAACCATTTGTCGTTTAGGGAAAAGCCAATCCTAAATGACCAAAAATTTTCTTTAAACAAACTCCCTTCTCCACCATCTCTGCTAACATACTCAAATCCAATATTGGCATTGGAGAAACCAGATAATGGCAAACCAAGTCCAAAATTAATGCCAGTTTCCTTTAATCCAAAATTATTTACCATCGTACCTGTCAATTCATGACGAAAACCCATCCTAAAAACTATCCTTTTCCAATAACTGGTAATGGAACTGAAATCTGGAATGAAAAAACCTCCTAACGAGAATTGATACCCATTTTCATAATCTACATTGGCCAAATTTATGAATTCATGACTAAAATTTTTCATGGCATTCATAGTGTATTGGGTTCCAGCAAACCACTTTCTCTCTTCGCCCACTCCCATTCCAAAAGAAATAACATGTGGTATTCTGATGTTTGTTCTTTTTAAACCAAAATCGATAAGGGCAATTTCTACCTGATCACCAAAACTTGATGATCCTGAATAGGGACGCGTATTGAAAAATCGAGAATTGGTTGAAGTCAAATTTGCTTCAGGTGAATAAGAAAGCATGGCTTGAAGCTCCAAATTTTCATTGACAGGAATTTCTAAATGAGAAGAAAGTTTTAAATCTAAACCGGAAACACTTGATCTATTTTCCAAGACAGTTCCCAATGTAACCTCATTTTGAAACCTCCCCGTTTCATAGATAATCTGACCGAAATTATAATTTAAAGTAGCTCCAAAACTAAGATTCTTTAGAGCTTTAAAACCAACTGAGAAAAAAACTTTATTGATACCGCCCTCTCCCTCAAACAGGTTTAATATGTTTTCATCATCATTTTCAGAAGTCTCTAAATGGGACAGCTTGTATCCCACGGAGGTGTATGGAATAATTCCAAAGCCAAAACCGAAATACTTGGTTGGCAATGCTACTCCAATATAATCCAGACCTGCAGAGGCAATGCTTTTTGTCTCATTTGCCCCTATCATATTATTGGTTCTATAATTTAAGCCTAAAGAGTAATTGGTCAATTTAAGCTTTGCGTAAGAACTAGGATTGGAGAGATTGGCGTGGATGGAGTCATTGTAAATTTCGAGTCCACCCATAAAACGATTGATCTGTGTTCCCCTAAAGTTTACCTCACCCAATCCTGCGTAAGAATAAGGCGAAGTGGTGCCGGTTTGGGAAAATAAAAAAGAACCCGTGAACAGCGCAAAAAGTTTAAATATATTCCTAATCATGAACCCATATTCAATTTTAACAAGTGGAACATTCCTTCTGCTAGAAAATTTGAATGGGCAAATATGCTATTTTTTAATGTTTTAGGCAACTTATTAGCATCTCCACCTGTTAAAATAACCGTTAAAGAATCATATTTATTGTCATAGTATTCAATTCTCCCATTGATTTCGTCGAGTATTCCAAAATAAATTCCCGAATGAATCGCTTGATCTGTATTCCTTCCCGTAGGGTTTTCAGCCTTTTTAGCCTCCAAAAGCGGAAGGTTTCCCGTGAAGTGATTCAGCGAATTATATCTCATATCAAAACCTGGAGAGATACCCCCACCGTGATAAATATTGTCCGCATCCAAAAAATCATAGGTGATGCAACTACCCAAATCGATGATCAATACGTTAGTATTGGGATAACTTATGCAAGCAGCCGTAACCAAAACAATTCGATCTGACCCCAAGCTGTTGGGGCTTTCGTAACTGTTTTTAAAAGGCAATCGCATCTGATGATCAACCTCTATAATGGGGAATTGACCTGAAAATTTTTGGAAAAAATGGCCAGCTCTATCGCTTACATCACTGTAAATCAAACCCTCAATATCTTGATAACTTGAAGTCAAAGATTCCGCCATTTCATCAAACTTTTCTATAGTAACCCTTTGCTCAAGAACGCACTGATCCTTGTTATACAAGAAAAATTTCGCTAATGTATTCCCGAGATCAACAATCAGATACAAATCACAATCAATTAGTAGCTAAAAGTAATCAAAGATTTTTAGAGTAAATCCTTTGGGAGGGATGAAAAAGGATTTTATATTTGCACACTTTCAACGGGTACCTTAGCTCAGTTGGTAGAGCAAAGGACTGAAAATCCTTGTGTCCCTGGTTCGATTCCTGGAGGTACCACTTAAAATCCCTGAAAACATTAGTTTTCGGGGGTTTTTGTTATATGCTTGACTATTTTTGCGCATTGCCTTTTCATAATAGTTCCAAGCAAATAAACCAACAGCTAATGGACTAAAAATCATATGCCAAACCCCTGTTTCAACAGAAAAACCGTTTAGATTTGCAAGTTTTTACCTGACTTTTCCAGACTATTCTTGATGAGCTTATCCTCCATTGATGCTACCATACTGTGTGAATAATCTTCTTTTCTATATACTTTTATCTCTTCTTTCTCTAATTGTTCTCTTAGTTTTCTTTTAAAGGTTTGTCAATCCCCTGATAATCTATACTTCTCAATCTTATGGTAGAAGTTTTTAATCAGTTTTGATTTCTTTTTTAGAACATCTACCATATGTCTTGCTTCTTCATCTGTTATATTTTCTATCATATTATTTCCTTTCAGAGTATTTTAAAAAACAGTAATAAGCTCGTACTTGTAATACTTAATCAGTTCAAGGATTTTTGCGTTTATTCTCATAGGTTTTCTAACTTGTACTTTTATTTAAATCATCAAAAGATGAAATCCTTTTCAAAAAATTGGATCAGCTTGGTACTCCTCACCACCAAGATCCTCTTTTCCCAAGGTTTTAAAATTGAAACCGATCAAGGCACTCAATATGTGACCGATGAAAGAGTTTGTAACGGTCGCTACTGGACAGAAGAAGAAGGCAAAACGAAATTAGAGGAGTTTTCAAATCTTTGGGATACTGCCCAATCATGGGGAAAAAGGGCAAAAGCCATCAGAGAAAACCTCTTGGCTGGAATGCAATGGGATAAAATTTCCATATACGACGGCAAAATCAAGGTCATCAAACACTCCAAAAAAACAATGGATGGCTATACGGTAGAAAATATTGCTTTAGAAAGCTTTCCAGGGTTTTATGTTACTGGTAACCTTTACCGTCCCCTTCAAAAGCAAAAACAATATGCTGCTATTTTGAGCCCCCACGGACATCTTGATGACAAGCGATTAAAAGAAGATGTCCAATATCGCAGTGCCTATTTGGCCAGCAAAGGCGCCATCGTTTTTGCCTACGACATGGTGGGATTTGGTGAAAACCATCAAATCAGACACAAAATGCCCATCAGTCTTTTATTACAAACTTGGAATAGTAAACGCGTACTGGACTATTTACTTAGCCTTCCCGAAGTGGATACACAAAGAATCGGTATGACTGGTGGCTCTGGTGGAGGCACACAAACCTTTATCCTCACTGCCATCGATCAAAGGATCAAAGTATCTGTACCTGTGGTACAAGTCTCCGCCCATTTTTTTGGAGGCTGCGCTTGCGAGAGTGGAATGCCCGTTCACAAAACGGCCAATTTACAAACCAATAATGTTGAGATCGCTGCCCTAGCCGCCCCTCGTCCAATGCTTTTAGTCTCCAACGGCGACGATTGGACTCGGAATACTCCTAAAGTTGAATTTCCCTACATCCAAAAAGTTTATCAAGTCATGGGAAAAAGCAATAGCGTTGAAAATATTCACCTACCCAATGAAAAACACGATTATGGATATTCCAAAAGAATAGCCGCTTATGCTTTTCTCTCAAAACACCTAAAACTCGATCTCGACAAGACTACAAAAGAAAATAATTTTGAAGAGGACTTTATAAAGATTCTAAGTCCAGATCAACTCCGAGTATTTTCACCCGAAAAACCCAGACCCGATAACGCCTTTAAAAATGAATATGAAGTTCTGAAATTCCTTCAATTTCCTACCGAAGAAGTTCCATATGTATATTATAAAAATTAATTAACTTAGTGCAGACCATTTCACACCAGTTCAAACCCGTTTGATGATTATGAAAAAGATTTTTGCTGTTGTTTTTGTGGCAGGGCTTTTACTCTCTTGCTCACTAGAAGTTCCAACTGAAATTACTCAAGAATTCAGTACTTTACCAGAAGTGGTCGACTTCAATTACCACGTCAAACCCATACTCTCAGACCGATGTTATCAATGCCATGGACCCGACGAAAAAACACGAAAAGCAGGACTAAGACTGGATGTAGAATCTATCGCATTTTCCAAACTCGAAAGTGGTAAAAGAGCTTTCAGCCCTGGGAGTTTATATAAAAGTGAGGGTGCTCGTAGGATACTTCACGATGATCCCGATCTACTCATGCCTCCACCGGAAGCCAACTTGTCTTTGACCAACAGAGAAAAAGCCATCATTTTTAAATGGATTGAGCAAGGTGCAGAATGGAAAGAGCACTGGGCCTTTCTCCCCCCTCAAAATAAAAAGTCCATTACAAAGGACAAGTCCTTCCATAATCCAATAGATGGATTTATCAAAAACAGATTGGAACAAGAAGGCTTAGATTTTTCTCCTAAAGCCAGTAAAGCCATTTTGGCCAGAAGGCTCTTTTTAGATTTGACAGGATTGCCTCCCTCCATTGAGGAACTAGACACCTTTCTTAATGACAAAAGTGATAAGGCCTATGAAAGTCTTGTGGATCGACTCCTCAGCACCGATGCCTATGCAGAGCGCTTAACCCTCGATTGGCTCGACCTGTCTCGCTATGCAGATTCCCACGGTTTGCATGCCGATGGTGTCAGAACCATGTGGCCCTGGAGAGATTGGGTCCTCAAAGCCTTTAAAGAGAACATGCCCTACGACCAATTCGTGACCTGGCAACTGGCAGGAGATCTCCTCCCCGAAGCCACCCAAGAACAAAAGCTCGCTACCGCTTTCAACAGAAACAGTCCCATGACCGCAGAAGGAGGGGTCATCGACGAAGAATGGCGTTTACATTATGTTTTTGACCGTACCGAAACCCTTTCCACCGCTTTTTTGGGACTCACAGTAGCCTGTGCAAAATGCCACGATCATAAATTCGATCCCATTTCTCAAAAAGATTATTTCCAACTTACCGCTTTTTTCAACAACATTCGAGAACTCGGGATGACCGGGGATGACGGAGAATTTGGACCACTATTACCTCTGTCTGATGAGGAAACCCAAAGTAAACTCGACCAACTCAATGAAGGGTTGAACTCCATCAAAAAGAATATTGCCATTACCAGCCAACAACTCCAAGAAGTATACCAATACTCCGAAGAACTTATTTCCAATACCAACCCAAAACCTGAATTGGTCTTTCATGGTACATTCGAAAAAATGGCTAAGATCAAAAAAGACAGACACAGCGTGGACGGCAAAAAAGATTTCTATGGTAGAGTTGATCAAATGCCCGAAATCGTTCCTGGTGTAAAAGGCAACGCTTTTCAGTTCAGTAAAGATCACGATCACTTACACATCACCAACAATTTGATTCCCAACCTAGAATGGACCGACCCATTCTCCCTTTCCATTTGGTTGAATACCAGTAAAAGAAAAGAAGGATCTTCCCAAACACTGGTGGCCAATTCTGGTGGGAAAAATGAACTTTGGCGCGGATGGGAATATTTTCTGGACGACCAAAACAGAGTCAACCTCCGCCTGATCAATGTAGCACCCTCCAACCTCATCCACGTAAGATCGGTAGACTCCCTTCAACTGAATGCTTGGCACCACCTTACCCTTACTGTGGACGGTAGCGGAAAAACCGAAGGGGTTCAGTTTTTTCACAATGGAAAAGAAATAGAAACTGTAGGCATTGTCAACAACCTATACAAAACGATGAAGCCAACCAGTCGCAACAGAGAAAAAGGATTTGTCAGTACCAAAAGAGATTTTGCGGTTGGACGATCCTACGAAGGTTCAACCGGCGACTTTGGACTTTTCACTGGTAAGCTCGATGAACTGAAATTCTTCAACGGAGTACTCACCCCCTTCGAAGTCCAATCGATTTATTCCGAAAACTCCAAACAAAAAGAAGAAATCAAATGGCCAATGGTGCAAAAACACCTCATTGAGAAAGATCCCAAAATCCTTCAGCTCAAAAAGCAACTCAAAGAAAACCGCGAAGAATACTTGGAAATCTATGCACCCATAAACGAAATTATGGTCATGCGTGAAATGGAGGAACCTCGCCCTACCTACCTCTACAACCGAGGGAATTACAACGAACCCCTTTATACTGTTGAGGCCAAAGTGCCGGAAATACTGCCTTCAATGGATGAAAAATTCCCCAAAAACCGATTGGGTCTCAGTCAGTGGCTTTTTGATCCCAAAAACCCACTTACCGCCAGAGTCGCTGTAAACCGATATTGGCAAATGATCTTTGGAAAAGGATTGGTAGCCACCCCCGACGATTTTGGAGTTCAAGGGCAATTGCCCTCCCATCCTGAATTGCTCGATTGGTTAGCGATAAATTTCAGCCAAAATTGGGATGTAAAAGCTTTGATCAAAAAAATGGTCCTTTCACAAACCTACCAACAGCAATCGGTGAGTAATCCAACCCTCGATCAAAAAGATCCTGAAAATCTTCTTTTAGCGCGAGCCAATGCCGCCCGATTACCCGCTGAAATCATAAGGGACAATGCCCTTAAAATCAGTGGATTGCTCAATCCCAAAATAGGAGGGGAAAGCGTCCTGCCCTATCAGCCCAAAGGGCTTTGGAAAGAAAAAAATAACTTTTCCACCTTTCTTTTGGAATACGAAGAATCTAAAGGAGAAGACCTCTATCGAAGAGGACTCTACACCTTTATTCGACGAACTTCACCACCCCCCAATATGCTCACTTTCGATGCCACTTCAAGAGAGGTGTGTACCGTCAAAAGAGATGTAACTTCTACCCCACTGCAAGCGCTGGTACTGCTCAATGATCCTCAATTTTTTGAAGCGTCTAGGGTTTTTGCAGAACGTATCATCAATAGCAAAAACACCCTTGAAGAACAAATCAGTCACGGATTCCGATTGGCCACCGCTCGACATCCCAGAGAAAATGAACTAGAAATATTGGTCGATCTCTACAACAGTCAATACCAATATTTTAGACAGAACAGAGACAAAGCCTATCAAGTCATTAGCGTAGGGGAAAAACCAAGAGATAAAAGCATAAACGGTGCAAAAACCGCTGCCATGACAATGGTCGCCAATACTTTACTCAATCACGATGAAACTTATACCAAACGATAAGATGCACTGCAACGATCACCATCACGAAAACAAGAACTACTCCCGTAGGGACTTTCTAACCAAAACCTCCCTCGGGCTAGGAGCACTTTCCTTAGGCTCCATGATCAGTCCCGTAAATGCCTACGGTCAAAGCGAATTTTTAAACCTTTTGGACAGTGAAAAAATGAAATTGCCCCACTTTGTTCCCAAAGCCAAAAGGGTCATCTACCTTTTTCAAAGTGGAGCCCCATCGCAGTTGGATCTCTTTGACTACAAACCCAAACTCAATGAAATGTTTGGTAAAGAGGTTCCCAAAAGCATCATCGGAGAGCAACGGCTCACTGGTATGTCCTCTGGACAGAATTCATTCCCTATGGCTGGGTCTTTGTTCCAGTTCAACCAACACGGACAGAGCGGAGCGTGGATGAGCGAACTCATGCCCTACACTTCAAAAATCGTCGATGATCTTTGCTTTATCAAATCCATGTACACCGATGCCATTAATCATGACCCGGCCATGACTATGATTCAAACCGGATCGGAACTTCCTGGGCGGCCTTCCATCGGATCTTGGCTCAGCTATGGTTTAGGTACCGACAATAAAAACCTACCCGAATTTGTCGTTTTGGTTACCAAAGGCAAAAACGGTCAACCCCTATACTCCCGACTTTGGGGCAACGGCTTTCTCCCCTCCCAACATCAAGGGGTGCAATTTCGCTCTGGAAAAGATGCTGTTCTCTATCTCGACAATCCACCAGGCGTTAGCAGTGGCATCAGAGAGGAACAACTCAAATCCCTTGAAAAATTACAACGCATTCAGCATGCCGATATTGGAGATCCCGAAATTTTAACTAAAATTTCCAACTACGAAATGGCCTACCGTATGCAAACTTCAGTACCTGAAGTAATGGACGTATCCGATGAACCAGAATACATTTTTGACCTCTATGGTGAAGACAGTAAAAATCCTGGCACCTTTGCTGCCAACTGCTTACTCGCCCGAAAATTGGTTGAAAAAGACGTCAAATTCATTCAACTCTATCACCGCGGCTGGGATCAACACGGTAATCTGCCCAAGGACATCAAAAAACAGGCAAAAGAAACCGATCAGGCCACCGCTGCCCTGATTCAAGACCTCAAACAAAGAGGCTTACTAGAAGATACCTTGGTTATCTGGGGAGGTGAGTTTGGCAGAACCAACTACTCACAAGGAATGCTCAAACCCGACAACTACGGTAGAGACCATCACCCGCGTTGTTTTACCATATTCATGGCAGGGGCTGGCGTCAAAAAAGGAATCACCATTGGTGCCACCGACGATTTTGGATACAACATCGCCGAAAGACCCGTTCACGTTCACGATTTTCAGGCCACACTTATGCACCTGCTCGGCATTGATCACGAAAAATTAACCTTTAAATTCCAAGGCAGACGATACCGATTGACCGACGTACACGGCAATGTGGTTAAAGAAGTTTTGGCCTAGACCTATGCTTACAGAATTCCTCGATTTCCTCGGCAGCCTCCACCCTCTGATAGTTCACCTACCCATCGGCATCATACTACTGACCATTGCCATTGATGTCTTTATGCGAAATAAAAACAACAGCGTATACCGAGTCATCACTATGGGTTGGTTCTTTACCTTTTTCACTGGACTTTTGGCTGCTCTATTTGGTTGGTTTTTGGGAGATAATGGCTACTATTTCGAATCACAGATCAACATTCACCGTTGGAGTGGAATCGCTTTAGTAAGCCTGAGTTTTATCATCTGGGTACTGAGATACATCAACTTCCGATTTTCTAAACCCTTTAACCGTTCCCTTAACCTGACCACAATTATACTGTTGATGGTTACGGGTCATTTTGGTGGAGAGATGACTCATGGTCAAAACTACCTATTCGAAAACCTTCCCTATATCGAAAAAGAAATATCGTTAGTAAAACTCTCCGAAGCCAAACGATCCAAAGCCGATTCCCTAATGGTTTATGAAGATTTGATCCACCCCATTTTGGAAGAAAAATGTATGGCCTGTCACAACCAAAACCATGCATACGGCGGACTCAATATGAGCGCCTTTGAAAGTATGGTCAAAGGGGGAAATAGTGGTACAGGGATTAAAAAAGGTAAGCCCTACGAAAGTTTGATCTACAAAAGAGTAAGTTTCCCTCACGACCACCCTAAGTTCATGCCTCCAGCTGGAGTTCCGCTCAGCTACGACCAAATCGCAACGCTGGAATGGTGGATCGATAATGGTGCGGAAAAACAAATACCAGTAACCTCGGTACGGAACGACGCGAAAATCCAACGCATGATAGAAATACAATACGGCCTTGACCTAAAAGAAAAAACCTTTCTGGAAACCCTCAAACTGGCCTCCCCCTCCCCCGAAATGCTTAAGTCTATTCAGGGAGAAAAATATTTTTTTCGTTATCTAAATCCTGAACAGAGTTTTATGGATTTAAAATTCACCAAAAAAGAGATCAATACAAAAGACCTGATCAACATTCAGAAAGTCAAGAAAAACATCGTCTGGCTCAACCTGATGGACTGTATGCTCAAGGACGATCACCTGGGTTACCTCAATGATTTTCCTAACCTTACCCGACTTAAGATTCAAAAAAATCCATTGATTACGAACAAGGGTATAGAAGCCCTGAAAAACCTGGAAAACCTCAGCGAACTAAATCTCTATGGCACCCGAGTCAGTGATGCCGCTCTGATAACGTTGGGACAAATACAAAGCCTCAAAAAATTGTTCCTTTGGAATACGCGCATTACCCCCCAAGCCATTGCAGATTTTAAAGCCCAACATCCTGAAATAGAAATCGTCGCAGGGCTATAGCTATTGTAGTTTAAAGAGGTCGTCTTCCTCTTTTTCCTCTTTCTTTTCAGTAGGTTCAATTTGTTCCACCTTCCGCAGTTTGGACAACATCATTCGGGTACGGGTCGTTACCATTTTTTCGATCTCGTTGTCTGCCTCTTTGATCTTTCGCTGAGCCTTTTCCAAGACTGTTCCAAAGTTGGAAAACTCCTTTTTGACACTTGCCAAAACCTCCCAGACCTCACTACTTCGTTTTTGGATGGCCAAGGTCTTAAAGCCCATTTGCAAACTATTGAGCATGGCCGCCAAAGTGGTAGGACCAGTGAGTATAATCTTGTATTCCCGTTGCAATTGGGCGATCAACTCCGGGTGACGGGTCACCTCGGCGTACAAGCCCTCGAAAGGTAAAAACATGATTCCGAAATCGGTGGTATGCGGTGGATCGATATAGCGTTGCGAAATATCTTTGGCGAATTTTTTCACCGAATTGAGTAAGCCTCGAAGTGCAGTTTCTATGGCCAACGGATCACCCAGCTCATAGGCCGATTGCAAACGAGCATAATCTTCCTGAGGGAACTTTGCATCCACTGGAAGATAGACCGGGCCACTGCTGTGACTTTTTCCTGGTAGTTTGATCGCAAATTCTACCAACGCATCCGAGCCTTTTTTGGTTTTTACATTGGCGTCGTATTGTTCGGGAGCCAAGATTTGCTCTAAAATATTGCCCAACTGTATCTCTCCCAAAACGCCACTGGTTTTGACATTACTCAACACCTTCTTTAGGTCGCCAACACCCGCCGCCAAGGTTTGCATTTCACCCAGTCCCTTTTGAACTTTAAGCAACTGTTCGGTGACCACTTCAAAAGATTTACCCAAACGATCTTCCAAGGTTTTATGAAGCTTTTCGTCCACAGTTTCCCGCATCTTTTCCAGCCTGAGCTCGGTGGATTTGATCAACTCGTCTTGCTTTAGATTGAGGCGTTCAAAGTTTTGTTTTTGCAACTCGTTAAAGGCAGTAACGTTTTTAGAAAAAGACTCCTGAAAATCCTTAAGAGTAGTCCGTAACTCCTCCCGATCTTCCTTGGCTTTTTTGGCCAAAACCTCATTGAGGCGTTCCATACTTTGAGTGATCTCCAAACGGCTTTCCCGTAAGTTTTTGGTCAACTCCTCTCGATTTTGGTAAAACTCCCCTTTGATCAACTCCCGCAATTCGGCAGACATTCCGCTGTTTCCCTGTTTTCTAAACAACAAAAACAACAGCAGCCCAAAGGTCAAAGCCGATAAAATCAATAATACGATCTCCATCCCAACGATTTATTGCAAATTAAAAAGAAAAGCCCAAGAAAAAGCATAGGGCGGGAAAAGTAATAAACAGGAATTTATAGTATTTGGTTTAAATCTTGTCGAACCACTATTGCTATGATTTCAAGCCTGTATATTCCCTTATTTGAATAACGGTCTCGGCTATGAGTAGTTGCGTGGTTTAGCACTTAACTTAACGGGTTCGTGCCAAAGTAAGCGAGAACAAGCAATTACTTATAGCCATTGTTGGGCACAGTTTTTTATTTTATTAATATTTCCAAATTCTTTAGCACTCTTTTAACTCGACTGTCATTTCTCATTTCTGAATAACTACCCTTAAACTCTAATACGAAATCGAGAAGTTCAACAGTTGAAGCATTCGTTATTTTTGGTCTCAAATAATTAAGCAATTCGATGTATTTCTGTTTGCAAAGTCCAATTTGAAGTGAACTGCTAATTTGGTCGGTTGTAAATGACAAAAGAGCAATAGTTGCTTGTCTACTATCAAAATGCTCAATTAATTCTTTATAAATTGGTTCGGCATCCCAAGCAATTCCATTTCTATTGCTTAAATAAACTTCTACAAGAACTAATACATATTGTTTGTTTATTCCTTTTGGGATTTTTGGTGGAACACTAACTATTCTTTTTAACTCTCTTGCAAAAAGTGGTTCGTTGTAAAAATTATTGTTTCCTCGATGAGCATTCAATAAATTACGAAGAGAATTTTGAATTTCTAAAATTCGTAAGTCGTCTGGTATATATTTTTGTCCTTCAACAATTTCTAGAAATTGTCTAGCTAATTTCTTTTGTTCCGTTTCGTGATTGGCTGAAAAATAACCATATTTAATTCCGAATGAATTTTTTGTTTCTTCATCAATTGTGTCCCATAAAAGTGGAAGTAACCATTTTATATTTTGCCTTGTTTGGTTGTCTGTATCCTCTCTTGTATAAATTCCAAAAAATGCCATAGTCAAACTATTTGACTGTTCTTCAGAAAGTTCGGTGAGAAAAACTCCGATTTCGTCAGCATTATCCGCATTTATAGGTTCTTTTCTTATGTTAGATAGAAGTTTTTTAATTTGGATTGCTCCACTCGGAATTGGTAATGAAATAACCTCTTTAATACAAGTTTCCAACCAAGAGATTAGTTGTAAGCCTGTAATGTCCGTTTGGTTTGGATGAGCAGCACTTGCCCAATTTCGCATATAATTTATGAATGTCAAATGTTTAAAACCGACATCAGAAATCAATTCAATTTCTTTAGCACCGTTTATTAACTCGCTATCTTGAAGTTTAACTAAATCGTCCTCGTTTTTAAAATTCTTTCTTCTATCTCCTCCAACTGTATTATCATAAAAGTATTCAAGGTCAAATTGCGAAACTCTCTTTCTTAATTGGATTACTGTTTCATCCCATAAGTAATTTAATGATGCATCAAAAAGTCCAGATGCACTTGCAGCAAGAAATTTAGATAGGTAAATTGATTTTTGATATAATTGTGGGTCAATTTGTCCAATTACATAGTCAATATTCGAGAATACTCTTAATCGTTCATCAACGCTATTAAAAATTCCGCTTGATGGTAAGTTGTGAGATTCTAAAAATGTAATAAGTCCATTTTCAAAATTCGTTATTTGTGCAGGATAATTATTTTGTTGATTCGTTAATTCTGTACTCATATGTTTGTTTTTTCAAATTGTGCCCAACTAGTAGATAAACACCATATAGCGTTTATATTCCCTTTATTCATTCTTTTTATAGCGTTTAGCTTCCCATTAAGGTTGGCTAAACACAATAATATTGATTTACCTTGTCTCCCAATAAACAACTGAAACCAAAAACCATTCATGGTGGCAGTAGGATTTAGGGCTAATAAAGATATGTATTTTTTAAGTAAAAATTAGGTGAATTTTTTTACAAACCATTGATATACAGGATTTTAAATCTACTGCTTACTATATTTATTAATCTTTATAATTTTGAAAGACTTTAAAAAAAAAGTTGTAATTGGAAGTGTATAGAAACAGTTTATCTGCTTATGGCAGATAAAATATTATGGTCAATGAAAATCCATCATAATCCCTATCCAGGTTGGGGTTTTATTTATTTTAGTGAAATTGCCTGGATCAATTTTCTTTATTTTTGGATCGTATAAAAATCATTGCAATAGCGGTGGTGACTCCCCCCATGATCAATGCAAAAAATGTACTTTGAACCATATAATTAGTTAGGTTAAAATAGGCCCTTGCTGCCTCCTCAGATTCATAATATCCCGAGGCTACCGAATGAGCAATTACATTGGGAAAGTATTCTGGCGTAATCAGACTTGAAATAATCCATTGTGTTAATGGGCTCAACAAAGCGATGATTATCGAAAGTTTGACTCCCGAAACAAGGCCTTGCACATAGGTCATTTGTGAAGCGTAAAAATTTTTCTTTTTGTCTTTTAAAGCCAATACCATCACAACTACAGCTGGAATGGTAAAGAGGTTGGTGTAGTACAAATGCTGATCAATATGAGTGCTGTGTAACCCGACCCACTTTTCTAAATACATCCAACACATAATCATAAGGGTGAAGAGAATGGCCCATTTAATTTCAATTTTTATTTTTCTCATAACTATTTAAATTTGGGTTTATGAAGTGTTTGTTGATTTCTCGCTTTTTAATTTAAATACTCTCACGCTATTCAATATTTTCGATCTAACTCTAAAATTTAGTTAGCTTTTCGGCTTGTTTCTAAAATAATGAGTAATCACTCATTTAGTAGTGCATATCATGCAATACCCCATTTTAATAAAGGAAACATGGACGTATTGCCTCTTACTAAAACGTACCCGATAAAAACAACTATAACCAGAGCCTGTTCAGGCAGTAGAGAATTTAGGGCACTAAAGGGTATTAATAAACGCCTTTTTAATTGCATTTATTTTTTATTGTCTAGCGTATTTTCATAACAGCTAACTAATTGTTTTGTAACTCTGTCCGAAGAAAATTTTTGAATGGCATACTCATATCCAGTCTCAGTCATTGTTTTTCTTAGTTCCGAGTTACTAAGAACTTGAGTGATAGCAGATGCAATTTCTTCAGGATTATCTGGATTTACATAAAAAGACTTTGGTCCACCAGCCTCTGGCAGAGAAGAGACATTAGAAGTAATTACGGGTGTATTGCTTAACAATGCCTCTGCCACCGGTAATCCAAAACCTTCGTAAAATGATGGATAAACAAGCGCCATGGACTTTTGATAGATCCTTTGCAAGCTATAATTGTCTTTAAGATCGGTTATCCAGAGTATTTTATTTTCAAGCCCCGAAGACTTAATTAAATTATGCACCCCCTTTGCGTATCCCTTTTCTATTCGACCCGCAATGATAACGATAGGAATTCTAAATTCAGGTTGTAAATGCTGGTAACTCTCAATTATTCCCATAAGGTTTTTGCGCTCTTCTACACTTCCAACATATAATATGTATTCACTTGGAATGTTATACTTTTGGAAAACACTTTCATTCTCTTCCACCTCAATATTCTCATAAAATATTGGATTACAGGATTGATAAATTACTTCGATTTTGTCAGGATGTATTCCGTAAAACTTAATAATATCTTCTTTTGTGTTATTGCTGATTGCAATAATCTTGTCTGAATTTAGGCAACTATTACGAAATTTCACATCATAGATATTTCTATCTATTGGAGGATACGTTTTAGGTAGGATTTTAAATATAAGATCATGAATGGTGACAACACTTTTTACAACACTTCTTTTGATATTGAACGGAACTTCATTGCTGAGCCCGTGGTATAATTCAATCTTGTCCTTTTCTAATTGACTGAGAATTGAAAAGCTTCTCCAATAGGACTTAAAAGCGGTTTTAGGTTCATAAGTTTTAAATGATGGATGGTCGTAGAAAAAGGTAGTTTCAGTTGTGTTTTTTAGTTTTGGGGTGTATAAGTTGTATTGGTTCTCAGGCTTGAACTTCTGAAGATTTTTGACCAATGATCTACTATAATTTCCAAGACCCGTAAAGTTGCAGTAAAGTCTTTTGGAATCAAATCCTAAATTCATTTCATCTAAATGTTAGACAACTAATAAACACTCATTAATAATAGTAAAATCATGCAATACCCCATTTTTTACAAAGGAAATATGGGCGCATTGCCTTTTCCTAAAACGTACCCGATTAAACCTCTAAAATCATAAAGCTTTTATAGCAGTAGGCGATTTGATCCAGCTAAATGTATATATTTTTGTTCAAAAAAATCATTAAATTATATACAATTTTCGGTTAACAGTATGTTACATCTGTTACAAAAAATATCTATTCATAAAGTTCTAACTGTGAAAAAATGATTTCAAATGTTCCCAGCAGATAAGGAATTACCGCTCCTACATGATTCTTCTCCTCCAAAGGGACATATGTGATGTTACCCCCTCTGGCCTGAATCTGGTTATAGGCTCTCACCCCACTGGATTTATAAAGGCAACTTTCGGATGTGCCTTGGATAATGGTAACAGGAGCCTCAGGTTTCCAATCGATGACCCCCTGTTCAGTAATGGCTTCCAATAGAGCGGTGTCCTTGCCATTGATAAAGTTTTCGATAAATTCTTTTTTAAACAGCTTTTGTGGGTTGGGGTGGATCAAATTAATTTTTATGGGTTCGTTGATCTTTGTGATTTGAGAAAGATTGGTGGCATAAGGTTCATTAAAATAGAAATCCATTGGTCTTTGGAGGGAGGGATAGGTGCTATTCAACACTTCCAATATCCACACATAGGTTTCCATTAAAGGTATGTTCTCATTTTTGATAAGGAGTTCTTTAAAAAAGGCATTAATGTTGAAGATTCCTCCCCCCGCAATGGAGTGGGTTACCTTGAGCTGATTTTCTTTTACAATTTTTTCGTGGAGAGCCAGGCTAGCGTCGGCCCCTTGGGCATAGCCGGTCAAAAACAGATCACCGTTGGTTCTCCTATTATTATTTTTGAGATATTCCTCTGAAACCAGCAGGAAATCATAGGTAGTTCGGGCGGTGTTTTCTTTGAGTTGGTAGGGGTGTTTGTGGTTTGAGGAGTGTCCATATCCTATATAGTCCGGGACGGCCACAACTGCCCCCATCGCTGCTATAATGGAAGCGTAAGTCAATTCATTGACGCCAAGATCGCTGTTGGAGGGAGCTTTGCTATCCTCCGCAAGCGCACTATGTTGTAAGGAAACCAAAGGTCCGTTACCATCAAAATTTTCAGGAATGATTAACATCCCAGAGGCCTCTATTGGTTCGTTGTATTGATCTACTGTTTGGTAGATGATTTTAATCCCTTGAACGTCTTTAAAGATGAAGTCATCTAATGAATGGGTAAAACCATGGGTGAAAAATTTTAGTATCATTCCACTAAAACCAACCGTATGTTCATGACTGATTATTTGGGGGGTGATCTCCTCATTGATTTGAAGAGGCTCAGTGGGTTGCTTGTTACAAAAGATAAATAAAGTAAATAATATGAAAATATAGTAGGATTTTTTCATGATTGAAAATTGATTTGGGGGTTAAAAAAAGATAAAAGGGCTGCATAAAATAATTTATGCAATTTTAAAAAAAAAATTATTTAGGTTAATTGTCTTATGAGTCCTTCTTGAGCGGTAGAGGCGACTAAAAGGCCATCTCGGTCAAAGATTGATCCCCTTGAGAAACCTCGTGAGTTGGAAGCACTGGGGCTGTCCATGGCATAGAGCAGCCATTCTTGTAGGAAAAAGGAACGGTGAAACCATATGGCGTGGTCTAGGCTGGTATAGAAAGTGGGGGATTTACTCAACTCTTTTTTATGGGGCAGGGTGGCGGTACGCAACAGTCCATAGTCGGAAATATAGGCCAACAGCTGATGTTGGAGGTCCAATCCAAAGGGAGTGGCTTCTTTGGAACGAAACCAATAATTACTTTCGGCAGGGGCATCGATGTCATCTCTTAGGCTGAGTTTTTCGACTGGTCGGAATTCAATGACCTCAGGTTTGATTTTTTTAAACCGATTGTAGGCCTCCATGTCAGTATTTTGGGCTTCCAACTGCTCCAGGTCACTCAGTAGTTTTTCGGGAGGAATAAAGTTGGGCATTGAAAATTGGTGATCCACACCGGGTTGGTTGAGTTGGAAAGAGGCAGACATATTGAATATGGCTCTGCCCTGCTGAAAAGCCACAACACGTCGGGTGGTAAAGCTTTTTCCATCGCGGATAATATCCACCTCATAGGTGATGGGCAAATCCAGATTTCCACCCAAGATAAAATAGCCGTGAAGAGAATGAGCAAAGCGATCCTGAGGAACAGTTTGATAGGCTGCATGAAGCGATTGCGCCAATACTTGCCCCCCAAAAACACGACCCCAGGAGGTTTGGAAATTTTTACCTTCAAAGGTGTTTTCTCCTGTTTTCTCCAGTGTAATCAGATCGATCAGTTCCTGTATGTGTTTCATCTCTCAATAATCATTGTTAAGTTTCGCAAAGTTAGTGCTAAAATCAATAATCGGCTCCTCGCGCACTATTTTGAACCGATAGATTCCAAGCTTCATAATGCTTACTTAAATTCTCTGTTTTCTCAGACTGACTCTCAGACAAATTTTTCTTCTCCTCGCTATCATCAATAAGATTAAAGAGTTGAGGAGCTTCATCAAGCTTAGCATACAATTTGAAATCATTGTCGATCAAGGCGTATTGTTTTCCAAATTGAAAAGCTAAGGGTTTGGATCTTAACTGTTTTTTACCCTCCCAATAGGGCATAAGGTTTTCCCCATCATAAGGTCGTTGGTATTTCTGGAGGTCTACCCCCAAAACATGAGCGATGGTCGGGAAATAGTCGGAAGTAAAACAAGGAATATCAATCTGAGTTCCAGCTTTGATTTTTCCGGGCCATTCCACAATAGCGGGAACCCTAATCCCCCCTTCATACAAACTCCTTTTTCTTCCTCTAAGTCCTTTGGTGATTCCCTGAGCCCTTCCGTAAGGAATATTTTGATCTCTTACCTCGAGTGAGGTTTCAGGGCCGTTGTCAGAGGTATAAAAAACCAAAGTGTTATCAGCTACCCCAAGGCTTTTGAGTTTGTTCCTCAACCGGCCTACTTGTTCGTCCAAAGCCGAAATGACACCGTAGTAATGTTGTTGACCTTCGCTGAGGTGGTCGTAGGGAGATTTGTATTTTTCTCCGGTCAAGACTGGTAAATGGGGCGCATGAAACCATATAATTGACAAAAAGGCTTGGTTTTGGGCAACCGATTGTTCGATAAAAGGGATCACCCGATCCATAATGACACGAGAATCGTCCCCCTGGAGGTTTTTGGTCACCTGTTGGCCAGGGCCCGTCCAGTAATAAGTACCAAAGTGTTGACCCTCCACCAAAGAGGCTTTGACATCCTCCGCATTTTGGGTTGGGGTAATCATGGGATCCCAGGTCGGGACTTTGGACTCGGTAACAAAACTAACATCAAAGCCATGATCCCAAGGAGGGGCATAGTGGATGTCGTTCTTTTTTCTACCTCCGCGGTTGGCGTCCAATACATCACGAGTGAGAGTGCCTAAGTGCCACTTGCCAAAATGGCCTGTGCGATAGCCTTTTTCTTTGACCAGTTCGGCCAAGGTAATTTCTTGGTCTTTGACATGTCCACAGTTGGCACTGCAAATGCCCATTCGGGAGGGATGCCTTCCGGTCATCACACTGGCACGGGTGGGAGAACAAACCGAACCCGCTGCATAAAAACGTGAAAAAACCGCTCCGTTTTGAGCCATGGTATCCAAGTGGGGGGTTTTCAGGTGAGGGTGAGCGTTATAGCCCACATCGCCCCATCCTTGATCATCGGCCATGATCAATATAATATTGGGGGTTTCGGTTTGAGGCGGTTGACAGGCCAACACTAAGGTAGAGATAAAAAGGGCTCTCAAAAAAAGTTTCATATTGCTTGAGATGTTTTATAAAAAAACCCTTTTTAATGAAACATCAAAAAGGGTTTTGTTGGAATTATGTTAAAAGATTTTAACGATTGATATAGCTCTCGATAAATTGCTTGTCTAATTCATCTGAATCACCATATTTTTCTCGCATTTCATCAAACCTTTTATGCATCATGGCTTGCACCTCTGCATAGGCTGGATCATTGTAAATGTTGTTCATCTCGGAAGGATCTTTTTCCAAATCGTACATTTCCCAAACATCGATATCGTAGTAAAAATGCATGAGTTTGTAGCGATCGGTTCTTACCCCGTTGTGTCTTTTAACCATATGAACAGAGGGATATTCGTAATAGGTATAATAAATTGCATCACGCCACTCACTGCTTTCTTTACTCACAATTTTTCTGAAGGATTCTCCTTGCATATCTTCAGGAATTGTCACCCCTGCATAGTCCAAAAAGGTAGGGGCAAAATCTAGATTTTGGATCAGTTGATCCACCTGAGTCCCTGCTTGGATCTCTTTGGGGTATCTCATCAATAACGGGGTTCTCAGGGATTCTTCATACATAAATCTCTTGTCAAACCACCCGTGTTCTCCCAAATAGAAACCTTGGTCGGAGGTATAAACCACAATGGTGTTTTCTGCCAAGCCATTTTCATCCAGATAATCCAGTACCTCCCCTACTCCATCGTCTACTGACTGTATGGTTCTGAGATAGTCTTTAAGGTAACGGTTGAATTTCCATAGGGCCAATTCTTTGCCTTCAAGTTTGGCGGCTTTCATGGCATCATTTTTAGGGGTATAAGCCTTTAGCCAAGCTTCGCGTTGTTCGGGGGTAAAGCGTTTGAGTTCGTTGCCGAATCGGGTTTCTCTACCATAGGGATCGACGAGAAATTTAAAATCATGTCCCCAACGACCGTGACCTCCGTTACCATGAGAGGAAGCAATTTGCTCTTCGGTAGCGGCAACAAGCATTTCTTGTGCAGCGGCTGCAGGACGACCTTCATAGTCATCGAAGAAATTGTCTGGAAAATCAAAAGTCTTGTCGTCAAAAAGAGTCAGATATTTTTCTTCGGATTGCCAGTTTCTGTGGGGAGCCTTTTGGTGATACAACAATAAGAACGGTTTGGTTGCGTCCCTTTTATTTTTCAGCCAATCTAAGCTCAATTGAGTGGTGATGGTGGTTACATAACCTTGAATGCGTTCCTTTACCCCATTGATGATAAAATCGGGATTGTAGTAATGTCCTTGTCCTGGTAAAACAGCCGAGTAATCAAACCCTTGTGGGAGACCCCTGAGGTGAATTTTACCAACCATAGCGGTTTGGTAACCGTTGGCTTGAAGGTTTTTAGCGAAATTGGGTTGATCCCAGTTAAAGTCTTGGATGTTGTCGACTTTTCCATTGACAAAACTGTGTTTTCCTGTTAGCATTACTGCTCTACTGGGGGCACAAATGGAGTTGGTTACAAAACCTTTGTTGAATAGGGCACCCTCTTGGGCAATACGGTCAATATTGGGAGTATTATTCAAGTTATGACCATATGCACTTACTGCTTGAAAAGCATGATCATCGGACATAATAAAAACAATATTGGGAGGCTGTTGTTTTTCTTGCTCACAAGAAAACAAGAATGCAAAGCCAAAAACGAGTAATAATAATTTTTTCATTTAATCTGATTTATTATTTAAATTACAAATTATAAAATTTCAACTAATTAAACCTTCAAAATCGTCCTGTAAATTCAAATGATTGACAAAAACGAAAAAAAGATTAGTACCAGAAGCATCAAATGGGGAATTGTAGGGTTAGGGAATATTGCCCATAAGTTTGCCTCGGATTTAAAGAGAGTTCCACAAGCAGAATTGATCGCTGTTGCCTCGAGTGACATTGAACGAGCCAAGGCTTTCCAAAATGAATTTGAAGGGCAAAAAGCCTATGGATCTTATGAAGAATTGTTTGAAGACCCCGAGATAGAAGTCGTCTATATTGCCAGTCTCAACCAGAATCACAAAACAATGAGCATAGCAGCGCTCCGAGCGGGAAAAGGTGTTTTGTGCGAAAAACCCTTGGGACTTGATACAAAAGAAATGCAGGAGATGATCGCCTTAGCCCAACAACAAAATTGTTTTTTGATGGAGGGGCTGTGGTCGCGTTTTAATCCCGCGATTCAGAAAGCCAAACAGTGGGTAGAGGAAGGGAGGATCGGTGACCCTAAATTTCTCTATGCCGAATTTTCCTTTTACCGGCTCAATATTGATTCATCCCATCGATTGATGGATCCAAAAAAAGGCGGAGGGGTTTTGCTTGACCTCGGAGTTTATCCCCTTTTTCTGGCCTACCTTATTTTGGGCAAACCCAAAAATATCACTGCCCAATCCCTCTTTGCAAACACTGGTGTAGATATTCAGACCTCAATGATCTTGCAATATGAAAATGCTCAAGCGGTACTTTATTGCGGTATTGCCAACGAAAGTGATAACCATGCCAAATTGGGGGGAACCGAGGGAGAAATACTGTTGCATGGTTTTTGGCACAATGCTCAAAAAGTTAGCTTGACCCAATCCGGAAATACCATACAAAAAGATTTTCCCTCAACCGGTATCGGTTATATTCCCGAAATTGAAGAGGTCAACCGCTGTATCGCCTCAGGCAAAAAAGAAAGTGAGTTGTGGAGCCACAGTGATGCCTTGGCATTGGGAAGGATGGTGGAAGAAGTTTTTGAAAAAATAAAGCAAAAATAGTGGCTATTTCAGCATAAAAGATTTGCTATAGGTTTTGTCTTTGTTGACCGTAATTTTGTAAAAATACTGTCCAGAAGGAAGGTCATGAGCAGCAAGATCAATTAAAGAAAGGTTGTGCCTTCCAGAGCTTAAGCGGGAATCGATGGTGTTGCCTATCTTTCTTCCCAATACATCAAAGACAGCAATTTGAACCTGAGAAGATTCGTTAATGGTCAAATACAAGCTGACCCCTTGATCTGCGTTGACTGCTGCATGTAGTGGCATCAGCGGATCATCTGTCATGGTCAGGTTTTCCGATCCATCACATCCCAATCCCAATCCTAAAAGGTCTGGCTTTGAGCCAATTATAGCATTGCCTACATCCACTGGATCAGCACACAACCAATCCGTTAGGACGGAAGCATAAACCGACCTAAAGTCGATACCACTGGTCATATTACCTTGTTTGTCTAGCGTTGATAGACTAGGGTGCTTCCCAATAAAACCACTGCCTTGAAGTGCAGGTCCAAAAAGCATAATGGGTGCAGCAGAACCGTGGTCAGTACCGTTGGAACCGTTTTCGGCCACCCGTCGGCCAAACTCAGAAAAGGTCATCGAAAGCACTTTATCGGCCATTCCATAATCTTCCAAATCTTTATAAAAGGTTTGGATGGCCTTGGTGAGTCGTGTCATCAGGGCTTCGTGTCGTGTGGGCTGATTGGCATGGGTATCAAAACCGCCCAATGAAACCATATATACTTTGGTCCCTAATCCTCCTTTAATAAAGCGAGAAACCAAACTCATTTGTAAATCTAAATTATTATCGGCATAGGCATCAAAAGCTTTAGATCTTTCATAGGCATCGTTGATCACAGAAGCATAACGGAAGGTAGTGTTTGAGGCCTCTCTTAAAAAGGAAACCTGCTGTCCGTGGAGATGATCTCCATTGTTTTGATTGTCGTATAGCGTACCATTTTCGGCTACTCTTTTGAGGCGTTGGGGACTGGATACAGAAAAAGAATAAGTAGTAAGGTCTCCATCAAAAACCATATTCCCACCCCCGCCAATTTGGATGGCCAAGGGTTTTTCTGGAGGGTTGTTTATATAATCCGTGTACTTCCCTTCATAGTATCTACCCATCCATCCGGAAGAAATTTCACTGTCGGGAGTAGTCGTAGCCCAAATTTCGGAAGATTTAAAATGGGATAAATTTTGATTTTCGTAGCCCACTCCGTGAATCACTTTCATCGCACCTTCGCCCCACATGGGAGCAACGGAATTCATGAAATTGGGCATGGCAAAATTATCGTTGAGCTTGTACAGTTTGTTTTCTGGAATATGAATTTGTGGACGCTTGTTGGCGTACAAATCAAATTCGTTCAATGGAACAATGGTATTGAGACCATCGTTTCCACCCTTGAGTCGAATAAGTACCAAAATACGATCAGAATAGGCATCGGAAAGGGCCTTGTTCAAAAGTGGAGATTCTACCACCGACAGGGAACTGTTTCCAAACGATATTGCACCCGCTCCGGCCATACCGAGGGTTCTCAAAAAACCTCTTCGATCCCAGTGTGAGTGATCCCGATCATGGGACTTAAGATGCAGTTCATTGGGTTTGCGGTGCTTCATCTCTATTTTAATTGAAATTCAGGTAGGGTTATCAGGTAACGCATCAGGTCATAAACCTGTTTGGAAACACTGTTGCTCTTCAAAGACCAAGTACCATCCTCAAAATAACTTTCAGGTACTTCGCCTATGAATGTATTGATGGCATCTGTCATTTCCTCTTCTTTGATTTCACAGGGGCAAAACATAAAGTCTTTGAGTTGGGTAACAATCGCTCTTAAATCGATTTCATCGGTCCCTACCAAATCTTGGATAAAAGTTTTAAACTGATTTTTGTTTTTTTGCCAGTATTTGATCAACAAATAGTCTGCAAATTCCCAGCGTTTGGGAAGAGTTTCAGAATTGATCCAATCGTGATTGCCTTGCCATCCTGCAACATCTACAGGAGAAAAAATTTCCTGTCCCATGTCCCTACATTTATTTCTCATATTCAATTCTAAATCAACATTGTCTTGATATTGAAATGAAAGGGAGTGGTGCAAGCCCAACATAAGGTCAATGGGGCTTTTGATGATCACATTGTTGTTGACCGAATCGAAGAAATGCTCACTTTTAAACAATTGTTTTAAAACAGGCAAAATCTCAAAGTCTTCCTCTTTAATGGTCTTGGTCATAGCCGAAACAATGCTCGAATCGACCTTGGGACTAACAAAATATCGATAGATTTTGGTACAGATAAATTCGGCAATCAAATCTTTTTTCTCCTCGAAAAGAATATCTATTACATCGGAATAACCCCAATTACCTGTCCTTCCAAAAATGGTTTTTGACCCTTTGTCAAAGGTGGTCTCGTTGAATTCTATAACCCCCAAATAAGTTTTATAGCGGTTGTATCCCGTTAGTGCTCTTGCTGTTTCAGTGATATCCTCTTGAGTATATCCATTGCCTTCGCCAAGGGTAAACAACTCATACAGTTCTCTGGCGTAGTTTTCATTAGGATTGTTTTTTTTGTTATCATAACCATTGAGATAGCGTAACATGGCTGGAGCCAGTCCCATCTCACTAACAAAAGTTTTGAAATTTCCCAAAGCATGGGATTGGATTAAGGTATAGTATTGATAGAGATAAGCTGGTTGGTTAACGTCCTTATATTCAATGACAAAGTGGTTGCTCCAAAACAAAGACAAACGCTCTCTAAATCCATTATTATCAATATCCTTGAAGGCTTGTTTTTGCCATAGCGTATGATAATAGTTTTTATTATTACCAGAATTGTTGAATTGTTTATTGTCCCACTGGCTCCATTCGGGTGCAGGGGTCACATCAATACTCGATGCGCCATCCACAATATCGTCAATGAGAGCTCCGGGGCTGGAGTTCAGATAAAGGTCGATTTCGGAAAGTGAACATCCAAAACCCAACCGTCTAAAAACCAAGTTGATTTGCTCAGCATTCCATTGGTCTTTCCCAGAGGGTGTATAAGGCTTCAAATTAATTTATAGTTTTTAAATGCATAAAGTGCATTCCCAAATTTACCATAAATTTTTTACGTAAAATCATCCACTTCTTTATAAGCATCAATTACTGCAATTTCTCCCGCTTTATCGGGTCTAGAATTACCATGCTCCATACCCATAACCCCATTAAAACCTTTGGAATGTATCAATTTGAAAATGTTTTTGTAATTGATCTCTCCTGTTGTGGGTTCCTTTCTTCCTGGGTTATCTCCAATTTGGAAATAGGCGATTTCGTCCCAACATTTTTCTATGTTGGGGATCAAGTTCCCTTCTTGGATTTGTTGGTGATAAATGTCAAAAAGAATCTTACAGGAAGGAGAGTTGACTGCCTTACAAATCTGAAAAGCCTGAGGACTTTCCTTTAAAAACAAGCCAGCATGGTTTCGGTACCAGTTCAAGGGTTCCAATACCATCACGATACCATGAGGTTCCAAAATGGCTGAAGCTTGTTTGAGACTTTCAATGACATTGGCAGTTTGATAGTCCTCCACCAATTTTAAGTCTACAGTACCGGGAACTACAGTCATCCATTTGGCATTGACCCTTTTGGATACGGCTACAGATGCTTCAATTTCTTCTAAAAAAGCCTTTCGATCAGCTGCTTTCCCTCGAGTTAAAGTTGGATTTTTAAAATCCTTATAGGCCACAAAAACTCCCATAGTCAGATTTCTCTTCTGCATGGTGGCAGCCATTTTTTCTTGCATAGCGACCGGTCGAGTATTCATATTGTTGTCTTCGAAAGCTGTAAAGCCCTGATCGGCCATAAAGTTGAGTTGATCGATAGGATCATCCCCCGCAGAGTGTTTGAACATTCCCAGATGGGGGGCATATTTTAAATTGAATTGATGAGGAGCAACACTGCCCGTTTGGGCAAATATACTGGGAGCGGCGGCCACTCCCATTCCCGCTATCAAAGCGGATTGGGTAAAATCTCTTCTGTTCATTTTGTTAGGTTATTAAAATTCGGTGATTCCTGGTGTTGGAATTGGATACATTCCGTTGCTGTCGGGCATGGTTGGAGGGTTGCTGTTCCAATCCACGGATTCCGGCATGATTTGAAAATTAGAATTCATGGCCTGATCCCAAGTAATAACTTTACCAGAATAGGTGGCCATTCTTCCCATGATTGCCGTCAGAGTACTTTTGGCACCATTTTCAGCATCAGCAATCAAACCACCATTTCGGATCGAAGCAAACAATTGATCATGCTCCACCTGGTAGGGATTGGGTTCACTGAAGGGATCGGCTTTAGACTTACTGGGTCCAGAACTTTTTGTTTTAAGCCCAGCTTTGTATTTGAACATTTCGTTTCCTTCCAAGTCGGTGAGTTTTCCTTGACCCGTATTGACACTACCTTGGGTTCCTTGGAAAGTTTCATCAACCTTACGCATACATCCTGGTTGGTGACGACACTGACTGGAGATAACTGCTCCAGAATCATAGGTGAACTCCACAAAGTGGTGATCGAAAATTTCTCCGTGATCTTTTCCATTTCTTACTTGCCTTCCACCCATTCCTTGGGCTTGAGAAGGATAACCTCCAATAAACCAGTTGGCCACATCAATGTTGTGGATGTGTTGCTCTAAAATATGATCTCCACACAACCAATTGAAGTAATACCAATTTCTCATCTGGTATTCCATTTCGCTTTGTCCGGGCTCTCTTTCTCTTACCCATACACCACGACCATTCCAATAGACTTGTCCACCAACAATCTTTCCAATTTTACCATCTTGGACTTTTTGATACAAATCGAGGTATTTTTGCTGGTAGTGACGTTGAAGTCCTACCACTACATTAAGTTTTTTCTCTCTGGCCTTTCGGGCAACCTCTAATACTTTTCTGACACCGACAGGGTCAGTAGCAACTGGCTTTTCCATAAAGACATGTTTGCCATTATTAATGGCATATTCAAAATGGTAGGGTCTAAAACCAGGAGGGGTAGTTAAAATGACCACATCGGCCAAGTCGATGGCTTTTTTGTAAGCATCAAAACCAGAAAAGAGATTTTTGGGATTCACTTTGATTTTCTTAACCCCTTCGAAATGTTCTTGAACGGTTTTAAGGCTGTTTTCAACATTATCCTGAAAGGCATCGGCCATTGCTACCAACTCAACATTATCATCTGCCTGAAGGGCTTGAACCACAGCGCCTCTTCCACGACCCCCGCAACCTACGAGAGCGAGTTTTAGTTTTTTGTTGCCATAAACGTTGGCCATGGCTCCAACGGGTAGCCCCGCAGAAAGAATCCCAGTTGTTGCCAGCGTTGAGTTTTTTACAAAATTTCTTCTACTGAGTGAATTGTCTTTTTTTGTTTTCATTGTTTCGTTAATTTTTAATTCCAATACATTTTTTGTTCTTCAGGGGTTGGAGTTTTCATTGGTCTTACGACTCTAAAACCCACAAATGGGGCATCGGTGTGCCACCATAAGCTTTTTGGGATTTGAGGATCTCTTTTCTTCCATTTTTTGGAGGAAGGTCTTCGTGTTGCACTCCTCAACCTACTCGACTGATCTGACCAAGCTCCGCCTCTTACAACTCGAGGATAAGTTTTGGTTGGTTTTTGTAGGGGATTGCTAACGGTTTTCCTTTTTCTTTGTTTATATAGGGTTGGAACATACTGATCCAACGTCCATTCCGAAACATTGCCATGCATATCATACAGACCCCATGGGTTGGGTTTTTTTTGACCCACCTGATGATAGGCACCTCCACTATTTCCCTCGTGCCAAGCGTAAATATCTAAATCTGAGGGATCATCTCCAAATGAATAGGCAGTTTTTGTTCCCGCCCGGCATGCATATTCCCATTCTGCCTCGGTAGGCAGACGGTAGAAATTACCAGTCATGGCAGATAGCCATTCACAAAATTTGACCGCCGCCAGTTGTGTCATACAGATGGCCGGATATCCCTCTATTCCCATCCCAAAACTCATTTCAGTGTAGGGTTGGGTAGCACCAGAAACGGCGTCAACGTCAATATTCACCTCCTTGCCCTTGGCCTGTTGGGGCCTTTTGCTGTCAATATCACGGGCGACAAAAAGTTCGTATAGATCCCAAGTGATTTCAAATTTCCCCATCCAAAAAGGATCTATTTCCACCTGGTGTTGTGGTCCTTCGTCCCCAAAGTGACCCTGTTCAGACTTTGGACTTCCCATAGTAAATGTCCCCCCAGGAATGAATGCCATTTCAACTTTTTCATCGGTTCCCGGCACGGACTCAATATACTCCTTCTCATTTTCGCCAAAAGCAATTAAAAAAGAGGCAGACAAGATGATTTTGATGAAGTTTTTGGTCATTTATAAAAATTAGAAATTAATTCTTTTTAAAAGTAAAGGAATTCCAACTTCAACGATCTCATGTCCATAGCCACCAATTTCTATTAATTCGTTTGGGATGTGGTCGTTGAGTTTTAACATTCTTCTTAAATATGCATTTTCCTCATACATACCAAAGAATTCTTTTTCACGATCGCCCGTAATCAATGTTATCGGTGGAGCATCTCCCCTAGCATGATATACAGGAGCATAGTGATCGATAAGGGCTTGGGTAATCTCCATACCGTATTCTTTTCGGATGGTATGATTGGTAAAGGTGGTGGCCGATAGTGTAATGACCCCTTTGATTTGGTTGGCTTCAATGCTGTGTTTTTTGAGCCATTTTTGATCCAAAGTCACCATCAATGACAAATAACCTCCTGAGGAAAATCCACATACATATATTTGCGAACTGTCTCCTCCGTATTGATCAATGTTTTTAAATACCCACGCTACCGCAGCTGCGGCATCTTCAATGTATTTTGGAGCATTTACCTTGGGGTGCAAGCGATAGTTTACGGCCACCACTGCCAACCCTTTTTCCTTTAATTGCTCTGGAATTGCTTTTGATCCGCTTTTGAGTCCACCGCCGTGGAACCATATTACGGTAGGAAAATTCTTACTATTAGTCGGATAATACAAATCTAACTTACACCGCTCCTTTTGATAAGCTCCATCCACTGGATTTTCGTAATAGGGTAAATCCGATAAGGTTTTGTAGGGCGTCAACTGTGCAAAACTGACACCAAAAAACATCATAAAAATGAGCTGAAATATTTTTCTCATAGCCTTAAATATTATTTTTAAATGGGGATTGAGCACCCATTTCTTTGACCCAATCGCTTAATAATTTTTTTAATTCCTCTAACTTCTCACCTTCCTTATCAACCAAGTCGAATTTTTCTTCGGGATCTTGTTCAATCTGATAGAGTTCATAACGATCTTCTTCAAAGAAATATACCACTTTCCAAGGACCTTTTCGCAAAGCCCTACCAGGGGTCCAACCACTGCCGTGATAGTGGGGGAAGTCCCAAACCATCAGCGAATGAGTAATGTCAATTTTATCTTCCAAAAGAGGCTTTAGACTGATCCCATCACGATGTTGATCTGGCTTCATAGGCAGATTAGTGTAATCCAATATCGTGGGATAAAAATCCATACTAACGGCAGGAAGATCGACAACCTTAGCGATCTTATTTTGTGGGGGTTTGATAATCAGCGGTACCCTGATGCCTCCTTCATAGACCCAACCTTTTCCGGCTCTTAGCGGTAAAACACTGGTAGGAGCGGTACGGTTCTTTTTCTCAAGAGTGGTCAATCCGCCATTGTCTGAGGTAAAAATGATTAGGGTATTGTCCAACAACTTTTGAGTTTGCAATTCATCGATCAATCTGCCCACATTTTGATCCAAGGCATAGACCATAGAGGCGTAGTCTGCATTGTATTGATTTTGTACCGTATAACCCCCTTGATCTTTAATTTTGAGTGCCAAAGTGTCTTTTAAAGTTTTCTTCTTGGCTTGGAACTTTGACAAATGATCTCGATGGGCTTGAATGGGGGTATGAACAGTATAGTAGGAGAGATATAGCAGAAAGGGATTGTCTTTATTTTCGGAAATGAAGCTGAGTGACTCCTCGGTGAGTCGATCGGTCAACTGCTCTCCCTGTGGTCCATCCTCCAATCTTGGATTTTTGTAGGGAGAATAATATCCCCCTGGGGGTGAACCCTTGTGATGTCCTCCTTTGTTGATTTCAAACCCTTGATTTTCGGGGAAAAAACCTTCATCTCCCAAGTGCCATTTTCCGGCAAAAAATGTTTTATAACCCTGTTGTTGCAGTGCCTCTGCAATGGTAATTTCTTCTAGGGGTAGGGCATGTAAATCTGATGGGCCGAGCAATTTACGGTTTTGGGGGTTTTGACCGGGAATCCAATCAGTGATATTTAATCGGGTAGGGTGTTTGCCCGTCATAATAGCCGCTCTAGTAGGAGAGCAAACAGGATGAGCGGAATAGGCCTGAGAAAAACGAAAACCCATATTGGCCAAACGGTCAATGTTAGGCGTTTCGTAAAAGGAGCTTCCATAACAACTGAGATCTTTCCACCCCAAATCGTCTACCAAAATAAAAAGGATATTGGGACGGTTGACTGGGTTTTCTGAAACTTCCGAACAGGCGAAGCAGAATACTAATAAAAGCAAATAAAGTTTTTTCATAAAAATCTTAAAGCTTCACCGTTATAGGCCATCCTATAAATTGTTTAGCGTCGGGCTTAGAAACATCCTCACCCCTAGGCCAACACTCGAAAGTAACTTCCTTATTTTCAAGGTTAAATCGAATAAAGCCAAAACCTGATCCACTAGATTCAGAATCTGGGTTGGCATAGGCATGCATAGTAATTTTATTTTTGAAACCGTCGAGATAGCGTCCCGTCCAAGGAAGGAGATCGTTGTTGTTTTCGCCAGGCATTTCGTCTTCGGGCCACCACCATCTACTGTAATAATTGTTGACAATAGCAGGAACTACAAAGGCCCATGGGCCATCTTCATAATCGTTGATACCATGACGAATTACGGTGGGTAGGTGTTGGTCACCAGCGATGTGAACTGCACCGGCTTTTTGGATCAGGCTGAGAGCCTTGTCTCTTCCATGTTGGGGCCATCCGTTGGAATCCAAATCGGCATGAAGGCGATTACTTGCCTTACCGTGTAAATGGGCTCCTCCACAAAATCCTGTTGCGGACAGCACAGCTTTCATTCCAGCGTTTTTGTTATTCCCCCATTCTTCCAAAAATTGATGCTGTAAATCTCCTAACAATATCAATTCAGGTAAATTTATGCTCTCTGGGTCATAGTTGGGGTCATTGATATGATCAGCTCTTGGACCTTGTTTGGGAATTTTGCCATTGGGCCCGGATTTGAACTTTCGATCCTCTATAATAGCGAAGTCCACTCCACCGATCTTTAAACTCGTAAAATAGGCTTTAATTCCTTGTTCCAAGGGAGCTTGGTGAAAGGCGTCAGGCAAATGAGCAGTTTGTGCTCTTTCAACCATTTTGACGTATTCATGGTGAAAATAATAGCCACCATCATTTCCGTCTTTTCGCATAGATTTTTTTCCACTTTCACCCCAAAGGTTCCCCTGACCAATGTCATGATCGTCTGGAATGGTCACACAGGGACGATTTCTAAAAACTTCTCTGAATTGCAGGCCAAACTTTAACCAAGCAGCCGTATGTTCCTTGTGGTCGTAGGATTGGTCTCCTGCAAAAAATACAAAGTCAGGATCAAGTGCATTAATGTTTTTTACGAATTCTTCTCTGTCCCCTCTGTCATGATTACTGTTACAAGACAGCGCTGCCATGCTGATTTGATTCTGGTCTATAGGATCCCTTCTGATGGTTCCTTCAAATTGGGCATTTTTACCGTGCAACAATCGGTATTTTATGGACTGGTTCATGTCCCAATCTTCGACTCTAAACAAGACTGACCATCCAATTTCGTTCACCTCTTGGGATTGAACCTCCTCCCATTGGTTGTTTTTATAAAGTTCCAGTCTGACGGTTCGGCTCTCCTCTGGATAAAGAGGGAAAAGCTGAGCAGAGAGCTTTAGAGTATTGTTTGAAGTGGTATAAATCCCAAAAGCGACAACCTGATCTCTGTCCACCTTCATGTCAATGATCTTGGTGGTTTTTCTATTCCACCAATCATTGGTCGAAAGAGTATCCAAGGCTGTAAATGGAGCTTCTACATATTTATGAGATTGGGATTCGCAAGCTCCAATCAACATAACAAGGAATACTAAAAGAAGCATAATTTCCTTTCTAATATAAATCATAATAAGATTTTGACTAAAGATAATAAACTAGCTGGAAATTCAAAGTGCAAAAAAATAACCCGCTGAAAAAGAAACGTAGCCCGATGTGCTCAAGTCACTCTCACTGGTCAAAGCCTTGGGGAAGTTGATGTTATAAGACAATTGAAAATCCCAATTTCCAGTGTCCAATCCTAGGGGAAAACTCCATTGGGTATTGATCAAATCGAATACATCTCTTTCAACGGTTTGTGTATTGAAAAAACCGGAAGCGATTTGCTCACTTACCGTTTGTTGGCTCATCAATAAACTCAACTGAGGTTTGAGCGATATTTCCAATTTATCATTATCGAGTATGGAAATCTCATAACTACCCCCAGTAGAAATGTAAAAAGAAGTGGATCCTCCAAAGAGATAGCCGAAAGTACCCCGCAGCCTCAAACGGTTTTTGTGGAAGGCAAAAGCAGTAGAAATTCTGTTGGGGTTCAGTTCGGCGGCGGTGTCAGAAAAAAAGACGCGGCTGTAGATTCCCGTCAAACTCAACTGCTGCTTTCGATCAATAAAAAGAGAATATCCACTACTAATGGAAACAAAATCCCACTTTGGGTTGAGTTCACTAAAATAGGCGGAACTCAGGCTGAGAAAAAAATTTTGTCCCCTCATATAACTAATACTGGGAGTGAAACCAAATTGGTTCACATCGAAATCTCGACCAGCAAAAAAAACGCTTTCATCAAAGGAAAAAGAAGTGTACAAAAAATTTGCTTTAGAAAAGTCCACCATGAGGCTGTCGGTCGAAAACAATTCATCCATTAGGCTGTCCAATATAGCATCCTCTTCATCTGTTTGTGAAAAACAGTAACAGTGTACTAAAAAAAAGCCAAGAAAAAAGAATTTTTTCATTGACTAAATATAATAATAAGGATAAAACTAAAGATTAAACAATAGCTTTAAACCTATTTTTTGGGTTTGAGTATTTTGCTGCGTTGCTTGATATCTTGCTTCTTTTCCTTTAGCTTTTCCCTTCGCCCATCGAAACCAGATTTATAGTCTTTGATTTTTTCTCTTCGCTCTTTGATGAGATGTTTGCGGTTTATGAGGGCTGATTTTTGTTTTTCGGTCAGAGACTTGGAAAAGGCATCTTTGAGTTTTTTCACTGACTCGCGATTTCCTTTAAGGGCCTCTTTTTGATTAACGGTAAGTGTTTTCATCAATGCCTGCTGTCTTTCTTTCATGGAAAGAGAGTTGTCCTTAAGCAGACTTTTTTGTTCCTCAGAAAGTGAATTTCTAAAGGCTTCTCTATTTTTTTTGACCAACTCCTTTTGGGACTCAATCATTTCTAACTGGTTGGGTGTATAAAGCGGTGGAGCTAATTGGTCTTGAGCCATCAAACCTCCAAAGCCCACTGTGCTCAAAAATAATACCAGAAAAGTGCTAATCCTTTTTTTCATTTTTAATTGACTGAACTCAAAACATATTGTTCTTCAAACCATTCATCAAATTCGTTGTCCTCTACGAATAGGGATTCGATCATGGTTTGATCCGCCAGTAAATCTAGTTCGGTATCGGGGGTAATTTCTAATAAATTGGCTTCTTCCAGTACGTTATTTTGGGAGCTGAAATAAAAGGCAGAAACCAACAAAATGGCAAAGGAAGCTGCAATCCCATACTGCCAGTAGAGCTGAAAAACAGAAGGCTCTTTGGAGGAGGCAATGGCATCCTCTTTAACTAAAGACTCAAACTTTTCAGACCAAATCAAATCCTTGTCTTTCTCCAATGGTATTTCTACCTTAGAAAGAAGGTCATTGATCTCTTGATCCGAAAACTGTTTTTTATCACTCATCACTGATTGAGATTTTGTTTTAAGGTTTCCAAAGCCAATCTAATGCGCTTTTCAATCGCTTTCTGCGACAAATTTAATATTTCTGCAATTTCTTTGTGAGTAAGTCCTTGCATTTTATTCATCATCAAGGTTGTTTTTTGCTTCTCAGGCAATTGATTGAGTGCTTTTTCAAATCGTTGTTTTTTATCTGAAAGGTCATCGTCTGTATTCGGTTCCAGCATTAATCTTATGTCTATACTGTCGGTGTATTCTTTTTCTACTTTTTTCTTTCGGGTGTGACTGATAAACTCATCTGTGGCCATTTTGAAAAGAAGGCTTTTGATATTGCCCGAACCAATTTCAATTTTTTTGGTCCAAACCTTCATGAAAACATCTTGAGCAATGTCTCCCGATAAGTCCTGATCCCTAGAACGAAAAGTAAGGTATCTTCTAAGGTCATCGAAGTGCAAATCATAAATCATTTTAAAATCTTTGGCCGTCAACTGTTTACTCCTTAAATCCAATCCCTAAGATAAGTTTTATCGTAGGAATTGGACAGGAAAATAAACAGGAAGTTTTAATTAAATCTTTTTTCTTTTCTTTTTCAATATGTTTTTAAAGCGATCTCCTCTTTTCAAATCTTTTAAATCGACCGTTTCTACTTCACCATCTTTGGTTACCTCCACTAGGGTATCACAGGTGCCATCGCCAAAATCGGTGGTAATGGTCTGATCGCCATCAATACTTACTTTGACCCCCTCTACGGGAATTTTTCCTCTTTTTCTAAATCCAAGGTCATCACAATTATATACAAATTTGATGGGTGTAGTGATTTCCATAGAAAAGTTGACCCCCTCTGTACTGACTGCGGATTTGCTGCCCGTTAGCGAGCTGTATTGCTTTTCACTATTTTCCACGTGAGTATAGCGGGTCATTTCAGAATTTTTGGTTTCGAAAGTACCATCCTCGTAGATCATTTTTCCATCGCTCATGGTCGTTCGCATGGTTTTGCTTCCGCTCTCATCTATGGAAATGATTTCGGTTCTGCGGGTTCCCTCAATTTTAACCCCGTTGAGATAGAAGTCATTATAAGTAACTTGTCTAAAACTACCTGCCTCTCCTTGGGTTTCTGAATAGGTAACAATCATAGTTCCACTGCGAACCTGGCCACGCTTTCCCTCACAATCCTCTGAGAAAGTGATGGTTTTGGTGTTGTTCTCTTCGTCCTCCACTACAGTAGCACAATCTCCGTATTTGTCTCCCTTAAACCTTTTAGGTCCTTTGTCTGCAGCGGTATCCGCAGATCGAGCACTCGTAGTACTGGAGATTAAGTTCATACTTTCCGATACCAAATCATCTATGTCTTCTTCAAAGGCAATAGAATTGATGGTTTCCATAACAGTAGTGGTACTTAAGTTTTCTGAAAAACCACTTACTCCATCTTCGGAGCAAGAAGTGATTAAGCCAAAACTCAATGCGATTAGAGTAAATTTTTTCATTTTCATAACAATTTATTTTTTTTGATTACACCCATAACCCGAATGGGAATTTAGATACCCTACTTTTTTTTAAATAAAATTTTAATCAGCTTAAAAATCTTATTTTTTTTGGGATGGGAAATCCTAAGAAAGAAATGGCTTCTAAGTATTATATTTGCATTTTATTTAGATTATGGGGTTCCGGCAAAAAGAATTCATTGCCCTCTTTTATCGTATTTTTTTAGTTTACCTCTGTTATTTCTTTTGTAGGCTACTGTTTGTATATTTCAACAACGACTTAGTTCAGGTAAAATCGTTCTCCCAACTGGCGGAATTGTGCTATTATGGAATTCGATTTGACAATGTTGCCATTGTTTATTCCAATATGATTTTTATTCTAATGTCGATCATTCCTTGGAAAAAAACGACCTACCCTGGCTATCAAAAAGTGGTTTTTTGGATTTATTGGCTTTGCAATGCTTTTTTTCTATCCCTTAATTTTATTGATTTTGCCTATTACCGATTCAATCAAAATAGATTGATGAATAATTTTTTGGAAGTGGTTGAAAATGAAACCAACACGACCAGTTTACTTTTGCATTTTGCTTGGGTTTATTTGCACCTCATTATACTTTTTATCGCGATGCTCTATTTGTTAGCATTGGCGTATAAAAAGGTTAGAATTTACCCCGTCATTATAGAAAGTTATTGGCGTTACGGTCTCAGCTCTATTATTTTGTTTTTTGGAAGCATTGCGCTATTTGTTTTAGGGGCTCGTGGGGGTGATTTCAAAAAAAGTACCCGTCCCATCACCTTGATCGATGCCATGGACAATGTAAGAACCCCTCAACAGGCTGATGTGGTGCTTAGCAGTACCTTTACGTTTATTAAAACACTGGGGCAAGACAATTATAACAAATCGAAAGATCTCTTTAGCGATCAAGAAGTTGAAAATGAACTAAACACCATCAAACAATACCCTCCCACGGGAAGATTTGAGAAGCAACCCAATGTGATCATTTTTATTCTGGAGAGTATGGGAAGGGAGTATTGGGGAGCATTTAACGAAACCTACGACATCCCTGATTACAAAGGCTATACGCCTTTTCTAGACTCACTTGCTCGGCACAGTTTAATATTTCCCAATGGTTTTGCTACCAGCAGAAAATCAATTCATGGCATGCCCTCCATTTTGGCAGGTATTCCTTCTTTTGAAACTTCGTATGCATCATCACTTTATTCCAGACAAAAAGTAAGTTCCGTGGTTTCTGTTGCCAACGAATTGGGATATCACACTTCTTTCTTTCACGGAGCAGCAAATGGATCAATGGGCTTTTTGGGCTTTTCCAATATTTTAGGATTTGAACGCTACTATGGCAGAACCGAATTTAATAATGATGATGAATTTGATGGCTCTTGGGGCATTTGGGATGAACCTTTTTTACTCTATATGAAGTCTGTTTTGGACACCCAAAAAACACCCTTTCTCAGTTCTGTTTTTACCATAACTTCCCACGAACCCTATGTGATCCCAAAAGCCTACGAAGGAAAGTTTGACAATGGAAATATTCCCATGCACCAATGTGTCGGTTATACCGATAATGCGCTTAGACAGTTTTTTAAAGAAAGTAAAAACGCTCCCTGGTTTGAGGACACTATTTTTATATTTACTGCCGACCACAGCAATCAGATTCACTATCCCTTTTACCTAAAAACCATTAATCGCTTCGCCAACCCTCTAATGATTTTCAAACCCAATAGCGGCCTCAAGGGAGCAGATATGCGTTTGGTCAGCCATATGGACATCTTCCCTACCGTTGCTGATCTGATAGACTACTCCAAACCCTTTAAAAGCTGGGGGAGAAGTTTACTGTCCGACCAAGAACATTCTCCATTTGTAATTAATTATTTTAGTGGTGGAAGTTATTTCATCATGGATGAAAATCTTATCTGTGTCCACAATGGAGAAAAAGCCATAGGCTTTTATGATGTGAACGATAAAAACATGGAAAAAAATCTCATTGGAAACAAGACTCAGGAGATGATAGATTTGGAAAAGAAATGCAGTATGTTTCTGGAGGATTATTTCGAATCCCTTATGTCGGGATCTATCAGTATTCAAAATCCTAACCAATGAGAATATATTTCATTGTCAAGCCGCTTGGGTCGTATGCACTCAAAAAATTACAAAAATCAATCGAAGCCATTTTCGACAAAAAAAAGGATTCTCTATATCTCTTAAGCTCACTCAAAAAAGGCCATGCCATCGATCTGACCCAGAAGGCCATACAAGAAAAGGCCGATCTGGTGGTAGCTTGTGGCGGAGATGGAACGATTAACGAAGTTGCTCGTGGCTTGGTTGAAACAGAAATTCCTTTGGCCATCATACCCCTAGGATCGGGAAATGGTATTGCCCGACATTTTAAAATCCCATTTGAAATTTCTAAGGCAATTCAACTCATCAAAAAGAATAAAATTGCCAAAATGGATGTGGGAGAGGTCAATGGACATTATTTTTTTGGAAACATGGGCTGCGCCCTTGAGTCTCATTTTATCCGTATTTATCAAAAGAACAAATGGCATGGAATCTGGGCCTATGTCATTGCCTTTTTGAATGCTATCTTCAGTTTTAGATATCAGAAAATTAAAATTGAATACGATGACATAACAAAGACAATCAGCCCATTTGTATTGCTCGTTTCCAATACCAACCAACAAGGATATAACTTTTCCCTTACCCCATTTGCCCGCTCGGACAACGGATTGATGGATGTGTTTTGGATGGAAAAATCAAATTTTATTAATACTATAAAATTTATAGCCAATGCATTGACAGGACGAAAATTAACCTCAAAAAGAGGTGGTTTGATTCGTATATCGGCTTTAAAAATTTCCCTTTTGGATTCAAGTGATTTGTGTGTGCAAATTGATGGAGAATTCCTGCCATTGACTTCAAAACATTTGGAGATTAAAGTCCTACCAAAGAAACTGAATTTGATTGTCCCATAAAATAAAAAAAGCTCTCCGAACTACTGGAAAGCTTCTCATCAGTTGCTAAATTATTGTTTTACCAATTTTAACAACACACAACACTTTTATATTGTTAAGACCTTTAAGTCTATATTTTCAAATTGCAAAGTACAAAGTTAAGTAATTTTAATTTTACCTCCTCTTTCAAAGATTTTTATTTGACGAAAAGCATCCCCCTTGTCCGCATTATTTAATACATTTAACCTAATGAAACAAACAATCGTACTGGCGGGAGCTACGGGTTTCATTGGGCGGTGGATCATTGAGGAATTTCAGGATGAATATCAAATCATCGCCTTGAGCCGAAAAAAAGTCAAAACCAATCCCAATGAAAAAATAATTTGGCGTACAGTGGATTTGTATTCCATGTCGAGTACAGAAAAAGCCATGGAGGGAGCAGACATTGCCATCTATTTGGTACACTCCATGCAGCCTTCCACTCGACTCAATCAAGGGAAGTTTGAGGATACTGATTTATTGTTAGCCGATAATTTTTCCAGAGCTGCCCAAAAAAATAAGCTTAAGCAAATCATCTATTTGGGAGGGATATTACCCAAAGACAAACACAAAATTTCCAATCATCTTTTATCTCGTTTCGAGGTCGAAAAAACCTTGGGCTCAAGAGCGACTCCACTTACAGCTATAAGAGCTGGTATTATTATCGGTCCTGGAGGCTCATCCTTTCGGATTGTTTCCCAATTGGTCAAAAACCTCCCCGTGATGGGATGTCCTCAATGGACCAAATCCGAAAATCAACCCATTGACGTTTTTGATATTCTATCTCTCATCAAACAATGTGCGGGAAATCCCGTTACTTATTATAAAAATATTGAGGTTGGAGGTAATGAGGTCATGACCTATATGAATCTGCTCCAAAAAACCTCCAAAATAATGGACAAAAGACGTTTGATTTTTTCCATGCCTTTCTTTACAGTGGGACTGTCGAAATGGTGGGTCAGTATTTTTGGCGATTCCAACATCAACTTTGTTTCACCGCTGGTAGAAAGCCTGAAGCATCGTATGATCCCCAGTAAAAAACATGACGATTTATATCAAATTGACTTTACCCCTGTAGATAACAGTATCAAAAGAGCGCTTACCCATAAACCACCCGCCCTTCCTACTTTTCATCAAAGCCATGCCGAAAAAAATACCGTGAGAAGTGTTCAGAGAATCTACAACCCAGGAAAATACAATGCTCAATGGGTGGCGAAACATTATCCTATCTGGTTGAGCAAAAGGTTTGCTGGTCTGATCAACCCTCGTTTTGACGGCAGCATTTTGAGGTTCTACCTTTTGGGGATTATGTTGTTGGAATTGCAATTGATAGAAGACAGAAGCACCCCCAATCGTCAGCTTTTTTATATCACCGGTGGAGTGTTGACCAAAAGAACAGATTTAGGGTGGTTGGAATTCCGATCCATTTTGGACAATGAATATGTCATCACCGCCATACACGAATATGTCCCCAAATTACCTTGGGCCATTTATAAATTAACCCAAGCCAAATTACACCTCTATGTGATGAAAAAATTTGAAAAAGAACTCCAACGCTTGAAATAGATCACCCTGAAAAATAATAAATATGAAATTACTCTTATGGATAAGTTTAGGTATTTTCTGCCTGGTTACTACGGTCAATGCACAGAAAAACAGACAAAATAACCCCACCGATAAAACAGTATTAAACCAGTTGCCCAAGGGAGTTATCGCAGCACTAAACCTTCCTTACAGAGAAGGGAATGAAAGATGGACATTGGATTTATTTTATCCGGAAAATATTCATGATGCTACTCCTGCCATCGTATTCATTCACGGAGGAGGATGGAGAAATGGAAATAAAAGAAAGTGGGGGATCTTGAACGCTGCCATGACATTTGCAAAAAAAGGATATGTAACGGCATCCCTCAACTACAGGCTGATCCAGAAAAACGAAAATCCAGCAGTTGGAATTCAAAATGGAGTCGAAGACGTTAAATGCGCAGTAAGATGGCTCAGAGCAAACGCAGAAAAATACAACATCGACCCGAAACGCATTGGAGGTTATGGAAACTCAGCAGGAGCGCATTTGGTATCTATGCTAGGCTTATGCCCTCCATCAGCCGGATTAGAGGGAGATGGTCCTTACCAAGAATATTCCAGTAACATTCAAGCCGTTGTGGCCTCTGCTACCCCCACCGATTTTTCTCTTTTTGAATCGAATGAACAAAAAAGACAGGAGGAACTAAGCAAAAAATTATCTCCCATTACTTATGTCCATAAAAATGCTCCTCCGTTTTTACTTTTTCATGATACCGCTGACAAGACAGTTGACATCAAACACTCTGATACTTTCGTTGCAGCCTTGAAAAAAGCAAAAGCAAAAGATGTCACCTATAAATCATACAACAATGGGTCAGGGCATGGTGTGTTTTATAAAAATGCGGATGAAACAGTCCCTTTACGTGAAGAATTTTTTGATCGTGTCCTTGGAAAATAAGCTCTAGGTGTTCAATGATTTGTATAGGTCTGTTCTGAAAATCGGTTCAATAGGATTGAATAATGCATAAATCCAATATTAATCTTTTTTTTGTAAAAAGTAGGGTATAAGTTTTCTTGTTCGGGTAATGAGTATAATTATAAAAATTTCTGCGAAATGAACAATTTTTTAATATATCTTCTTCTGATCATTTTAATTTTCACTTCGTTTAGTAAAAGTAAAGGGGATGATAGTGAAACCCTGAACGATATACCGATTATAAAACAAATGAGTAGTTACTCTGTAAATGTAACCACAGATATCGTCTATGCAGAAGGACTTAGTCATGACCAATCAAGCATTTCCCCTTTCGCAATACCACTTAAATTAGATGTTTACTATCCCGACAATAATTCTACTAATCGGCCAGTTTTTATGTTTATACACGGTGGTGGATTTACAGGAGGAATAAAACATAAGCCTGAAATAGTAGATATGGCAAATTACTATGCTTCAAGAGGATGGGTTTTTGTTTCTATAGATTAAAGAACAACAGAAGAATTGGGAGTAATACAAGGAATGACCCCAGAGAAATTATTAGTGTATTACAGAGGAATTGCACCACAAGAATGGATTGAGAATGCTTTGCAGGGAGCAAAAAGTTCGGGTGAAGTTCAGCAAGCTACTGCTATGTATCTTGCTCAAAGGGATGCAAAAGCCGCTCTTCGATGGATTATCGCAAACTCAAGCAACTATAACATAAATAAAGATTTTATTACAGTTGGTGGAGCTTCTGCAGGAGCTATCACTACAATTGCTTTGGGGATTTCAAATCAAGAAGATTTTAAAGACGAAATTTCTATTATTGATGACCCTACGCTTTCTAAAACAAACTTAAACGAATCTTATGTAGTGAGAAGTATGGTTTATTTCTGGGGTTCAAACATAAAATTAGATGTTTTTGAAGCAGTTTATGAATTGAATCAATATGATAGATACGACGCTAGCGATCCTGAATTGTTCATGGGACATGGTACTGCACAAGATCTTGTCACGCCTTATGAAGAAGCACTTAAATTACAAGAAATTTACAACTCTTTGGGTATTTACAACAAACTGGTAACCCTACTACTACCGAATGGCAATCCCGCAGGTCATGGGGCTTGGAATGCAGTTGTAGATGGAAAAGGCTTATCGGAATTAACTTTTGACTTTCTAGTTGAGAGACAAAACTTGGTGCTTGAATAATACATATTTGATTATATCAAGTGTTTGACATTAATTGAATTTAGTATTGACTATTCAAGCTGATATCACCCTTTGTTCGTGCGAACAAAAATTAAATCCCCAGTAATCTTCAAAAAGTAATTTAAAAAGGAAGGATTCGAACCAATAAAAAATGGTAGATCTTATAAAAAATAAACCCTTGAAAATCAAGGGTTTGTAAAGTGCGGTCTGGACGGGACTCGAACCCGCGACCCCATGCGTGACAGGCATGTATTCTAACCAACTGAACTACCAGACCTTAATGTTAGCGGATGCAAATATACATTGCATTTTGATTTTGCCAAATTTATAACTGACAAAAGAAAGCTTCTTTAGCCCATCATTTGGCTTTATCCAAAAAAAGATGCAAATGATAAAGGATTCATTCTTCAATAAACGATGGTGAACCAATCAATTCCTCAAAAATAATCAAAGGAAAAGTGGGAAAATTATAATAGAATTTAATCCCAGAATTAATGGAATTTGAAGGAGCCTATACTACAATACGGCATCCAAAGCATCTGCGTAGGCCTTTTTTGGGGCTACCCCTACTTGTCTGCCTACCAATTCTCCCTTGTCAAAAAGCAGAACTGTGGGAATATTTCTTACCCCATATTTTGCAGCAAATTCCTGATGTAGATCGACATCCAATTTGCCAACCACAGCCTTACCTTGGTAGTCTTCACTGATTTCGTCAATAATCGGGCCGACCATGCGACAAGGCCCGCACCAAGCTGCCCAAAAATCCACAATGACAGGTTTGTCCGATTTCAAAACCGTTTCTTCAAAATTTGCATCGGTAATTTCTAAAGCCATATTATAAAATTTAGATTCAAAATTAATCATTTTAGAAAATGTGACATTGCCATGAGCAATCAAATTTACTTATTGAAATATTATGGATTGTAATATCTAATCAATTCAACTTATAGTGCCACCGTTTTTCCTCCAAATGTGATAACAATTCGTTGGAAATAGCAACCTTTTGTTTACGGCTGGCCAAGGTCAACTTAAGTTGTTTTTCTGAATCAATGACATCGAAAAACAGCAGTTTGTCTCCCTTAAAACCATTGAGCTCTTTCTTCAATTGGCGAATGCTTTCGGATTTCACTTGGCGAATGTCCAACTGTAAGGTCAACTTTTTTGAATTTTTAGACAGGGCATCGTGTAACATCTCGAAACTAATGAACTGTATTCTCGGATCTCCCAATCTGCCTGTTTCTTGATTTCTCCATCCCTCTTTGATGTTAATTTTTATTCGAACAAACTGATTGACGCTGATAAAATGTTTGAACTTGAGGTACTCCTCTCCAAAAATTCTAAACTCAAACTGATCTGAAAAATCTTCCAAGGTAAATCGACCCCAGCCTTTTCCATTTCTGGATTCTAAATGTTGAATTTCATTGACGATTCCTCCAACATTGAGGTTTTTATTGACCAATGAATTTAGGTCTTTGAGTTGAGACAATTTTGCGTTGGTAAACCATCGCATTTCCTTTTTAAAATCATCCAATGGATGACCTGAAATGTATATCCCAACAACTTCTCTCTCTTTTTTGAGTTTACCCAGGTTGTCCCAAGGTTCGGACTGTGGGATAACCAACTCTTGATAAACTTGATCCGTATTTTCACCAAACAGGCTGGTTTGGGCCGAATTTTGGCTCTCTTGGAATTTAGACCCAAACCGAATCACCTTTTCTAAAAAAATAACCCCATCGCCATCGGGATTAAAATACTGCGCCCTATGGGTTCCTTTAAAAGAATCAAAACCTCCTGCAAGTGCCAAGTTTTCAAAGGCTTTTTTATTGGCCGCTCTCAAATCTACCTTTTTTACCACGTCAAAAATACTTTCGTAATGCGCATCTTTACGGTGATCAATTATGGTCTCTACGGCTCCTTTTCCAACACCTTTAATAGCTCCCATTCCAAAACGAATGGCGTTTTCTTCGTTTACATTGAACTTGTAAAAAGACTCATTGACATCGGGTCCCAATACTTTAACTCCCATCCTTCTGCACTCCTCCATAAAGAAAGTAACCTGTTTGATGTCATTCATATTATTGGAAAGGACGGCCGCCATGTATTCTGCTGGATAATGCGCCTTGAGGTAGGCTGTCTGGTATCCAATCCATGCATAACAGGTGGAGTGAGATTTGTTGAAGGCATAGGATGCAAATGCTTCCCAGTCCTTCCAAATTTTATTCAACACCTCCTTGGGATGGTTATTGGCCTCTCCCCCTTCGATAAACTTGGGTTTGAGTTTTTGCAGTAGCGCAAAAATCTTTTTTCCCATGGCTTTCCGAAGTAAATCGGCTTCACCTTTAGAGAATCCAGCCAATTTTTGAGACAACAACATTACCTGCTCCTGATAAACAGTGATCCCATAGGTTTCTTTGAGGTACTCTTCCATCTGCGGCAAATCATATTTGATTTCTTCCTCTCCTTTTTTTCTGGCAACAAAACTGGGAATATATTCCAAAGGCCCTGGTCGATACAATGCATTCATAGCGATCAAATCTGCAAACACATTGGGTTTTAAATCTTTCAAATATTTCTGCATGCCCAAAGATTCATACTGAAAAATCCCAACAGTATCGCCTCTTTGAAACAACTCATAGGTCAATTGATCATCCAAAGGAAATTCATCCGGATTCAGATCAATCCCATGGCGGTATTTTACCAGCTTAACGGTATCCTTGATCAATGTAAGGGTTTTCAGTCCCAAAAAGTCCATTTTTAGGAGTCCTGCTTCCTCGACCACAGCATTGTCAAACTGAGTCACATTCAAGTCGGAATCTTTGGCAGAAGCAATGGGTACAAAATTGGTAATATCATCGGGGGTAATGATAACCCCACAGGCGTGAGTTCCAGTATTTCGTAGCGAACCTTCTAACACCTTTGCTTGCTGTAAGGTTTGCCCGGCCAAGTCATCTCCCTCATAAATTTCTTGCAATTCTTTGACTTGACTGAACTCATCTGATCTAAGATTTTCTTTGAGTTCCTTGTCTTCCAGAGAGAAAATTTTTGCCAATTTCATGTTGGGAACCAGCTTTGCAATTCGGTCAGCATCGCCCAAGGAAAGATCCAAAACCCTTGCGGTATCTCTGATGGAAGACTTGGCTGCCATGGTTCCATAAGTGATGATTTGGGCCACTTGATTGGCGCCGTATTTTTCAATTACATAGTCCATGACTTTTCCTCTTCCCTCATCGTCGAAGTCAATATCGATATCGGGCATACTCACCCGGTCAGGATTGAGGAAACGCTCAAAAAGTAAATCGTACTTAATGGGATCAAGGTTGGTAATCCCAAGGCAATAGGCCACTACCGACCCTGCGGCAGAACCCCTTCCAGGCCCAACAGAAACGCCCATTTCCCGCGCTGCTGCGATAAGGTCTTGTACAATCAAAAAATATCCGGGATAGCCTGTATTGGCAATGACCTCCAACTCAAAATCCAAACGTTCTTGAATCTCATCGTTGATGGTACTATAACGTCTTTTTGCTCCCTCCAAAGTCAAATATCGCAAAAACTGATTTTCTCTGTCCTTTAGGTCATTGGAGGCATCAGTAGAAAAATCATCAGGTATGTCAAATTTGGGAAGCAATACCTCTCGCGCCAAATCAAAGGTCTCAACTTTGTTGATGACCTCCTCAATGTTGATGATGGCTTCGGGTAAATCCGAAAAAAGGCTTTTCATCTCTGCCTGAGATTTAAAATAGTACTCTTGGTTGGGAAGTCCAAACCGAAATCCCCTTCCACGTCCTATGGGAGTAGCCTGTTTCTCTCCCTCTTTGACACAGAGCAAAATATCATGAGCATTAGCCTCGGCTTTGGAAGTATAATAGGAATTATTGGTGGCCAAAAGCTTAACTCCGTGTTTTTGGGCCAACTGAATCAGCACCTGATTAGCACGCTTTTCATCCTCTTGCTGGTGGCGCATCAACTCAATATACAAATCTTCACCAAACTGGCTCTTCCACCACTGCAGAGCTTCCTCTGCTTGATTATCTCCAACGTTGAGGATTTTTGAGGGCACCTCTCCATTTAAGTTTCCCGTCAAAACCATCAAGTCTGATTTATACTCCTCAACGATTTTTTTGTCGATCCTCGGCACATAGTAGAATCCTTGAGTATAAGCAATGGAACTCATCTTGGAAAGGTTCTCATAGCCCTTTTTATTTTTGGCAATAAAAACAATTTGATATCCGTTGTCCCTTCTAGAGCGATCTTGATGATCTTCACAAACGTAGAACTCACATCCCAAAATAGGTTTGAGGTGGACGGTGCCCTCGGGTAAATCGGCATTGTGATTTTTTACGGCTTTGATAAAGTGGAAGGCTCCCATCAAATTGGCGTGATCTGTAAGGGTTACCGCTGGCATTTGATCATCGGCCGCTGCTTTGACCAAATCCTTGATTCTGGAAGTAGATTGCAAAACAGAATACTGAGAATGGGTATGCAAGTGAACAAAGGGAGTATTTTGTAAAATTTCCTCTTCCGCATCGGTAATTGTTTTTGAGGGTTCTTCTGGGGTCTCAGAAGAGGCAAGCAATTGTTTGGAAGCGTCTTTTAAATTGCGGTGTTTTAATCCAATCCCTTTGACTGGTTCGTCCAATACTTCAGTGAGGTGCTGTAAAATATCTTCCCTGTTTTTTAGAGCCTCGGGTCGGATCAACCCTTTTCTGAAAAGTTCGAAAAAACAGCGGGTAGTGGCCTCTACGTCGGCAGTAGCATTGTGCGCTTCCTCAAAAGGAGCTTCAAAAAGGTGGTGGTGGAGTTCGCTCAGTGTGGGTAATTTAAATTTTCCCCCTCTACCTCCTGGCAACTGACATAATGTTGCGGTCTCTTCGGTACAAGTATCAATGATGGGGAAATTTTCCAAAGGATTCTCATCGCCCAATCGTAAGAATTCTGCCCCCATAATATTGAGGTCGAAACCAACATTGTGCCCTCCGATAAATTCACATTGAGCAATGGCCTGTTGAAATTTTTCCAATACCTCCGCCAAGGAAATCCCTTCTTCTAGCGCAAGAGCAGTGGAAATGCCGTGAATTTTTTCGGCATCATAGGGGATCACAAAACCATTGGGAACTACCAAATAATCCTCGTGAAAAAGGCAACTACCATCATTATCATGCAATTGCCAAGCAATCTGAATACACCGCGGCCAATTGTCCGCATCCGTTAGAGGTGCATTCCAGTTTCGGGGCAAACCCGTGGTTTCAGTATCAAAAATCAAAAACATCTATGGCAATTTGAAATACTAAAATAGGATATTGTCCTTATTTATAGCTTATTGAATTATTAGGAGTTATCAACCAAAAAAAGGATTGAAATCTAAAAATTATTAAGTTGAGTAATGAGAATGAAAACTATCTTTGTCAAAAAAAGTTATCGAACTACTGTTTGATAAAATTGCCCAAACCACCAGTCAAAAGGCATTTGAAACTGCACTTTTGCGGGAGGACTGTTGCCAATTAAAAGGTTTGGTAGGTTCTGGTCTGAACTTTAAAATTGTTACTGCCTTTAAAAACTTGGATCGAACTTTTTTGATGGTATTGGACAATGCCGAACAGGCAGCTTATCACCTCAACGACCTTGAGCAGCTGCTCTCCTCCAAAGAAGTTCTCTATTTTCCAGCCAGTTACAGAGAAGCTTATAACTCTGAGGCTACTGACAACGCCAATGTTTTATTGAGATCCGAAGTACTCAAAAAACTCAGTAGTTCCAAAAAGAAAAAAATCATTGTCACCTACCCCCAAGCTCTTTTTGAAAAAGTCATTTCACAAAACACCCTCAAGCAAAAAACACTTACCATCAAAAAAGGGGACTTCCTCGGCTTGGATTTTGTCAATGAAACCCTTTTTGAATATAGTTTTGATCGGGTCAACTTCGTCACCCAACCAGGAGAGTTTTCCGTAAGAGGGGGAATCATTGATGTATTTTCTTTTGCCCACCAACACCCCTATCGTATCGAGTTTTTTGATGAAGAAATTGAGAGTCTCAGAAGTTTTGATGTCAATACCCAACTCTCGATCAGTCCCTTAGATCAAATCGATTTATTACCCAATACCTCCATGGTTTCTTTTAGCGAAAAACGAAAATCACTGATCGACTCCCTGCCCAAACAAAGTACAGTGGTCTTTAACCAACTTGACCTTTGCTTGGATCGCATCGAAAAATTAGGAATCAAGGCAGCCAAACAATTTGATTCCTTGGAAACCTCCATCCAATATCCTCCAAAAGTTTTGTTTTTAAGCCCCCAAGAACTCTTGGATCGTCTGGAGGGTCAAAGTACCGTGCTGATTAACAATTCTGACCACCTCAAGCCACACGAGCGCATCAGCCTCAAACAAAGTCCTCAGCCTTCAATCAACAAGCAGTTCGATCGGCTGGTTAAAATTCTCAACGAGAACCACGCCTCAGGTTTTGAAAATTATATTTTTTGCTCTAGCGATACGCAAAGGAAGCGATTTAATGAAATCTTGGAAGAAATGGAAACCAAGGTACATTACAAAACGGAGGTTTGCCCACTTTTTGAGGGATTTGAAGATATTGAAGCCGGAATTGCTTGTTTTACCGACCACCAAATTTTTGAACGCTACCACAAATACAAACTGCGTTCGGCCGCTGCCAAAAAAGATGTATTGACCCTTAAAGAATTGACTCATCTGAAAATCGGGGATTTTGTCACCCACATTGACCATGGAATTGGGAAATTTGGAGGGCTTCAAAAAATTGATGTAGATGGGGTAAAACAAGAGGCCATAAAATTGAGTTATGGAGAAGGAGACATTCTCTATCTCAGTATTCATTCACTTCATAAAATTGCCAAATTCAATGGCAAAGACGGTCATGTTCCCAAACTCAACAAATTGGGCTCCAAGGCATGGAAGGCACTCAAGCAAAAAACCAAAACTAGAGTCAAGGCCATTGCCTTCGATCTGATTAAGCTCTATGCAAAAAGGAGAGAAAAAATTGGCCATGCCTTTCCTCCAGACAGCTATTTGCAGTTGGAACTGGAAGCCTCTTTTATGTTCGAAGACACTCCCGATCAAAGTAAAACCACCGCTGCCGTAAAAGCAGACATGGAAAACGAAAGACCCATGGATCGGCTGGTTTGCGGAGATGTGGGTTTTGGAAAAACCGAAGTCGCCATCCGCGCCGCTTTCAAGGCCGTCGACGACAGCAAGCAAGTGGCCGTTTTGGTTCCCACTACCATACTGGCATTTCAGCACCACAAAACTTTTACCAAAAGATTGAAAGAACTGCCAGTGAGGATAGACTACCTCAACCGCTTCCGTTCGACCAAAGACCGAAAAAGAATCTTAGAAGAACTTCAACAAGGAAAAATAGACATTTTGATCGGTACCCACCAACTGGTAAATAAAAGTGTCCAGTTTAGAGATTTGGGACTACTAATCGTAGATGAAGAACAAAAATTTGGTGTGGCAGTCAAAGAAAAATTGCGAGAACTCAAAACCAACGTTGACGTTTTGACCCTTACCGCAACCCCCATTCCTCGGACTTTACAATTCAGTCTGATGGCTGCCAGAGACCTATCGGTGATCGCCACTCCACCGCCCAATCGATACCCCATTGAGAGCGAAGTAGTTCGTTTCAGTGAGTCCCTTGTAAGGGATGCCATTCGTTATGAATTGCAAAGAGGAGGGCAGGTCTACTTTATTCACAATCGGGTAGAGAATATTCAGGAGGTTGCAGGAATGGTACAGCGACTGATTCCCGATGCGCGAATTGCGATTGGTCATGGACAAATGGAAGGCAACCGATTGGAAAAAACCCTGATCGATTTTATGGAGGGACAAGCCGATATTTTAATCGCCACAACCATTGTGGAAAACGGATTGGATGTTCCCAATGCCAATACCATTTTTATCAATAATGCTCAGAGTTTTGGACTCAGTGATCTGCATCAAATGAGAGGAAGGGTAGGTCGAAGCAACAAAAAAGCCTTTTGTTATTTCATCACCCCACCGCTGAGTTCCATGGCCTCCGATGCTCAAAAAAGAATCAATGCCATTTCTCAATTTTCAGAATTGGGAGCGGGGATTCAGATCGCCATGAAAGACCTTGAAATTAGAGGCGCTGGTGACCTGTTGGGAGGAGAACAAAGCGGCTTTATCAATGAAATAGGTTTCGAAACCTATCAGAAAATTTTACAGGAAGCCATAGAAGAGTTGAAAGAAAATGAGTTCAAAACTCTATTCAAAGATGAAGAAAAGTCTCAGGAAAAAAACTATGTCAAAGAAGTGCAAATTGACACAGATTTTGAGATTTTATTACCAGATAATTATATAAATATAGTAAATGAGAGATTGATTCTCTACAACGAATTAAGTGCCATAAAGGACGAAGATACTTTGGTGAAATTCCAAAAAAATATGGAAGATCGCTTTGGGAAAATCCCTCCTGAAGGAGAGGAACTTTTGAGCACGCTTCGACTCAAATGGCTTGCTTCTAAAATGGGACTAGAGCGACTCATCATTAAAAACAAAAAATGTGTGGGTTATTTTTTATCTGATCAACAGAGTGATTTCTACCAAAGCCCACTCTTTAATCAAATACTAGTTGGGGTTCAAAAACAGCCTAATAAATACAGTATAAAAGAGAAGCAAACCCGTAATGGTTTGCGACTTTTATTGGTTTTGGATCAAGTGCATACTGTAGAGAAACTATTGGTGCAACTCAACAACTTGGTTGGTAGTTAAAGGGATTTGAGGTTTTTGATGACCTCAAAAGCGACGTTGACCGAATCTTCATGCATCAGTATGGTAAATTCGTTGGAAGTAGAAATTACTTCATTGATATTTACCCCCTCCCAAGAAAGCCTTTGAAAAATAAAGTAGTAAATACCTGGAATTTTTACATTGTCGTTCGGTAGTTTGACCGTGATGGCCGATAGGCTATCGATTTTGTCAATACAAATTTCGTCACGGAATATATCTTCAATCAAAGGAGCGATATTACTACTGACCACAATGTTTGATTCTCCTACCCCTCTGGAGGAAGTGTAGAAAATATCTTTTTTTTCTTTGATGGCGCTGAGGAATTCCGCCTGAGCAAGCAAAAGAGTCTCGGAAAGTTTAAAACAATAGTCGGTAAGAGAAGATCGAACAGTGATGTCCCCCAAGTTTCTCAATACACTCACAATCTTGTGGGTAGAAAGGAACTCCTCATTGTCTGAGATTCGTTTTAATGCCATGACGATGGCTCCACTTCGGGCAGGCTTCCGCAATGCCTTTTCAATTTCGGGCTGAATCTCCCGCGCCAAAGAGGTCAGGTTGATGATGCCTTGTGACAAGGCCGTGGACAAATAGGGCTTTGATTTGACGAATTCCGATACTTGCGAAGCAATGGTTTTCAATGTAATGTGTTTTATTTTTCTACAAAGTTAATAATATTAAACATAATGTTTGTTTTACAACATTTTAACCGAAGGGGTAAAAGGCTTCTCTAATGTGGTTTTGCTCCCAATGAGTGCCATCGAAGACATATGTAATCAGGTCAAAACGAACCTCGACATCCAGTACTCTCGACTGAACAAAATGATCAACAGCTTCAACCAATAATTTGATTTTTTTGGGCGATACGGCCTGCTCCGGTGAAAGCACATAGCCAATGGTACGGGCTTTGACCTCTACCGCAACCAATGTATTTTCTTTTTGGACGATCAAATCCACCTCTGCCTTGAGGTAGCGATAATTCTTTGCTAAAAGCTTATATCCCAAATTTTGCAAATAGGATGCGGCCAGCTTTTCCGCCTTTTTTCCGAGGTCATGGGCTTTTGTCATGGTGAAATGGGCTTTTCTATAAGTTAAAATAAAATTCCATCATGGGCAATAAAATCCTTATTTTTGCCAAAAAATATACATGTCCTCGCAGCCAAAGAGATATACTGTTACTGCTGCTTTACCCTATACCAACGGTCCTATCCATATTGGCCATCTGGCAGGAGTTTATGTTCCTGCTGATATATATGTTCGTTATCTCAGACTGAGAAAAAAGGATGTAGCCTTTATTTGTGGGAGTGACGAACACGGTGTTGCGATAGCCATTAAGGCCAAAAAAGAAGGGAAAACACCGCAAGAGGTAATCGATCATTACGATCAAATCATCCGTGAAGCTTTTGACGGTTTTGGGATTTCATTTGACAATTACTCCCGAACCTCGAGGGCAATACACCACCAAACGGCAGGTGAAATTTTCAAACAACTGGATGAACAGGGGCAATTTTTGGTCAAAAAAACCGAACAACTGTATGATCCAGAAGCCAAAACCTTTCTGGCCGACCGCTTTGTCACTGGGACTTGTCCCGTTTGTCAAAACAAGGAAGCCTATGGTGACCAGTGCGAATCCTGTGGAAGCTCCCTCAATGCAACCGATCTCATAAATCCCAAATCGACTCTTTCTGGCAGTGTTCCCGAATTTAAAAAAACAAAGCATTGGTTTCTACCCCTCGACCAACACGAAGCCTTTATTGAAGAATGGATACTGAAAGGACACAAAAAAGATTGGAAACCCAATGTTTACGGACAGGTCAAATCATGGATTGACAATGGCTTACAGGCTCGTGCAGTTACGCGTGACTTGGATTGGGGCATCCCTGTTCCGGTCGAAGGAGGTGCTGGAAAAGTACTCTACGTCTGGTTTGACGCTCCCATTGGCTATATCTCCTCCACCAAGGAATGGGCTCAAAAGAAAAATATTGATTGGGAACCCTATTGGAAATCAAAAGACACCCAATTGGTTCACTTTATCGGAAAAGACAATATTGTTTTCCATTGTATTATTTTCCCCATCATCCTCAAAAACACAGGAACTTATATCCTTCCTGAAAATGTTCCAGCCAATGAGTTCCTCAACTTGGAAGGCAACAAAATTTCCACTTCCAAAAAATGGGCAGTGTGGTTGCATGAATATTTGGAGGATTTCCCCGACAAACAAGATGTATTGAGATATGTGTTGACTGCCAATGCACCGGAAACCAAAGACAACGATTTTACGTGGAAAGAATTCCAAACCCGTAACAACAGTGAATTGGTCGCTATTTTCGGTAATTTCATCAATAGGGTAATGGTACTCACCCAAAAATACTACGATGGAAAAGTTCCTTCCATGGGCTCAGTGAATGATACTGACCAAGCAGCATTGACAAAACTGAAAGAATTTCCATCCCAAATGGAAAAGCAAATAGAGCATTACCATTTTAGAGCCTACAGTCAAGAAGTAATGAATTTGGCACGATTGGGCAATAAGTACTTGGCAGAACAAGAGCCTTGGAAATTGATTAAGACCAATCCCGAACGAGTAGAAACCATCATGTTCACAGCACTACAGATTGCGGCGGGACTCACTATCCTGAGCGAGCCTCTACTCCCCTTTACAAACCAAAAAATGGTGGATATGCTCCAGCTCAATGCATCTTGGGAAGATGTAAGCGGTGATGATTTTCTTCTTGCTCCAGGGCACCTTCTCGAAAAACCACAATTACTTTTTGAAAAAGTTGAAGAGGAAGCCATTGAAAAACAGTTGGAAAAATTAAAGAACAACCTATCCCATGAAAACGAAAAAAATAAAGTGGAGGAAACCCCAAAAGAGATGATTGCTTTCGATGATTTTACCAAAATGGATCTCAAGACGGGAACCATACTCGAAGCCGAAAAAATGGCCAAAACCAAAAAGCTTTTGGTTTTAAAAGTCGATTTGGGTAATGAAGAAAGGACGATTGTTTCCGGAATTGCGGAGAGTTATCAGGCCGAAGAGGTCGTGGGTAAAAAGGTTACGGTTTTGACCAATCTTCATCCAAGAACCATCCGTGGTGTGGAAAGTCAAGGAATGCTATTGATGGCAGAGAATGGGGAAGGGCGATTGATTTTTATCTCCCCAGAAGACGACAACACCCCCAGCGGTTTGACCATCAGGTAAATTCATCCTGTGATAGCTGTTGCCTTTGATCCCATTTATGTATTGCCCCTTCCCGAAAACCATAGATTTCCTATGGAAAAATACGATCTGCTGCCCAAGCAACTGATGCATGAAGGCACTTGTGATCGAGATGATTTTTTTTCCCCAAAGCCCTTATCTGATCAAATTGTAAAAACCATTCATCAATCTGACTATGTGGATCGATTAAAACGTCAGGATCTCAATCGATCTGAAATCAGAAAAATAGGATTTCCCATTTCCCAACAATTGGTAGAAAGAGAATTTGTCATTGCAGGAGGAACTGTCGAAGGGGCATTGAAGTCTCTTCAATCGGGCATCTCATTTAATATTGCCGGGGGGACACATCATGCCTATTCAACCCACGGTGAGGCATTTTGTATGCTGAATGACCAAGCCATTGCCGCACAATATTTATTAGACCACCACCATGCCCAAAGAATTTTGATCATCGATTTGGATGTTCATCAAGGTAATGGCACGGCAGAGATTTTCAAAAATGAGGATCGAGTATTTACCTTTTCGATGCATGGCCAAAAAAACTATCCCTTTAAAAAAGAACAAAGCGACTGGGACATTCCGTTGGAGGACAAAACAGGAGATGAACGATATCTAAATGTGCTAAACGATACGCTTCCACAACTTTTTGAGCAAGTAGATCCAGACTTTGTTTTTTATCTATCGGGGGTGGATGTAGTGGCTACAGATCGGTTGGGTCGGTTGGCAATGAGTCTAGAGGGATGCAAACAAAGGGATGAACAGGTGCTGGAATTTTGCCACAAACTTTCCCTGCCCGTTCAATGTAGCATGGGTGGTGGTTATTCGGAAGACATCAAACTGATCATCGAGGCACATGCGAACACCTACCGAGTCGCACAACGGATTTTTTAACGCCAGGTTTGACTTTTCATATTGAGGGTTGCCACAACAATGTCTTTACGGCTGATCTGTCCGACCAATCGATTGTTATCCAACACGGGGAAACGTCTTCTAGTGGTTTTAAAAAACATTGACGCTGCCTCAAAAATTGTCTTATTGGCATCGATAGTATCCACCTTAGAGGTCATAAAGTGGGCCACTGTTTTGTCGAGAATGGGTAAATTAAAATAGCGACTATCTGAGATTTCTTTCATACAGTCAGCTTCTGAAATTACCCCGATCAATTCCCCAGTATCATCCACTACTGGGCCTCCAGAAATACGGTATTTGATGAATTCCTTCATGACTTCGTGGATGGATTGGTTCTGTTTAAAAACGACCAAATCTCGTGTCATGATATCAGACACCAATAATGTTTTGTTTGGTGCTTTGGATTGAGTTGCTCTTTGTCCTTGAAAGCTTTTTATCGGCATAACTCATTGTTTTTGTATCTCTTAAGATAATGATTTTTAAAATATCATTTAATAATTTTGAGAACTATCTTTGTAAAAGCTCAAACAAAAACCATGGAGCAATGAAAAAAATCGGAATATTGGGAGGCGGATGGTTGGGCTCAGCCTTGGCTTTAGCGACTCAAAAAAAGGGGCATCAGGTCAAGGTAACATCGACAACTGAGAAAGGGGTAAAGCTACTTCAAAATAAAGGATTGAGTGCACAATTCCTAAAGCTAAGCGAATCGTCCATCATGGGGAAAATCGATTTCTTTAAAGATATTGACACCCTTTTAATCAACATCCCCCCAGGTCTAAGGAAAAATCCCCAACGCGATTATGTTGCCTTAGTGGAGCAAATCGTTGAAAAAGCAGAAGCCTATAAAATTCAAAGGGTATTATTCACCAGCAGTACTTCCGTATATGGTTTTCAAGAGGGAATTATCACCGAAACAAGTGAATTATTGGGGGATAGCCCTTCGGCACAACAAATTATTAAAGTGGAACAAAAGCTGTTAAAAAACGAAAAAATCGAAAGCTGTATTGTTCGACTGGGGGGCTTGATGGGGCCCGATCGTCATCCCATCTTCACCTTGAGCGGTAAAAAAAATCTACCCAACCCTCTATCACCTATCAACTTTATCCATCAAAAAGATGCGATAGCTATTATTTTAACCCTGATCGAAAACTGGAGTGGGAATCAAATCTTCAATGCCGTAACGCCCTATCACCCCGGTCGGGAAGCTTATTATTCACAGATGGCGGAAATCGCTCAGCTTCCCCCACCAAGCTTTGAAAAAACAGGGGTCATAAGAGGGTTTGTCAGCTCCGAAAAAGCATGTTCTGAACTCCATTTTACATTCAAAGTGAAAAACTTGTTAATATTAAATTAAAACAGAATTCACAAAGCGCCTCAATTCTCTTTAAGTTTACAAAAAACCTAAATTTTGTCTACTTCATCGGAATATATTACGGTACTTGAGAAAATTCTTAACTTATTAAAGAATTCAAAGCTAGAGTATTTAAAAGCTTCTGACGAGTGTAATCTATCCAAAGACAAACGATATTTCAACATACAATCTACCCATAGAAACCGATTTTTTCAGGATGTAACCCAATTATTGAGATCCCTCAATGTGGAAGTAGAAAACTTGATTATCCATCGGCTCAATTTTGAGGAAATGGTCATTTCGTCCATCAAAAAAACCGATCACACCCATCTCCACAAATGTGTAGAATACGACCAAAAGCTTTTAGCATTGTACGATCAAGCACTGACCCTTCAACCGAAAGCCTTATTTTTAAGAAATCAAAAAGAAAAAATTTCTGACTCTTTAAAAGAAGGAATTTATTTTCTGGAAAATGCGGGTTTCATTTTTGAGTCCTGAAAAACAGGATTAACCATTCTCAGGCTGTCCAATTCTATTTTGTTATCCTCTGCCATACTGATCATACGCTTTAAGAGGATATTATACTCTAAATAAAGTTCATCCAATGCTTGATTGAGCTTTTCATTCTGTTTATTGACCGCATAAAAATGGCACTTGATGATTTGGGTCTGAATTACTTTTATTCTGCTGTATATGGGAAATTTATTAAAATCTTCGGGAAAAGGTTCTTTTAATAAAGAACTGGTGGTTTTATAGAGTTCAGAGATAAAGGTCATTATTTCGGCTGTATTGAGCTGAGTTATGTCCTCTACCTCATCTTTGAATTTTATGAATTGTACCCATTGATCTATTTCGTTTTCTTCAATAAACTCTGGGGTGAGTTGGGTGAGTTGGGTAGCCTGATCGGGAGCATCAACATTCAACTCCTCCTCCTTTTTTTCAACGACTTGTTGGTTTTCAGGTTTTTTTTCTGTGCAGGAAAAAAGAAAAATAATCATCAGACCAAGAAAAGAGTAACGGAGCATGAGTAAAAAGTTTAAATACCTATAGTGGTTTGCTTGATTAAAAGTACAGCAAAGAAAATGATTTGCAAAAGATACAACTGATGAGGGAACCAACCCTCAACGGATACCTTAAAATAATGAAATACCGCTTGTAAAAAAAGTGCCACTGCTGCCCAACCAAAATAGTTTTGAAGGGGTGCCTCTCCTCCGTCAAAAACCCAAAAATCCAATACCGGAGCAATGGGCTCTATCAAAAGGTCTAGAAAAATCATCAAACCAACGCCAATGATGATTCGCATGAAGATATTCTGGTAAAACTGCTGTGCAATGGCTCCCGTAATGATAGTCAGAAGTGCCCAGTTGACACCTATCAGTATTGGAACCCCCAAAATCTTATATCCCAACGCATTTCCATACTGATAATCTCCAAAAATCCAACCCCATTGGACTCCTAAAATTTCGGTAATCATCCCAGTAAAAAAACCCAAAATAACCATTGGAAAAAACCATTTATGCCCACTACAATTGAGCAACAAAAGAACAAAATTGATCGATAAATTGAGTGGAGTCGCCGAAATGAACCAGTCTGAATTGCCGTAGAGTATTCCCAAAATTCCGCTGAGGTGAAATAACCAAATGATGGCAATGGAAACATTCTCAAGGTTTAATTTGACTGGAGTCATCTGTGGTCTTAGGGTATTAGATCTGTTGCAATTTTGGCGGAAAGCAAACACAGAGGGATGCCTCCACCGGGATGTACACTTCCACCACAAAAATATAAATTTTTGATTTTGGAACTGAAATTAGGATGCCTCAGAAAAGCAGCCATTTTATTGTTGCTGGAACTGCCGTATAGCGCCCCCAAATGTGAGGATGTTTTATGTTCAATCATCGGAGGCGTCAAAACCTCTTCTTCTTGAATCAGAGAATCCATATCAACTTTCAAAATGCGATTGAGTTTGGCGATTGTTTTTTTTCTCAATTCATTCTTAATCTGATTCCAATCCTGTCCGTGATCTGCAGGGGTGTTGATCATCACAAACCAGTTTTCAGCTCCTTTTGGGGCATCTGATGGAATATCTTTGGAGGTAATATTAACATAGACCGTAAAATCTTCACTGGGTTTTTTTTGATTAAAAATGGCTTCAAATTCTGATTTATAGTCTTGAGAAAAAAAGATGTTATGCAAATCGAGTTGATCAAAAATCTTATTAATACCCCAATAAAAAATGACTGCCGAGCTAGAGCGTTCTTGACTTAAAATCCTTTGAGGAGCTTTGATGCCTTTCAGAAGATTTTTATAGGTGGGGAAAACGTCCATATTGGATAGGACAATGTCGGCCAAAAGGGTATGATTTTTGGTTTTGATCCCCGTGGCCTTTCCATTTTCGACAAGGATTTGACTGACTTTTTCACCCAAGTGAAAACTAACGCCTTTTCTTTTGGCCAATTCAAAAAGAGATAGCGTAATTTGTTCCATTCCTCCATCGGGCACAAAAGTTCCAAACTCCTGTTCCAAGTGCTGAACCAATGTCATTATACCAGGGGTTTGATAGGGAGAAGAACCGTTGTAGGTGGCATAACGATCATACATTTGAACCAAATGTGGTTCTTTGAGCTGGGCCGCATTGACGGTATGGAGATTTTGATTGATTTCATAAAGGCTAAGATTGAGCAGCGCTTTAAGGGTTTTAACGGACAAAAAACCTTTGAATTTATGTAACGATTGCTCCAAAAAAAGAGGGGCGGTTAATTCAAATTTTTTTTTAGCACGTTTGAGGTATTTTTCCAATACAGTAGCTTTTACGCCCAATTTATTGTGAACTTCTTGCAGAAAAAGTTTCGAGTCGGCATAAGCAGTAAGTTGGGTTTGATCCTCCCAAAAATACTGACAGGCGATTTTTTTCTTCTGATAAGTAAAAAAATCGCTGGCTTTTTCACCGTGAATTTCGAACAATTCGGTAACGTATTGTGGCATGGTAAACAAGGAGGGGCCAGCATCAAAGCGATAATCTCCCAAGGAGAAAGCACTCAGTTTTCCACCAGGGTAGTCATTGGCCTCAAAAACGGTTACCTTATACCCTTTTTTTGACAAACGCAAAGCCGCTGCAATACCTCCAATTCCCGCTCCGATGACCACTGCATTTTTCATTTTCTAAGAGAATTTGGTTTGATGAATCCTGTATCAGAGAGAACGTGAAAACGGGCAAAGAGGTCTTCGCTATACCACTGCTGACTTCTTGTTTTTTTGATGATTTTTGCATGGGTTTGATCGCGGTAGGCAAATTTTTTAACGGCCTCGAAACTGTCCCAAAGGCTGAGGGTCGCCTGTTGAACAAAAGGCCACTCTCCAATCCCTTTGAAATACTGAACCCCTGTGGCATTTTCTATGGCTGCACTGGCAGAAGGAACCGATTTCCAAAATGCAATGAGTCGAGATGGCCTAAGGGTCGCCCGAGTGATGACTGCAACAGGCAATTCGGAATCAATGGTCGTTGACTTTTGTTCCGTAAAAGGATTTTGACCGCTCCACAAGCCATGGCTTTTAACGGGCAACATTTTAAGGGTTCGAATAGAAGATGATTTTTGGTAGTAGGTTTGCATAAAACTATTGTGATTCAAAAAATCATCAGCCGATTCTTGATTGTCCCATACCCCCAAAAAGGCATATGTTCCAAAATCTGGCCACAGACTAAAACCATTCCCACCTCCAGTTCCCATGAGCTTAAAGAACCTAAGCCCTTCTTTTTGTTTAAGTTTTCTGGGCGCAAGACCCATTTGAGCGAAAGCCCAGCGTTTATTTTTACGAAATTTGAAAAATGTAATGGTCGTTACGCCTTCCATCTAAATCATGATCATCCTACAACACTAAGTTAGGGAAAAACTCTTATAAGGCTTGAAAATTAGGGGTTAAATATAACGCCTCTGCTAGGATTTTAGAATTTGACTTTAGGAGGTAGTAATCGCAGAGGCGTTAATAAACAAAATTGAATTTAAACTTATTAAATATATAGAAAAAAAATTCACAAAAAAAAGGTTAAACAAAAAAAAATTCAAGCTGTTCTAATAAATCCTCAAATTATACCCTTGAAATTGATTATATTTGTTTACTATATTTATTAGTTATGACTTCTTCTTTTGTGGCATTTGTTGTTGTTGTTTCTATAGCTGGTGTAATGATCGCTATTTTCATCGACCTTTCTAAAAAGTAATCCTCGTTGAAATCTCCTGTTATTTTTGACAAATTTATTTATCTGCTCATCATTTTCAATGTAGCAGCCATGATTTTGGAATCTCACGTTTCGATTCGAAATGTTTATGGTAATTATTTTAATGTTTTCGAGGCCATTTCTATTTATATTTTCTCTTTCGAGTATTTATATCGTATTCGTTTGGCCTATTTGGATAAGCGAATGAAAGGTGTTAAGAAATATATTTTTAGCACCTTTGGCTTAATTGATCTGATTTCGATCTTACCTTTCTTCCTCAATCAATTTGTAAAAGTTGATGGACGATTCCTGAGGATCTTAAGATTGTTTCGTTTAACCCGTATTTTTAAGTTGGGACGTGACAGTAGTTCTCTTCAGTTATTTGTCAGCGCATTAAAGGGGGTACAAAACGAATTGAAGTTTACCCTCTTTCTTTCCGCACTGGCTATTTTGTTTTCTGCCTCTGCCATTTACTATCTTGAGAACGAAGTCCAACCAGAAAAGTTTTCCAGTATTACAGAATCTATATGGTGGGCTACGGTTTCTCTGGCTACGGTAGGGTATGGGGACGTTTATCCTGTAACGGTTGGCGGTAAAGTTTTTGCTTCTGTCATATCGTTGATTGGGATCGGTATAGTAGCCATTCCCACAGGGATCATTTCGGCCTCTTTTGTTGAAGAAATCAATAAAGTCAGAAGGGGAGAAAAATAATTCTACTCTTAGAGCTTTTTCTTATCATTATAATTTCACAAATAGTACAGGGATTTATGGCCTCATTATCTAATAAAACATTAAGTTATTAATAGCTTTGCAATGGTATGAAAAAGAGCATCAGTATTATCGGTTCCGGTTTTTCTTCTTTGTCTGCAGCTTGTTATTTGGCACAGTTGGGACATCGGGTGGAAATTTTTGAAAAAAACAGTACGCCTGGAGGTCGGGCGCGTCAATTGAAAAGAGATGGATTTGTATTTGATATTGGTCCTTCTTGGTATTGGATGCCGGATGTATTCGAAAAGTTTTTTGGCGATTTTGGGAAAAAAGTCAGTGATTATTATCAGTTGGAACTATTGGATCCCGGATATCAGGTTTACTTTGGTAAAAACGACTCTATACTGATCGGAAATTCCTTAGAAAAAATTTACACCGCTTTTGAAGCAGAGGAAAAAGGGAGTGCTGCACAGCTTAAAAAATTCATTGAGAAGGCCGCTGATAATTATAGAATCGCCATAGATGAATTGGTCTATCGACCGGGGGTTTCACCGTTGGAGCTGGTCACACCAGATACCATCAAGAAATTGGGTTACTTTTTTTCGAATGTAAAAAGAGAAGTAACCCGATCGTTCAAAAATCCAAAACTGGCGCAAATCCTTCAGTTTCCCGTATTGTTTTTGGGGGCCAAACCCGAAGACACTCCCGCCTTTTATAACTTTATGAATTTTGCCGACTTTGGTCTGGGGACTTGGCATCCCAAAGACGGGATGTACAGCATCGTAAAGGGTATGGTTCAACTGGCTGAAAGTTTGGGCGTAAAAATTCACCTTGACAGTGCTGTGGAGGAAATTCTTTTAGAGAATAAAAAAGCCATAGGGATCAAGATCAAAGGAAAAAACATTATGTCGGATATCGTTTTGAGCGGAGCCGACTATCACCATACCGAAACCCTACTGCCCAAAAATTTTAGAGCCTACAGCGAAGCCTATTGGGACAAAAAAACTTTTGCCCCTTCATCCCTGCTTTTTTATGTGGGATTGAACAAGAAGGTGAAAAATGTCTCCCACCACACCCTATTCTTTGACGTGGATTTCGATATCCATGCCGAAACCATATACGACACGGCTCAGTGGCCAAAAGAGCCGCTTTTTTACGCCAATTTCCCATCCATTTCAGACCCTGATATGGCGCCGAAAGGAAAAGAAGCCTGTTTTCTTTTAATTCCCATTGCACCGGGATTAGAAGATACCGAAATACTGAGGAATCGTTATTTTGATATTGTCATGGAGCGATTGGAAAAACTAACCGACCAAAGTTTAAAGAACGATATTCTTTTTAGAGAGTCTTTTTGTGTCAATGATTTTATTTCGGTGTACAATTCCTATAAAGGGAACGCCTATGGAATGGCCAATACGCTCTTGCAAACGGCATTCTTGAGGCCTAAATTGAAAAGTAAAAAAGTAAAAAATCTATACTTTACAGGACAATTGACCGTCCCTGGTCCTGGTGTACCTCCTGCATTGATCTCTGGAAAACTGGTAGCGGGCTTGATTGAAAAAGCTTAGAACCACCAATAAATAAAGACAAATTCATCATTTTTGACCTGGATAACACTGTCTAGTTTTTTGATATTTGTCCCAACTGTTGATTCGTATTCTACCAATTGCTCTGAGATTTGTTCCCACAATCCCAAGCGCTTGAAAAGATTGTATTTCAAATATTTCTCTTTTTGAAAATATTTTCGGTGTTTTACCCAAAAGTTGGTGTCGTATAGGTCAATTTTTTCCAACTCAAAAATCCACTTATTGGCTACCTGAGCTTCGAACTGGTCAACATAAACTTTTTCTTCTCGATCCGTGTTGAGCATTAAATATTTTAGGTCGGTTCCATCATAGGTGTTATTGACAAATCGTCCCACTTCCGAACCCAAAAACCTGAAGGTTCCATCCAATTTAATGGCTTCATATACTACCCTTGGAGGATTGAAAGGGTTGTAATTGTTGTAAAAAGAAAGAGGAGAATAAGGCAGCCCATCGGTCTCGTCAATAAATAAAAAAACACTGTCTCTATCTTGATCCCATTGTTCGTATAAATTGTTGTATAACATTCGGATCCATTGATTTTCTTCGATGTATATTTGGGTGTATTCTCTGATATCGATCATTTCATCTCTAAGACCAATAAGGTTATCGACATTGGATTCTCTGTCTCCAAATTCTTCCCCTTGTCTTTCTACTCCAAAAGAAACCAATACCCCAAAAAATACAATAAGGAATTCTACAAAGCCTTTTTTGATTCGATCATAAAAGTCTTGCATAGAGAATCGATCTCCCAATGTGATAATCCGCAACAACCAGTTGAGCTGTTCCTTCTTTATCCCTTTTTCTTTTTCTCTTTTGTTTAAATCGTCACTCATGGGAAATTATTTATTTAAATATATTGAATATAAAATGGAATTATGAATTAATCAATCTTTGTCTTTAAAATTTACTTTGGGATCGAAAATTTCTCTGATAATTTTAAATAAAGTTGCTTCAAAACGATCAAGATTTTCTGGATTAAGGGCTTGATCTAGATTGTTTCCGTGAGAAAAAGATATAAAATACTGGGGTAGATTTCTGAAAGAAATAATCCCAGCAGCCGATTTTTGATGTTTGGACAAAAGAGGTTTTTGAACATAAGAATAAAGCAGAATCTGAAACAAATAGGCGTAATCTGTCTCCTGGTCAAAAATATCCCAATGGGGTAACTTGAGCTGTTTGGGTTGAATCATTCCAGTTTTATAATCGATGATTCTAAGGGTATCGTTGTAGAGGTCGATTCGATCAACTACACCAATTAATTTGACGGGGAAATCGAATCCGGGGAGTTGAACACTTTCCTCAAATCGATGTTCTAGCTGAAGTATTTTGATTTGATTTCCTTGCCGAACTGAATTTTCTTCAATGGCTAAGAAATCTAAAATTGACTTTTTCAACACTTCAAAAATAATGTGGTTACGACCTGTTTTCTTCTGGGTGCCATGATAAATGGCTTGGTAGCGTTCCTCCATCAGAGGCAGCAAACGTTCCTTCATTTGCTTAAAATCAGTAGGTGTGAGAGTTTTATTTTGGTATGGGAGGTAGAGTTGCTCAACCACTTCGTGTACCAAATTTCCCTTGTCCATATGATTGATCGTGGACTCCATGCTGGTTTTTTTCCTGATCTTAAGCACCCTTTGGTAATAAAATTCTATTGGATCCCTCATGTATAGAGAAAGAGAGGAAGGGGAAAATCCTTTTTCGGCTATGGCACGCAAACGCTGCTGAATGTTTTGGGTTTTTTCGATATAAAAATCCCCACGAGCTGGGGTTTTATAATTCAAGATGAGTTGATTTTCATGGATTTGGTGATCGGTTTGTTGTTGGAATTTTAATTGGTACAAAAAGCGACTCATTTCACCTGAATTCAACCCATCACTTTGGGTGTTATAGAGCAAATAAACTCTTTTGGCGCGCTGAAGAAGTCGGTAAAAATGATAGGTGTAGATGGCATCATTTTCCAAAAAAGTGGGCAAGTTGAATTTTTTCTTTAGATCGAAAGGTAGAAAAGATGTGTTCTTTTTTCCCGATGGCAAAATGCCCTCATTGAGATTGGTGATTATCAAATTGTCAAAATCCAACAAACGGGTTTCCAGCAAACCCATAAACTGGATGCCTTCCAATGGTTCTCCCAGAAAATCGATTTTTTCCCCTCTGATAAGTGTTCTGAAAACCAAAAGCAACAAGGGAAGGTTTTCAATGAAAGCATATTTTTGATGTATGGCTTCCAACTGATTAAAAAGGGATTTGAATTTTTGGAAATAGGCCAAATGGAGGGCCGCATCAGTTTCATTGGTTTGTTCCAAAAAGTCTGTGTAAAAATCGCATATACGGATCAAGCGTGACAGAAAGCCAGCAATGGAATCAACTGGAGCAAAAAAACAATGGTTAATGGCCTTAGTATTGTCCAAGGCATAGAGTTTGTTTTGAGAAAAACGAAATAAATTTTTGGCCTCCATCTCCTTCAAATATTCCTCGAGATTTAAATCGTGAAATTGGAGCAACGAAAGACACCAAGGAGTGGACAACAGGCTTTTGAAGTTTTTATAAAAGAAAGAACCCTTCTTGGTGTTGAGGTGCAATTGAAAAAACAATTCGAAAAAATCGGCGGCAGGGGTCTCTTTGAGTGGATATCCCATGGTGACATTCCAAGTTAAAGCAACGTCATCTATGGCAGAAATTGCGGGTGTCAACAAGGTTTCATTCCCCAAAACAACGGCGGTTTTTTCGTCGGGATGATCCGTTGCCAATTGGGCTGCTAATTGGGTTGCGTATTTGGCTTGTGCAACATTTTTGCTCACACCAATGAGCTCTATTTTTTTTGTCTTAGTATAATTTTTTTTAAATGAAGTCGGTTTGGCACGAAGGGATTTCCATTCTCTATGATACTTCCGGATGAATTTCCCTGCGGCATGAACCTTGTCTTGAAAGAAATGGTGGTCGATATCCCAATAGACTTTTCCCTTCTTTCTGGAAATAAATCCTTGAATGATTTGAGACTCGGATTCATTGAGGGCATTGAAGCCAACAAAATAGTGGTATTTGTCCGTCTGATTGAGATAAAATTCCAAATTGGCGACTGCTTCCCTGAAAATCAAACCCAGTGTAGCTTGCTGTTTTTGTTGAAGCCTCTGACTCAATGATTCGTATAGTGCGGGCATAATTCTCCAAAATTCCAGATGATTTTGAATGAGATTACTTTGATCTTCGTTATGAGCCCATTGGGTCATTTCCTGAAGTGAAAACTGAAAGTCAAATAAGGTTTTGACATTGACCAAATGGGCATCCATCTCATTGAAGTCGGACAAAATCACTGAGGCCCAGCCCAAAAATTGATCGAATGAATCCCGATTTTTTTCATCAGAAACATCTTGATATGCGGCATAAAACTCGAAAATCAAATCTACTGGAGCTACCTTTTTTAAGGTGGAGAGTTCCTCGACAAAATTTTCAATACTTATGATTTCCGGAGCAAAAGCTGGTTTTTGAATTTGACGGGCCAATGCGTTTTTCAGAAATAAACTTGCCCGACGACTGGGCACTACAATTTTGATGGATTCAAAAGGATATTTTGAATTGATAATTTCTTCTGCTATTTCATCAAGAAAAGTTTTCATCGGCCTTATTGATTCATGGGGTGGAAGGTCATGCTACTGTTTTTACTATTGTCTTTTTTCCGATATACACCAAAAAGGATTTTGATTTTTCATGGGTCATCTCCTCCAACACTTCAGCATAATGTTTGATTTGGTTGGCGTGCCGAGGGTGTTCTTTTCCAGTTTTATAATCAATAATGACCCAGCCGTCCTTGTTTTTCACCACCCGATCGGGTCGAACAAAGGATTTTTGAGGAATCAATATATCCTTTTCGTTATAGACTTCAATGTCTTGCTGATAAAAGGGTGACAGTTGTGGATGATCCACAATATCATTTACCATTTGTAAATAGTGGTCGTATTCTTCTTTGTTGATCTTCCCGGAATGAAGGGCATCGGTCACCACAGCCGATGTATCCATAGTGCTGGATAATTCTGCCAATAAATCGTGAACCAACAAGCCTTCTTTTCGGGCAACCATAGCCGATTCGTTGTGCCTTGGATGCATTTGCACCCACAGTCTTTTTTGCCAATTGGGCTGAAATTTGAAATCGGGTCGAAGTCCGTTTATGGGGGACTCATTATCGATCCGCACTACATTATCGGCCGTACCCCATTCAAATGGTCTTTCTGTCTCAGGGGATTGATTCTGACTTCTTACAAAATGGTTGAGTAAAGTGGCATAGCTTTTATCCATTGGAGCACTCTCTTGCTCTATGGTGCAAATCAAGTGCAATTGGGAAACCGCTCGGGTCAATGCCACATAAAAAGTATTGAGCGCATCTCCCTGTTCTGCCAAAAGCTGCCGTTCATAGAATGCAGTGGCTTCGGCCCCCAAGTATTTTAATTTATTTGAAAAATGGATTCTTCCCCAACTAAAAGAAGTGTCAAAATGATTTTTGATAGGATACCAAACTTTTTGACTTCTTGAGGAAACTAAATCTTCTGAGGCAAAAGGGAGGACTACCACAGGAAACTCCAGTCCCTTGGCCTTATGAATGGTTAATATTTTGACCGCATTGGTACCTTCGGGAATGACGATTTTTTGATCCTTTCCCTTTTGTTCCCAATAATGAAGGTAGCTCAAAAAGCTTCCTTCGTCTTTGGTACTGAACTCAAATACATCATCCAAAAAGGAGTTCAAATGCGCCTCCATATTTTCGATCAATTGGAATGCAGCAATGGCATATTCAATAGCATTATAAAGGGATTTTTTGGCAAAAAGCTGAAAATCAAATGAAAGATTGAATTGCTTTTTTATTTCTTTTTCAAAGGCAAAAAGGGGAAGAAAAATAGATGAACTAAGGCTTTGATCAAAATCTATTGAAGTCCCCTTGTAGTCATATAAAAATTTGATGATGTTTTTTCTTTGTTCCTCATCATCGGGGTCAACAGCAACACGAATGAGTGCGATGAGGAAATTGACCTTAAGAGAACTTCCCAGAGACAATGACTCTGAGGAGATCAAAGGGATGTCTTCGGTCTGAAGTGCCTCAGCGATCTGGGCAGCTTGTTCCTTTTTTCTGACCAATACAGCCATGTCTTTCCACAGAAATCCATTGGATCGAGCCGCATTGAGTGAGATTATGGTTTGTTCTTGATAGTGTGGTATTGTGCTTTCCTTTTGCCTGCCCTTTTCAATAAAACGGACAACCACCTGCCCCCCTTTCTTGTCATTAAACTCCTGTTGGGTTTGTTGTTCAAACATTTCCTTTTGCTCAGGATCTTGGCAAAGGGCTCCAACCCAAGCAAAAAACTGATTGTTAAAATCTACAATAGCCTCTTGGCTGCGGTAATTTTTGGGTAAAAGGGTGATGTCGGGAAGCAATTGCGGGAAGGGACTTTCTTTTTTCAGAAGGTTCAGAAACTGTTGGTTGTCTCCTCCCCTCCATCTGTATATGGCTTGTTTGGGATCACCAACCAGCAAGAGGGATCCCATTTGATGGTCATCATCCATCCCCTGCAAGGCGTTGGAAATTAAAGGAATGAGGTTTTTCCACTGCAAACGGGAGGTGTCCTGAAATTCGTCAATAAAATAATAACGGTATTTTTCGCCCAGCCGCTCGTATATGTAAGGAGCATCAAGACCAGAAATTTCATTATCGATCATTTCATTAAAACGGCTTAGAAGCAATCGATTTTCAGGAAGTTGTAAATCTTCAAGACCCTTTTCCATCGATCCAATCAACGACAAAGGAGTCCATTGACTGATGATGCTCTTCAGAAGGAGTAACCTCCCTACCTTTGATTTGGCTTGGGTAAAACGGTCAAGTAACTCAGGCGTCAGGGCATCAATAATATTTTTTTTCGATTCAGAAAGTGATTTTTTATAGAGGCGCTGTCCTTCTGTAAGATTTTGTTCCAATTGGTTTTTATACAGATCATCAACCGTTCCACTCGCTATTTTTTCAAAATGCGTATACAGGGTTTTTCGATTGAAATCATCTTCGTCCAATCCCTGATCGTTCAAAAATTGAAGTGTATTGATTCCAATGGTTTTAAGCTCTTCCCTGATCGTGCTGAGGTCTTTTTGGAAGGCTTTTTTTTGGGCTTTAAATTCTTTTTGATCAATTTTTCTTAAAACGGACAATGGCTCACGATCGTTTTCATTGAGCAATAGTTTTGAAAAGTCGAATAAATCTTCTCCAATGTTCCAACTCTTGAGTTCCTCAATTTTACTCAAACTAAATGAGACCAAGGTTTCGGTCAAGGGTTTGTCAATACCAGCTTGGTCTAAAATATTTTCTGTCATTTCTTGCAACAACAAATCACTGTCTAAAGTAACCTCAAAGCTGGCGGGTATTTTTAAATCTTTGGCAAAGCTTTTGATAATTTTGTGGGTAAAACGATCCAGTGTAATCACTTCAAAAGCGGCATATTCATGTAGGATTTTGTTCAATATCCTTTGGGCTTTTTGTTGAAGTGAGGGCAAGTCGATTTTTAGATCCTCAAGCAAACTGGAGCGAATATCTCTGATTTTATCCTTCTCAATATGATGGGCGAGCAGATAGAGATTGTCTAAGATTCTAAATTTCATCTCGTTGACGGCCTTGTTGGTAAATGTTAATGCCAACATCCTTCGATAACCGTCATCGTGATGGGTGGAAAGTAATTTTTTAAGGTAGTCAAATACCAACGCATATGTCTTTCCTGAACCTGCAGCCGCATTTATGATTTGGAAGGGACTCGATTTCATATGCTGGTATAATTCTTAAAATTAGGTTTTTTAGTCTTCATCACTTACTAAATGAATAAAAGAAATTCTACTTTTGTAAAAAATATAAAATTATTATGGCTTTTGAATTACCACAATTACCTTATGCAAAAGATGCATTAGAACCGCATATCGATGCAAAAACCATGGAGATTCACCACGGTAAACACCACAGCGGTTATACCACAAAACTCAACGGTGCCCTTGAGGGATCTGGAAAAGAGTCCGATACTATCGAGACCATTTTGGAAAATCTTGACATGAACAATGCTGCATTGAGAAACAACGGAGGGGGTTATTACAACCACTGTTTGTTTTGGGAAGTGATGAGTCCCAATGGAGGGGGAACACCTTCAGGTGCTCTGGCACAGGCCATTGATACAGCCTATGGATCATTTGAGGATTTTAAAACGGCTTTTTCAAATGCAGCCGCCACTCAATTTGGTTCAGGATGGGCCTGGCTTTGTGTCCAAAAAGGAGGCAAAGTAGAAGTTTGTTCTTCTGCCAACCAGGACAATCCTTTGATGCCAGGTGTCGGATGTGGAGGTACTCCTATCCTTGGTCTAGATGTTTGGGAACACGCTTATTATTTAAACTATCAAAATAGAAGACCCGATTATATCAATGCTTTTTTCAATGTAATTAACTGGGATAAAGTGAGTGCATTGTATGAGCAAAACAAGTAAGATGCTGCTCTTTGACAAATGGGTAAAAATAAAAAGGGAGGATAAATCCTCCCTTTTTGCCCCAAATCTTACCATGAACTTAACCTACTTATGTTCTGGTGGTATAAAAGTAGATCAATGGCTCATCTAGCAATTAATAAAACGTTAAAGTACGATTTTTTCCGTTTAGTGGAGTTCGAAAAAAATCCAATATCTATAGTAAACAATTGATTTGTTTTTCCAATCATATTTATTGTCTTCATTAGTAGGCTCTTACAGATTTTCCTTCATAAAAATTCATAAAAGCACGGTTGACGACTCGATTTCCCCCTGGGGTTGGATAGTCGCCAGAGAAATACCAATCACCGAGATTCTTTGGACAGGCTATATGCAAACCTTCTATGGTTTGGAAAATAACTTCTATTTCGGCATTGATACTTTCGCCCTTGAGCATTTGAGCTATTTTAGCTGAAATCTGTTCATTGGAAAAGGGTTCATAAAGTGCTTTCACGCAATTTTCGACCTTCTCCAATGGAAAATCTTGATTGCTTTTACAATTGCTGTAAATGCTGTCCAATGTTTTTTCTAAAGTATTCTGATCATCATGAAGTTTGAGTGCTGCCTTGAAGGCAATAAAATTATCAATTTTAGCCATATCTATCCCATAACAATCGGGATATCGGATTTGAGGTGCACTGGAAACAATAATAATTTTCTTGGGATTGAGCCGATCCAGCATCTTCAAAATACTCTTTTCTAATGTGGTTCCCCTAACGATACTGTCATCGATGATGACCAAGTTGTCTGTAGGTTTGATGACCCCATAGGTCACGTCATATACATGAGCCACAAGATCATCCCTACTGGCATCTTCGGTGATAAAGGTTCTAAGTTTAGCATCTTTGATGGCAATTTTTTCAATTCTAGGTCTCAGCGAAAAGAGCTTTTCAAGAGCTCCGTTTTCAAGATTTTTTTTGATTTGAATACTGTTTTTCAGTCGCAGGACTATATTGTCCTGAACAGCTCCCAAAAGACCGTAGAAAGAAGTTTCGGCAGTATTGGGTATAAAGGAGAATACCGTGTTTTCTAAATCATCATCAATGGCTTTCTGGATTTGAGGGTACAATAGTCTTCCCAATTTCTTACGCTCTTTGTAAATTTCGGCATCACTTCCTCTGGAGAAATAAATTCGCTCAAAAGAACAAGACTTGGGTGCCACAGGCTCTTGAATTTGGCTCAATTTTACAGCCCCAGATTTTTTGGTTATCAAAGCACATCCAGGGGGGAGTTCCTGAATCTCCTCAAAAGTTACGTTAAAGACCGTTTGAATGACAGGTCTCTCGGATGCAACCACCAATATTTCATCATCATCGTAGTAAAAAGCTGGTCGTATTCCAGCAGGATCTCTAAAAACAAAAGACTCACCGTGACCCAATAACCCAGCAATGGTGTACCCTCCATCCCATTTTTTGGAAGCTTTACGCAATACCTTTTTCATACTAAGGCGTTCTGCAATCTGAGGAGAGGCATCGGCTTTTGTAAAACCCTCTTTTTTAAGTTTCTTGTATATTTTAGCCACAGCATCATCCAAAAAATGACCGATTTTTTCCATTACAGTAATGGTGTCGGCTTTTTCTTTGGGATGTTGTCCCAGTTCTACCAAAGTATCAAAAAGTTCGGTCACATTGGTCAGGTTAAAATTCCCAGCAACGATCAAATTTCGATGCATCCAATTGTTCTGTCTCAAAAAAGGGTGTACGCTTTCAATTGAGTTCTTTCCAAAAGTTCCATAACGCAAATGACCCAGTAGCAATTCTCCCGCAAAGGGAACATTTTGTTTGAACTGATCGATATCCTCTAATAAATCGGGATGTAATTTATTGGCTTGTGTTACCCCTTTATTGACTTTTTTGAAAACATCTTGTATGGGTTGTTGACTGTTAGAACGAACCCTGGCAATATAGCGTTGTCCTGGGTTCATGTTTAATTTGACACAAGCCAAACCCGCACCGTCTTGACCTCGATTGTGCTGCTTTTCCATCATCAAATACATTTTATTGATGCCATACATTGCAGTGCCATACTTTTCTTTAAAATATTTGAGGTCTTTTTTTAAATGGATCATTGCGATCCCACACTCGTGCTTTATGGCGTCACTCATATTATGTATTGGTTTGCTTTATTTAATCTCAATCTCAAATGTTGTTAATTCTTTGAAGGCTTTGAGGCGAGTCGCCATCTTAGAAGGAGTATAATCGACTAGGTTTTCTGTTCCAAACTTCTCAACCGTGAAGGAAGCCATGGCCGATCCATAAATGACCGCCAATTTCATATTGTTAAAAGAAATATCACCCGTTTGGGTCAAATATCCGGTAAATCCACCTGCAAAACTATCCCCAGCACCGGTAGGGTCAAAAACCTCTTCAAGGGGAAGAGCAGGAGCGCAAAAAATTTCTTTGTTGTGAAAAAGTAAGGCACCGTGTTCTCCTTTTTTGATGATGACATATTGGGGACCCATTTGATGAATTTTATCTGCTGCTCTGACCAAAGAATATTCGCCGGTCAGTTGTCGAGCTTCTTCATCGTTGATGGAAATAACATCAACTTTTGCAATAACTTGATCCAATCCAGGTCTGAAGTGCTCCATCCAAAAATTCATGGTGTCCAAAACAATGAGTTTGGGCTTGGTTTTTAATTGTGCTAGGGCTTTTAACTGCACATCGGGGGACAAGTTGCCCAACATAACAATATCGGGACTTTTCAGATGCTCAGGGATATTAGGACTGAAATTTTCCAAAACATTCAGTTGGGTATCCAATGTGGTTCTGGTATTCAGATCATTGTGGTATTCTCCACTCCAAAAAAAAGTAGATCCACCGGGCACTATTTCTACACCTGAGAGATCAATGCCTTGGTTTTTTAGTAATTCTAAATGTTCCTTTTGGAAATTCTCTCCTACCACAGATACAATTGCGCAGTCTAATGAAAATCGAGAGGCACATAATCCGATATAAGTAGCAGCGCCGCCCAGTATTTTATCGACTTTTCCGAAGGGGGTTGAAATGGCGTCATAGGCCATTGTGCCTACCACCAGTAATTTATTGTTCATATCACAAAAATAACAAACTTCAAAACGCTTATAGGTAATTTGCCAAAAGATTTATTGAAGAGTTTTCAAAGGGCTAAGCTTTGTTGGGTTTGTTTTGACTTTGCTCAAAAAAAGCATCTATGTTAACGGGCGACTGTTTGGCCGCTTTTACCGCCAATTGGTCACACCTCTCGTTCTGTGGATGTGAATTGTGTCCTTTGATCCACTGAAAGCTGACGTGATGCTTTCTGTGAATATTCAGATAGCGTTTCCAGAGGTCGGGGTTTTTTTTGTCTTTGAATGCTTTTTTCTCCCAATTGAATACCCATTTTTTCTCAACCGCATCGATCACATACTTTGAATCGGAAAAAACCACGACTTCCATAGGCTGAATTTTAAGAGTTTCTAGACCAATAATGACCGCCAAAAGCTCCATCCGATTGTTTGTCGTTAATCTAAAACCGTCAGAAAACTCTCTCTCATACTGATTACCCTCCCACTCCATGATGATGCCATAGCCCCCAGGGCCTGGATTTCCCAATGAAGAACCATCAGTATAGATATTGATTTTACCCGACATCTTTTGGAAATAAGATTTTTTCAATCACTTCAGGAAAGTGTTTGTATTCTAATTGATGAACCTTACGAGCGATTTCGAGAATACTGTCGTCGGGAAAGACTTCCACTTTGGCTTGAAAAATAATGGATCCTTCGTCATAGTTTTCATTGACGTAGTGAATACTGATTCCCGTTTCTTTATCTTCCGCATCTTTGACCGATTGATGCACCCTGTCCCCATACATGCCTTTACCACCGTGTTTGGGAAGTAGCGAGGGATGGATGTTAATGATTTTACCACTAAAAGCGGCGGTAAAATCCAAGGGTATTTTTAATAGAAATCCCGCCAAAACAATCAAATCGGGATTCAAAAGTTTTAGTTCTTGGGTTATTGCTCCACTGTTCAATTGTCCTTTGTCGAAAACTTTTATTGGAATTTTCATCGGTCGGACACGATCAATAACTCCTGCATTTGGATTATTGGTGAAGACATTTACCACCTCCACTTGAGGATTCTGTCTGAAGAATTGGATGATATTTTTTACGTTGGTACCCGATCCAGAAGCAAACAGAACAATTCTTTTAATCATTTTTTTTATTAATAATTTCCTTTAAGATCAACAATAAAGGGATTTTTGGTTTATCCTCTAAGAAACTCTTCACAAAGAAAAGTTATATTCTTTTCCCTAAATGGTGATTTGATCCAAAGTTTTATATTTTTGTGCACAGTAATTTAAAAACAAATTTTGATTATGTCTGACATTTCATCAAGAGTAAAAGCAATTATAGTTGACAAATTAGGGGTAGACGAAAATGAAGTCGTGACCGACGCTAATTTCACCAATGATTTAGGTGCGGATTCTTTGGATACCGTTGAGCTAATTATGGAATTCGAGAAAGAATTTGACATTCAGATCCCAGATGACCAAGCTGAGAACATCGCAACAGTAGGTCAAGCGATTCAATTTATTGAACAAGCAAAGTAAAATTTGGCTTAAATGAAACCAAGACGTGTAGTAATTACCGGATTGGGAGCCTTAACTCCTATAGGAAATTCCCTCCCTGCTTATTGGGAGGGTTTATTATCTGGTACTAGTGGTGCCGCAACCATCACCCATTTTGACGCCTCAAATTTCAAAACTCAATTCGCTTGTGAGCTAAAAGACTTCGATCCTCTTAATTTTATGGATCGAAAAGAGGCCCGTAAGTGTGATCGCTTTGCACAGTATGCGCTGGTGTCCAGTGACGAAGCCATCACTGACTCAGGCTTGGATCTTGACAAAGAAGACAGAGATCGAATTGGAGTGATCTGGGGTGCCGGAATTGGCGGATTGGAGACTTTCCAAAACGAAGTGTTGAATTTTGCCGCAGGTGATGGATCTCCTCGATTCAATCCTTTCTTCATCCCTAAATTGATATCGGATATCGCACCAGGGCTCATTTCGATGAAACACGGACTGAGGGGGCCCAATTTTGCCACCGTATCAGCCTGTGCCTCTTCATCGAATGCCATGATCGATTCTTTGAATTATATTAGGATGGGCTATGCAGACGTTATTGTTTCTGGTGGATCTGAAGCCGCAGTTACTATCGCCGGAATAGGTGGTTTTAATGCTATGCATGCCTTATCCACCAGAAACGATGATCCCAAAACTGCATCACGACCCTTTGACAAGGATCGCGACGGTTTCGTGTTGGGAGAAGGTGCTGGTGCACTGATTTTAGAAGAATACGAGCACGCCAAAGCCAGAGGAGCAAAAATATATGCAGAACTGGCAGGAGGAGGACTCTCTGCCGATGCTCACCACATGACCGCTCCCCACCCCGAAGGTCTAGGAGCCAAAAAAGTAATGGCGAATTGTTTGCGGGATGCTGGGCTTAATCCCGAAGATGTTGATGCCATTAACATGCACGGAACCTCGACCCCACTTGGAGATGTTGCCGAGACCAATGCTGTAAAAGCCGTTTTTGGAGATCACGCATACAATATTAACATTAACTCCACCAAGTCCATGACAGGTCATCTACTTGGTGCCGCAGGAGCTGTAGAAGCCATTGCCTCTATCATGGCCATTAAACATGGAATCGTTCCTCCTACCATTAACCACCAAACGGCTGATGACCAGTTGGATCCCAAAATTAATTTCACCTTGGGAAAGGCTCAGAAAAGAACAGTTGATGTTGCACTTTCCAATACCTTTGGATTTGGAGGGCACAATGCCTGCGTTATTTTCAAAAAAATTAGCTAATTTAGAATGTGAATCTTCTCAGCCACTTTCTGAAATCATTTTCAAATAAAGATGTAATGTTTTTCAGTAGGCTTAGAAAAATTACTACCCTAAAAGCCTACAACAAAGACGTCTATCGCACTGCTTTTACCCATCGCTCCACAAACTTAAGGGACGATGATGGACATTTGATCAATTTTGAAAGACTAGAGTTTTTGGGGGATTCAATGCTCAGCATTGTGGTCTCCTCCTTTCTTTACGAAAAATTTCCATTTGCAAAAGAAGGAACATTGACAAAATATCGGGCAAAAATTGTCAGTCGTGAAAATCTGAATCAAATTGGACAAAAAATAGACTTGATTCATTTCTTAGATCAAAAAAGTAAAGTGAATTTTGGAAAGAACATTCACGGCAATCTCCTTGAAGCCCTTATTGGTGCAGTTTTCGTTGATAGAGGCTATAAAAAATGTAGTTCTTTTGTGATGAAAAAAATCTTGGAAGAACATGTTGACATCGATCAATTACAACACTCCGTACTCAGTTACAAAGGGGTTATGATCGAATGGGGACAAAAAACAAAAAAGAATGTAACGTTTAAGACCAATTCAGACAACGGACTCGACCCAGAGTTCAACTACACCACCCAAATTTTCTTGGATGACAAACAAATTGTCAAGGCTAGGGGGGTCTCCAAGAAAAAATCCGAGGAAAAAGCTGCTAAACGAGCCTTCCACGCCATGAATATCAAATCAAGGATCCATGGCTAAGGTCAAAAACTACATCCTTGAGGAAATCGATGAAGACGATTTTTCTCTTATTGCTCTCCACAGCAGCTGCGAACCTTATTATCTTGCTTTTTTACTCAACTCCAAATGCCAGTGCCAATTTGCCCAGAAAAAAGAGAAAAAAGAAGGTGTCAAAGCTGATCATCCCTTTGAAAGTTTCGAGTGGGTCGACCCCATCAAGGGTATTGAAATTCGGCTCTTTTCTAATCGGTATTTGAAATTTCAAAAGGATGTCCAAAAGGGCAGTAGCTTATTCGATTTACCTGAGACAAAAGAATTATATTTGATTCAGGATTTAAAAGAGGTTGATTACATCATAAAAATTGATTCGGGTATCGAAGACCGAGTGATGATCAAAAGAATAGAATCCATTGATCAGGTTTCTTATCGATATTTAATTGACCAAAGTCAATTAAAAATTGATTCAAGGCTAAATTTATATTAATGAGTAACAGAAAAAAAACTAAAATAGTAGCCACCTTAGGCCCAGCATCGGACAAGGTTGAGGTAATGGAAGAAATGATCCTTTCTGGCGTAGACGTCTTTCGAATCAATTTTTCTCATGCCGAACATGGAGAAGTTGCAAAAAGGATCAAAATCATCCGTAAGCTGGGAGAAAAACTGGGTTCTAATACTTCTATTTTGGCTGACCTTCAAGGGCCGAAATTGAGGGTTGGAGTGGTAGAGGAAGGAACTGTTGTAGCCCCCGGAGATCAAATCGAATTTCTCAATGGTGAGCCTTTTGTGGGTAACAAAGAAAAAGTCTATATGAATTACGACAATTTCTCCAAAGACGTGCAACCTGGAGAGAGGATATTGTTGGATGATGGTAAGCTTATTTTTGAGATTATTTCGACCGATAAAAAATCAAAAGTTGTAACCAAAGTAATTCAAGGAGGGAAATTGAAGTCAAAAAAAGGGGTCAACCTTCCCAATACAAAAATATCATTGCCCGCTCTGACTAAAAAAGATGTGATTGATGCCGAGTTTGCCATCAAACAAAAGGTGGATTGGATTGCCTTATCTTTTGTGAGAAACAGCGAGGACATTTTGGATTTAAAAAAATTAATCGAAAAATATTCCGATCATAAAATCCCAATCATAGCAAAAATTGAAAAACCTGAGGGAATTGACAACATCGACAAAATCATCTCTTATTGCGATGGTCTGATGGTAGCCCGAGGTGACTTGGGAGTTGAAATCCCTCCGGCTGAAGTTCCATTGGTCCAAAAAGAACTGGTGAAACGCGCTAAAAAAGCCAGAATTCCGGTCATTATTGCAACACAGATGATGGAAAGTATGATTGACAGCCTTACTGCAACACGGGCAGAGGTAAACGACGTTGCCAATTCGATCATGGACGGAGCAGATGCCGTGATGCTCTCCGGAGAAACATCTGTTGGAGAGTATCCAGTTCAGGTAATCCAGACCATGAGTTCCATCATCCGTAGTGTGGAAGACTCCGATCTGATCTCAGTACCACAAAAACCGCCAAACATCAGAACCGTTAGGTTCATTACCAAGTCTATTTGTTACCACGCCGTTCATATTGCCAATGACGTAAAAGCCAAGGCTATTTGTACCCTTACCAATAGTGGCTATACTGCCTTTCAAGTATCGGCATGGCGACCCAATTCCCATATTTTAGTTTTTACACCCAATAAAAGAATTCTTACCCAACTCAATCTGATTTGGGGCGTTAAGGCATTTTATTACAACAGTTTTGAAAGCACTGATAAAACGGTTGAAGAAATCAATGAAATCGCCAAAAATTCGGGTTATGTGAACACGGGCGATTTGTTGATTAACCTCACGGCAATGCCCATTATAAAAAAGGGAATGGTAAATACTTTGAGGGTCTCCTCCATATAATTTGGGTTTGACATTATAATCAAACGTATGGAATCAATTAATAAAAAAAACTTTAGTCATATTAGAAGCTGTTTTCTTCTTACGCTATTTTTATTTACTGCTTCATTAGTATTGAGTCAGAACCCAAAAAAGTGGACTCCAAAAGACAGAAATCTGAGCATTAGGATGCAATTTCCGGATGGAAAAACAAAAGCTCTCATTCTGAGCTTTGATGATGGTCCCAAGGAAGATCGTAAGATCGTTTCGCTTCTCAACCAATACAACCTTAAAGGAACTTTTCATTTGAACTCGGGAAGATTATCAGATGAGAATATGATCACTGAAGAAGAAGTCAAAACTTTATATACAGGACACGAAATCTCTCTTCATGGGTATAATCATCAGGGAATGACAAATTTGTCAAATATTGATTACATCTATGAAATAGGTGAAGACAGAAGGCTGTTAGAACAAGTTTCTGGCCGATTGGTTAGGGGATTGGCATATCCCTTTGGAAGCTATAACGTGGATGCCATCCCGACCATGAAAGACTTGGGCGTTGAATATGCTCGAACAGTAGAGGACACCGAAGCATTTGATATTCCTAAAAACTTTATGTTATGGCACCCCTCCATACATATGTTTGCCAAAGCCAACTATATGGGGAACAGCCCTGAGAAGGACCAAATAGAGTTCGATAAATTTGACAACTTGACGGATGCTTTTCTAAACGAAAACCAACTTGCTCTATATTATGTATGGGGGCACAGTTGGGAATACAACCAAAAATGGGACAAAGTTGAAGCGTTTTTTAAAAAAATTTCTAACATAGATGAAATTTACTATACCACACACATTGAATTGGTTGATTACCTAAATGCATTTAAATCAATGGTTATTTCAGTAGATAAAACCCAATTTTTGAATAATAGTGCTGTAGATTTATTCTTTTCAATAACCGACTATTCCAATACTAAAAAACCATGGGTACATAATATTGAACTCCCCGCTGGTCAAGTGATAACAATTCCTGATCGTTAAGATATTTTTTCTGCAAATGAAACTTGAAATTGAAAGAAAATTTTTGGTCAAAAACAATGCTTTCAAAGACCAAACCCTCCGAAGTCACTCCATCGTTCAAGGCTATCTGAGCAAGGATCCTGAACGAACCGTTAGGGTTAGAATCATCGACAAAGAAGGATGGTTGACCATCAAGGGAAAAAGTAATGCCCAAGGAACCAGTCGTTCGGAATGGGAAAAAGCCATTCCATTAGAAGATGCCAAGCAATTATTGGTGCTTGCCATAGATGTCCCAATAGAAAAAATAAGACACATCGTCCCCTTTGAAAATTTCACTTTTGAAGTAGATGAATTTTTGACCCATAACAAAAATTTACTTCTAGCCGAAATTGAGCTTCCTTCCGAAGACACTTCATTTCCACGTCCCGATTGGCTGGGAGAAGAAGTGACAGGCAATCCCTCCTATTACAATGCCATGATGTAATCTCATTCTTCAGATTGGAGCATCAAATGATAATAAGAATATCGTATATTTCAGAAAAATTTAAAGCATGTATTCGCTATTAAAAAACATTCACTCCTATTGGGCCTATTTAGTTTTACTGATTTTAATTCTCGGCATCTTAAATGCCATTGCAGGAAAAATTAAAGGAAAGGATTTTGAGTCTAAAGACCTCAGATTGTCATTATTTGGTTTGATCTTTTCACATATTCAACTTTTGATTGGATTGATTTTATATTTCGTTTCCCCTTGGTTTAGTCAGTGGTCTGACTTGGGCGTAAAAGGCGTAATGAATGACGCTCAAGCTCGATTGTATTTAGTAGAGCACCCCTTTACGAATATCTTGGCCATTGTCCTGATTACAATGGGTTGGTCTCTTCACAAACGTCAAAGCGACCCAGGGAAAAAATTTCTTCGAATTGCTTTGTTCTACGGATTGGGGCTGTTATTGCTATTGAGCAGAATCCCATGGGATAGTTGGTTGGGATAGGACAAAAAACATCCTATGAAGCACCCCTCAAAAAGACCTGGTATTTCCCATTTGATCCTTAAAAGCAAGCTTAAAATTGCTGTTTTGGGTGGCGGAAGTTGGGGCACAGCACTCATCAAAATTCTTACACATAACAAAAGAAATGTAGGGTGGTACATCAGAAATCCCATCAATGCAGATTTTGTTAAGAAATACGCTCACAACCCCAACTATCTAAGTGCCGCCAACCTAAATACCAGACGTCTAAAGATCAGTTCAGACATCAATCAAGTCGTATCAGAAGCCGATGTGTTGATCCTCGCCATTCCTTCAGCCTTTCTCTCAAGTGAATTGGAAAAACTAGACCAAGCCATAGATGATAAAATAATTTTTTCTGCGGTCAAAGGTGTCGTTCCTGAAAGCATGTTGATCGTGGGAGAACATTTGAACAAAAAGTTCAATGTTCCTCTTGAAAAAATTGGGGTCATTGTTGGCCCCTCCCATGCTGAAGAGATTGCAATGGAACGTTTGTCTTACCTCACTGTCGCATGCGTCGAAAACAAGCTGGCAAAAGCAATAGCCGCCATGCTCAAAACAACATATATTCGCACCACAATTTCCAATGACATTATGGGGACTGAATATGCCAGTATGCTCAAAAATATCTATGCCATTGCGTCAGGAATTGCCCATGCTCTTGGGTATGGTGACAACTTCCAAAGTGTATTAATGAGTAATGCCATACGGGAAATGAAACGTTTTATTAAGGATGTCTATAAAATGAAGCGCAATATCAACAACTCTGCTTATCTGGGAGATCTTTTAGTTACGGGTTATTCTGTTTTCAGCCGAAACCGTTCTTTTGGAAGTATGATTGGCAAGGGCTATTCGGTCAAGGCCGCCCAAATGGAAATGAGGATGGTAGCAGAAGGCTACTACGCCACCCAATGCGCAAAAATGATTAACGAAAATTACTCCACCAGAGTTCCAATCATAGACGCCGTATTCAACATACTTTACTTGGGTAAAAACCCCGATAAGGTTTTTAAAAATTTGGTCAAAAAATTGGACTAGCTCCCCGATTGGAATTGGGAAAGAAATCGTACATCGTTTTCAAAAAAGAGACGGATATCTCCAATTTGATACAAGAGCATGGCAATTCTTTCGATCCCCATACCAAAGGCATAACCAGAATATTCCTCTGGATCAATGTTACAGTTTTTCAAAACATTAGGATCGACCATCCCACAGCCCATGATCTCTAACCAACCGGTTCCTTTGGTGATCCGATAATCTGTTTCTGTTTCCAGTCCCCAATAAATATCTACCTCTGCACTGGGTTCCGTAAATGGGAAATAAGAAGGACGTAAACGTATTTTTGACTTTCCAAATAAGGCTTTTGTAAAATAGAGTAAGGTCTGTTTTAGGTCGGCAAAAGAGACATCCTTGTCAATATACAACCCCTCAACCTGATGAAAAATACAATGGGCTCTAGCAGAGATGGCCTCATTTCTAAACACCCTTCCTGGAGAGATGGTTCGAATGGGAGGCTTATGATTTTCCATATACCTCACTTGTACGGAAGAGGTATGAGTTCGCAGCAAAATATCGGGATCGGTTTGAATAAAGAAGGTATCCTGCATGTCTCTGGCAGGATGGTATTCTGGCAAATTCAAAGCGGTAAAATTGTGCCAGTCGTCCTCAATCTCTGGCCCCTCAGAAATGTTGAATCCAATCTGAGAAAAAATTTCAACAATTCTATTTTTGACCAAAGAGAGTGGATGTCGAGAACCCAACTCCACGGGAAAACTTGTTCTGGATAAATCTTCGTGATTGCCTTGAGAGGCAGTATCGACCGTTTTAATCTGAAGGGCTTTTACCTTTTCGGCAACAGCATTTTTAAGGGTATTGAGTGCTTGGCCATAGTCTCTTTTCTCCTGAGGTGGCACCTCTTTAAAGGCTATAAAAAAGTCATTTAAAATTCCTTTTTTACCCAAATATTTTATTCGAAAAGCCTCAACCTCTTCTTTGGACTGAGTATCAAAAGCATTGACCGAAGCCAAGTTTTCATTAATCTTATCAATCATGTAACAAAAGTAAACATTTATTGAATTAGCTCGCGTTTTAAAAAATACTCTACTAGTGCTTCTTTCATCAGAATACTTTGCTCCCCGGGCTTGAGGGGAGGCAGCTCCTCCAAAAGTTCAAAATGAGGCCAGCCCTCATCATCAAAAAAATCGAATCGATAGTAACCATAGGGCTCCAAGACCGAACATATTCCGACATGAATCAGGTTGACATTATCGTCTTTTTTCATTTTTCGATGAACCTGACCCAATTCTTGCAAACCGACCAAATACAAAACTCCTTCTACATCTAGGGCTTCGCCATCGGAAAAACGCTCACTGAGCAACACAAGCAAAGTTTCCCAACGTTCCTTTAATTTTTTATCTCGGCTTTCATTTTTTCTCACCTTCAAAGATACTGGCTTTAGGGCTAATCTAGGAATGAGATTCCCAAAAATAAAGTACATTCGTATAATTGAATGCAATCGATATCATACTGGCCATTGCCTTGGGCTTTGGGTTCGTCAAAGGGTTTTACAAGGGGTTTATCGTCGAAGTAGCCAGCTTGGGGGCTTTGTTTTTGGGGCTGTTGGGTGCAGTAAAATTTTCAGGCTTTATTGCCGATCTGTTAAACGAATTCTTTGATTGGAATCCAGTAGCCGTTCAAACTGTATCTTATTTAGTCGTATTTATCATCATCGTCTATGCCATATCCGTTTTGGCAAGAGCATTGACCAAAATCATCAGTAAGGCTTCACTGGGCTTGTTCAACAAGTTTTTGGGTGCTTTATTCGGTCTATTAAAATGGGCCATATTAATGAGTGTCGTCGTCTTTTTTATGGAAAAACTCAACACATGGATCACCATTATCGACGCTGAAATGATGGAAAGTTCTATTCTTTATCAACCCATTACCGAATTAGGGGAATACCTTTTTAGTTGGGGGAGTGAATTATCAAAAGAGCTCCCAGAAGATCTTATTTAAATCCTTTTAGGCTTCTTACTTTGGCGTTTTTGATCCAGCCCTCTGATCCATTGGCAATTCGAATTTTTTGCCACTCTTGAAGTTGATCCAACATTTGAACTTTGGTTCCCTCATGCAATAAAAAAAGCACCTCTGCCCGAGAATTAGGTTCTGCCCACACCTCCATTTTTTCATTAAAAAGGATGCCATAGGTTGTATCGGAAGTGTTGGCAGATTTGATCACTGCAATGAATAGTGACCCGATCAACAAAAACGCAAGTATTAAGCTGGTAACAAAGAAAGTTCTTTTGATGAATGGAATTTTATTCCACAAATAAAGTCCCCAAAAAAGAACAAACAACCACGCCAAAAGGATAATGAAATATGCCCAACCCTCTTGTGAGAAAAATTCGATGATGTTATCTTTCAATTGGGTGACTTGTGATTTGGGCAATACTTCCACAGCATCGATGGCCATATTTTGAGCAAAAGCACTGTTGACATTGATGTCCTCGTCAGTAGGCTCGAGTTGTTTCGCTTTTTCAAAATAAAAAATACTCTCTCCCACCTGGTTCAAACGATAGTAAGAATTCCCCAAATTAAAATAGAGTTCGGCACTGTGCTGACCGCTTTCCAAAATTTGTTTGTACAGCATCACCGCTTTTTCAAATTGTCCAGTATTATAGGCGGCATTAGCGTTATCGAAAGTGATGTCTTTTTCCTGTCCCAAAGCCCCAAAGCAATGGAAAAATGACACCAGAAATAAGATCATAATCTTTCTCATAATTTTTTGTCGATATTAGAAATTACAGAAAGGGCTTGGTCAAAATCCTGTTGCATCTTGGCATCGGTAGCCGGTGAGTAACGAGCCTCTTCACAGTTTTCAAGCAGGGCAATAAAAGACTGAATTTCCATTTCTGCCAATTTTTTACTGGTCAAGATCTTCGTTATTTTATCCTTGCTGAAATCATCCACTTTGATTTTCAACCTCGCTTTCAGATAATTGAACATTGCCCTCTCGAGTGCATCGTAGAAAAGCGTTTTGTTTTTTAAGTTCTTTTTGGCTTCGCCCAAATACTTTTTGGACAAACGATTGGCTAACCGAAGTCGGGATCCTTCAACATCGTTAGAAATTCTTTGATTTCGCTGTACCAACAGCAAAAAGGCAATCAACAAAAGTATGGGGAAGATTAACAAAGCATAAAATAGCTTAGTGTTCCAAAACTCCTTTTTGACGATGGGTTCTAAGTTGTGGTTCAATTTGATGAATCGAAATGATTCATCAGTATTGGTCAGGAGTTGCTTGGCAATGGCGGTTGAAGAATTATCATTTGAATTGTTGGCAACGGGTCCACTGTAAACATCAACGATATGTTCGCTAGATCGCAAGGTAAAATATTTTTCTTTTTTGGGATCAAAATAGGAAAAGGATACTGGTGCAATGGGATACTTTCCCTGAAAACGGGGAACAACAGTGTAGTTGTCCTCAACATTGCCCTGCATACCGGATAGGGTAGTTTTTACATTTTCACTGTGCTCAGGTTCGAATACTTCTAGCGTATTGGGCAAAACCAATTTGGGCAAATTAAACAGTTTGAGGTTTCCATTGCCCGTCACCTTGAGTTTGATTTCAAATGACTCCGAAGCTTTTAAAGCGTTTTTATTAATCAGAGCATCAAAATTGAATTGTCCTACGGCTCCAAAGAAGTTGACGGGTTTGCCTTTTTCGGGCAAGGGTTTTACATTGATGGTTCTTCTGCCGGCCGTAACTGTTCTAGAGGACTGTTGTAGGATACGATTTCCAAAAAAGTCCCTTCGATTTGAGGGCAAATCGATGACCAAGCTCAAACTGAGGGGTTCCAAGGTCAGTTTTCCTTTTTTTTGTGGGTAAAGGACACTTTTTTTCCAGACCACAACACTGTAGGATTCTCCTTTGTAGGTCGCATTTTCTACTTTGAGCCGAGGGATCTCGATATTGTGGCTCCAAAAATCTGCAAACTGAGGATTCTCCACCACTCTTCCATCTGAGATTCTCAATGGGTTTCTAAAATACAGTTTATAAACCACCGTGATGGCCTCGTTGAGATAGGGACGAGTATTGGATATTTCTGCTACTAAATGGAGGTTGTCATCGATCAAATACTCAGGGCTATTGGGATCCCTAGGAACCTCAACCGCCTCAGTAACGTTTATTTTTATGGGACTTGTTTTATAGATTTCTCCATCGATATTAATGGTAGCTTGTGCAATGGTTAAAGCCCCTTTCCGAGTGGGGGTCAAAAAATAGGTGTAGGTCTTGGAAAAACTTCTTTTTCCATTGATCCAAGAATTGCTGATGGACTGATTGGGACCACTAAAAACCCTAAACCCACTAAAACTGGGTGGGGTAAAATCATCCCCGTTTTCATTCATGATAAAATCCACCCGCAGCCGCTCATTCAGCCCAAGGCTTCTTTTACTGACTTTTGCTTCAAAACTCACCCCTTGAGCCATCGCTTGACTGGTGGCCATCATCATCACTAAAACGCTAACAAAAACATTTCTCATCAATAAAACTTTACCAATCTTTCTGTCCTCTTACAGGAGTTCCCTGTACCTTTTCGGCATTGACTTTGTCTTGTACTTTTTTCTCTTGATTGCTCATGGCTTCCAACAAACTTTTGACCTGCTCAGGAGAAAGTTCGGTTTGTCGTGGTTTTGAGGGTTGCTCTTTTTCGGAATCACCCTGCTCGGGTTGTTTGTCTTTCTCTTGATCTCCCTCGTCTTTTTTATCTTCCTCGTCTTCACCTTCGTCACCTTCTTTGTCCTCGTCTTCTTTTCCTGAATCTTTGTCTTTATCGCCTTCTTTGTTGTCGTCTTTGTTGTCGTCTTTGTTGTCCTGATCCTGTTGATCATCTTGATCCTTTTGATCTTGCTGATCGTTTTGATCTTGATTTTGTTCTTCTTTTTCTAACAACTCTTTGGCCAATGCATAATTGTAACGGGTCTCTTCGTCCTCGGGATTGTTTCGAAGAGCATTTTTGTAGGTCTCAACTGCTTTGGCATAGTCCTTCAGTTTCATAAACACATTGCCAAGGTTATGTAAGGCATGGTGTTTGCTAGATTTGTTTTCTGCAAACTTCTGGGTTTGAAAAAAGCGTTGTTTGGCTTCGTCAAAATCTTGTTCTTGGAAATGGGTATTTCCAAGGTTGTATAAGGCTTCTGGTTTTTCGGGGGCTTTGGACAGTGCCCTTCGGTAGGCCATTTCTGCCTCGTCAAATAGCTCGGCCGAAGCTTGTTCATTCCCTTCAAAAATATGATTGATCACTTCCCCTTCTTGGGCCACTATTGATGCTCCAAATAAAAGAAAACCCCAGAAAAATATTCGATTTGGCATCATTTTTCGTTGAACAAATTTAGACGTTGTACCCATTTGGTTTTGGTTTCAAATAGAAATAACTCCAACAAAATTAACAGGAATCCGGCAAAAAGAAAAGCTTGAAACTGATCTTTGTAACTTACAAATTTCTTGGCTTCAAATTCTTTTTTATCCATATTTTTTAAAGTTTCTGCTACAAAATCTAGCACGGCTTGGGTGTCGTTTCCATCCACATATTCTCCATCGGCCGACTCGGCAATTTCTTCGAGTATTGCGGCATTTCTTTTGGTTATCACTGTCACCCCTTCCAAATCCTTTTTGTAGGAATCCACCACTCCGTTGCGTTTGATGGGGATGGGGGCTCCTTCAGCGGTACCTACCCCAAAAGTAAAAATTCTGATTCCCATATTCGCTGCTCTTTGGGCAGCAGAGGCTCCTTCTTCTGAATGATCCTCACCGTCTGAGATCAAAAAGACTACCCTATTGGTTTGATCTTCATCGTCAAAATAAGTTCCTGAGAGATCCAAAGCTGCGTCCAAAGCTGTTCCTTGGGAGGAAAGCATGTTGGTGTTCAAAGCTTGGAGAAACATTTTGGCAGCGCCATAGTCGGTGGTGATGGGCAGCTGGGGAATGGCTTGGGCAGCATAGGCAATGATGCCAATTCTGTCACTGGCCAGTTGATTGATGATGGCAGACACCAAGCGTTTGGACTTTTCCAATCGGTTGGGAGCAATGTCTTCAGCCAACATACTTTTGGATACATCAATAGCAAAAACAATGTCTACACCCTCTCTTTTTACGGTCTCCAATTGGGTTCCAATTTTGGGATTCACCAGGCCTAATATCAAAAGGGAAATTCCGAGGGAAAGCATCAATAATTTCAAAGCAGGTTTGAACTTTGAACGGTGGGGGCTCAATTTTTCCATCAAACTGGATTGGGCAAATCGGTTTTGAGCCCTGCGTTTCCAGCCCATGACCAAAAAATAGGCTACCCAAAGTATGGGCAAAATACCCAAACCGTAAAAGTAAAAAGGTGCGTCCAACTGATACATATCAAATAAAACTTTTAAAAAGGGTGTTTCTCATCAACCATTCTATAAAAAGCAAAGTCAGTGCCAACAATATCAAAGGCCTGAATTTTTCGTCATAGTTATAATACTTAAACTCCTCAATTTCGGTTTTTTCCAGCTTGTTAATTTCATCATAAACCTCCTCTAACTTTTTGTTATCGGTTGCACGGAAATACAATCCTCCGGTATTTTTGGCAATGGTCTTGAGCAATTCTTCATCAATTTCCACCTTGGTCATTCCGTATTGGAATTTACCATTGGGTAAAAGTCCCACAGGTGCTCTCGCGGTTCCATTACTTCCCAATCCTATGGTGTAGGTTTTTATTTCATACTCTACGGCCAATTCACTGGCAATTTTTGGATCGATAAAGCCAGAATTGTTCACTCCATCGGTCAACAAAATGATGACCTTACTTTTGGCACGGCTATCTTTCAGTCGGTTGACGGCGGTAGCCAAGCCCATTCCTATGGCGGTTCCATCTTCGATCAAGCCTTCAAACTGAATTTCTCTTAATGCGTTTTTAACAATGGCACGGTCGCTGGTAATGGGGGTTTTGGTATAGCTTTCTCCAGCATATATTACCAATCCTATTCGATCGCTCATCCGGTCATCTACAAAAGATGCTGCTACCCTTTTGAGAGCCGTCAAACGATTGGGCTTTAAATCTTGTGCCAACATACTGGAGGAAATGTCTATGGCCATAACGATGTCAATCCCTTTATTGGTTTTGGTTCTAGTGGATACATCTATGGTTTGTGGACGGGCCAAAGCCATAACAATCAGAGCCAAGGACAAAATTCTCAGAAGGAATAAGATGGGCTGCAATCGGGCTAAGAAACTGGACTTGGATCGGAAACCCTCCAAGGAGGAGATTTTTAAAACCGCTTGTGTTTTTTTGCGGCTAAAGACATACCATCCCACCAACAATGGCAGCGCAAGCAGCAACCACAGGTAGTTGGAATTCGCAAAGTAAATGCCTTCAAACATGCTTATAATTCTTTTATTAATTCAAAACTGTCCATAACCCTTTTCTCAATTAATTCGCCATAACGATCCTCTTTTTCATAGAGCAAAGTCAGATTGATTCCACCTTGATCGAAATCAAACACATGGGTGATATAGTTACAACGAACCCTATTGTTTTTTCCTTTTTTTGGATAATCGAGCGTCCCAAAAATTTTAAGTGCGGGTATGCCCGAAAGGGTGGTAATCGCTTCCTCTTTGATCAGAATATTGACCGCTCCTCTCGATTGGAAATCGCTGATGATATTATTTATCAATTCCTGAATTTTTTCTTTTTGTTGGGCCTCTTGATCCTCTTTTGAAGGGGCATTTTCTCCCTCTTGCTTAGGTGGTTTTTGGGTAAATACCAAATCGATAAATAAAGAAGCGTCGTAATCACCAGAAGAAAAACGCAATGCTCCTCCTTTTTCTGTTTTTACCCTTCTCAACACCTCTGGTGTAGAAATTTTTACGGGAGGGGTTCCATATTGACTGGTGATCCACTCCTTATTTTTCAATTTTATGGTAGGATAGCCCATCAAAGTATCTCTCACAGGGTAAAAACCATAAATTCTTATGGCAATTCCCAAACTTAAAATTATCAAAATTCCAAGCGAACTAAAGCCCCATTGCAATTGTTTTTTTCTTCTTTTTTTTGCCAATAAAAGACGGTATTCCTCCCTTTCTCTTATCTCTTCGGGAGTGGGTTCTGGCAGGGCTTCTTTGGTTTCTATCACCACCCCTTCCACCAACTCTCTATCTTTGGCAGTTGTACCAAACTCGGGAGTAGATCGGGCGAACTTGACCAAATCAGCGGTTTGCAATACAGTTTTGAGATTTTTGATTGTTTCCCTTTCCAATTCCAACTGCCCCGATTCTTTTAAGGCCTTCAACTTCAGCAGCAATTCATCTGTGGTACTCTCCAGAGCGGTGATTTTGGCCTCTTCCTCCAGATAGCGCCTCACCACATCAGTAAGCCGTGAATAGAACTGTTTGTATTCTTCTTGAAGGGATGGCGTTACGGCTTCTAAAGCTTTGAGTTCCTCTATGGCGCGCTCGAAAGGGGGAAGTTTTTTCTTGCGTTCTTCTCTTCTTTTTTTGGCAAAGAAAAAAACGTAAATCAATCCGACCAATAATAACACGGCCAATACCCCATAAATGATACTTTGGGTGAGGGCGTCAAAATTTTGGGCTACCACCGCAATGGGCTTGATGTCAAAAAGTTTTTGTTTGAGAGTATCTACGGGAACGTTGGCCACCTGAATCAATAGAGAATCTGAAATTTTAGAAAAACCGTTGATCATTACCTTTTGAGGAGGCAACCAATAGGCTCCGGAATCGAACTGAATAAGGGCGTATTTTTTGGTAAAAAGATAATGACTTTGTGCTCTTAGGGTATCTATGGGACTTTCCTCTAAAACTTCAAAAGGTGCAAAAAATGGTTGCTCCGAAAAAGTAATTTGGGCTGTAGAATCGGCCTTCACCTGAAGGATGTATTCTATTTTTTCTCCTATCCGCATTTTGGTGGTATCTACTGCCACCTCCAAATCGTAACCCGTTTGGGAAAGGCCTGAAAAAGTGGAAAAGAGACCCACCCATAAAAGCAAAATCTTTCTGGTCATTTAGCCTCTAGATTTAAAGTAGTTCAACAATTTTTTGACATAGCTCTCGTCCAGTCTGCTGTGCAAAGTTCCTGCACCATTTTTATGAAAAAGATTTTCAAATTCACCGACCATTGAACGGTATCGTTCTGCATAGGCTTTTCTTACACTGGCCGATTGAGTATTGACCCAAGCCGTCTGCCCAGTTTCATTGTCCAACATTGGAACCAAACCGATATTGGGCATAGTTTCTTCGTGTCGGTCGTAGATTCTGATCCCGGTCAAATCGTGTTTTTTGGCAACAATCCTCAAGGTCTTTTCATAACTACTGTCCATAAAATCTGAAATCACAAAGACTATGGCTTTCTTTTTCATCACCCCTGACAAAAATTCAAAGGCATTGCTGATGCTCGTCTTTTGACTTTTTGGGTGATATTCTAGGAGTTCTCGAATGATTCGTAGAATATGTGAGCGTCCTTTTTTGGGAGGGATAAACAATTCTATTTGGTCTGAAAAGAGGATCAATCCAACTTTGTCGTTGTTTTGCATGGCGGAAAAAGACAAGGTAGCGGCAATTTCTGTCAATTCTTCTCTCTTGAATTGACCTTGGGTACCGAACAACTCCGAACCACTGACATCGATCATTAACATCAAGGTCAATTCTCTTTCTTCTTCAAAAACTTTGACAAAGGGTTCATTGTAGCGGGCTGTCACATTCCAGTCGATGCTTCTGACATCGTCCCCATATTGATATTGTCGAACTTCACTAAAAGTCATACCCCTACCCTTGAAGGTGCTGTGGTATTCCCCTCCAAAGATGTTATCGCTCAAACGACGAGTCTTTATTTCGATCTTACGAACTTTTTTTAAGAGCTCCTTAGTATCCATGAGTGCTAGAATTTGAAGTGAAAAAAGACCAGTGCTCTATGGAACCTCAACTTCATTGATGATTTGGCTAATCAAATCTTCTGTGGTCACATTTTCTGCTTCTGCCTCATAGGTCAATCCGATACGGTGTCTCAATACATCGTAAATGATCGCTCTAACATCTTCGGGAATGACATAGCCTCGGTGTTTTAGAAAGGCATGACATTTGGCAGCAGTGGCCAAATTGATACTTCCACGTGGAGATGCACCAAAATTGATTAAGGGTTTGATAGATGCCAAGTTATAACGTTCTGGATAACGGCTAGCAAAAACCAGATCGAGAATGTACTTTTCAATTTTTTCATCCATATAGATTTCCCTAACAGTGGCTTGTGCTGTTTCGATCTGTTTGGTTGTAACAACTGCTTTGACTTTTTCTTTGATGTTGTTGAGATTCGAACGAACGATGACTTGTTCCTCTTCCAGCTTGGGATAATCGATAATGGTTTTGAGCATAAAACGATCCACCTGAGCTTCGGGCAGCGGATAGGTTCCTTCCTGTTCTACTGGGTTTTGGGTGGCCATGACCAAAAAGGGAGTGGGGAGTTTGAAGGTGGTATCTCCAATGGTCACCTGCTTTTCCTGCATGGCTTCAAGCAATGCAGATTGCACCTTGGCTGGAGCCCTATTGATCTCATCAGCCAAAACAAAATTGGCAAATACAGGTCCTTTTTTGATGGTGAAATCGTTTTCCTTAATGTTGTAGATCATTGTTCCAACAACATCAGCGGGAAGTAAATCGGGGGTAAACTGAATCCTGCTGAATTGCCCTTTTACAGCTTGACTGAGGGTATTGATGGCAAGGGTTTTCGCCAGCCCAGGAACACCTTCCAAAAGGATATGACCACGACCCAATAGACCAATAAGCAAACGCTCTATCATCTCTTTTTGCCCTATGATCACCTTATTAATTTCGAGTGTCAACAGGTCAACAAAGGCACTTTCTTTTTCAATCTTTTCATTGATTGCCTTAATGTCAACGGTCTTGTTCATTGTTTCTTCCATAATAGTATCAACTAAAACATTTTTTAGGATTGTAAAATTCAAAAATATTTTTTTCTTGAATTGTTAACAATTGGTTAAAAATGGGGGTGCCGGGAGGTTTTTTTAATCTCAAATACACCCTGGTTTTGAATTTGTAATTTAAAAGAATTTAAAAAGATACGAAAGAGAAAATCGATATTATGCATTGCAAATTGATAAGTGCTTCATAAATAAACCATAGATTGAACCCCTATATTTGATTTGCCCATTTTATCGATTTCTAAAAAACCGGTTTTTTTCTTGGTTAAGAACTCTTTAAGCTATTATAACACAGTAAAGAAAATACCATTAATCCCGTATTTTAACACTTCATCTATAAGAGTAGTGTGGGTTTTTGTTAGTTTTACTCCACCAAAACTAAAACCTAATGAAACCTACTTACCTCATCCTGGGGCTTGCCCTGTTGTTTTTACTGTTGATCTCCTGTCAAAAAACGGGCAGCAGAACCACCCCCATAAATTACTTTGAAATTGATGACCAAAAGCACAAGATTGTTACACATTGCTTCACTTTTTTTTTTTGCTCAACTCTGTTATCGACCAATGAATGATCGTTTCTATAGAAAGTCGGAGACTATCAATTTTCGTAATCTTAGTCTCAGAATTGAATGGTTACTGTTGGGAAATCCCGAAAAAAAAACACCAAAGTTTCAGGAATTGAAACCCTAAACACTATTAATTTTTTTCCTACTCCTTCAAAAAGAAAAGGACAGAAAAAATTAAAAATAATAGAATTAATCCAATCCTTCGGGGTATAAAAAATGGTTGTAAGGAAAACGGGTGATGTGAATTTTTCGGGTTTCGGTATATACCCTTTCCCGAAAAGCCTGAAGATTTTCTTTGTTGATGGCCGAAATGAAAAGTGCTCGGTCGTTGACCCGATGCATCCAAGTCGATTGCCATTCCTCAAGGCTGTAATGTTTTGAAGTTCTCTCGGCCATCAGGTCGGTTTCATCCCAGGGTTCAGCTTGGTAGGCGTCGATTTTATTAAAGACCATTAAGGTGGGTTTGTCCAAACTTTTTATTTCACCTAGAATTTGATTGACAGACTCGATATGTTCTTCAAAATTGGGATGGGAAATGTCCACCACATGCAGCAACAAATCGGCTTCTTGCACCTCGTCCAAAGTACTTTTAAAAGACTCCACCAGCTGGGTGGGCAGTTTGCGAATAAAACCTACGGTATCGCTCAGCAAAAAAGGTAAATTTCCAATGACCACCTTGCGCACGGTGGTATCTAGTGTAGCAAAAAGTTTGTTTTCGGCAAAGACCTTACTTTTGGCAATGACATTCATCAGGGTAGATTTGCCCACATTGGTATAGCCCACCAAGGCGACCCTCACCAAAGCCCCACGATTGCCCCTTTGGGTGGCCATTTGCTTATCGATAGTGGTCAGTTTTTTCTTAAGTAGGGAAATTTTATCCCTTACAATTCGTCGGTCGGTTTCGATTTCCGTTTCCCCAGGTCCACGCATTCCAATCCCACCGCGTTGGCGTTCCAAATGCGTCCAAAGTCCTTTGAGTCGGGGCAACAAATATTCATATTGTGCCAATTCCACCTGTGTACGGGCATAACTGGTTTGGGCGCGCTGGGCAAAAATATCCAAGATCAAACCCGTACGATCCAAAATTTTACAACGCAAAATCTTTTCGATATTCCCCTGTTGGGCTGGAGTCAGTTCATCGTCAAAGACTACGGTGGTCACCTCGTTATCAGTAACATAACCTTCAACCTCTGCCATTTTTCCGGAACCGATAAAGGTCTTGGGATTGGGGATTTGCATTTTTTGAACAAAGCGTTTTAATACCTGACCTCCAGCGGTATGAGTCAAAAAAGCCAATTCGTCAAGATACTCTTTCGATTGGAGAGCATCCTGCTGACTGTTGATGATCCCCACGATCACCGTTTTTTCAAGTGTAAGCGATTTGGCTTCAATCATTGGGCTATTTCTTCCAATTTTTTAGAATCAAGTGCTTACCGTCATATTCTGCATAGGTGTTGTGGGTAATCCAATCTCCCAAATTGATGTATTGGGATTTTTCGCTCAAATTGATTTCCAAAGGCAGATGGCGATGGCCAAAAACAAAATAATCAAAGTGTTCCTCCTGAAGCTTTTTTTTGGAATAGGCCACCAACCATTCTTTGTCCTCCCCTAAAAATTTAACATCTTCCTCCCCAGAAATAATTTTGTTTTTTCGAGAGAGGTATTGCCCCAATCGGACACCCCAGTCGGGGTGTAACCAGCGAAATAGCCACTTAGAAATAGGGTTTGTAAACAACTTTTTCATGCGTTTGTAGCCCTTATCTCCGGGGCCCAATCCATCGCCATGTCCGATCAAAAAACGGGAGGCTCCCACGCTCAAAGTGATGGGATGGTGGTGGACAGTAACGCCAAGTTCTTTTTGAAAATAATCCCGCATCCACAGATCGTGGTTGCCTACAAAAAAAGTGATGGGAATACCAGCATCGGACAATTCTGCCAGTTTGCCCAGTACACGAACAAAACCTTTGGGTACCACGGTCTTGTATTCAAACCAAAAGTCGAAGAGATCGCCCAACAAATATATCGCAGCGGCGTCTTTTCGAATATCTTCCAACCAAGTGACAAAAAATTTTTCTCTTTCCCGGCTTTCTTTTTCATCCGGTAAACCCAGATGATTATCAGAGGCAAAGTATATTTTTTTGTTTTTTGGAAGCTCCATAAAATATAAAGTTAGGCTAACCTATGGCCTGATCCAAATCCTCTATCAGATCTTGCACGTCTTCAATACCTACACTGAGACGGATCAATCCATCGACTACCCCACTTTTTTCGCGAACCGCTTTGGGTATAGAGGCATGGGTCATAGAAGCCGGATGCCCAGCCAAACTTTCTACCCCACCCAAGGATTCGGCCAAGGTAAAGAGCTTTAAGTTTTCTACTATATTTATAGTTGTTTGTAAATCTCCTCCTTGGGGGACAAAAGAGAGCATACCGCCAAAGGCGTTCATTTGTTTTTTAGCCACCTCGTGGTTGGGATGATCCACCAATCCAGGCCAATAAACCCTTTCAATTTTAGGGTGATGTTGGAGGTAAATGGCCACCGCAGCTCCATTTTCACAATGTCTTTGCATCCTCAGGTGTAGGGTTTTGATGCCCCTAAGGGTGAGAAAGCAGTCCATAGGTCCTGGGACGGCACCGCCTGAATTTTGGATAAAGGCGAGTTTTTCTTGCAGGGCGTCATCATTGACCACCAAAAGTCCTAAAACAGTATCACTGTGTCCGGCGAGGTATTTGGTCGCAGAATGTAAAACGATATCGGCACCCAGATCTAGGGGCTGTTGCAGATAGGGAGAGGCAAAGGTATTGTCAACGGCCACCAAGGCGTTGTGGTCTTTTCCCATTGCGGCAATGGCTCGGATGTCCACCACCTTCATCATGGGATTGGTGGGAGTTTCGATCCAGATGAGTCGGGTTTTGTCGTTTAGAAATTGGGCCACAGTGTCGGGATTTTCCATATTGACAAAATGGATTTTTAATCCATATTTTTCAAAAATTTTGGTCATCAATCGATAGGATCCACCGTAAAGATCGTCGGTGGAAATGATTTCATCTCCAGGTTGAAAGAGTTTAAGAATGGTATCCATGGCAGCCATCCCTGAGGCAAAGGCCAAACCGTGTTTTGCATTTTCGATACTGGCAATAGAACGCTCTAAGGCCGTTCGGGTGGGGTTGTGCGTCCGACTGTATTCATAACCTTTGTGAGCCCCTGGAGTGGTTTGGGCATAGGTAGAGGTTTGATAAATGGGCGGCATCACAGATCCATAGGCTTTATCGGGTTGCTGACCTCCGTGAATTGTGGCACTGTTAAAACGCAATTTTTTCGCCATTACTATCGATTTTAGTTACCGCAAAGGTATTGGAATTTTGGGAAAAAGAATCAGCATGCGTCAAAGAAAGAATGAGTATCAAGCTATTGCGGATAGTAATGAAAATCGGCACATCAGCGGCTAATCCTTGCAATGGGTCTGACTGAATGTAAAGTCTTTAGAAATTGATCTGTAAAAGGATCAAAAAAAACAGCGGTTCAAGACTTTTCATTATCGGTCTAAAAACCATTTCTTTGCACTATAAATTCAAAAGATGAACTATTTTCTTTATTTGGGCAGTTGTAGCACTTGCAAAAGGATATTGGAAGTACTGGCATTGCCTGAAGAGGTTAAATTGATCGATATCAAAAAAGATCCTCTTAGCACAGATCAGTTGGATTTTTTGTATCAAAATACAGGCAGTTATTTGGCTTTGATCAACAAACGGGCTCAATTGTTTAAGCAACGACAAATCGATACGCAAAAGCTCACAGAGGATTCCGCCAAAAATTTACTCTTGGAACACTATACCTTTCTCAAACGTCCAGTATTGGTTTATCAAGACAAAGTGTTTGTGGGCAACAGTAAGGTTGTGGTTGCGGAGGCAAAAAAATGGATCGATGAACAATAGATCGTGGGCGCTTTTGGCTGCTGGCGGAGCCACAGCCATATATGGACTCAACCATACAATAGCCAAGGTAGTAATGCCGCAATATGTCGGAGCTTTTGGATTTATTTTTATTCGTACAGCAGGAGCTGGTATTCTTTTCTGGTTACTCAGTTTCTTTTTAAAATCAGAGAAAATTGAGCGAGTTGATTACCTCCGAGTATTTCTGGCTGCCCTAATGGGCATGTGCATCAATATGCTTTCATTCTTTAAAGGATTGGAGCTTTCAACCCCTGTAAATAGTGGAATTTTTGCCACCACCAATCCCATCCTAATCCTTTTACTCTCCTATCTTTTTTTGAACGAAAAAATTGGGATGAAGAAGTTTTTAGGCATCACCTTGGGATTTGCTGGTGCCATGATACTGGTACTCTACGGTACCCAAAATACCAGTAGTGCACCCGATGTACTATTGGGAAACATTTTCTTTATAATCAATTCTATCTTCTTTTCTGGATTTATCATTGTGGTCAAGCCGTTGACAGAAAAATACAACACAGTGACCATTATGAAATGGTTATTTCTCATTGGCTTTGTGCTCACCTTTCCAGTAACATGGGGAGAATATGTTCAAGTGGACTGGATCAATATGCCCTTTGATGTCCTTTGGAGGGTCACATTTGTTGTTTTAGGAACGACCTTTTTAACCTATTTGCTCAACCTCTATGCCCTTAAGAATTTACAGGCTTCGACCGTTGGTGCTTTTGCCTATCCCCAACCGATCATTGCCATAGGATATGCTGTCTATACAGGAAATGACACCTTGGATGGAGTCAAACTCGTTGCTTGTTTGATGATTATGACAGGGGTTTATTTGGTTTCCAAAAAGCCATTAAGATTACAAAGTAAAGACTAAGGATTCTAAAAAATATCATTAGGGTAGGGACTAATTATTACTACTTTATTATTTTTGGCAAGTACATTAAAAATTTATAATGAAGAAGTCCTTAACATTTTTAGTTGTCTTGGTTTTAACGATCGCATGCGGTCCGAAAAAAGAAAAAAAGAAATCTTTTGAGTACAAGCGCCCCTCTACTGAAAAAAAAGTGGAAAAAAAAGAAGTTGAAAAAACGCCTTCCAATACCGAAAACGTTGGAATTGGGCCCATCACATCAATGGCTTTTGACACAGATATTGATACCGCTATGGCGGAAGAAGGATCGACTGTTTTTAAGCAAAAATGCACCGCTTGTCACATGCCCGATCGAAAGTTGATTGGTCCTGCCATGAAGGGGATTTACGACCGCAGAAATCCAGCATGGGTGATGAACATGATTTTAAATCCCACAGAAATGCTTCAAAAGGACGAAACTGCCTTGGCATTGTTAAAAGAATACAACAATGTAATGATGCTCAACCAAAACCTTACTCAAGAAGAGGCAAGGGCATTGGCTGAATATTTCAGAACCTTATAGCGAAGACCAGGCTTTTCCTCCAGTAGTCTCCATCAAATCAACACAACCTTTTTGTTCTCCTGGAATGGGAGCATAGGCCATAACATTTTCGCCAATATATTCATTGGTTTTAAAGGCGTTGATGGTCATGCTGCGAAGTTGTTTTGCAAAATCAGCAGCACTTTGATAGGCTTCGTCGTTTTTCGCCGAATTTTGTTGCTGTTGATCTGCTTTTAAATACTTGGCCAATTGGGCATCCAAGTCCGAGCGATCTAAACGACTGGCACTGCTTTTGCCGGTATCTTTGAGCGATACTGCGATGAACTGATCCAAACCGTCAGTGATTTTTTTCTGAGCTTTCTCATTCAGTATGACATCAATATACCCATCCAAAAATTCTGGTAATTTTAATTCAATCGCACCAGGAATATCTGTGTCTGGAATGATAAGGTCCATTAATTGAGATACAACCGAAAAATTCTCTTTGGAAAAATGAATCGGTGAAAAAGTATTGGTTTGGGTTTGGCAACTTTGAAGCATTCCAACTACCGCAGGGGTAAGGGTAATGGCTGTGGTTCCAAAACCTATTGTTCTTAAAGCTTTTCTTCTGTCCATAGTACGTGAGTTATAGATTCATTTTTTTAAGTTCATTTACAGCATGGTCGGCCGCTCTAGCAGTCAAGGCCATATAGGTCAATGATGGATTTTGATTACCGGCGGAGGTCATTCCTGAGCCATCGGTAACATAAACATTTGACACTGCATGTAGTTGATTGTTCTTGTTAAGGATAGAGGTTTTGGGGTCGCGTCCCATTCTGGCAGTTCCCATTTCATGTATTCCCAATCCCATGGAATATCCCTTATCAAATTGTGCAATGTCTTTAAAGCCAGCTGCGTCGAGCATTTCGGCTGCTTGAACCGTCATGTCTTTGCGCATCATTTTTTCGTTTTCCTTGATCTCAGCATCAAAGGTAACAGTAGGCAATCCCCATTGGTCTTTTTTGTTGTAATCGAGGAACATCTTATTTTCGTGATAGGGCAATGTTTCACCAAATGCGGTCATACCAATGCTCCATCCACCAGGTTTCATCACGGCTTCTTTGAGTCCTTCACCGTAGGCCATTTCATTGACGATCTGAGTCCAGTCGCCTCGGTTGGCTCCCCCTTGATAACCATATCCTCTGATAAAGTCTTTACGGTTGGTGGCTCCACCAATATTTCTGAATCTCGGAATGTAAATCCCATTGGGTCTTCTTCCTGTGTAGTACTTATCCTCGTGTCCTTCAACCTTGGCAGTGGCACCCAATCTAAAGTGATGATCCATCAAGTTGTGTCCCAACTCTCCTGAGTCATTCCCCATACCATTGGGAAAACGATCGGAGGTGGACTGCATTAATATGGAAGTCGAAGCAACGGTAGAAGCACAAAGGAAAATTACTTTGGCTTTGTACTCGATGACCTCTTTGGTTTCTGAATCGATCAAACGAACACCAGTAGCTCTTTTGGAATCGGCATCATACAAGACTTCAGTGACCACAGAATTGGGTCTTAGGGTCATGTTTCCAGTAGCTTCTGCAGCTGGTAAGGTAGAGGAATTACTGCTGAAATAGGCTCCGAATGGACAACCTCTACGACAGCGATTTCTGTATTGACAAGAATTTCTTCCCAGACCAGGTTTAGTTCCTTCGGTGATGTGAGCTACCCTTCCGATGGTAACCAGCCTGTCGGTGAATTTTTTTGCAACTGCATTTTTTAATTCATCTTCGACACAATTGAGTTCCATAGGAGGTAGGAATTCACTGTCGGGCAAATGGGGCAATCCTAATTTTTCTCCACTGATACCCACGTATTTTTCTACATAACTGTACCAAGGGGCAAGATCTTTATAACGAATGGGCCAATCTACTGCAACACCGTCTTTGGCATTGGCTTCAAAATCAAAATCACTCATGCGATAGCTTTGTCTTCCCCAAAGCAATGAACGCCCTCCGACATGATAGCCTCGGATCCAATCAAAACGTTTAACCTCATTATAGGGGTGTTTGTTGTCATCCACAAAAAAATGAGAAGTAGACTCTGTGTTTACATAATTGGTACGGCTCTGCTTGGGCTGACGTTTTCTGATTTCTTGGGTGATTCTGTCTCCCCCTTTGAAATCCCATTTGTCCATGTTGGCAGTAGGATAATCCACAGGGTGTTGCACCATTGGACCTCTTTCTAACACCAAGGTTTTCAATCCCTTTTCACATAATTCTTTGGCGGCCCAACCTCCGCTGATTCCAGTTCCAACTACTATGGCATCATAACTTTCGTTCATAATGTTTTAACTAAGATTATAATATCATTAATTATTGTAAAAATATCTTTTTGAAGGATAAACAACAACAAAAATGTTTTTTTATTTTTTTGAGGAGCATAAATTATGAATCAAGATAGATCCTCTTCTGTATTTCATTTTTGATTTAGGAGGTCTTTATTGAACTTAGATTCCATTTTGGTTTTGAAAAATTAATCCTATTTTTACTCCAATTGTAAAAATAAATGAAATGAGTAAAATTCGACTAGGCATATTGGGTGGTGGCGGTGATTCGCTGATCGGTGTATTGCACCGAGTGGCCTCCTACATGTATGACCGCTACGAGATCGTGGGGGGCGTTTTTAATCCTGACTATAAAGAAAACATGAACTTTGCCAAACAAATTGGCGTAAATACAGATAGGGTTTACAAGGACTTCGATGCGTTTGTAGCAGAAGAATCTGCCAAACCCGAAAGCGAAAGAGTTGAGGTCGTCTCTGTTTTGACTCCTAATTTCTTGCACTTTCCCATGGCCAAAAAACTTTTGGAAAATGGTTTTAACGTCATTTGTGAAAAACCGCTGACCACCACATTGGAAGAGGCCAAAGAATTGCAAGAACTCCAAAAAAAGCACCAAGCCATTTTTGCGGTCACCTACACTTACACAGGCTACCCCATGGTCAGAGAAATGAAGGATATGATTGCCAATGGTGTGATTGGCGATGTGCACAAAGTAGATTTGCAATACTACCAAGGCTGGATCAACCCCGTGATCCACGACAAAGAAAAGAGAAGTAAAGTATGGCGATTGGATCCCAAAAAAGCGGGAATCAGTTCCTGTATCGGTGATATCGGCACCCATATTTTTAATATGGTGGAATACGTAACGGGTTTGGAGGTTTCAGAATTATTATCCGATCTCAATACACTTTACGACGATAACCCCCTTGATATTGATGGTTCGATTTTGATCCGTATGGACAACAAAGTAAAAGGATTATTACGCGCCAGTCAAATCGCTACAGGAGACGAGAACAACATTACCGTAGCTATTTATGGACGTGAAGGGGCATTGAAATGGGAGCAAGAAAATCCCAATTATTTGTACCACTTAAAAGATGATGAACCGAGAAGACTGATCAAACCAGGCAATGCTTCCTACAATACCGATGTGTCATTGGATGGAACCAAATTACCTGCGGGACACCCTGAGGGGATTTTTGATGCCATGGGGAACATCTATAAGGGAGTAGCCAAGGCTCTGAGGGAGGAAAAATCCTACAACGGAGAATTTCCAACCCTATATGAAGGCGTTAGAGGTATGTTATTTATCGAAAAAACAGTTGAATCCAATAAAAAAGGAAACGTATGGGTAAGCATGGAAAATCAATGAAAACGATAAAAGGGCCTGCGGTTTTTTTGGCGCAGTTTGTCGACAAACAAGCGCCATTTAATTCTCTTGACGGGATGTGCCAATGGGCTGCTGATTTGGGCTACAAAGGGATTCAAATTCCCACATGGGAACATTTTTTAATCGATTTGGATAAGGCTGCCGAAAGTCAGACCTATTGCGATGAGCTCAAAGGCAAAATCAATTCTTATGGGTTGGAAATCACAGAACTTTCTACCCACCTTCAGGGACAATTGGTCGCCGTTCATCCTGCCTATGACTTGATGTTTGACAGCTTCGCCCCCGATGCCTACAAAAACAATCCCAAGGCCAGAACACAGTGGGCCATAGAAACTCTAAAAAAGGCCGCCAAAGCAAGTAGCCGACTGGGACTGAACGCCCACGCGACTTTCTCTGGTGCATTGTTGTGGCACACTTGGCACCCTTGGCCACAACGCCCCGATGGTTTGGTCGAAATGGGATTTAAAGAATTGGCCGACAGATGGCTACCCATTCTCAATACCTTTGATGAGAACGGAGTTGACGTTTGCTACGAAATTCATCCTGGTGAAGACCTCCATGATGGAGTAACTTTTGAACGTTTTTTGGAAGCCACTGGAAATCACAAAAGAGTTAACATCCTGTATGATCCTAGTCACTTTGTTCTCCAACAACTGGACTATGTCGAATACATCGACCACTATCACGAATTCATCAAGTCTTTCCATGTGAAAGATTCAGAGTTTAAACCCAATGGGAAAAAAGGAGCCTTTGGAGGCTATGGCGATTGGATTGATCGAGCAGGACGCTATCGTTCTCCTGGCGATGGACAAATCGATTTTAAAACCATTTTTACAAAGCTTACAGAGTATGGATGCGATGTTTGGGCAGTAATGGAATGGGAGTGCTGTATCAAAAGTCCTGAACAAGGAGCTCGGGAAGGCGCACCATTTATTCAATCACACATCATCGAAGCCACCCAAAAGACTTTTGATGACTTTGCGGGATCCGAAATCGACGAAAATCACCTTAAAAAAATTCTCAACCTTTAAATTAAATAAAATGAAAAAAATATTACTTATACTATTTGTATCCCTTAGTGTGGCTTGCAAAGAAGCCCCAAAGAAAAAGACAGCAACCGCCGAAGCCCCTGCTGCTAAAAAGGAGTGGGTAGATCTGTTTGATGGAGTCTCTTTCAAAGGCTGGCATCAATTCAACAGCTCCGAAATGAGCGATACATGGGTCATAGAAGACGGAGCCATGGTATTGCCCGATGGTACAGGAAGTGGAAAAGGGAACAATATTGTAACTGACAAGGAATATACCAACTTTGAACTTTCCATGGAATGGAAAATTGTTGAAGGAGGGAACAGTGGCATTTTTTGGGGAGTAAAAGAAGGAGAGGGTTACAAAACCCCTTACCAAACAGGACCAGAAATTCAAGTATTGGACAATGAAGGTCATCCAGACTCTTTTATTAAACCCAATTATCATCAGGCGGGAGCACTTTACGATATGGTTCAGCCTACACAGAATGTCTGTAAACCCGCTGGGGAATGGAATCACGTTCTTATTTCGATCAATTACAACAGCAACAAAGGGAGTGTTAAACTCAACGATGTAGAAATCGTAACTTTCGCACTAACAGGACCAGAATGGGATGCTTTGGTTGCCGATTCCAAATTCAGCGACTGGGATGATTTTGCCAAATTCAAAACTGGAAAAATAGGACTTCAAGATCATGGTGATGGTGTCAGTTATCGCAACATCAAAATCCGGGAACTTTAGCCCCCTATGATTCAATCGATGACCGGCTTTGGTAAGGCCGAAATCCAGTTCGAAAATAAAAACTATGTCTTGGAGTTGCGCTCACTCAACAGCAAAGGACTAGAGCTCAATGCCCGACTGCCAGTTCATGTTAGGGAAATCGAGATTCAACTCAAGAAAAGCATAGGAGAAACCCTTAAAAGAGGTAAGATCGATCTGAATCTCAACATAGAGAATATCAGTGAATCCAGTGCCAAAACCATTAATGTAGCTACGGTCAATCAATACATCGACCAGCTAAAAAGTATAGAAGACGGGGATCGTTTGGAGCTGCTCAAAATTGCCCTTAAGTTGCCCGATACCCTCAAAACTGAGATCAAAGATTTTGATGAGTCCGAAATTGAATTGATCGAAAGTTTATTGAAAAAAGCAATTGATGACTTGAATGGGTTCCGATCTGATGAAGGAAAAATTCTAGAAATCGAATTCAATAAAAGATTGGACAATCTGGAAGGGCTTCTCAAAGAAGTAGAAATGATCGATCCCGAAAGGAGCAGTAAAATAAAAGAAAAATTAAACTCTGCTTTGGAAGCCCTCCCCGCTGAGGTTGATCAAAATCGGTTTGAGCAGGAGTTGATTTATTATCTGGAAAAATACGATATCACCGAAGAGAAAGTCCGGCTCAAAAATCACTTCGATTATTTTAAAAAAACACTGGACAGTGAAACTTCCAATGGTAAAAAACTTGGCTTTATCTCACAAGAAATTGGAAGGGAGATCAATACCATAGGATCTAAAGCCAATCATGCCGGGCTTCAAAAACTGGTCATCCAAATGAAAGATGAACTAGAAAAAATAAAGGAGCAATTATTGAATGTACTATAATTGAAAAAAGGAAAGCTCATCGTAGTGTCGGCCCCATCGGGGAGTGGTAAAACCACTTTGGTTCAATCCCTATTGAGTCAAAACCTTCCTTTGTCTTTTTCAATTTCTGCCACCTCTCGACTTCGTCGAGGAAAAGAGCAAGACGGCGTAGATTATCATTTTTTGGAATTGGATGATTTTAAAAAAAAAATTGAAGCGAACGCTTTCATCGAATATGAAGAGGTATATCCAGGAAAGTTTTACGGAACCCTGAGGTCTGAATTGGAAAAAAAATGGTCAAAAGGTCAACACATCATCTTTGATGTAGATGTTGTGGGAGGTCTCAATATCAAATCCCAATATCCGGATCAAACCTTGGCGATTTTTATACAGCCTCCCGGCTTAGAAGTATTGGAAAAACGACTGCGCACCAGAGGAACCGAAAGTGAAGCCTTGATGCAAGAACGCCTGTCCAAAGCAAAAGTTGAGATGGAATCTGCATCTAAGTTTGATGTTGTGGTGGTGAATGACGATTTGGATAGTGCTAAAAAAGAGTTTTCTGATCGGGTCAAGGCATTTTTAGACCAAGCATAAACAATGAAAAATATCGGGCTGTTTTTTGGATCCTTTAATCCCATCCATTTGGGACACTTGGCTATTGCTGATTTTTTTGTTGAAAATAGTGGGCTAGAAGAGATCTGGCTGGTCATAAGCCCACAGAGTCCCTTTAAAGAAAAAAATAGCTTGATGGAAAACAAGCATCGCTTGGCCATGGTAGAAATAGCTATTGTGGGCAAGCCTAAACTCAAAGCCTGTTCTGAAGAATTCGATCTGTCCACCCCCAACTACACGGTGGACACCTTGGATCATTTGAAAAAAAAATACCCTAAAAATCAATTTACTCTACTGATGGGTCAAGACAATATGGCGCAGTTCGAACGATGGAAAGAGCATAACCAAATTTTGGATCAGTTTCATCTCTTTATATATCCCCGCTCACAATCGGGCATAATACCCACAAGATTTTTAAAACATCCAAAGATTCATTATTTTGAAGCGTCTTTAATGGAAGTTTCCGCAACTGAAATTCGGAATGCCATCAAAAATAAAAAACCGTTGACGAATTTGATCCCTCCTCAAATTGAAGAATATCTTGAAAAATTGAATCCCTATCATTAAGCGCTACAAATGAAAAACATTAAATCGAGTAAAGAATTTTTAAAGACATCCTCCACAGAATGGGAAGAGGTGGAACCCGGTATCAAAAGAAAAATATTGGGTTATGACAATCAACTCATGTTGGTTCAGGTTCATTTTGAAAAAGGAGGCATAGGGGCAGAACACCAACATCACCACTCTCAGTCAACCCTTGTTGGGTCGGGTGTATTTGAAATCACTATTGATGGGGTAACCGAAAGATTGGAAAAAGGGGATTCGTTTTACGTTCCTCCCAATACCCTTCACGGTGCAGTATGTCTAGAGGAAGGAGAACTTATCGACGCATTTAGTCCCGTGAGGGATGATTTTATCGATTAAAAATAACCAACGCTATCCTTTATCCAAAAGATTACTCAGCGTTACAGCAATGTTTTCCCTACTCCATTTTTGAATGTCTGGCATTGTATTTCTGTCTTTTCCTTTTTGTTGAATGGCCTCTTGGATAAAGCTTTTTTGGGCATGATTATCTTTGGCATCAATCATCTGAGCAAAAGAGGCTAGGTTCAATAGTTTTCCTGCTTCGGACTGGGGATTACCGATAGAAAGGACAGGAACTTCTGATGCAAGATACTCCAGTAATTTCCCTGAAATCATGTCTTGGTCAGCTCCTCTAAAAATAAAGTTGAGTAATAAATCTCCGCTTTTCATCAAAGCGATGGCTTCTTTGTGAGTGAGGTATCCTTTGTAATCCAGCTCCATTTTGGGTGCCGTTTTTCGGATATTTTCCAATATGTGATCACTGATGTTTCCGGCCAAAGAAAGGCGAATAGTTCGATGTTCTGCTATATCATTGAGTGCTTTCATCACAGGAATATAGTCTTGATTATCGGTCAACAATCCAGTATAAACGACGTGAAAAATATTTAACTTGGTTTTGGGAATGGAAGACATCAATGCTTCATCGTAACCATTGGGCAGTACATAAAATTTTTGATCGGGGGCATTGATTTTAAATTTTTGAACCAAACTTCCCCCTACCGTGGTCAAAATACCATCGGCGTTTTGAAGGACTTTTTGTTCCCATCGGATATCTTTCTTTTTGGCCCAAGAGGTACGGTAAAAATCTTTGTTGTAAAAGATATCGGACCAAGGGTCTCGAAAATCAGCCCACCATTGGAGGCCAAATAGGGCTTTGAGTCGAAGTCCGACCAAATGGGTAGAATGGGGAGGGCCGGTGGTGATTATTTTTTGGATACCTTCTTTTCGTATGTACTTTTTTGCTTCAGTCAGGGCATAAGGGATCCATCCTTTTCTTGCGTCGGGGATAAAAAAGTTTCCCCTAATAAAAGCCGCTGTTTTAGAAAACCATCCTTCTCTATTGACTTGTCCTTGAGGGATACTTTTTTTAGAGGAAACGCCAAGTAGTTGAGCATATATTTTTAGGGGTTCTTTGGTATCGGTTCTTACGACCTTTATGTCTTTGGTTTCTTGCATAAGACCAAAATCCAAAACAGGGTAAGAGGCTTGTTTTTCATCGACGGTGATCACAATAGGCTCCCAACCCAAAGATTTAAGGTGTTTGGCAAAATACATCCATCGCTGAACTCCTGACCCGCCCGAAGGTGGCCAGTAATAAGTCAAAATCAATACCTTTTTGGAATTTTTCAAAAATCAGCGATTATCCCAAAAGTAACTATTTCTTTTTTTTATAGAGGGGGACGGAAGAACAAGCTTCTCCGTAAAAAAGACTTTTAACCACGGGTTGTAATTTGGCAATCAGTTGAACGTAGGCATCCTGAGGGACAGTTTTTTCACTACAGCCTTTGATAATGACGGGTTGATCTAAGTATTGAGATAAATCCAAGAGTTGAATTTCTTCAGCAAATAGCTGTACTTCCAAATCATTTAAAGTCCCCAAGACTACCTTTCGGGCGTAGGGTTGGAGATGGGTGGTGACCAATAGGGAAGCCCAGGCCGGAATAATGGCTTCTGTGGAACAATGCAGGGCGATGAAGTGATCTTGATAAACACTCCAATCATGATCCTTGAGTTGAGCTCTGAATTCCTTTTCTTTGAGTAGGAGTCCTTGGTGCAACCACTGGGATAAGTCAATGGATAGTCGTGTTCCGATTTGATATAGTTTTTCAAGATCGAAAGTAATTAAGGCACTTGCAGCCACGCGATTGACGATGGTATCGGCCATTTTAGAGGAATCCTAATTCTAATTTTGCTTCTTCGCTCATTAGGTCTTGAGACCAAGGAGGATCAAATGTAATCTCTACCTCAGCATCTTTGACTTCATCCAAAGACTTGACTTTTTCTTCTACCTCTCGCGGAAGGGTTTCGGCCACAGGACAGTTGGGGGTGGTGAGGGTCATCAGTATTTTGACATCGGCATCTTCGTTGACAAAAACGTCATAGATCAAACCCAGTTCATAGATATCTACTGGTATTTCGGGGTCAAAAATAGTCTTGAGTACTTTTACGATTTTGTCGCCCAATTCGGCCGTTTCGGTGATTTCTTCTGACATGATTAGTTCAATTGGGTTTTAAAAGCGATGGCATACATTTTCAGTTGTTTGATCATGGAGACCAAACCATTGGCTCGGGTGGGAGACAAATGTTCCTTTAGGCCAATTTTATCAATAAATTCGGTTTCTGCTTCTAGTATGGCATCGGGATGTTGGTGAGAAAATACCCGTATCAAAATGGCGATGATGCCTTTGGTGATAATGGCATCACTGTCGGCGGTAAAAACCAACTTATCTTTTTCCAGATCGGCATGTACCCATACCTTGCTTTGGCATCCTTTGATGATGTAGTCATCAGTTTTGTACTGAGCATCGATCAAGGGTAGGGATTTTCCCAACTCGATCATGTACTCATAGCGTTGCATCCAGTCGTCAAACATGGAAAACTCCTCTACAATTTCTTCTTGTACCTCCTGTATGGTTTCCATACTCAAAATTAGTGATTTATTGTAACATTTGTATGGCCTTCTTAAGGGCTTCTACCATGCTGTCGATCTCCTCAAAGGTATTGTAGAAGGAGAAAGAGGCCCGAACCGTTCCGGGGATTTGATAATAGTCCATAATGGGCTGGGCGCAGTGGTGTCCTGTTCTTACGGCAATTCCGAGTTTGTCCAAAATACTGCCGATATCATAGGGGTGTATACCCTTCACATTGAAGGAAATCACAGCTGTTTTTTGAGGAGCTGTACCATAGATTTTCAGGCCAGGTATTTTTTCTAAAGCGGCGGTGCCATACTGCAAGAGCTCCTCCTCATAGGCAGCGATTTGATTCATACCGATATTATTGATATAATCCAGGGCTGCTCCAAAAGCAATTCCTCCAGAGATATTGGGGGTACCCGCCTCAAACTTATGGGGAAGACCAGCATAGGTGGTTTTTTCAAAAGTGACTTCGGCTATCATTTCACCTCCCCCTTGGTAGGGGGGCAAACGCTTAAGAGCGGATTCTTTTCCATAGAGTATTCCTATTCCAGTTGGGCCGCAAAGCTTGTGGGCAGAAGTGACATAGTAGTCCACATCCAATGCCTGAACATCGGCTTGGATATGGGGCGAAGCTTGGGCTCCATCAATCAAAACTTCCGCACCAATCGCATGGGCTTTTTCAATGATTGATTCGATGGGATTTACGGTTCCCAGCGCATTGGAAACATGATTGACAAATACCAATCGGGTTTTGTCAGACAGCAGTTTGTCGTATTCCTCCATGAGCAATACTCCATCCTCGTTCATAGGAATCACTTTGAGAAGCGCTCCTGTTTTTTCACAGAGCATTTGCCAAGGAACGATATTGGAATGGTGCTCCAAAGCAGAAACAATAAGTTCGTCTCCTTTTTTCAACAAATGGGCATATCCATTGCTTACTATATTTATGGAGTGTGTCGTCCCAGAAGTAAAAATAATCTCGTGGGGATGAGCAGCATTGAAGTGCTTTTGAATTTTTTGTCTGGCAGCCTCGTAAGCATCGGTAGCTTCTTGACTGAGAGCATGAACACCACGGTGAATGTTAGCGTTGTAGTTTTTATAATAATCTACAATAACATCAATGACCTGAATCGGGGTTTGTGATGTGGCGGCATTGTCGAAATAAACCAAAGGTTTACCATTTACTTCCCGGGCTAATATGGGAAAATCTTTACGGATTTTTTGAACGTCCATGGGCTATAAATCAAATCCAAGATTGACCCCTAATTTTTTGGCAATCAATTTGTTGATGCGTTTTTTCAAAATGGGCAACTCTACGCTTTCCAATACATTGTTTGCAAAGGCATAGGTCATCAAAGCCTTGGCTTCTTTTTTGGGAATTCCTCTTGAACGCAAATAAAACAAAGCATCTTCATCCAATTGGCCTACCGTACAACCGTGAGAACATTTAACATCATCGGCAAAAATTTCCAATTGGGGTTTGGTATTGACGGTGGCTTTATCGTCGAGAAGTATGTTGTTGTTTTGTTGGAAAGCATTGGTTTTTTGTGCGATCTGATCTACAAGGATTTTACCGTTGAACACGCCTTTGGATCCTTCGGAGAATACCCCCTTATAATCTTGGTGGCTCTCGCAATTGGGCGAAGCATGATCGACCAAAGTATAGTGATCAACATGCTGTTGATCTTCCAATAAGGTCACTCCTTTGAGTGTGGAATTACAATGTTCCCCTTTGAGGTAAAAATTTAAATTGTTTCGGATCAATTTTCCCCCCAATGAGAAGGTATGCACCCTTACATTGCTATTTTTCTCTTGAGAGATATAGGTATTGTCAATGAGAGAGGCTGTACTGAGATCATTTTGGATTTTGTAATAATCTACAAATGCATCTTGATGGGCATAAATTTCAGTAACGGAATTGGTGACCACAACGTGTTCTTTTAGACTTTGGTGTCGCTCTAGGATTTGAACTTGAGCATTTTGGTCGATCACAATTAGATTTCTGGGTTGTAGCCATAGGGCTTTTTCTTTTCCAGTAGAGAAGTGAATGATTTCAATGGGCTTTTCGGCCACGACACTCTTGGGGATGTAAACATAGGCTCCCTCTTGGGTGTAGGAGGTGTTTAGGGCAGTAAGGCTGTCCTGTTTGTCTGTAATTTTATTGAAATAGGTGTCGATGAGTTTTCTGTACTTGGCCTTGGACAAGGCGGCAGACATCAGACATACGTCCAAACCGTCGTGGGTGGTATCCGATAAAAAAGGGCTGTACACGCCATCGATAAACACCACTTTGTAGGTGTCTATTTCGTATAGGAAATATTTCTTTACTTTTTTGAGTTGTATGGTGGTTTCCTTTTTGGGAAAAAGGGCATAATCCTGTCGCACCACAGCGTTTAGGGAGGTGTATTTCCAAGCTTCGTCTTTTCGGGAAGGGAAGCCTTTTTCCTCGAAGGTTTTGAGCGATTCCAATCGGGTTTGATGGACGGGATCGGAGAAATCGATCCTTTCTTCAAAAGCCAAATGGGAAGCCAATAATTTTTCCTTAAACTCCATAAAATTTATGCCATTTCTTTAATCCAGTCGTAACCTTTTTCTTCCAACTCTATGGCCAAATCTTTGTTTCCAGATTTGACGATTTTTCCATCGAAGAGAACATGTACAAAATCGGGGACTATATATTCCAACAAACGCTGGTAGTGAGTGATAACAATGATGGCATTGTCTTTTGATCGCAGTTTATTGACGCCATTGGCCACAATTTTCAATGCATCAATGTCCAAGCCGGAATCGGTTTCGTCAAGAATGGAAAGTTTGGGTTCCAACATGGCCAATTGAAAAATCTCGTTTCGTTTTTTTTCTCCACCAGAAAAACCTTGGTTCAGAGAACGAGATAGGAAACGAGAATCGATTCCCAAAAGGGATGATTTTTCTCTGATCTTCTTCAACATTTCATTGGCAGCCATGTCCTCCAGTCCTTTTGCTTTACGGGAGGCATTGATGGCGGTTTTGATAAAGTTGGTGACGCTTACCCCAGGAATTTCGACAGGGTATTGAAAAGAGAGGAAAATGCCCTTGTGGGCGCGTTCCTCGGGAGCCAATTCGGATAAGTCTTCTCCTTCCAAAAGCATGGTGCCTTCATTGACTTCATAGTCTTGATGACCAGCAATAACAGATGAAAGGGTACTTTTTCCAGAACCATTGGGTCCCATGATGGCGTGAACTTCACCGGCTTTGACATCCAAATCAATACCGTTGAGAATTTGTTTTCCTTCTACTTGAGCGTGAAGATTTTCTATGGTCAGCATAAGTGTTTTTTTATCCTACAGATCCCTCTAAGGAGATTTCTAATAATTTTTGCGCTTCAACGGCAAACTCCATGGGCAGCTTGTTCAATACTTCTTTACTGAAACCATTGACCACCAGTGCAATGGCCTTTTCGGGGTCTATCCCTCTTTGATTACAATAAAATATTTGATCTTCCCCAATCTTACTAGTGGTGGCTTCGTGTTCTATTTGTGCGGTTTTGTTTTTAACCTCAATATAAGGAAAGGTATGTGCGCCACATTGGTTCCCCATCAAAAGGGAATCGCATTGAGAGAAATTTCTGGCATTGGTGGCCCTAGGGTGTACCTGAACCAATCCCCGATAGCTATTTTGGGATTTTCCGGCAGAAATTCCCTTGGAGATGATGGTGCTTTTTGTGTTTTTACCCAAATGAATCATCTTGGTACCCGTATCGGCTTGTTGATAATTATTGGTCAAGGCTATGGAGTAAAACTCACCTATGGAGTTGTCGCCTTTAAGGATACAAGAAGGGTATTTCCAAGTTACGGCAGAACCTGTTTCCACCTGAGTCCATGATATTTTGGAATTTTTGTGGCAGATACCTCTTTTGGTAACAAAGTTGTATACACCACCTTTCCCATTTTTGTCTCCTGGAAACCAGTTCTGAACGGTGGAATATTTAATTTCAGCATTGTCTAAGGCCACGAGTTCGACAACTGCAGCGTGTAGCTGATTTTCGTCTCGGGAAGGGGCCGTACAACCCTCTAAATAACTGACATAACTGGATTCGTCGGCTACGACTAGTGTTCGTTCAAACTGACCTGTTCCCGCTTGATTGATCCTGAAATAGGTAGACAGTTCCATGGGGCAACGCACCCCCTTTGGAATATAACAAAAAGATCCATCGGAGAAAACAGCAGAGTTCAATGCAGCAAAATAATTATCTTGTGTAGGAACGACAGTACCAATGTATTTTTGGACCAAATCTGGGTGTTCGTGTATGGCTTCGGAAATGGAGCAGAAAATAATTCCCTTTTCAGCAAGCGTCTCCTTGAAGGTGGTCGCAACAGAAACTGAATCCATTACAATATCCACAGCTACCCCTGCCAGTTTCTTTTGTTCGTCTAACGAAATCCCTAATTTTTCAAAGGTCTTGAGCAACTCTGGATCTATCTCATCCAGGCTTTTATATTGGTCTTTTTTCTTGGGAGCAGAATAATAAGATATGGCTTGATAATCGGGTTTTTTGTATTGAACATTGGCCCACTTGGGTTCCTCCATATTCTTCCATGCCTCAAACGCTTTTAAACGCCATTGGGTCATCCATTCGGGTTCCATCTTTTTTTGTGAGATGCGGCGGACAACTTCCTCATTCAAGCCAACGGGAAAAGTCTCAGAATCGATATCGGTGTAAAAGCCGTATTCGTATTCTTTGGTCTCCAGTTCCTTTTTTAATTCTTCTTCAGTATATGCCATATCGTTTTATCTTAAAGGGAGAAACTTTCCCCACAACCACATGTCCGCTCTGCGTTGGGATTGTTAAAAACAAACCCTTTGCCGTTCAAACCTCCCGAGTATTCAAGTGTGGTTCCCAAAAGGTAGAGTAAGCTTTTTTTATCAACTAAAATTTTGACTTGATTGTCTTCAAACAAACGGTCTTGTTCTGATTTTACCTTGTCAAAACTCAAATCGTAGGAGAGACCCGAACAGCCTCCGCTTTTCACTCCCACACGGACAAAGTCATCAGTGGGGTGAAATCCCTCTTCTCGCATCAATTGTGACACTTGTTTTTGTGCACTGGGCGATACTTTGATCATTTAAAACAATTATTATTTAAAATCACTACAAATATAGCGCATTTCCTTTTAAGAGTGGGCTTTTACTATCAATTCTGATTATGGCTCAATTGATATTTACTAATTCCAACGAGCCATTAAAATATCCCCATTCCCTTTATTTTTTTCAAAAGGTGAATTTTTACTAAAAGATTGTCCCACAAGGAATACGCTACCGTCAGTCTGTATCAAAATATCGTGTGCAAAATCTTGACCTTCTCCTCCTAAGGTCATGGTCTTTTTAGCGGTTCCGTTGGAGGGGAAATACATCAAAAAGATGTCGTTTTCTCCGTTATTGTTCTCAAAGTCCCCGTCGGAACTTCGGGAGTAGCCCGTTAAGAAAATTGATCCCCATTGCCATTCACTCATGGCGGTACCCCTATCAAATTCACTCCCTCCAAAATTATAACTCCCAACCAGCCTTCCAGTTGGATCAAGTGTAATTTGCCAAGCATCTGATTCCCCCTTGGAATGGGTTATATCTTGATCCGAACTGTGAGTGTTACCAATAATTCTAAAATGACCGTAAGAATCTTGGATTACTTTTGAGGCCTCGTCCACCAAACTTCCACCGTAGGAATTTTCCCAAAGCATCTCGCCCGATGCTGAAACCATAACGACCCATACATCGTAATTGCCTTTAGGGTTTTTTACATCCACATCGTCGCTTTCTGAGGTACCCACCACTAAAAAGTTTCCATCTCGGGTTTGAATGGCATCGTAGGATCGGTCATTGTTGGTGCCTCCAAAATACCTTCGCCATTGTATGTTTCCATTGGCATCCAATTTGTGACACCAAAACTCCCCTACTCCATGACGACTGGCACTTGATGATTTTTTATCGTTGCCCATACCGTTGGAAGCGGTAACATCCAAAAAACCATTGAAAAAATAGCCTCCATCCTGGGTAGCAATAAGATTGTAGGAGTGATCATGACCTGAATAACCAAATGATTTCTTCCAAACGACGGCTCCATCTGCATCAATTTTGATGATCCAATTGTCGTGATATCCTTGGGTGGGGGGCACATCTCCATCCTGACTGTTACTGTAGCCCAATAAAACAAATCCTCCTTCGGGAGTTTCTACCACAGAAAAGCCAAAATCGTCACCGCTGCCTCCATAGGTTTTTTTCCATAAGATTTCCCCGTCAAGACTAAACTTGATCAAAAACAAATCCCAGTCGTTTGCGGTTCTTTCGCTAAAATCCCCATCGGTACTTTTGGTGCTTCCTACCACTGCAAGTCCACCTTTTCGCAACTGGATAATTTCTCTTGCCACATCCTCATTACTCCCGCCCACTAGCGTAACTTGGGTCAGCGAGCCACTGAATTGAGCCTCGGGCGTGTTTATAGAGATAGAATCAGGCATACAGGCCGAAAGAAGAGATATTAAAACGAGGAAAAGGAGTTTTATGTACAATTCTATTCAGATTTTTTGATGAGGAATAATCCCCTGTTAATATCGCTTATGGCAATCACTCCACTTTCGAAGAAGGGATAGACATTCCAAGCACCATTAAAGACAGTGGAGTTGTGCTCTGGAAAAGTGTCGAAAAAACCAATTTCTCTCATATTTTTATCGGCCAAACCACCGATGTCGATCACCCTGATCCCAGCAGAATAATTGGCCAAATAAAATAGGTCTTCTACGACATATCCATTGTGGTCTATGGCAGCAGTAGGGCCATAATAAGTATGATGAAGTACAGGATTGTCCAAATCATTGAGGTCAAAAACCAATGTTCTGGTTTTTCCACCCAGTCTGAATTCATCCAATTCATCTCCCAGAATAAAAAACCTTTGGGTTTTGTCAAACCAACCTTGATGAACATACTGGGTGTTTTGATAACTCGTTTCTGCTATGGTCTTTGGGTTTTGTTTGTCGGTAACATCAATCACGACCAATTTGGACTCATTAGAACCTATAAAAATTTCCTTTCCCACATAATCTTGATCCGGACCTCTGTAGTTGACCACTTGGGCATCATGACTGTAGCCAGCATCTGCGTATCCTCCCACAAATTTGATGCTTTGGGGATTGTTTAGGTCAAGGAAATGGACCCCTCCCCTAAAATCATCTTTTTTATCAGTTCCCACTACATATCCATAGCCACTATCTGGGTTGACGACCATATTATGGGCTGTAGGAACAGTTTGAAGTACTCTATCTGGAGAAAAATTTTCTGGAGGGTTAGCTTCTCTCAATCGTGTGAGATCAAAAACTTGCACGCCGTGGCTATCGGCTTCGCTGACGATATAGGCATGATTATCGTAAACCTTGATGTCTCTCCAAGAACTGTTCTCAGTAGTAGTAGGTAGTTTGCCGATCAAAATAGGGTTTGTAGATTCATTGATATCGACAAAAGCGGTGCCATTGTCCAGTCCCATCAGAACGTATTCTTTACCAGTACTTGAGTCGGTCCAGCCCCAACAATCATTACCTTGTCCGCTTCCTAAGGTGGAAAGGTCTATATGCGCCAGTAGATCATAACCCTTGCAAGGATATTTCCCAGCAAAACCATCTACGCAAGGGGTCCCCATTTTTTGATTGTCCGTTCCATTGTCGTTTCCATTATTTAGAGATTCGAGAGGCTCTAATACTTCATCATCAAGGTTGTCTTCTTGGCAAGAGATTAAGGCTGATAAAAGAAACAATAAAATTAGTCTTAAATTCATGAGGCAAATTTAGCGTTGTTATTAGAAGATTTACCCCTAATTTAAACAAGTCTGATCGGTTTGAAATAAATCTTAGTAATTTTAACAAATGTTTGAAAACAAAAACACCACCCCTATTTCCGAAATAGGAGAATTTGGTCTGATTGACCATTTGACAAAAAACTTTTCCGTAATTCACCCCTCGACCCTAAAAGGTGTGGGCGATGATGCTGCGGTATTAAAGCACAACGAAGGACAAACCGTTGTCACTACCGATCTTTTGATTGAGGGTGTTCATTTCGACTTGTCTTATGTACCATTAAAGCATTTGGGTTATAAGTCTGTGATGGTTAACCTTTCGGATGTGTATGCGATGAATGCACATCCCACCCAGATCACCGTATCTGTAGCGGTGTCCAATCGTTTTCCTCTGGAAGCTTTGGAAGAGTTGTACTCAGGTATTGCCTTGGCTTGTAAAAACTATAAAGTTGATTTGGTCGGGGGAGATACTTCTAGCAGTACCACCGGACTGATCATTTCCATTACCGCTATGGGGCAAGCCAAAGAGAAGAAGATCACTTACCGATCGGGGGCAAAAGCTAACGATCTGTTGGTCGTAAGTGGTGATTTGGGCGGAGCCTATATGGGCTTGCAGGTGCTTGAACGAGAAAAGGAGGTTTTTAAAGTCAACCCGAACAATCAACCCGACTTAGCACTTTATTCCTATTGCGTAGAAAGGCAATTGAAACCCGAAGCAAGGAAGGATGTTATAGAACTTTTGGAGGAAGTAAAAATTGTCCCCAATGCTATGATAGACATTAGCGATGGACTTTCTTCCGAAATTTTTCACCTCTGCAAAGCTTCCCAAGTGGGATGTGATGTATATGAAGAGAAGCTTCCCGCTGATCCGCAAACCTTGAGTACCGCAGAGGAATTCAAAATTAACAGTAGTACTGCGCTGCTCAACGGCGGAGAAGATTATGAATTGTTAATGGCGATTAAAACGGAAGATTATGAAAAAATTAAAGGGCATCCCTTGTTAACCACTATCGGTCATTTTACGGATCAAAAACAGGTCTGTAATATGATTACGGGCTTGGGGCAATCGATCCCTTTGGAAGCGCAAGGTTGGAAAAATTTCAACAAAGACGAATCAGCCTAGGGCAACATCTAGGGTCATCATTACAATAAAGCCGCCAATAAACCCCAGTGTGGAGACATCTGTATATTTGTCGAGCTGGGTTTCGGGGATGACCTCCTCCACCACTACAAAAATCATGGCCCCTGCGGCAAAAGCCAATGCATAGGGCAAAATGGGAGTGAAAAAAGTTACTGCCACAGCTCCCAAAACTGCAGCTATGGGTTCGACAATGGCCGACAACTGACCGTACCAAAAGCTTTTGAATTTACTGACCCCTTGTCTCCTTAAAGGCATGGAAACGGCAATACCCTCGGGAAAGTTTTGAATACCAATTCCAATGGCCAAAGCAACTGCTCCACCAATAGAAGCCTCGGGTATTCCAGCGGCTACACCTCCAAAAAGCACGCCTACTGCCAAGCCCTCTGGGATATTGTGCATCGTAATGGCCAATACCAACAAGGTGGTTTTGTGCCAAGGGGTTTTGATTCCTTCAGAATCCTTAAAGTTGATATGAATGTGGGGTAGTATTTTGTCTAGACTGAAAATAAAAAGAGCCCCTAAGCCAAACCCAATGGCAGCGGGGATGACCTTGACGAACCCTTCACCAGGTGACATTTCGATACCAGGAGCTAAAAGACTCCAAAAACTGGCCGCTACCATGACTCCCCCGGTAAAACCCAACATACCGTCTAAAAATCCACGGTGCATGGTTTTGAATAAAAAAACAAATGAAGCACCAAAAGCCGTCAATAACCAAGTAAATACCGTTGCATAAAATGCGCCTTTTACTGGACTGATATTGGAAAAAAACTCAATGATAGTGTCCATAATAGCAGATTTGAATCGTCGACAAATATAGATAAAACTAACTAATGTTTCAGACTGTTAAAGGGATTGACTAATTTTGAATCACAATGCTTAAAAAACAATACGACTATATTATTTGTGGAGGTGGAGCGTCGGGTTTGCTATTGGCCTACAGGATTTGTAATGACCCTTATTTCAAAGACCGATCTCTATTGTTGATCGAAAAAGATTCCAAAGACAGCAACGACCGTACTTGGTGCTTTTGGGAGTCGGGAGAGGGAGATTTGGAAACAATGGTTCACAAAACTTGGAATCATGCCTATTTTAATGCCGATGATTTTGAAATGGACTTTTCCTTGCAGCCATTTCGTTATAAGATGATCCGAAGTCTCGATTTCTACCAATCGATGAACAATAAATTGGCAGAATTCGATCAACTCACCCGAATCAAAGCAAGTGTGAGCTCCATAGAGGATGGTTGGGTGACCACCGAAGTGCAATCCTTTCAGGGCAGTATGGTTTTTTCGAGTATTTACAATCCCAAAAGCTTATACCAACAAAAAAAATACCCCGTCTTGTTACAACACTTTGTGGGGCAAGTCGTCCAAACCCAGAAGCCATGTTTTGACCCAGACAAAATTGAGTTCATGAATTTTAACGTTCCCCAAAAAGGAAATACCCGATTTATGTATGTGTTGCCCCTAGGGCCAAATAAAGCATTGTTGGAATACACTCTTTTTTCTCAAAATGCTTTGCAAAGAAAAGAATATTCGGATGCTATAGCAGATTTTCTCAAGAATCTGCCCACAGGAGGTTATGAAATCTTGGAAGAGGAGGAGGGGAAAATCCCCATGACTTGTTATCGTTTTGACCTCAAGAACAGCTCAAAGCTTTTACATATTGGTACGGCAGGAGGTTGGACAAAACCCAGTACTGGATACACCTTTCAACGCATCAACGAGAAAACAAAAGAGGTGGTCGATTTCCTCAAAAAAGAACAGCCACTGTCTCATTTTGGTAGAAGAAATCGATTTTGGTTTTACGACTTATTGTTTATCGACGTTCTGGCCAAAGACAATGCTAACGGAGCCAAACTTTTCAAAAAGATGTTTGAAAAGAACTCGCCCGAGCTCATTTTTCGATTCTTGGACGAAAAAAGTTCTTTATGGCAAGAGTTTCAAATCATGCGCTCTTTTGATGTGGGACAATTTGTAAAAGCCCTTTTAAAAAGAATTTTTTAATAAGTACGATACATCAGCCAGTCTTTTAGCTCTCTAAAGCGACTTTTTTGATCCTCGCTAATATCGAGGCTTTGCAGTTCAATGTCTGCCAAATCGGAGTGGTGTTGAATCAAATCACGGGCAGCAGACTGGGCAGATGTTGCCTTAAACAAAGACTTGACCTGATCTATTTTTTCCGCATCATCAATGAAGTGGTTCCCCCCCAAAAGAGATTGTAAAGCTTGTTTTTGGTCTTCATCCCCTGCCTTGATCGCCAAATGATAAAGAATTGTTTTTTTGTTCTCGAGTATATCGCCCCCTATCTTTTTTCCAAAAGTTTCCTGATTCCCGAAGGTATCGAGATAATCGTCTTGCAATTGGAAGGCCAAACCCAATTGGATGCCAAAGTCATAAATGGCCTTTCGATCCTGCTCACTCGCGCCACCGATGATGGCACCCATTTGTAGTGCACAACCAACCAAAACAGCGGTTTTCAGTCGGATCATTTCGATGTATTCTACCTCAGAGGTGTTGGCTTGGGTTTCAAAATCCATATCATATTGCTGCCCCTCGCAAACCTCAATGGCTGTTTTGCTCAACAACTGTGTCAATTTTTGAAAGACATCGGTCGGATAAGTTTCCAAACATTGATAGGCTTTGATCAACATGGCATCTCCAGACAGTATCGCAGTATTGACGTCCCATTTTTCGTGAACTGTGGCACTGCCTCTTCGCAAACTGGCTTTGTCCATTATATCATCATGCATGAGGGTAAAATTGTGGAATACTTCCACTGCCATGGCGGCACCCATTGCCTCTTTCATAGAAACCTCAAATGCCTCTCCAGACATTAGGGTCAAGAAAGGACGGATTCTCTTTCCTCCCAAATCCATCAAATATCCAATGGGCTGGTATAGGTTTTGAGGGGATTGGCCTTGATTGAAATCTTCTATTGATGATTCAAATGCTTGTTGATAGGCCATAAAAAGATTCATAATGATTTGAATTTTGTTAAAATTACACCGCCTAAAGTTAAAGAAGTGTACAAAAACTTTGGAAACTTTTTTTGTTTTTAAAGTTTTCTTTGATAAGTTTGCCAAAAAAATAAAATGGATAAAGAAATCGTTGCGGCGGCTTCTTCATTGTTTCTTCAATACGGCTATAAAGCCGTAACTATGGATGATATAGCAGGGCATATGCGAATCTCCAAAAAGACAATCTATCTTTATTTTGACGATAAGACCTCATTGGTAAGGTCGGCTGTTTTGGAAGTGTTCGATCAAGTAAAAGACAAGATCATAGCAGTTCAAATTTCGATGGATAATCCCATCGAAGCCCTTTATGAAATAAAAAAAATAGCGGTGCAGATTTTGGGTAATAAAGATAAATCTCCTCAATACCAATTACAAAAGTACTATCCCTCCATCTACACAGAAATTAGGAGTAAAGAACTTTCGGCTTTGGGAGACTGCTTTGAGATGAGTTTAAAAAAGGGAATGGATTCTGGTTTATTCAGGAGTGATCTCAATACAAATTTTATTACTCGAATCTATTTTAATGGTTTTAGAGGGTTGCGAGACATTGAATTGTTTCCCCCCGAGGACTACGAAATTGATGATATTATAGGATCATATATTGATTATCACCTGAGGGCCATCGTCACTCCTAAAGGATTAAAGTTTTTAGAACAGTTCAAACAAAACAATACCACCCCATGAAAATTAAATTATTTATAGGCCTAAGCCTTTTCAGCATCTTGATTCAGGGACAAGAATTACCAGATTCACTAACGTTGAATGAGGCCATTGCCTATGGTTTGACCAACAACAGATCGATCATCAACGCTGATCGAGACATTCAAAAAGCCAAAAAAGACCGATGGAAAACCATTGCTTCGGGTCTTCCACAAATCAGTTCTGAGGTGAATTACCAGAACTTCTTGGAAATGCCTGTTTCGCTTGTTCCAGCAGAGTTTTTCGGCGGAAATCCAGGTGAATTTTCTGAACTTACCTTCGGAACAGAGCAAAATATGATCGGTTCATTGAAAGTAGAACAACTCGTTTTTGACGGATCGTATTTGGTGGGTTTAGAGGCTTCAAGGGTTTACCTCTCCATTTCGGAAAACCTTTTTGAAAAAACACACTTAGAGATCAAAAAACTCATAACAAACCTATACTCGAACGCCTTATTGGCAAAATACAATATTGTCTTTTTGGAAAAAAATAAAGCTTCTTTGGAAGAAAATTTCGTAGAAATCCATCAGCTTTTTAAAAATGGTTTTGAAGAAGAGGAAAGTGTAGAGCAGATTCAATTATCGTTGGCTCAAACCAACAGCCGACTCAAATACGCTAAGAACTTGCTGCATATTCAAGAAGATATGTTGAAGTTTGTTATTGGTTACCCCATCGACAGCCCCTTAAAATTGGCCGATGAATTGGATGACATATTCAATGAAGACCTCTACTTTATCTCCTTACCCAATACCGATGACATTCAAAACAATATCGATATCAGAATCGCAGATAACAATGTAAAAGCGGAAGCCTTGTTGTTGAAATTGGAAAAATCTAAAGCATTGCCCAAAGTCAATGCTTTTATCAACCGGACTTATACGGGAAACAGTAATGATTTCACTTTTGGGGATAGCGATCAAAAATGGTATGGTTCTTCACTGCTGGGTTTGAATGTTAAAATTCCGATTTTCAGTTCTTTGGGCAGAAATGCCAGTACCCAAAAAGCCAAAATCAGTCTGGATCAGGCCAAAACACAACTCGAGGAAACTCAATACAAAATAAGAATTGAAGTGGATGCTGCCCTAAGTGATTACCAACTTTCCATAGACAATTATTATACCGAAAAAGAAAATCTGAGGTTGGCCGAAAGCATAGAACGAAAAAATCAAACCAAATTCTATGAAGGTATGGTTCAAAGTTTTGAACTCCGAATGGCTCAAGTGCAACTCTACACCGCTCAGAGTAATTTTGTTGCCGCCATTCAGCAGGTGATTACCAATAAATTAGCTTTGGAAACCCTACTCAATCAATCTAACACCAAATAAACCATGAAAAAAATCATCTACTCCCTTTGTTTGACTTCTGTTTTTCTTGCTTGCTCAGGAGATCAACCCGTATCGACAGAAGATCTGATCTCTGCCAAAGACCTCAAGGGTCTAAAAGCACAAAAAGAAAAAAAAATAAAATCCTTCAATGCCTTAAAGTTAGAATTGAACCAAATCAATACCGCCATCTCAGATTTGGATCCTTCCGAAAAATTGGCATTGATTTCCATATTTGAGGTAAAACCGGAAAATTTTGAACATTACATAGACATACAAGCCAACTTCAAAACCCGACAAAATGTGCTGCTTTATCCTGAATACAGTGGCGTTCTTAAAAGGGTCTATGTCAAAGAAGGCCAAAGCGTCAAAAAAGGAAAACTCCTCGCTCAGATAGATGATGCGGGGCTGAAAAACCAGTTGGAACAATTGCAGATTCAGACCAAGCTTACAAAAACAACTTATGAGCGAACCCAGAGGTTATGGGATCAGAATATTGGTTCCGAGATGCAGTTACTCCAGGCCAAAGCAAACTATGAGGCTCAACAGAAAACCATTGAACAACTAAAAAAACAATTGCAACGCACACAGATTTTGGCTCCCTTCGCTGGCACCATAGATGAAATTGTGGCCAACACAGGGTCTAATTTGATGCCCGGTCAGACCCCAGTGATGAGAATCGTGAATCTAAAAAACATGTATGCTGAAGCCAATGTCCCCGAGCGCTATCTAAGTCAAATTAAAAAAGGAACTTCGGCAAAGGTAAGCATACCCATGTTGGAAAAAGAATACCCCACCACCATCCGTCAGACGGGTAACTTTATCAATCCCAATAACCGTAGTTTTAGGGTAGAAGCTCCCCTAACCAACCCCGATGAAATGATCAAACCCAATTTGAGTTGTAAGTTGAAAATTAACGATTACAGCAACCCTCAGGCACTTATGATTCCCCTGAGAATCATCAAAGAAAACGCCCTTGGCAAAAAATATATTTTCAAATTAATCCCCGATGGCAAAGATCAGGTGTATCGCGCCCAAGAGATTTTTATCCAATTGGGTAAAAAGAGTTCGGACAAGGTAGAGGTATTGTCAGGAATTTCAACCGGTGATCTATTGGTTGACGAAGGGGCAACGATCGTTGAAAACAATCAACGGGTCAAAAACATTCAATAATTGGATCGAAAAAAATGAAAAAATTAATCAAAGAATTTCCTTTATCCAGTTGGGCCATAGATCATAAAACCGTGATCTATGTCATTATGGCGATCTTTTTCTTTTTGGGGATACGATCCTATAATGTGATGCCACGCGAAAGTTTTCCAGAGATCAACGACACACGAATGTTTGTCTCTGCGGTATTCCCCGGAAATACAGCCGAAGACATCGAACGATTGATTGTTGACCCACTGGAGGATGCACTCAAAGGGGTGTCTAACTTGGTGGATATCACCTCCACTTCAGAGGAGGATTTTGCCGTCATTCAATTGGAGTTTGACGAAAATATACCCTTGGATTTGGCCAAACAAAAAACAAAAGACCTGGTTGACGGAGTGGTATCGGGTGCGGATTGGCCCACTTTCAACAATGCCAAAGTCGAACCCTCTGTGTTTGAAATGGATTTTTCTGAATTGATGCCCATTTTAAGCATCAGTATGGTGGGCGATTATCCCATCGAACAGATGAAAGATTTTGCAGGTTATCTCGAAGAAAAAATTGAACAGATCCCCGAGGTCAAATCAGCCGATGTAAGGGGCATACAAGCTTTTGAGGTAGAGATTGCGGTAGATATTTACAAAATGACCGCTGCCAAAATCAGTTTTAACGACATCCTCAATTCCATTGGTGGAGAAAATACCACCATTTCTGCGGGTAATATCATTGCTGGTGGGCAAAGAAGAAGTTTGAGAATCATTGGGGAAATTTCCGATCCCGAAGAACTTAAAAATTTTGTCATCAAAAGTGAAAAAGTAGCCACCTATTTGGGAGATATCGCCACGATAAGTTTCAAAGAGAAAGACATTTCCTCCTATGCTCGGTCATTTGGTGAAAAGGTAGTTTTGTTGGATGTCAAAAAAAGAGGAGGGAAAAACCTCATCCAGGCTTCCCAAAAAATACAAGCCTTGATTGACAACATTGGAGAAAATGTTTTTCCCAAAAGCATTAAACTGACCATTTCCAACGATCAATCTGCTGTAACCCTAAACCAAGTCAGTGATTTGGTCAACAATATCATTTTTGGAGTATTGCTGGTGGTAACCGTACTGATGTTCTTTTTGGGTTTTAGAAATTCACTTTTTGTAGGTTTTGCCATCCCCATGTCCATGTTTATGTCCTTTATGATCCTTTCCTTATTGGGTTATACAATGAATACAATGGTGCTTTTCGGCCTGGTAATGGGACTGGGAATGTTGGTCGACAATGGAATTGTAGTGGTGGAAAACGTCTATCGTTTGATGGAAAAAGAAGGTATGAGCCGCATTCAAGCGGCCAAGGTTGGTATTGGAGAAATAGCCTACCCCATTATCGTTTCAACAGCCACGACCATTGCAGCCTTTGTTCCCTTGGGTGCTTGGCCAGGATTGATGGGTGAATTTATGATTTATTTTCCCATAACTCTCTCTGTCGTTTTGGGCTCTTCTCTGATTGTGGCCTTGTTTTTTAACTCCATGTTGGTTTCTCGTTTTATGGAAATTAGCGAAAGAGAAATTTCTTTAAAAGGACTGTTGAGATTGACCCTAATTTTGGGCGGTCTAGGTTTGATTTTGGTATTCAATCAAGGGGTTTTAAGGGGATTGGGCACCTTAATGATTGCCATCACTCTACTTTTTTGGGCCTACAAATATTTCCTCAAAAGATTGGCTTCTGTTTTTCAAAACGAATTTTTACCGAGGATGGAAAAAGGCTACCGCTCGTTTTTGTCCATGGCCCTCAAAGGGTATCGCCCTTTTGCCTTTTTGATCGGTACATTCGTACTGTTGATTTCTTCATTTCTATTGATGGGTATTTTCCCCCCCAAGGTGGAGTTTTTTCCAGAAAACCAACCCCTTCAAATTCTTACCTATATAGAATATCCTGAAGGAACAGATATTAACAAAACCAACGCTATTACTCAAAAAATTGAAGCGGATATTTTTTCCATCATCAATCAAGATAAATACCGCAATGGGGATTACAACTATTTGGTCGAAGATGCTGTTGCACAAGTTGGAGCTGGGGCCGGAAATCCCGAAATAGATGGTGGGGTAACCAACGAAATGCCTCACAAAGCCAAAATATCCCTTACTATGCGGGAATTTAAATTCCGAAATGGACTGTCTAGTGAAAGCCTGCGCAGTGAAATTCAACAATTCCTCAACGGAAGATATCCTGGGGTGTCTGTTTCTGTGGAGAAAGATGCCAATGGTCCACCAGTAGGTTATCCTATAAACATAGAGATATCGGGAAGGGATTATGAAAAACTTATTCTTACTGCCCAAGAAATGAAAGACTTCCTCAATGCAGAAAATATAACTGGGGTAGAGGAACTCAAAATCGATGTCAACAAAAACAAACCTGGGACGCAGCTGATTATCGATCGAAAAAAAGCAGGGGAATTGGGAGTTTCTGCGGGCATGATCGGCTCCCAATTGAGAAATTCTATTTTTGGTGCCAAAGCAGGGGTTTATAAAAAAGACGGTGAAGATTATGAAATCAATGTTCGTTTTCAAGAAAAATACCGATATGACCAAAATGCCTTGTTTAACCAATTCGTAACCTTTAGGGATCAATCCTCGGGAAAAATCAAAGAGATTCCCATTGCAGCCTTGGTGAAAACCCAAAACTCTTCCTCCTACAGCGCTATAAAACACCGCAAATCCATTCGACTGGTCACTTTGTATTCCGACGTATTGGCGGGCTATAACGCCAACGAAGTGGTGGCCAATGTAAAAGCCGCTTTGATGAATTACCCCCTCGATTTGGGAGTAGAATTCAAATTCACTGGAGAAATCGAAGAACAGGATAAAAATATGACCTTTTTGTCCAACGCACTTCTCGCAGCACTGGCATTGATCATGTTGTTGCTGGTGTTCCAATTCAACTCAATTTCCAAACCCATCATCATATTGATTTCCATTTTCTTAAGTTTTACTGGAGTATTTTTGGGGATCACCTTGTTCCAAATGCCCTTTGTGATTTTGATGACCATGATGGGGATCATTTCCCTATCGGGGATTGTAGTAAACAACGGTGTTGTGCTTTTGGATTACACCCAACTGTTGATCGACCGAAAAAGGGTGGCCATGGAACTTCCCGAGGAAAGTATGTTGCCCAATGAAGTGGCAATTGAAGCCATCATCGAAGGAGGGTCTGCAAGATTGCGGCCAGTAATTCTAACAGCCATTACCACTATATTGGGATTGATTCCTTTGGCCATTGGTCTGAACATTGACTTTTTCTCCTTGTTTTCCGAATGGAACCCCAAAGTCTTTATAGGAGGCGACAATGTCATTTTTTGGGGCCCATTGGCCAAAACGGTAATCTTCGGATTATCATTTGCGACTTTCCTTACCCTTATCATTGTTCCTGCAACCTTTTTGATCACTTACCAGATCAAACTCAAATGGCGAAAACTATTTAAAAAATAATTTTTGGTCTGAAGAAAAGCTTCTTACTACCTTTGTAACTAATTCAAACAAAATGTTGAGATCCCACCATTGCGGCGCACTGAATGAAAAGCATTCCAATGAGGACGTTACCCTAGCCGGATGGGTACAAAAAGTAAGAAATAAAGGCTTTATTGTTTGGGTGGATATACGGGATCGCTATGGCATCACTCAGTTGATTTTTGACGAGGAACGCAGTCCAGAAGCGGTTTTTAAAAAATCATTGGAATTGGGGCGTGAAGATGTAATCCAAATCAAAGGAAAAGTAATTGAGCGGGAATCCAAAAATCCCAAGATGAGTACTGGAGCTATCGAAATACTGGTGGGGGAATTAACGGTTTTAAACGCTGCCAAAACACCGCCTTTTACGATTGAAAATGAAACAGATGGTGGAGACGAATTGCGGATGCAATACCGCTATTTGGATTTGAGGCGTGCCCCTGTAAGGGAAAACCTCATCTTTAGACACAAAGTGACGATGGCAGTTCGGAATTTTTTATCCCAAGCGGCCTTTATAGATGTGGAAACCCCCTATTTGATCAAATCTACCCCAGAGGGGGCGCGGGATTTCGTGGTGCCTTCCAGAATGAACAGCGGACAATTTTATGCCCTTCCACAATCCCCACAAACCTTTAAGCAGCTTTTAATGGTTGCTGGATTTGATAAATATTTCCAAATCGTAAAGTGCTTTAGAGATGAAGATTTACGTGCTGACCGCCAACCAGAATTTACACAGATCGATTGCGAAATGACATTTGTTGAACAAGAGGATGTGTTGATACAATTTGAGGCCATGATCCAACATCTTTTAAAAGAAATAAAAGGCGTGGAATTGGGAGAATTTCCCCGTATGACCTATGCAGAGGCGATGCGGCAATATGGCAATGACAAACCCGATATCCGTTTTGGGATGACTTTTGGCGAACTGAATGCATTGGCGCAAAACAAGGGTTTTAATGTGTTTGACAGTCAAAAATTGGTGGTGGGGATTGCGGTGTCTGGAGGCGCTAGCATGACCCGAAAAGAAATCGATGCTTGGATAGAATGGGTCAAGCGACCCCAAATCGGAGCCAAAGGCTTAGTATGGGTAAAATGCAACGAGGATGGAAGCTATAAATCTTCTGTGGATAAATTCTTTGGAGCCGACGATCTTGCCCAATGGGCGGAAGCCACGGGAGCCAAAAAAGGAGATTTGATCTTTGTGATGGCTGGAGATACCCAATCCACTCGAAGCCAACTCAGTGCTTTGCGTATGGAAATTGCCGAGCAAAAGGGACTGAGAAAACCCGATGCGTTTGCGCCCCTTTGGGTAACCGACTTTCCCCTGTTGGAGTGGGATGAGGAAAGCCAACGCTATCACGCCATGCATCACCCTTTTACTGCTCCCAAAAAAGAAGATTTGGAACTGCTGGAAAGTGATCCCGCTAAAGTAAAGGCCAATGCCTATGACTTAGTATTGAACGGCAACGAAATTGGAGGGGGTTCCATTCGAATACACGATACCAGCCTTCAGGAGAAAATGTTTGGCCTGTTGGGATTCTCAGAAAAGGAAGCGCAAGAACAATTTGGCTTTTTGATGGATGCTTTCCAATACGGTGCTCCCCCCCATGGTGGCATTGCCTTGGGACTCGATCGATTGGTCGCTATATTGGGAGGAAGTGAAACGATTAGAGATTATATCGCCTTTCCAAAAAATAACAGTGGTAGGGATGTGATGATCAATGCTCCATCAGCTCTAGAAGATGCTCAATTGGAAGAATTATATCTTAAAACGCTCCCCAAAACCCTTCTTTAAGGAAAATTCTTACAATAAATTAGGCGCTATAAAATGAAATATCTGCTCAGAATACTTTTTTTAGGAATACTCATCAGCCTGAGCTATGGCCTCTATGTCAATTCTTCGGGAAATACTTTGTTGGGAAATAAAATCATTGGATTTACAGTATTGACTGGGGCTTTTATTTTTATGCCCATTTTTTTGGTTCACCGATGGAAAGGAAAAAGGCTCCAAGACTACACCTTATCCAAAGAAAATATGGAAAAACTTAGGAATTTAGATCAAAAAAAATGATCCAATAGAGCTTACCAGCCTAATAAAGTGTAACTTGCACAAAATTTTTAAATTAAATTATGACTGGTACAGTTAAATTCTTTAATGGATCCAAAGGT
>Ga0209603_1000027_pt1 | contig 172930 bp, 177 predicted proteins | sample COGITO_mtgs_1206_FD_184812 | JGI IMG/M metagenome (GOLD analysis project Ga0209603, IMG submission 184812) | Pelagic marine microbial communities from North Sea - COGITO_mtgs_120607 (SPAdes) (version 2) | ecosystem: Environmental > Aquatic > Marine > Epipelagic ...
CACCGAATTGCTTAAGATCTTGTACTTGCTCTCTAGTAACTGCAGCAGCAACTTGGAAAGTTTCAGCAGCAACACTTTTAGAGAATAAAGAAAGACCCATTACTTTATCAGCAGTTCTTTCACCAGCTTCTCTTGACATTGGCTTACCATTAGCGTCAGCACCAGAGAATCCTGGGATATGATCTTCTAATGCAGCAACCAATTCAGCTTTATCGTATCTACCTGCAACGTTCTTTTCAGTTTCAGTGATAGCGTCAACGATTTTGATGATTGATTTTCCGTCAATTCTAGAAGTTCCAACTTTTACGTCAGCACCTACAGCAATAGAATCTTCATCACCAAACTTGATGTAAGTTGGAGCAGTTGCACCTAATGCAACAGTACCACCTTCGTAAGTAAAGTCTAAGTAAGACAATAAGCCCATAGGACCTGCCATAGGTACAACTGGTACCAAGTCAAGACCGATAGTTTGAGCAGCAACTTGCATTGCCAAAGGCAATAATGTTGGTGCTTTGTCACCTGAACCAGTATTTGCACCTGCTGCACCGTTAGCCGGAGCACCTGCAGGGAAAGATACTGCACCCATACCTGTTAAGTTCATTGGGCCAGGGTTGTTAGATAAAGACATGATGTTCGCGTCTTCATAAAGTTTGTGGTTGTGACAGTAAGTCGACATCCACGCTAATTTGCTAGATTCGTTGATACCTGTAGCTTCCGAGATAATCGGTGCCCATGTATTCTTGATCTCAGCTTCGTTTAATAAATTTGCCATTTTTAATGATCGTTTTTTTTGTTTATTGTTGTTTAGTTAAAAACTCGACATTCAATGGGTTTTCTGCTTCTGTCACCCTTATCGTCGATTGATTTATATATCTGTTAATTTTTTACTTATTGAACCTTTGTTTGAAAGCATCTGCCATACCTGATACATCATATCCTAATGTTGGTTTAGCTTCTTTCTTAGCTTCAGTTACCATTGCAACTTTTTCTAATTCCACTTTAGTGTCTCTTAAGTCTCTAGTTTGCCAGAAATTAGCAACTTGATATTCAGTATTTAATGTGTGGTATTTAGATTGTGCGATGATATTATTTTGTTTAGCTTCAGATAGGTTAGCCCATGCTTCTGAATATTCAGATGGCATAAGAGCAATGAATGTAGGTTGTGTTCCTGCGCTTTCAACAATAAGTTGTGCTTCATTCATTACTGACATAATTTCTGATTCTGTCATAAATCCTCTTTTAGAAACGATTCCTCTAACATCTGTTTTAGCAGATTCTGATAATTCGTTATATTTGTTTCTAGTTGCAGAAGATACTACTTTAAAGAATGAAGGATTTTCATTTTCTTTTTTAGTTGCATTTTCTACTAGTGCGTCTAATTTAGAAGAGATATCTGCTTTATAAGCTTCTAATGGATCATGTGCTCCATCTTCACCCTCAGCTTCTTCTTCACCTTCACCAGCCTCAGCTTCTTCAGTCTCGTCTTCGATTTCAGAATCAGATGTTACAGCATCGTCAGCGTCTTCGTCACCTTCTTTAGCAACTTCTTCACCACCAACGTCGCCTTCTTCTGAATTATCTCCAGCTTCAACTTCTTCGTCTTCGATTTCTTCAACTTCTTTTCCAGCTTCATCGCTATCTGCAGCAACTGCACCTTCTTCTGAATTATCACCGATGTTTTCTATTTCATCTGTATCTTCAGCTTCATCTTTATCTTTTGCAGGATCTTCCTCTTCAGTAACTTCTTCGTTATCTTCAGTAACTTCTTCGTTATCTTCACCCGCTTCTTTTGCAACTTCTTCGCCTTCAACACTATCTGCTGCTTCTACATCTTCTTCTTTATCTTCTTCAGCTTCAACATTAACTTCAACTTCTTCAACTGTTTCGTTTAAAGATTCAGCAATGTATTCTGCGTATTCGGAAACAGATTGTAAGTTTTCCTTTAAGTATTCAACGTATTCTAATAAAGTATTGTTTGATTCAGCACCTTCGTTATGTGCTTCTGCTAAATAATTAGCGAAATCTTTAACTTTAGATACTGATTCTGCTAAATGCTCAGTATAAGAAATACCTTGATCTAGTTTTTCAGCAATACTTTCTGAATAAGAAATAGATTGATCTGTTTTTTCAGCTACGTGTTCAGTATACTGGATAGAGTCATCTAATTGTTCAGCAATATACCCAACATACTCTGTTAAATCATTAACTGATTCTACAATGTGGTTATTGTGTTGTGTTAGATTTTCTACTGTGTTGTCACCTGAAGCTGCTTCGTCTTTAGCTTCAATAGACTCTTTTAGTGTCTTGATCTCATTCGCTAAATACTCAGAGTACTTATTGAAATCCTCAGATTTTACAAATTCTGCCATGTTTTTATTTTCTTTTATTTGTGTGTTTGTAGTTTTATTTTCAATATTTTCAGTTAAATTAGCTTCACCAACTTCGTATATATAAAGTCCTGTGTCGTTTGAAAAACCATAAGATTCGTTAACTCTCTTTAACTCTGCGTTTTCAAAACCAGGGTCAGCTACTAAATCGTATGTAAACAATTGCTTAATTTTTACTTGTCCATTAGATTCAACTGCACCTGCAGCTCTTGATGAAATCTGTAAAGGTACACCAGCGTCTACTAAAGCTTTAGCCTGACGACCAGCATCTGTATCTAATAATTTAATACGTCCTCTGACTTCTTTAGAATCTTTGTCATAAGTTAATTCTTCAATAATGTGAGATACGTTCTTTAAAGAAATATCAAATTGTGCAGGATGATCTAATTCACCCAGTAATTTACTAGCTCCGATTTTTTGTTGTAATGCTTCTATCTGAGGAACATATTCGGATTCTGTGTAAATACGGTTATTTTTGTTTTTTTGATCAATTTGACCAAAAACACCCTCCAGAATGTAGTCTTTATTATCTGATTGAGCAACACTCAATGCAGATGACGACATCTCGACGATCAATAAATCGTTATTATTATTCATAATATTTTATTTTTGTATTTTTAATATATATCATACTTTATTATTGAAATATCTTATTACATTCCAGCAAGCGGGTCATCGCTCTCTCCTTCACCGCCTTCTTCTTCCTTTTCAGCTTCCTTTTCAGCTTCGGCTTCTTCTGCGGATTTGTCTAAATAATAACCTACCAGAATGTCCATTTCGCCCTCTGCAAAAGCAGCTTCGCCGTATGTTTCATAAAAATACTGCTTAAATTCTTCATCAGTTAATGCAGCTGTAATAGCTCCTAATATTTCAGCAGATTTAATATCAGGACCAGAATCTAACTTTAAATCGTCGATTATGACTTTAGAATCTTCTCCAGCTCTAATCGCGTCTTCAGATATGAAGTCACTAAATGTTTTGATAATTTTCATATTTTATATATCTTTTTTAATCATTGTTTACATTGCGAATGGATCTTCAGCCTCTGGCTCTTCAGCAGTCTTCTTTTTCAATTTAGATTTAAAGGCTTCATTTGCTCTAATTTCGTCATCACTTAATTTAAGATATTTCTTAACTAGGTATTCTTGATCGAAATAATATTCTTCTTCCATAGTCTCTTGGTTAGTTGTCATTAATGAATCTCTCATAGTACCAATAAAGTCTAATCGTTTTTCCATTAATTCCATGTCTTTTAATTCTGAGAACACATTCTCTTCATTAAACCTTAAAGCTACCTGTGATTTAAACTGAGGATCATTTGTAAACTCAGGATATTTTAAACACATTTGAATAAATAAAGGCTTAGATAAAATTTCCATGAATATAGATCTCAATCGTTTGATAAACTTACCAAACTTAATTTCATCTCTAATCATACCATCGGCCGCTAAGTTGAAATCACCACCACCATCTTCATATAAGAATCTTGAGTATGGAATTTTTGAAACGTGTTTTAATTTATCCGAGAAGTATTTAAGAGCTTCTGTATCTGAAAGATCTGGTCCTTCACTGTTTAATGTTTCTATTTCTGGTGAATCACCATCTTTAGAAGGTAGCCAATATTCTTTACTAAATTGCAACATGGGTTTACCGTCTGTTGCTAAAGTACCTGATTCCCAATCGAAATCTACAGATTCTTTATAAGAATTCATTAGCTGCGCCAATGATTGTTTAGCCCTAGTTTTAGATTTACCACCTACAGGAATTACAAATTTCATTCTAAATGAAGCGTTGGTCACTGCCCAGATTACTCTGGTGTGTTCCATAATTCTTAACAAGTTAAATGCTCTCGTTAATCTCTCAATATATGAAACCCTAGATGCCGTAGTTATAGAGGAATAAGAAATGTATATAACTTGCGAATCATATAATTTTCTTTCTTTTACTGGATCATCTTTATATTGTACCCAAACTTTTTTACCATCATCGTGGTTGTAACCTGGAATAAGAGTAATAGGATCTAATTCTTTAAAACCTATAATTTCTTTTTGGTCAGGGGAATAAATTATTTCAAAAGAAAGATATCCATCAATAAGAAATTTTCTAAAGAAGTACCATGCCGATTGATCAGAGTTAAAACCAAAATAATGATAAATTTGTCTGAAATATTTGTTAAGATCTTTATCAACTTCGTCTGATATATCAATACCTAATATTTCAGGATAACAGAAAAAGTTTTTTTCATCATATACTATTGTTTCATCACAAAGAATATCTAAGATATCTTCTACTTCATCGTTTAGTGAAAATTTTCTAAGTTCTTCTCTTTTACCTTCATATGATTGATCAAAGAACGGAATATTAGATCTTAGGTTAGTGTCTGTCATAGACATTGCTGCAAATGCGCCATAGATGTCGTCGTTATCAACACCAAATGGATTCATTTGACCATAACCAATTTCTGCTTCCATTGGTCCAATTGCTTGTGATTGTCTTAGGACTAAATCATCATATCGCATACCGAACGAGGATAAAGACTTTAATGCATTTGATATGCTAAAAGGCTTTGATCCATTACTCAATGGTCCGTTTCTATCGTTAAATCCTGCCATATTACTATATTATTATGTTCTGTTTATATATCTTTTCTTTTTCCGCGTGTTTTAAGGTGTTCCCTGAACGCACGCTTTACTTCGTTAATTCCAATACCGTCTAAGTCATCTAAATCACATAACGCTATTTTTGCCCAACTTTCATAAGAAACTACCTTTTGATTCTTTTTTAGTTGTGGAATATATTGTCTAATTGCAAAATCAAAACCAAATTGTTTTAAAAATTTTACAGCATCTTTATAAATTAGATTTATTTGACCTTGTGTCATTGCATTGTCTTTCGATGCTCTTCCTGATTTTGATTTAATCTGCCCTTCCATTCTGTCATAGATCATATCTAATAGATCTTCTTTCATCTGCACTGGTAATAAGTTTAAATTAATACCAACGTCCGTTCCACTTTCATGTGGATCCAGTGCTAATACTACTGGATTTCTATCCCACCATGGTAGAGTTTTAATATTTTTAGGTTTATCATATCTAAATACATGAATCATACCCGTTTTAAATGGTTTACTATATTTGGCAACAGAATTATCTCTAATTGATTTGGATGCTTTTTCAAACCATTCTTCGGCACTTCTTCGTGCTTTAGTTTTACTACCAGCTTCTTTGCTTAAATCCTTAATGTCCTTTTTTATTTTACCCATTATTTCAGAGATTTTTCAGTCAACACAATAAACCTCCAACCTCTGTTGTCAGCCCACGCTTGTGCATATTTATATTTATCTCTATTTTTTATATACTGCTCTGCCAAAAACTTATATGACTTCAATGCCTTTTGGCTGTTCTTTTTAGGAGGTGATGGCTTTGTAATCTGTGCTTCTGGTTTTATCTCAACCAAAAATTCTTTATACGTTTCCACGCCCTCATCAATACTTCTAGTTTTCATGTAGAAATCTGGATAATACTTGTGTTCTCTTTTATCAAAAGACCAAATATACTTAATCTCTATTGGCTCACTTGACCATTTAATAACGTCTTCTCGCGTATCACACATAATCATAAACTTTCTTTCCCATGATGATCTATAAATAATAGGGATTGGGCCAATATACTTTTCTGGATTTTTTGGATTAAAATATCCCTGTATAAAGCCCGAATTATTAGTAGGTTTAAGATTTTTTATTGACATTATATATTGTCTTGTTCGTTAATTTTTTCGATGAGCATTTTGTCCTTATCGGAGTCTTTAAACCAATGGTCAACTACTTTACCAAAGGCTCCGATTAGTGCTCCTAATAATAAGAGTAATATTTCTTTCCATTCACCAGAGATTTCAGTATCTGTATGCATTGCATGTCCTATTCCTATAATAACACCGAAGAATGAGAATACTATAATGAATGACATGACAACCCTGCCCAGTAACATTCTTTTAACTATATCTGTGAAATTCATAATTTATTTCTTTTTCTTCTTCTTCTTTTTCTTACTACCACCGATACCACCAATTATGTTACCAGCTTTTTTGCCAGCATTACCGACAGCATTACCAGCATCTTGTATAGGTTGAACAACTGGTTGAGCTGCTCTAGCTGCTTCATCTTTTTTTCTTTGTAATTCTGCTGCGGCTGCATCTGCTTGTCTTTTAGATTCTGCTGCGGCTTCGTCTAATCTAAGTTTTTCTGCTGTTTCTTCTGCTAGTTTTTGAGCCGCTTCTTGTGCTGGATTAGTATTAACACTTACTGAAGTATCTACATCAACTCCGACTAAAAGTGCTACTTTTCCGTCAACGCCAACTGTTGCAACTCCATCATCCATCGTAGCTCCACCGCCAACTGTGGCTCCTGCTTGAACCCCAGCTGATACTCCAGCTCCAATTTCAGCACTATTACCATCGTCATCAGATACTGTATTAGATGCTCCAACTCCAACTGATGCTCCAGCTACTGCTCCTGCATGTCCTTCTGCTCCATCCATACCAACTTGTCCACCTGCCGATACCCCAGCATTTGCTTGAGCTCCTGCATGAACTTCGGTTTCATTTGAAATATCTCCATTTTCTACTGTATTAGATGCACCAACTTCTACTGATGTTCCAACTTCTGCTCCAGCTTCTACTTTGGCATTTCTACCATCGAATCCAGCTTCAGCGCCAGCTTCTACATGTGCTTCTGCATCTGCATGTGCTTCCTGTTTAAGTTCAAAGTCACCAATTGTATCTTTATTTTCTACACCCGCATGAGCTTCAGCTCCCGCTTGTGCTCCAGCCGATACTGAAGTATCTGTTGTTTCTGTTCCGGCACTTGCTCCTGCAGATGCTCCTAGGTTTTCATCACCTACTGACTTGTTTATTGTGTCTGCCATAATTTTTTATTGACATTTATATGTTAAACATTCCGCCGTTTTCACTATCACCTCCTGTAGAGATTCGATCAATTGATAACGTGCCTTTATATTTCTGTGGATGAATTTTATTCCATCCCTTTGCATATCCTCTTTTTGCTATTTCTGTAAAATATGCAAATGCATTTGGATATTTTGGATTAAAATTTCTCCAATATTTTAAAAGATCTAATAAAGCAAACTGTAAGCAATCGTTACGATCATCTGAATTAACATAGTTTAATTTGTTAATTGTTCTTTCTGCTAATAACACTAACATTTTTTCTGCAGTTGGTGTTAATTTGTCTAATTCTTTTGACTTTACAAGTTCGTTATAAAGATCTTTGTTATTTAAATAATTTTTCTTTCTTGCCATTGTTGTTAGATGTATTTAACCTTATACGAAAAAAAGCCCAATTGTTTCCAAATGGGCTTTAAAATAAAATAGTGTAATATTTTAAATAGAATCTTCAGCAGATAACTGAAGCTTGTTTTTCTCTATTCTTAATGGATTGTCGTTTACAAATACTGTTAATATGTCTGTTTTTCCTTGTCCAGCCCATTCTAATGCATCTACTTTTACAACAGTACCTTTGGGTATTTCGTCTGATTCATATTTAGTAGAGGCATCAATATAACCATCATCTTTAGTAAGAATATCTTCATTTCCTAGCGAGTCTAGTTCTTCAGAAATTCTTTTGATTTCAGAGTTTAATAATTGATCTGCTGCTTTGATATCTGGTAAATTTCTATTAGCTTCAGCTAATCTACCTTTTTGATCTTTTAAAAATGCAATCATTTCATGCATTAATAACATCTTCTCGTTTTTAGCTGCTCTTCTAGATTTATAAGATTCTAAAATATCTTCAACCATTGGTGTGATATCTGCACCTGTTTGTTCAGCAACATATTCGATGGCTGCGTCTGCAAGTAATTTAGTAAATTTATCTATTTTGGTAGATTCGTTATATTTGTATATGAACATATTATTTTCTGCTCTCATTGCCAATACATTAACGTCTCCGTCTTTTGATTCAGAAATAAATTCTAAAAGTCCATAATGTTTATAGTTTTTAGAAGCAAATTCGAATAAATCAATCAATGCTTTATCTTCATATCTAATATATGCAGATGCAAACATGGATTCTGATAAAGGAAGTGAAGTAGAAACCGCTAATTCTATATTACCGGTGTAAAATTTGTTTTCTTCTACTCTGTATGATACTTCAATAGTAATTGAATTCTTAAGTAAATCGGTTCTAGATGATTCTAAAATTGCTAATTCATTTTTAAGTTCATCTACTATAACCGAAGTATTACTGACTTTACTTGAATTTTTAAGACTACTATTTAAAAAGTCAATTTTTTCATTCAATGCTACAAGTGAGTTAAAATTCTCTACTGAAGATTCTTCAATTTTAGAAACAGACTTCTTATTATTATAATCATAGTAAAAAGAAATGCCTTCGTTTGTTATTGAAAAAAGTTCATTTGCTTTAACCAATGATTTAAAATCCTCAGAAACATTACTAAATTTTTCTATATGACTTCCTGTCATTTTGAAATTTTGACCAGCTGCATGAAACACAAAACCTTGTTTTGCTTCAACAAATGGGGAAATAATTCCGTTGTTTAAATTTGTCATTTGTATTATTTAATTTTTAATATATATCTTTAATTTATTCTTTGAATGGTAGATCTGTCGACGAGACATCAAAATTATCACCAAAAAGAGGTTTATCTTTTTCTAGAACATCATTTGAAAACTCTTGAGAATTACCAATTTTAAACATTCTATTTGAGTTCTTTCTTCTTTTAGAAGTTCTTACTAAATGTGAATTCTTAGTTATTAATTTACCCATATCAGAATCGTCTACTATAAAATCATCTCCCTTTGGAGATTCCTTTTGTATCCATGATTGTGTTTCTGGATCCCACACCCATATTGAACCTGAAGTATCTGTATACTGTACAGTTTGCGGCATATCACCCGCATAATCACTATATAGTATTGCAGGCTCTAGTGCTACGTCATTTGGATCTCCATAATTACCAATAATACCTAGAGGATAAACCGATCTTGTAAATTTAGTGTAAATATCATCTTCAAAATCAAATGAAGGTATAAATGTGTTAATCTCTAAACTAAATGTAATTTTATGATTTTCTTTATCATCAAATCCATATTCAATTGGACGTTCTTGTGCGTAATCATCTGGCATCATATACTCAGATGAAATCCTATACATACCATCTTCGAGATGTCCTGCATCAACATGGAAAAAGTTTGCCTTATACATGTTTTTAATAATAGACTCTGTGACCTTAAACATATCTAATTGGCTAGAAACTAATATTTCTATATCTACACCAATTACACATGGAATAATTTCAAATTCAGCTACATAACCTTCCATTAAACCCTGATTATTCATCATGGTATAATTACCTAAATTTCTTTTATTTACTAATTTACCTGGATCAACAGAGAATGACGTTAGATTTACTATACCTCTTGGCACCTTATCATAATTACCATTTGCATATTGACCATCTGGATCACAGCCTTCTCCATTTACATTTGAAAATAAGAAATTATCTTTAACGAAGTTTTCATCACCTGATACTGCATAAAAAAATGGCACATCAATTATAGCTCTTTCTTCATTAGAGATTTGTCTCCAAAAACTAAGCTTACTATTAAGATCAGCTAATAGACCAATTATGATGTGTCTAATAACTGAATCGTCTTTGTTATACTTAAGATTGTATGTTGCCATCTATTTCTTTATTTTATTTATATATCTTACTCTATAGTATCTATGGTGAACTTAGAGAACCCGTTCTCTCTATAGATCTGTAGCTTCTTGTCGAATATTTCATGTGGAAGCACAGAGTGATTGATAACAAATGTATTTATCTTATTTTCTTTGATCACTTGATTTAATATCTTTAATATATTGTAAACACCATCATGATCAACTGAAGATAATAACTCATCTAAGAATAATAAGTTTAATTGTGGAAATCTTAATTTTAATATTTTAATAATAGCGATGATAATAATAAAATCTGCCTTCTTACGCTCACCTGTCGAAAGTGTCATTGGATTGATATCTTCACCTAAATGATTAATAATACAATTAAACTTCTCATCGAATCTAATGTGGAATTGTAAGTGCATTGTTTGAGCCATTGCTGCAATATTAGTATTAAGTCCCGGTAGAATAGTTTTAACAGCTAAATTCTTTACTCCATCTTCACCTAAAACCTGTTCTACAATTTCCATGAAATTATAATCTCCATTTAAGTTATCTTTGCTTTTAGATTTTTCAGCTTCTTTTTCTTCGAACTCTGTAATTAAATTTCTTAAGTGATCAAAATCCCCACCCGCTGGTGTATTCTTTAATTTAAGTAATTCACCTTTAAGGCCACGCATCGTAACTTTATGATCTGATATTTGGCCTTCTAAATCTAGTTTAGATTCTCTGGCGCCAGTGACTTTTTCCGCTAATAAATCCATCTCTCCTTTAAGAGATTTAATACTGTCCATGTTGGTTTTAATATTATCTTCAAATTCACATATTTGGTTTGTGTGCCAATCAGAAGTTAATTTAGTTTCACATGTTGGACAGTGACCGCTTTCATAAAGCTTTAATTTTTTATTTAGATAATCTATTTCTCTTTTAATATCTTTAGCTTCTGAGTGCTTGTCATTATATTGTGTATTAAATTTGGACATCTCGCTCTCGTGACTAGTTCTATCTTTGTCTAAAGCATCTACATTAGACTTAAGAGAAACTAAACTTTCTTTTAATTCTTCTATTTTAGATTTATTTGCAGTAGTTGATTCTTCTAATAAAGTATTAAGTTTACCTCTAACAGAACCTATTGAATTCATGATTTCATTGAGTTCACTTTCATATGAATCAATATCCATCTTAACCTGTCTCCTTTCATCCTTTATTTGGCGCTGCATATCATTAAGAATAGAAAAGCCAAACATCTTGTCAATGATTTGTTTTTTATCTTGATTAGACATTGTTAAAAATGATTTAAAATCATTTACAGATAATATAATTATGTTTTTAAATACATGGTATGGTATTCCAAAGATTTCTTCTTCTAAATAATCTTGTACAGATTTTTTACCTGCTTTATCGAACTCAACTCCATTTAGTTTTACACTAAACTTATTAGGTAATAAACCTCTTTCTATTTCTACATCGATTGGTCCACATGTTAAACCTATTTTAACGTGCAGTTCTTTATTAATTCTATTTGGCAAATCTGAAAGTTTTACACCTTCAACTCTACCATAAAGAGCATATATAATTGCATTTGCGATGGTTGTTTTACCATCACCATTTTTACCAAGCGTTAGGAATAACTTTGATTGTTCTGGATCAAATTCAATTCTTTGTAATTGATTACCATAAGAAGCAAAGTTTTTAAATTCTATAAAATCTATTCTCATATTTCTCCACCGTTATTATACGCACATTGAGTGTACAATATTTTTAGTTTTTCTTTTAACTTTCCCTTGGTTTCATCATCATCATTTAAACCATCAACATACATATTACATAAATTTAATATATTGTAATTCTTATACATTTCTTCTACGTCTTCCATGTCGTAAAAATCTTTATCAATGTAGTTTTCTTCTTGATAAATATTTGGTTCTAATTTTCTACTAATGTTTTGTATTTTGTTGATTAATTGACTTAACGCGTTTGTTGTAGCTATGTTAGAAGGTACAAATAGATCTACAAAATTATTTCTTATTTGATTTTTAAATTGACCTAATGGAATATCATATAGTTGTATAATATTGTATTTCATAAATTTGGGTGAAACCTCATTTGGGAAAAATGTTTCTGACATATCTTTTAGATCTACTAAATCAAATCCCTTTGTATTATTAGCGTCTGATCTTGTTAATTGATATGGAGTTCCAACCATTAATAATTTACCACGCTCTTGTCTAAAGTGAATATGTCCACTATATACTCTTGTATACTTGTCATAAACATTAGAATCAGTTCCGTGTTCATTCTTAACTTTAGCGTTAAGGTAAATACCTTTAACTTCAGAATGACAATACACAATATCTGCTGTGGGATATTCTGCTAGTGTTTCTGTTTCATGTTCTGAATCTCTCCTCCATGGCATCATTAATATTTTCTTGCCAGACCAATTCAATAACTCAGGTTCTTTATAAATCTGAACATTTGGAATCCATTTTAAACTATCAATAGAAGTAACTTCATTTGAATTCTTGGCCCATATATCATGATTACCACATATGATATGAACTGGCAAAATCTCACCAAGTCTTTCAAAAAGGTTTACAGCGTAGTTTAATACCCTGATATTAATACTTTGTCTATTATCAAAAGTGTCACCAACTTGCACTAAAACATCACCTGGTTGTACATGCTTCTTTAGTATTGGAATAAATACTTCTTCGAAGAATTGTTTTTGTATGTCTAGCCATTCTATAGAATTAGCTCTAACACCAAAATGTAAATCTCCCAGCACCCATACACGATTGGCACCTTTTTTTAAGATACTTGGTTCAATCATTTTAAAAAAGTTTCATTATATTCTTTTGCTTCAATATACCTGTGCGTAAATCTAATTCTTGAATTAAATCTTCTTTGTATACATTAGAAAGAGAACTGTAAAATTTTGTAGGATTAATATCGAAATATACACATAATTCACTAAAGATATCTATGCGGCTATTTTTAGCTGCCATTTCATCTATGATGTATCCGTATATACTATTAATGTCTGCCTTTTTAAGAGTTGTACATTTACCCAACTCATCTACTTTATTAAAAACTTTAAATCTAGAAAGTTCAATTAATCTGTGTATTTCTCTGGCTATTAATTCAAAATGAATTTTATCTTCTTCGTCTTTATTATCTTTTACGTTAGGATCTAATTCAAAATTAATATTACCGAACTCTGTATCAGGTGATTCAAAATTATTATTAAAAATTTTATCGTTTTTTGCCATAATTATATGCTATGTAAGTTTGAGTTAGTGGTTTCTTCTGTTTCGATTAACCTCATGTAATTCCAATTAATGTTTAATTTACATTTGGTTCCTTTACCTTCACCATCTCTAATTTTTAGAACTTTTAACCAATATTCTGAATTAGCTCTCATTAGATCATCTTGAATAATACCTAACATAACATCGGCTGTGTGTGAAAGACCTGCAGATTCTGCAATGTCTGTCATACCAATGTCAGATGAATTATATCCGTTTCTGGTAATTTGTGTTGCTGTTACAATTAACCAATTATTACGAATACCCATCGCTCTAAGATCTTCAGCAATTTGCTTGATCTTCATATAAGTGTTTTCTGTATTTTGATTTCTGTAATTAGCAAGAATGTTAATATAGTCAATAACGACTGCACCGACCTTTATTTGTTTTTCTTCTTCTATTTGATTAACATAAGCTTCAATATCTAATACTGTTGCTTGTGATGTTGGAAATTGTTTAACGAATAGTGAACCGGGTGGAGTAAAGCCATCGCCTACAGTTTCTAATCTGCGCTTAACGTGTTCTTTGTTTTTAGCCTTATCTGCGTAGTCATTAATATCTATTGTTAATAGATTTGAGCCTATACGTTTTACAAATTTATGTGCTGCCATTTCTGCAGTAACTACTACAGTGTTAGTTCCCATTTTAACAAAATTAGCTGCATCATTTGCTAAATATATTGATTTACCAATATTTTGTTCACCCGCATATACAATTAAATTACCTCCTTTGTCATAACCACCACCTAACATTCTATCTAAAAAGTTATAGCCAGTAGATACTTTCTCTGTATCTTTTTGATCATGTGAATCTACTTCAAAGAAATCAAGACCCAAATCAGAATTAAATGATAAGTTATTTCTATCATTAATAAGACCTTTTACTTTAGTAACTATGCTATCTACATTCTCAGGTGTCACCTGAGTAGTTTTTATAAATTCGATAGTATCTATTAGAGAAGTGTCAAAAGTTCTCCATTTAATCCATGATTCAGCGGTCGTTGTTACCCACTCTTCATCATATTGATCTAAATCAACATCAAATACTAGATTTAAAATATCTTCTGTGATTTTTTCTTTTGCCTTTTCACTTCTTTGAACTAACATAACTAATTGATCCTTAGTTGGAGTTTCATTAAATCTTTCAAAGAATTTATTGGATAACTGACTTAGAATATCAATTTCTTGTGACGTGTAAAATCCTGTTTTGATGCTTTTTAGATACTTAGTTTTAACTAAAGATAATCTAAAGAATATTTTTTCAAAGTCTTGTCCGAATTGCATATATTGTTTATTACTTTATCCTTCTATGGACATATTGTTATTTTGTTTCCCTAATGGTAATGTTAACCATAAATTAATAGCGATAGCCTTTCTAGTACCTTTAGTTACTGGCCTAACTGAATGTACATATTTACCTGCATCAAAAATTACTAATCTATTTGGTTTAGCGTACACTACCTCTGGTTCTTTATCTTCACCTTCACTGTAAATTTCTAACATGCCACCCTCAAACTCTGATTGTTCTGGATAGTATACAGTTCCCATTGAAGGTGTTGCTATTTCTCCTGTTAATTCAAAAAGTTCTTCGTCTTTATCGAAATGACCTCCTAAATTATTTTCAAATCCCATATTTGGATCTGCTGTTTGAATACCTGTCCAATATTCAAAACCCCTAATTGTTATAGTTTCACTAAGTGGACAATTATCTGCCCAAATATGTTCTATTAATCTGTGTTTTAGTGACTTAGCTTCACCATTCCACCATCCGTCCCACCAATAATAAACACCAGGATCTGAAAAGAAATTTATATCATTTGATATCTCACTTAACAAATCTTGATCTTTAATAAAATTATCTATTACTACTATCATTCGAATGGATTAGTTTTGATTTTCCAAGATTCTTTACCACCTGAGGTATTTAATTCTTCTACCAAATCCAATTCCATTAACTCATTAATAGATTCTAATAAATGATTTTCTTCTGTTTCCGGAAACCTATATGTTTTTAAAGCATGTAAAGTAAAGTTACCCTTATGTCTGTCGGGCATTCTGACACATAATTTAATTTCTGCTAATAATATATCAAATGCACTTGGATAATTTGGTAAGTCCTTTTCAATACCTAACACGTATTTTATAGGCAACTTATCCTCATTAATCTGCATCTGTTTCTAGTATTTCTTCTAAATCAATTTCTCTTTCTTCAGTGTTATAATTGAATACATGTTTGATTCTTGCTTCAATTTTCTCAAGTATTTCTTTTGTAAAGACTTTTTCTGAGAAGAAATCTTTATTAGGCACTGATTCATCTAAGTGCTTACAAATCCAATTTCTTGCTGTTTTTTTAGGAATCTTCTCACCCTTTTCAATTACGCCTTTAGTAATACCTATATCTTCCCAATCAATATATTGCTCTAGTCCAACATACGCATTCATACCTTCGGTAAAATGTAAATGGAATTTAATATTGTGTGGTTTTGCGAATCTGTTTTTGTTAGGTTTTGCTGTTACTATAATACCTGCTTTTTCACCACTAGATTCTTTAAGCTGTGCCTTTCCTAGATATAAAACAATAGATGCTGCATATTCTGGCCCAGTTCCACCACCAGCTACTTGTCTTGAGATAAAGTCTTGAGTCTGATATGTGTGATTAGTAAAAATAAAAGGTATCTTAAGATCTGCCAACGGTGTCATGATGATTCTAAAAATAGATTTTAAAACCTTAGATCTTGTCATATCTGCTTTCTCAGATCCTGATCTTGCATCGTCAATTTCTTTTTGTGTTGCTAAGTTACCTGCAGAATCAAGAATCATCATGATCTTTGGTGTTTTTCCACCATTACGTTTTACTTCTTGCATTTTGCTAGTAAGTGTAGTAACTGATGTTCTAAATTCTTGAACAGTGTTAATTGGTTGGTAATTAACTTTTGTTACGTCAATTCCAAACTTTTCCATCTGATCTTTATCAACAGCTGCTTCAGAATCAAAGTATATTACATTATACCCCATTTCAATTGCCTTTCTAACAGAATTCAACACTAAGAATGTTTTACCTGTTCCTGATGGTCCTGCTATTGAACATGTTCTACTGTTAGGCCATCCACCAAATAGTGAACCACTAACACATGCGTTTAAGTGATAGTTACCAGTGTCAATCCATTCTGTAACTTCACTAAATGTAGAGTCAGCCATAATTGATCCCATTGGATTTAATGTCTTTAACTCTGCGTTTATATCGTCAAAACTAAAATCTTTCTTTGCCATGTTTATTGTTGTATTTTTATATTATACCACAAACTAATCGTTTGTTTCTTCTGTATTGTTTTCTGGAAACATCAACTGCTCTTCTCTTCTAAGTCTATTTAGTTCAGTAAGAGCTTCAGCAGCTTCATCCTTAAGTTTATCAATTTTTAATTGAATGCCATTTATTCTATTAAGAATCGCATTATATGCGTCAACATGTTCTTGTTGTTTTGGAGTTAACTTAATGTTCATGTATTAATTATTTGGAAATTGTATTTCTAATTGATTTGGATCTTTTTGATTTGATTCTTCAATTTTCCAATCTAAATGCCTAACTGCACTTCCTAATTCCATATCATTAGGATATTGCTTTATTAAGCTTTTAATTGTTTCGTAAAATGTTGGTGTATTCATAATAATGTTTTTAAAATAATGCCGAAGCATATATTAGATTAGTATCTAGTGTTTGTAAACCTATTGCGGTGAGTACTCTATTTAGAGGGTCAATCATCGCCTTTTCAAATTGAGTATCATAATCTACTTTGGGTGCTATTTCATAAGGGTGTTCGTTTGGCATAAAAGCATATACTTCACTAATTTGTCCTATACAATTGTATATTTTAAGTTTTTCACCATTAGCAATAAGTTTATATTTGTTTTTATATTTTTTATTGTTATTTAAAATATAATTGTAATATCCTGCGGCTTTTACATTAGCTGGACATTTTAAACCTATTTGTAATTCTTCTTGATCATCGATGATATATTTGTCAATATTATTAGTTCTTTTATTAAACGCAATATCATCAATGTCTGCTAATTTAAATTCCTTTTTACACTGCTTCATAAACTCAACCAATTGTTGTAATTCTTTTGCTGATGGTTGAATCTCTGATGAAAATAAAATTCTAAGTGCTTCTACTAATTTCTCTCTAGCAAACTTAGGGGTTGAAGATTGAATTGTATCAAATCCAATAGTTTTTACTTTTTTCAATGAAGGGTGGCGTTCAGTTACTTCTAATTTATCATCCCATGCTAGATTTTGAATGTATTTCTTTTTAGACATCCAAATACCATTATACGCCAATGATTCTAGTTCAAAGAATAAGAAATTATCTGTGTTTCTTTTCTCTGCATATTTTTCCATGGTTTTAGATATGTAATCTTTTAATCTAAATGCATAAAACGCTAAAATAAATTCATCAATTGGTAATTTTTTATCTTCTTCTGACCAGATTATAGATTCATATAAATCTTGAAACTGCACATAACATGAATCGGTATCAATATAAATTACTGCAGGTTTTTCAATTTTACCTTTTACTTTGATGTTGAATTTCTCATGAACTGCAGTATCTTTGTGCCAAAAATCATTAACATATTTGTTAAGAATTGTTTCGGAATAAAGAATTGCATTCTTACCTTGTTTGGTAATTGATTCAGCAATGTCAAGATTAAAAAAGTGAAACCATTTATTACCGAATGCTCCATAAATAGAGTTAAGAGTTAACTTAACGGCTTGCTCATATGCCGTAAATTTGGCAGACAGCTGCTTGTAGTGGTCTACAAGCAGCTTTGCCTCATCATCTGTAAGTTCTTCAATTGATTTTTGTTCTAACTCTTCTATTGTCATTTATTATGCAGTTTGGCAAGTTGAGATTGTCAATAAAGTTTCTGAATCGTTTGATTCAAATACTACCTTTGAGTCTGACACATATACAGTTTGCTCTTCTTTGTCTAATAAATTTAAATACTTTTTGTAAACAGTAACCTTACCATTTCCGCTTGTATCAGGTGTAAGAACTACGTTAAATGATTTTCCATTTACATTGATTCCCTGTACATCTGAATTGATACCGAATGTTTCATCTTTATCAAGTGAGAATAGGTTTTTAACTTTACCAATAGAATGTGTATCAAGTGTAAAATCAAATTTAGAATCTGATCTTGCAAAGATTGCATCACGTTGATCTTGTGAAAGATCTTTAAATCCTAATGAAGGCTCTGAACAAGCAAGTGTAATTTCTAATTCGTCATTGAATATACGCAATGTAGATGCAACGAATTCTTCATCGTTTTCAATAAATTCTAATTCTCCTTTAATTGCATCATGATCAAAATGCTTAATTGCTTCAATAACTTTGTTACCTTCAAAGAATGCAATTTTCATTTCTTTATCAGTGTCTGGCCATTCGCTTACCTGAAATATTTTATCCGCTTGAATAGAATGATGTTTTACAGCATCTCTTTGTGGAAGATAAACAGTTGAGTGGATTTGTCCCTCTTTGATTTTCATATAAATAAAAGAGTCAATAAGTTTAACACGATTGATAAACTCTGTTAGTGCATGTTGGTCAATGCGATCAATTTTTAATTTCATAATTTGTTATTTTTAGATAATGATATTTGAATGTTATACCGTGTTATTTGAAATAGTTTCAATAATTAGTGAACAAAAAAAGGGCAGAGATAGTAGCGAAACTTCTCTGCCCAAGCCGTTACGAATAACGGTCCTAAAATGTGGTCTTATTTCATACCACCGGAAATTTTAACCTTCACATGAAGCACATTCTAAAATATTTCTAGAAAATGATTGTGCGGAACTTTGACTAAATTGATAGTAAAGTGTTTTAACACCAGATTCATGTGCATTTAAGTAAAGTTTATTAATATCTCTTGCTGAAACACTTGGGTGAATCATTAAATTTAGTGATTGTGATTGATCAATAAATTCTTGTCTCTGACCTGCTTGTAATATCAATTCGCTCGGGGAAATTTCAATAAATGATTTAAATACCTCTTTGGTTGGAAAATCTAAGTGTTGTACACTTCCATCTTTTTTTAAGATTTCATCCCATACAGCTGGTGTATTTAATCCATATTTTTCTAATTCTTCTTCTAAGAATGGATTTTTATAAATTGTTTTTGATTTAGCTAAATCTTTAATAAAGTAATTAGATTTAATTGGCTCAATACCCATACTTACTGCTCCGTGAATAAATGAACTTGATTTGGTTGGTGCAATTGCAATTAATGTTGTATTAGCAAATCCACTTCTTAATGATTTATATCCTTTTTCATCATGTAACCACTTAGATGCTTCTTCTGTTCTTTCTTTAAGAGTTTTAAATATTTGGTGATTTAATTGTTTTGCCTCTAATGATTCAAATGCAACTCTTTTAGATTGAAAATAAGAATGATATCCTAGAACACCAACTCCAAGCGCTCTATGTTGCTCAGCAAATCTGTGAGCTCTTGCCATTCCTGGTAAATTATAAGATTTTTTTACAAACTCATCCATTACTGCATTTAAAAATAAAGTATACGTTTCAATTGCATCTGTATCTTTTAATTCGTCCCAGTGTAATAGGTTAATAGAACCTAAACAACATACAAAAGAATTAAATGAATCAGTTGGTAGTTGAATCTCTGAACATAAATTTGATGCTGTAATTTCTAAACCTAATTTTTTGTATGGAGAATTATTATTTGAGTTATCTTTAAACATAATATATGGATAACCGAATTCGTTTCTTCTTTGAATAACTTTAGCCCAAATTTTACGTTTATCTGCATCACCGTCTTTCATTTCTTGAATCCACTGATCAGTAACTGTAACACCGTATTGTAAATTTTGAATAGGATTTCCTTCTGTACCTATTTCTAGAAATTCTAGAATATCATTATGTTCTACTGGTAGCCATGCTGCACATGCACCTCTTCTTGCTTCTGATTGTTTACACACATCAACTGTTGTGTCATACATTCTGGCATAGTGTACTGGTCCATCTGCTGTTCCTCCTGTAGAAATAGTTGCGCCTCTTTCTCTAATGTTTCCTAAATAAATAGAAGTTCCTCCTCCATATTTTGACATCATGCCAATTTCTCTTGAACCATTTAAAATACTGTCTAATGTGTCATCTACATTAGAACCGTAACAACTTATAGGAAGACCTTTATCTTTACCGAAGTTAATCCAAACCGGAGTGGACATACTGTAAAAACCTCTTGCCATGTAATCTTCAAATTTCTTTGCGAATCCTTCGATTTTTAAATACCTTTCTGCTGTGTTTGCAATATCCTTGATTCGCTGTTCTGGTGTTTCAGTGATGTATCCTCGTGACAAAAATAATCTACTGTCATCGTTTAACCAATAATACTTTGGTCTTAATTCATTGTTTTTATTCGCGACAGGTTTCTCTGCGAGAGGTGTTCCGGCTTCTTTCATATTATAAATTATTTAATTGGTTTAAAATAAATCGTCTTCTGTAATTGACTTACTCTTTTTGTTATAGTCAACTTGTTTCTTGTAAAAGAAGTCTCCTTCTTTTGTTGCTGTAATTTCTACATCGAACCATAGTGTTTTTTCAATTTCACTAGGGTCAACGTCAAATACAGGTTTCATTCCTATTCTTGTTAATGAATTATTAAATCTATTTTGTATAAAGTTTTCGATAGTTTTTTTAGAAAGGAATTCTAATTCTCCTTTTTCAAAAATCCAATCTAGAATTTTAACTTCCGCAGCATATGCTTTTTTACACGCAGAATCGATAAGTTTTTCAAATTCTTCGTCGAACCATTCTGGGTTTTCAGATTTAATAATGTTGATAATTTCAGATCCAAAATTACCATGAATTTCTTCTTCTTTAGAGGTTGCTTCAACTACATTAGAAATACCTTTAAATAGATTTTTCTCTTTGTTAAACGACATCATAATTAGAAATTGGCTAAATAAACTAACATGTTCTATAAATAAAGAAAATAATAATACTGATTTAGTATACATTTTATCATCTCTAGATCTTGTTCCGTCTAAATATTTTTTTAAATATGATATTCTATCTTTTATTGCTGGTATTTCTACGACATTTTGAAATTCTTTTTCTAGTCCCAGTACTCTGAGTAATTGTGCATACGCATCTTTATGTCTTACTTCTGATTCTGCAAATGTCATACCTACATCACCTACTTCTGTGATAGGCATTCTCTTATAGAGATCAGCCCAAAAAGTTTTCACATTAACCTCTATTTGAGCAATCGCAAGCATAGCTCTTTTAATAACTTCTCTTTCTGAGGCAGAAACTTTAGTTTTAAAATCATCTATGTCTGTTGTAAAATTAAATTCAGTATGAATCCAATATGAATGTCTAATAGCATCTTTGTATGCTAATAATTGTGGGTACTCATAAGGTAAAATGTTAACTCTAGGTGCAAAGATGTTCTTATTCATATTGTTGTTTATTTTTAGTAATTTATATATCAGTTGAATTACTAGTCTCTTGTTAAATTATTTTTTTATTTTTTTTTCTAGTTCATAAGCCTTCTCATAATACGCGTATGAAGTCTTTTTGTAATCTTTTCTTTGAGAATATAAATCACTTAAAATCTTTTTTAAGATTGAATCTTCCTTTTTATAGACAACACCATTCTCACAAACAATTACGTTTTCATCCTTTCTTCTTTCGTTAATTTCAGGTTCAGTTACCTGTTCAATGAAAGATTCTGGTGAAATGTTAAACTGTCTCATTATTGATGGATATAGTGAAGCAAAATCAAATGCACTTACTCCAGAATAATACCCTACAATTGGTTGTTTTACAAATGCGCCTTCGAATTTACCTTCTTTAAGAGAATCTGCCTTTCCATATTCTACACCTATTTTCTTATTAGTTTCAGCTAATTTTCTTGCCAACAAAGATTCTGTGATAGCCACGGGTGAAGAAGCTTTATAAAGAGGCATTCTAGTAATAGTTGCTAATGTTAAAAGAACTTCCATTGATCTTAATTGTTGATCAATATAATATACTAAACACGAATCAATTACATTATAATAAATATATTTAGTAAAATCATTTTCATATAAATCCTGTAATGATCCACTGTATTTAATTTTATTAATATCTAATACTGCACCTGAAACAAAATCTAATGAGTTTGATTCTTTTACTGCAACTGAACGATCATATTTATCATATAATTGCATATAATCGAGAATACCCATGTGAAGTGGTCTACTATCATTTCTATCAAGTGATCCAGTAATAGCCACATCGTTCAGGTCGATCTGTAATCTTTTACATCTGTTGACTATATATTGCCAGTCATAGTTTATAAAGTTCCACCCTGTCATCATTGGGAATTTGGGTAGAAACTTATGAAGAAATGTATATAACATATTATACTCATTATCAAACTTATGATATGAGAATTCCCAATCTTGATCGTAATTCTTTAAATATTCGTTAGTATCATCATTGATCTTTTTTACTTTATCATGTGGCATATCTTCTAAACCTAATACGATTGCTTTGCGTTCAGGTGTAATGATAGAAAATGATAGGATTCTACTTTTAGCTTCTTCTGGTTTTGGAAAACCGTCTATGATTTCTGTTTCAATATCGACAAAATATGTTCTTGGCATATTGAATTCATATATTTCTTCTTTGTCTTCTTCGGGCAAAGAATCCATAAAATATAATAAACTAAATTTGTTAAATGATTTAGCGAAACCTCTTTTAAGTGGACGATCATCCCAGTTTCTATATGTTTTGTCTTTGTATTTGTCTGTTTCTTTAGTGACTACCCAATTTTGAAATTGATTAACACCGTATCTTTTGAATGAGACTTTACCTTCTTTATTATAGTAAGATATAATTAACTCATTACTAGTTTGTTCAATGTCTAATAGCATTAATAATTATTTTTCTGGCGGTTAACGTTCTCTTCTGCTTTTGCAAAGTAGTAATTATATGCAGTTTTAGCGTCTAGTCCAATTGAGGATGCATAATTAATAAAGAAGTGTAGAATATCTACCCATTCCATATACAATTCTTTCTTATCTCCTTCAGACATATCAGAAATTTTTAACTTATTATATTTTGTAAAGTCTTTTTTCCAGTATTTCCATACTGCGTTTCCACTACCGTCTTTAATTCCACCGAGAGCATCTGTCATTTCATGAACTTCATCCACCAATGAGTGTGTGTTAACATGCCAGAAATCCATAATTTCTCGGATGGTCATGTTATCAAAGTTAATACCATAAGTTTGCTCTTGCATCTTCTTTTGGTTTTCCATGATGTCCGCAAGGTGTGTTGTTGATTGGTCGTAAAAATCTTTAACTTCTAGATCTTTACATTCGTTATCGATGTTTGCCATAATTTAATTTGTTATACTATTAATATGATATTTTAATTTAAAGTTTCAGTTTTTATAGGTCCATTTCTAAAACTTCTCCCCACTCTCTTTTTGAATTTGTTTTTTCTTTAGTTTCTTCTGATTCTGGGTAAGGTTGTCCACCTACGTTCCAAAACCAAGCCCCTTGATTTCCGTGCTTAACCATAAATTCCCAAGCCTTTGCATCGTAGTTCATTGCTGATGGAAATGGAGGGGCAAATTCTGGTTTTACATCTGATGCAAATGCCTTTGGATGAGACCAAACTTTAGCTCTACCCAATTCACCGTTCTGAATATTTCTAGAAACTGCAACTGCATTAAATTCAGCATCTGGCCATGCAATTTGTAAAGAGCGTTGTAAAACTCCAGTTGATATTGCTGACCATACTTCTTCTGGATATCCATGTTTTTCTGCTACATCATATGCAACTTTTACCGCAGCTGCAGTTACCAATTCATGTTTAAGTCCTAACGGAATAAATGTAGCGTTATTATCTTCTGCCCATTGTTTTGCAATTCTATTTAAATTAGGCATTGCTGCGATTCTTCTAAATTTAGCAATAGCACCTCTTTCAATACATATGGCTTGGTGATCTGATATTACTTTACCAGATGGCATAAATAATACTAACTTCTTATTGTATTTTTTTGCTAAGTACGCAAGAGAAATTCCTGCGAATCCAAATCTGGGCTGTACATATACTAATGTGTCGGTCGGTGCTTTCTGTACTAAGATATCTCCAAATCTACATTTAGATCCAAAGCCCATCATATCATCTCTTACTACATTAAATCCTTCATGATTTACAATAATTGGATCATCTAGTGGATCTTGCCAATCTCCAGCTAAATCTAACCAAGCTTGCCTATTTGGCATCATTAGATTTAAATCCTGATTCATTGTACTTGTTGTGTGTTTATTATGGGCCATTTAAAAGTTTGTTTTTGAATTATTATCTTTATATTTGTTGTGATAATCTGTAATTTTTTCTATAGCTTCTTCTGCGGTATCTACAACTCTAAATAAATCAAAGTCTTTTTGACTTATTGCACCGTGTTCCCATATTGTATTTTGCATCCAATCAATTAATCCTTCCCAGTATTTTTTACCTACTAGAACAATTGGATATTTTACATTATGTCCACACTGTGCTAGTGTAATGGCTTCGAATAACTCATCTAAAGTTCCAACCCCACCTGGAAATATTACAAACCCCTGTGAATATTTAAGGAACATTACCTTACGAGTAAAGAAATATCTATTCTCAACTCCGAGATCTACATATTCATTCATGCTAGCCTCGAACGGTAATTCAATACCAACACCAATTGATTTTCCACCTGCATTATGGGCACCTTTATTAGCAGCTTCCATAATACCAGGACCACCTCCGGTAATTACACCAAAGCCCGATTCAACTAATAATTTACCTAGTTTTTCCGCTTCTTTATAAATTGAATTAGTACTTAATGTTCTTGCACTTCCAAATACAGAAACACAAGGTCCTTTTAATTCATTAAATGTATCAAACCCTTTTGTAAATTCACCCTGAATTCTAAGTATTTGCCATGCGTCTTCTGCCTTATTTTTCATCTTCATTGTTTTACTCGTTTGGATATTCTCTACCCCATAAATATTTTGTTGTGCTAGCATTAACTAAAACTTCTTTAGTAGGATGTTTAGCTAAATTAAAATCACCATCAAATATCCATGTATATGGAATTCTTTTTGTTGGTGATTTTATTCCATGACTAATCGCAATGTGTTTATAGAAGAAGCATGTTTTATCTTCTACGTTTAAATACTTTTGACTTTCCATTGGATTATTTGGATGATTTACTAATAAATCCATTTGTCTGATCCATTCTTCAGCATGTTTGTTTTCTGCAACAAATTGACCATTATCGTCAATTGAATATTTTACTTTACCATTTAAGTTAACTCCTCCGAATATTTGTTGCATGCCATCAAAATGTCCAGTTCCACCAAATAAAATAGATTCAGGATCAACAAGATCCGGTCTACTCATAGCAACATATCTAGCTGTGTTTTTACATGGATACAATGGTGACCTAAATCCCTGGTGTTCTTTAAAATAAGCTTCTAATATTTTAGCAAACTCCATCATTGTATATGGTCTTTCTAAATCTTCTAGAATATGAGCCATATCTTTAGCTGCTTTTTTAGGTCCTTCAATTAACCAATCTTTAACCTTTGTGCCTTTAGGATAATAGATCTGAAATAAATCATTTCTGGCATGCCTGTTTTCTACAAAATGTTCTCTAGTTTTTTCTTCTCCTTCTTTTATTAATCTCATTATAGTTCCCCAATGTTCGTTAGAAAATGAAAAAACTATTGTATAATAAAGTAATTTTTCTAAATCGGTTTCATGTTGCATCATATAACAATATGGATGTTCATGCCAGTGTAATCTATGAGAAAATATTTGATAATCTTCTAGAAGTAATTGATCTTCTCTTTTATCAAACGCACTGCAAAATTCAAAAAACTTAGCCAATCTTTCTTCTTCGGTCCAATCTTTCATCCAACTCTCAGCTGGTTTTTTCTTTTTGAATTTAATATCTGCATTTGTTCCAGTATATGTTATGTTTTCGTGTTCATGATTTAACTCATCATCAAATGTAAATAGTACACTCATATTTTTATTTTCTTTTTTTCTTTCTTTAATATCAGCTTCCATAATTTTCATTCATTTTTTTATATTCTTCAACTGATACTCCAGCACTTTGTAATATTTTATCGTCAGATGGAAATTGTGTCATTCCATTAAATGTCTCTACTAAACCTAAGTCTAACATGGCTTTTTGTCTACCATATGGATGATCTTTAATGGAGGAGGAATTCCATAAAGTGTCCATGTTTATGTGTGCATAATCTTTTCCAGGTCTTAAATAGTTTTCTATCCATCTGATAAAGTCACATGCAACATCTTCTGCATTATACGGAAGTGAGCCAGTATCTTCATAAATCTTTGTCATTACTGCATCTAAAAACTCTTCAGACTTCTTACCTTTCTTTTCTACAGGATCTGCAAGATAACCAATACATTCTACTGCATTAGTTCCATAATAGAACATCGATTCTCTATTCATGAATTCTGGGTACCAATCACATACATCTGCAATAACTGCGGCGTATTGAAATCTATATGCTCTTAATCCATTATCAGCATTCCATTTAAACATCCATTCACCTAATTCTCTTAAATCTTTTTTACCATCTGTTCTTAAGAAGTTTGCCATGTCTCTGGCCATTCTTGGTGCAAATTCACATAAGAAATAATCTCCTCCTCTTTTATACACATATTCTGGTTCAGTAAAATTAGACATGCCTACGAATGAATCTTCGTTAACATTTGGTTTAGGTGGCTTCGGAAAGGCAGGAAATTGATATCCTACTGAAGTATAAAATGGAGTTGGATGATATTTTACCTTTTCACACATATCTTCAATAGTATTGCAATCATATAAATCGAATAAGATTGTGTTGTGATAGCCTGATGGTTTAGTTGCGTAATTAATTGCAGAGCCACAAACTCTATGTAAAATAAAAATATAAAGCCACTCTTCTAATCCAAAAACATCTTGACGACTAGTCCAATTTTTTGCAACCTCTTCTCTTTGGGGGTAAATTTTACCAGCTTGCATGTGTTCCCAATATGGATGTTTATCTGTCCATCCATAAAAACAATCATTTACGATTTGACTAAACCCAGCATATTTTCTTTCTACAACATCATATAATTCAATGTGTTCCATTAATGGGTCATTCATGCCACTTTCAACATGAGGGACCATTCCTAAATTAGAAAGCTCTTGTTGTTTTAGAGCTAGGTTATAATATCTGATGAATTCATCATAATATTTTGTGGTCTTAATCTTCATGTGTTGCTAGTATTTCCCATTTAAGAGGATCTCTATTTCTTTGATATTGATCCATAGACCAATCAAGATCTTCTGTTTCTAATTCTAAAACATATGATGCATCTGCTGCGTGAAATGGTGTGATTTTAATTTTATATTTTTTCATATATTAAAATAAAGATAGTGTTTGTTTAATTAAATTTTTATTTGGTTGATTTGTTTCCATGTTCCATCTGTAATACTCTCTAGAAATATGAACTGATTTGGGCTTTTCCATAACATCAAATGTTAATTCTTCTTTTGCATTAAAATAAACTTCTGGGTGTTTATAAACTTTCCAGTTATTTCTTTTAGCCATATCATCAATGCCTAAATTAATTTCATTTACAAGAACATTACGCTCTGACCATGTTCCAGCAAATGGCGTTCCTTTGTAATAACCTGTTTTTGGCAATGGTCTAGATTCGTTTTCAATTGGCAAAACATGTACAATCTCAATGTCACTAATACCCAAACTAATAAGTTCATCTTCATATTTTTTTAGAAGTGTTTTTACAGAATCTGAAGGATTAGATTGGCGCATCAAATGATGTCTTACATCAATATTACCCATATAAACTGTTAGACTTTTAACCCATGGATATACATAACTTTGTAAACCTCTTTTTAATGCACCATGCATAGTTAATCCATCGTGTCTTTGACACATATATCCTGCTTGATACATTCCAAAAGAGTGACTATCACCGAAACATAGTTTTTCTGTTTTGTCTATGTGATCTACACGATGTATATTTTTACACAGTTCGGTTGCTTCTTCAATTCTAGTTTCAAGTGTTTTAAATAAATCAGTTCCCGCTTTGAGTCTAGTTTGAATCAAATTACCAATATCTGGCATATCATGATGTAAAGAATATTTTTTAACGGGGGAAAATAACCTCATTAATTGGTGATATAAATCATCATTAGATCCTCCGAATATATTGAAGGTGCCTTTAAATTCCATACCATGATCAATTAGAATTGCGTCATAGTCATTCCAATCAGTTTGGTTAGATGTGATTACTTCTGCATTAGAATACCCTGCGTTTTGTAATTGATTACATAGCATGTGGGCCCATGCGCCTTTATGTGATGAGATTTTAGGGCTAATCTTACCGACTAATGCACATATACCTACTCTAATCGATTTGTCGGTTTCCTTTTCTGTAAAAAATGTTAGTTCTGTCATAATTTATTTTATTGGATCTTCAGTGTCTTTATAACCGTGCTTTTCAACATAGTTATCTAGTGCACCTAAATATGCAACTGCATCTAGCAGATTGTCTTGTTTATAATTATAAGAGTGTCGACTTAGTTTAAGTGCCACAAGTGCAGCATACATATCTGAGCCGTTTAGTTCTTTACCTGTCATGCCATTAAAAATCATAGCAGCTCTTCGCATACCTTCTTCGAATGGACCATATTGACGTGATTTTTCTTCTGAGCGATTGTTTACTATTTCGTTAGCTTCAGATAGGATGTTTGTTTTCTTTTTAGACATATAAAACGTTTAGTAGTTATACACACAAGCTTAAATTTGTTTAATTATATATTCGGTTTAATTTGGGTGCGACACAGAGATGCTCCCATGATTAATGATTACTTAAATGCATATTACTATGATTATGTTTATTACTGTGTTACAGATCACTGGTGAACTTATATTAATATAGTTTATTTTCAGATTGTCGTTTTATAAACCATTCTAACTTGGTAGTAAAATATTTGATTTGTTCTACATCAAGATTGTCAACTGCACTTGACAATTGGGCTTGATAATATTCAATCTTTGGCGTGTAGCCATTAGGATATTTGGATGCTCTTACTGATCCGTATCTTGTTTTGTTAAGAAATAACTGGTGTTCATGGTGTGGATTACTCATGTTTGATTGTTTTATGAGGCATTAACCTCGATTAGTATACTACTAATATAACAAAAAAAAGCCAAACAAAAAAATGTTTGGCTAGTTATTTTAATAAAGTTACGAACAATTATCCGTGTTTCTTAACTATTTTTGTTAATTCATCTAGAGATTTGCTAACATGCTCTCCGAAATCTGCATGTAAATCATCATCAGTATCTAAAGGTTGCATATCTTTCCACTCTGTGTACTTAGCAATAAAGGCTTCACTTGCATCTACTATTTTTTTAATATCTGATTTTGCATAATCCTTTCCATAGTAACTATTAGGATCTACATCTTGTCTTGCTGTTTCGTCAGTAAATGGATTTTTAATATCGATACCCTCGTAATCAAAGCTAAATGCCTCAAATGTTTTTAAATGTTTCATTTTTTTATTTCTTTTCTTTTTCTTCTTGTATTCTTCTTCGGCATCACCTTGGCCAGCCGGCACATCACCTGAACCTATTGTTCCATTTCCAGGTAATACGATTGGTCCCATTCCAGAAACATTAGCTATTCCAATATTTTCTTCTACATATTGTGGAAGGCCATCGTGTTTTGTACTTGCAAAATCTTTGAGTTGTTTAAGAGTCATTGAATCTGCTAATTCTTGTACTTCGGCACTAGCATCTTTTGGATCTAGTTCACCCTTTTTTAAAGCATATGCCATGCCCATTAATCTTTGTTGTGACTTACTTACAGAAGGCATATTATTTTTTATCTATTTGAATAACTTCAGTATCTCTAATTTCAAGATTGTTATTACCAACTGATGCATCGTATTCACCATAAATAAGATCTCTCTTACCTGCTAACGGAGAATTCATCATTCCAATCTTATCGATTTTTCTTTTGAATTTTGAGCCATTAACATCATCCATAAAGCCTACGTTAATTACTACCTCGTATGAAAGATATAATGTATCTGAATCTGGATTATTTAAACCATTAACCTCATCTATAGCGAATCCATTAAAAAGATTGGCAGTAACAAATAAGATACCATCCATGCCACCTGCTCCTTTTTCTACTTGATCTAAAATAATCTTCTTAGCTGTATCTTCAAACTTAGCCCATTCTTTATTGACTTCTTCTTGAGTCACTACATTAATACCTTCGTATTTTACTGTTTTAATTTCTTGTCTAAACGCTTGCATTACTTTGCCCACCAAACCTTTTGCGGCATAGATACCAGTCATTCTATATGACTTCTCGTTTAAAAATGCTTCGAATAATTTTACGTGTTTCATGATTTGTTTATTTTTTATGTGTTATTATTTTATTATATATCTGTTTTTATTCGTACATGCTAAGACCTTCATCATCTTCTAGAAGTTTAGCCAATTTGACAGCATCTTTGGCTTTACATAATGTACCGGAATATATGTGATGCAAGTAACATACCTTTCCACTTATAGATGGAAATGTCAGCATCACCATGCGGGTCTTCATCACCAAAACCGTCTAGTGAAAAAGATTTAACCCCTTTACCTTCTTCCTCTACTATTTCAGGGAAGTATTCACCTAACCAGACTAGATCTCCTAGATCTGCCACACCGAAGGCTTTTAATACCGGCTCCCATTTAGCTTCTGCTTCAGGACCACCTAGACCGTTGTCTCCACTTTCTGATAAAGGTAGAAAATCACTAACCTTATATGTTTTAGCTTTCTTTTTCGTATATTCCCACTGGCCTCTGTAAATTCTGTATTGCCCCGGCATATAACTTATATTTGCGTCGTTGCTTTTGTCTAATGGAAAACCATGCTCCTTTTGATGAGTTGACATTGCTTTCTTATCGTCTTTAGGTTCCCATACATTAATAGTGTCATAACCCATATCATGAGAGGTTCTGATTCTAATTAAAACGCCATTGAAATCATAATCCATTACCTTTAATCCCTTAGACGGGCTCCAAATAAGAAGTCCGGATTTCTTCAGTTGGTCATAAGCTTTTTTAATTCCGATTCCGGAAGCCATAATCTCTTCGATTCCGTCTATTAGTGGCCCATGGAAGCCCTCGTTTAATTTCTGTGAAGCTACAAATGCTTCGAATAATTTTACGTGTTTCATAATTTTATATTTTTGTTTTCATGTTTTATTAATCTAGTGATCCATGTTTTCCTGAAGACATTGCTTTTCCAAAATTATCGCTACGTTCAGTTCTATATGAAATATATGCAGGATCGGAGTTGTGGTTTCTACCACCAGCTCCATAATATGATGATAACAAATAAGTGTGTATTACTTCGCCGTTATTATCAAATGCTTTATCTGCATCTTTAACTAATTTAACGACCTTGTTAATTTTTGAAGAATTAAAAGGGCCTTTAATCTCTGTTGATGCGGGGTTAAAAGAAGAAGTACCTGTTTGAACTTTAATAGATTCTAAAGTTTCAGGTATTCCTTTTATTAGCTTAATAAAATCTTTTAGGCTATCTGCAGAGCCTGCCCAATCAGATTCTATTTTTTTGCCGTTAATAGTAGAATATGAATATTCTATTTTCTCGTTAACGTATTGTTTAAATAACTTTACATGTTTCATTTTAGTGATTGTTCATTATATCTATTAAATTATTAGCTGTTCCATTATTAAAAGAATAACTTGAGTTTGTTAATCCAATTGTACTATAATTAGTACCTGATGAATAGTCAAACATAACACCGCCGTCTGATGAATTATATTCATCTAGTACAAACATTAATTCATAAATTTCTTGAAACATTTTATCTTTAATTTTTGAATCAATTCCACTACCACATGTGACTGCAATTAAAAACGTTCTTCTACCACCTGGGTTAAAGTTTGATCTGCCTTGAATTTGTCCACCAACAGTAGATCTCATTGTTCCAGACCATCCGCCTGCTGCAGGGACTGAAGATTCCTCAGTTTCATATTTTTTATATTTCTTAATAACTTTAGAAATAGCTTCTGCTAGTTTTACAGCGTTTCTGCCCTGAAAAATGTCGTAAGAATCTTTTGCAGTATCACCTTGTACCATTAATGGTTCTTTATAACTTGGTAATTTACCTGATTTTAAAGTAGATTCAACAGCGTTTAAAATCCCACTGTATGAATCTCCCCATTTTTCTACTGCTATTTTAGCAAGCCTAAGCTTGTCTTCTAATTTAGCTTTAATTCCTTTTTTACCAAAAGACACTGCCTCGTTTACAAATGCTTCGAATAATTTTACGTGTTTAAGTTTATGCGTATTTTGAATTTTAGATTCATTTATATCCATACCGTCCCAATCCCATTTGTAATGTTTACCATCAGCAGCAGTACCTAGATAACCATACATTCCTTTTTTAAAGCCATCAAAGAAAATGGCAGCACCATACTCTCCAAGTTCATCTTGAACATACTCTCTTGCACCGGCTTCATCAAATTCTTCTACAAAAACACCACCTTCTTCAAAGAAGAATAAAATTCCAGATCTTGTGTTAATTGAATCACCCTCAAACCATGCGTCATTATCCTCGTCGTATGAATCTCCTTCATCATCTGGATCACCATACATGTCGAAACCCGACCATTGAGATATACCATATGCTAGTGCTTCTTTTTCTGTCTTAAAGAAATTCATTTGAGCATAATCTCCAGATCTTTCTCTTACGTAAAATATTTTTGCCATCGTGTTATTATTTTTGTTTGTTAATTACCACGCGTAATCAAATGTTTTGATTTTATTAATTCTATCCTTGATATTCTTAGCATAGTTTTTAGTTTCTCTTTCGTACCAGCTTTCAGCTGCTCCATATCTTTCTTTAGATTCTTCGCCCTGTCTAACATAATCACAATATCTAGAATAGTCATCTAATATATTTGACATATGATTAGAAGCATCTCTTAATTTAACAACAGATCCTCTTTTGTTTGTTCCAATCATGATTTCACCATATTTGGTTTTCTCACCTTTTTTTAATCCATTTTGAATTTGTGCAGTTAATTCATCAATTGCATCTGAGACCATTTTATCTAGTGGCAATTTAGCCGCGTTGTTAGCTAAAATAGTTTCGTATCTTTTCTTATTTTCAGATTTAAAATCATCATGTGATTTAAATGCTGTAGCTCCTGATTTTGCTGCTGCTCTATCTGCTCTTTTATTTGCAGTTGAATACTTTTGTTGTAATAAATCAACGTTGATAACAATAGCTCTATCTGCAACTTCTGCAATTCTCTTTACATTGTAGAGTCCAGTTGCATCCCATCCTTTGTATTTTTTACCAATACCTATAGAATCTGTTGGATTATTATCTACTGCTTTAAGGTTTCTATCTTTGTTTTTTCCACGGAATCGACTAGTCGATGACCAAACTTGATCATAGAATTTATTACCACCAGAAGTAACAGCTAATAAATAACCTCCACCTGGGATAGTTTTATTACTTACATATGCATCATAAGGTGCATGTGGATTTTCTTTTTCATTGTCTGAAATATAAAAAATAATAGAATTTGATTGTTTTGCTTTATATGCAGTTTGTGGGTCTGTAGTAATAAGATCTTCATCTTGTACTTTGTCTAATGCTACTTTAGTAGAACCATAAAATGCGCTTGCTAAATGTTTGTCTAATTTACCAGATTTTCCTCTAAATAATTCAGCAAGTCTTTGTGAACCGAATGCTTCATTAACTGTTGATTCGTTTAAAGAGTTAACAAACTCGCTAAATGATTCGTAAATAAATGTTGTTTTGTTTTTTGGTGTTTCCATTTTTATATTTGATGTATTTTCTTTTACTAATTTTGGATTTTTATTCAAAAGCTCTTCCATGTCTATTTCAGTTAATGACATAAAACTATTTTCTCCATACTTTTTAGATAATCTATCTGCTTTTTTAATGTCTATTACTTTAGATAAATCGTCATAATCTAAAGTTGCTACTCCAAATTCTCCAAACATTTCTTCCGCCATTGCGTTTGCAACTTTAAAAGGAGTTGCCTTCTCGTTAAGTGTAACCGCTGTTGATGGAATGATTGATTTTAATATTCTCATACCTGTTTTAGAAAGAGAGATACCATCTTCACTTACGTTAAAATACGCTGTGTTTCTTCTTAACCATCTTGTAGAATCAGTTGTCATTTCTTTAACAATACTTTTAAATTCTTCTTGGGAAATTTTACCATCTTTAACAGCTTCTAATACTTTATTTCTAATTTTAGCAGCTTTACCAACAGATTTTGCTGGATGGTTTTCAGTATACTTTCTTTTAACAATTATATTTCTTTCTTCTATAGATTCATTAACCTCACCATCTTCAAATTTCCAGGTGTAACCTTTACCTTCTGCACCCTTTTTACTTAAAATCCCATACATACCTTTTTTAAAACTATCAAAGAAAAGGGCAGAATCAGCTTCTTTTTTTGTATATTTTCTTGCCTCTTTATCGCTATTATGCCCCTGGATGTATGCTCCGTCTTGCCATGTTAGTAAAATGCCAGTGATAGCGAAATCTCCTTCCCATCGTATATCTTTAACTCGGGCCCATTCCATTTCAAAGTCTGAAAATTGAGATTTGCCATATTTTAATGCTTCTTCTTTTGTTTTAAAGAAATTGAACTGCTCACTATCTTTAGTTTTTTTACTTACGTAGTATATCTTTGCCATTGTGTTTTTTATATTTCTTTATATTCTATATATTCTTAATAAATTGATCGAATGTTAGTGTTGCTATTTCAGTCTCTTCTAAAACTCCCATAGAATCTTCTAATTTAGATTTTAATTCATTATACATATCATGTATCGGTTTTGGTGTTAGCTTCTTAAATAGCTTCTCATCACCATCTAACATTGCATTTCTTACTTGTGTTGCTGATATATTCTTGCCAGTTCTTGGTATTTCATAAAGTCCAAAATCAGTTCTAACTCCAAGATCTTCTCTATATTCTGGTTTATCTACTTGAAATCCATAAGTTTTCATTCTGTCACTTCCGGTTCCCCATAACACTGGTTCGTATTTTGGCCTCATTGCATTAAACATAGTGTCAATACCGCCCGTTGGAATTACAAAAACTTCTTCAATTGGATATTTAGATTTTAATCTATTAATCATTGCAACTTGAGTGTCCTCATCATAAGGTCTTTTAAATGCATCTTCTTTTTTCTTTTTCTTAGCCTTTACTAATAAGATTACGACCGGGTGACCATTTTGTTTATGAATAGTTTCAACTACTTTAGCATGGCCCAACGTAAAAGGCTGAAATCTACCAACAAACATATTAACTAATTTCTTACCATGTTCTGGGTAATCTACCTTTAATGCTTCTAAAACAGGAGATTCATTATATTGTAATTTTTGATTTAACAGATATGACTTAAAATTAAGAACATCATTTTCATTTGTTTTTGCCATTACTATTGCATCTATACTATCAACTATTTCATTGATCTGCGACATTAAATCTTTATTAATAATATCTGTTTCTTTGTTTCTCTTTTTTCTAAAACTACCCAATGCTATTTTATACAATTCTGATAAAATGTCATTCTGTATTAATGATAGTGTTTTTTCATTTGTAATAAAAACTGGATTTAATTTAAAACTTTTGTTTTCTGAAAAATCCGCAGAATTAAAACTAGCTCCTACATATTTAGAAGCATTCTTTTCAATGTATGCATTAAAGATGTGTGAAATTAATTCAATGTATCGTTCTGCTGAATCTTCTGATTCTAAAGAAATTTCTTCAAGATTAAACTCTGTAATATACTCTACTAAATCTAATATTGCAATCTGATACATGTCAGATGGCTCTCTTTTTTTGGCATCCTTCCTGTCAAATCTTTCAAGTTTAAAACTTTTTTGATTTTTACCTTCATAGAAGTTTACTATTAAACCATCTATATCATTATCTAAATTAGAATTTAACGTTGGATTATTAAGACCTATGTTAAATATATTAAATATAGCTCTTGTAAAAGATTGATCTTTGAATTTGATTTTAAAATCAGAATCAGAAAGTTCTAGTAATCTAATTAAGTCATCTTTTTGATTTGATTGTAAAACTCCTTGAAATATAACCGGAGGTTTTTGAACACCTAATAATTCTGACCACTTATTTAAGACCTGTGGATCTCTAATAACTTTTTTGATTTGTGTGGGATTTTTAGGATTTAATATTTGTATATGTGTTAGTATTAAGTGATTTTTAGGAAGACTTTCATATTCGATATCTACTGTCTTATTGTCAATCATGTAGTCAAATCCGAATTTCCAATCATGTGGCATATCTTCTTTTACATCTTTAGGAATAGCTTTAAAGTAATTGATACCATTTTCATAGTATCTTACCATAGTTCTATCTACTTTATCCATTTTATGTTTAGAACCACTTTTAAAATATTCATAACCAGTACTAGTGCTTTTAACATGAAACGAAGATGCTTGTATTTTTTCTGATACAACACATGTTAATTTCAACATTGAATTAAAATCATTAATGTTGGTTGATTGAAAATATGTTCTTAAATTTTGTAATGCCATTATCTTCCGTATTTTATGATACCCATTAATTGATTAATGGCTGCAAACGTACCTGTTAATTTCATTGTTTTTCCTTTGTACACAAAAACTATTCCTTCAGTTGGTATAATAGATTCTATTCCTCCAATTCTGTCTAACCTAGCAAGTTCAGCTTCAACCTTTGCGATCTGAGCTGCACCTCCTGTTTTCTTAATACCTTCAGCTTCTGTTCTTATTTGATCGTGCAACCTTTGCATTTCAGCATCTGGGTTTGCTGCAACAAAATTAGAAGCATTCTTAAGGATAATAGAACCCAATTCTAAGAATAAATCCTCAAATGGTCTAATGTTTTCCTTGTATTTTTTCTTAACATCTTCTTTATCAAATTTCTTAATAAGAGATGCTTTATCTTTACCTAAATCTTTGTCTAATGATCTTAAGTTTAGTGTCTTTTTATCACCATACGCCCATCTTAAAAGAAGTCCTTCTTTATGATCTTGTTCTAAATCAGAAAAGTTTGTATCAATAGTTTCTCTCCACCACATTTCGTGATATCTTGAAACTTGATCATCATCTGATAAACCATAACGATCTCTTAGTGATTCTACTTGTTTGATAAATTTAGCTTTGTTCTTTTCAAAATCTAAATCTTTTCCTATTTTAATAACTTGAGGTGGAATTACTGTAAATGTTTTGCCAACATTAATTTTAAGATCTTGCATTGCTTTAGCGATTGATCTTGCTGGTTTGTTATCATCTCCAATAGTATTACCTTCACCGTCAGTTTTCTTTATACCATGAAATTGAATAACATCACGATCATAATAGATTACATTAGGATTCTTAGAGTAAATTAACTCCATATTCATAAAGTTTTTACCATTATCAAAAACTTCTAAATCTTTAGGGGATAATTTATTTAACGAGCTTGCTAAATCTTCTGCAGCAAATTGAAAAGTATCTTGTACTAATGGACTAGCATGTCCTTCAAACTTATTCTTAAAAGTAGCAAGGTCCATTGGATTTGCTAATTCAGTTTTATTTCTGGCAAATTTTACTTCTCCATCTTGAACTGTTGCAAATACATTTTGACCGTCAGTTTTTTCAGTTGCTTCTTCTTCGAAGTTTAGTTCACCATATAATCCTGCTTCAATAATTTTCTTAAAATCACTAAATGTTAAATCTTTCTCATCAAATGGATGTGACATGTGACCTGCTGCACCACCTTCTAAAATAAGAGATTCTGGTACACTAATATGTAGTCGTTCAGTTATAAATTCATTAAAATTAGTAAAGATCTTCATAAGGTATTTATCTTGTTTTATTATTGTCCCAATGAGCTAGTTAACATACCAACTGCAGTACCATAATCTCCATCTGCTTTAGATAAAATACCGTCTATAACTTTTTTAGCTTTGGTTTTGTCAAAATCCTCTCCAAATGCTTTTTGCAAAACAGTTATCGCATATTCTTCAAATTCTTCATCCGAATTAACTTCTGATTCAGTAACTACTGATTCAAAGTAATCTTCATAATCAGAAACTGAATCCGGACCCCATACATCAGCTAAGACCTTTTCAATATCTTTTCTTTTACCAGTTAATTTAACTTCAGGGTAACCATGGTCTCCTTCTTCTTTTTCAACTTCCATTTCAACCCTGTTCTTCTTTAAAGATTGAACTAAAGGTTTGAATTTAGTTGGGTGGATGCCATCGTCGTTTCCAAATTCTATACCTGAAAGAGAGGCTTCAGTAACTACTGATTCATTGTATAAATGAACATAGTTTTTATTTTTCTCAGAATAAACTGATTTGATTTCAAATTCTTTTTGTCCTTTTGTATAATATGCTTTAAAGAATAAATTTTCATCAAACTCTCCAAAGAAATGATCTGATTTACCGATAAAGAATTCAGCGTTTGGATAAATTTCAAGAACCTCTTCTTTTGTAGTTGCCTTTAAAACCGCGTTATCAAAGTCTTTTACGAATTTAGCTTCTGTGACTGATTCACTTAATGAATTTCTTAGACCACAGTGTGTACATTCTACTGTTCCATCTTTATCAATTTGCTTATATAGGTGTCCTTTTCTATTAGTACACTTAGGTTCGTCTGATTCAGTAACTACTGATTCTTCAATAGTAGCCTCATTATAACTTACAATATCAGAATATTCAATTTCATGTTCTTCTCCGTCTTGGTCCAATGCAAATATTGTTTTATCTCCCCACATGTCATCATTACTATCGTTGCCATTACCATATGCATAAATAACATACTCTTGTCCGTTTCCTAATTGAATCATACCATCATCAGCTTTCATAGCTTTCATTAAAGACTTTTTATTATATGATTTCTCATTAAGCGCATCTCCTTCGTCATATGCAAATGACTCAAACATATTAAATGCATTTAGTAAAGCTTGACCTGATGCTTCTTCTTTAATACTCTCTAAATAAAGAGCAGTACCTTCAACAATCCCAATTCCTGACCAACCAGCTGCATTTGCAAGATCACTATAGTGTTTGTCTAAAATTCTTTTTGTAGTAGTAGCACCGATTGTTAAAAAGTGATTACCTAAACCTGCTACTTTTAATTCAAATGAACCTATTCTACCTTTAATGTTCTTAGATATAACTTTTTCTCTATGAAAGTTAGCATCTGTCATTGCTTCTTCGAAAAGATACTTAATACAACCTAATGTGCCTACTTTATCCATTGCACCAAAATCTGTTAGTTTCTTAGTAAATAAATTTTTATAGACGGTTAAAACTTTTTTTGCATCTCTTTTATATTGAACTGAAATAGCTTCATTTACTGAAGTAGTTAAAGATTCAAATGCTGGATAAACATCATCATATCCTTTACCGTAAATATCTGCCATTAACCATTCTTTATTAGCTTCATCCCATAAATATACAAATTCGGCACCGCCATCATTTGCAACATCTCTTAAATATTTAGATATATTGGCAACTTTACCTTTAGATGCTGTAAAGTTTCCATAATAATTCATCCCTGTTGGATCAGCTTCTAAACCTGAATTATCTCCATTTTTAAGAACAATGTTTAGCGGTGAGCCACCCTTTAAATATGTTTTCTTAATAAGCGGTAACACGTTTTCAGGATATGAATCATAATGCATGTATACAGAAGTGATATTTCCTCTTTTGTCAATTTTACCAATTTGTCCTCTAGTTCCTTCTTCGATTAAAACAACAGCTTCATTAATCTCAGCTCCTCTTAATTTAGTAAAAAACTCAATTCTTTGCTCTTCGGTTAATTCTTTGATAGAAGTAACTTTAAATTCACTAAGTAAATTTTTATACGTTTCTGCTTCAGTAGTTCTTTTAGTAGAATTTTCTTCTTCTATTTGCCTAGATCTATTGATTTGCGATTCAGTTGAAAACTGATCAAAAGATTTTAATTTATGCATAATGATATTATTTTTTTATGTGTTATTATTTTATTATATATCTCCTTCAAAATCTACATTTTTTACATCATATTTAAATTTCTGTTCCTTGTAGATCCTTTGCCTTTCTTTGGAGTGTCTTATTAGGTAATTATCCCAATCAGGGGAACTTAAATCATCTACAAAATCTATAATATTAACCGAGTCTTTAGAGCTATGTTGCCTTAAACCCCTACCAATAGATTGTCTAATAATTACTTCTGATTTAAATGATTCTGTGAAGAATATGTTGTGAATTTTTTTGATGGATATACCAGTTGAGAATGTACCATATGAAGCGACAATGACGACTTGGTTTCCAGCTTCCATTTTCTTTTTGTGTTCTTCTCTAATATCTTTATCAATTCCACCATCAACATAATAAACGGATTTATCACTCTCCTGTCTGAGCTTTTCATATATTTTTTTGCCATGTTCAATTCTATGAAAAAGAACTAAACTATTACCCTTAACCCTAGATATAATACTTGTTATAAAATTAAGCCTTCCAGGTGAATTGATCACATAGTTTTGCTCAAATTTAAAAACGTCTTTACTTTCATATCTATTCTGAGACATTTCTCTAAATGCGTCTTTTGTAGATTGAGGTGCATAGTCCATTTTAATTACCTTTACTTTACACCCTGCGATGTGTCCTTCGTTTTGTAAATAATGTGCACTTATTTCTGTAATTAATGGACCAGTATATGCCATTAACGTTAATCTATCTAACGTGCCTTCTTTTGGAATAGTTCCAGATAAACCATATTTATAATCTGCATTAATACATTTTTGTAAAATAGTTTTAATAGAGGCTGATTTTGCTTTGTGTGTTTCATCAACAATTACTGCATCAAATTCTTCAAAATATGCTTTATCTTTTTTAACAAGTGATTGATATGTCCCAATAATGACATTTCTACCTGCCCTTAATTTTTGACCACTATATATTTGTTGTACTTTAATATCTATTGCGTTTCTATAATTATAGTCTAAAAAATCTTCACTAGCCTGTACAACTAATGATACATTAGGTACAATAAATAAGATCTTTTTTGCTTTTTGTTGTTCTAGTAAATATGATACTGTTAAGAATGATATTAGTGTTTTACCTGCAGAAGTTGCAAGCTCACTTAAACATCTTCTAAATTTTAGTATATTAAATGCTGCCTCTATTTGATAATCTCTTGGAGTTATCTCTGACTTTTCGAAAAAGTCTAAAGCCCATTTTGTAAATTTTTCTTGATTAATATTGGTATCAAACATGTCAGTAATACCATTGAGTTTAAACTCAAATTTATATTCTTTACATATTTGCATGACTTCTCTCCATAATCCTGAAGGAATCCATTTATCGTCTTTTATATATGAAACATATCCATCCCATAAACCCTTTTTAACCAAAGGATTAAATCGCCATGAATCAATTCTTCTATTTAAAGAAATATTGAGTTGTTCCAGTTCTAATTCAGTTGCTTCATCAATACGTAGCAGCTGTTTGTTTTCAGTTAAACTAAGCTCCACATTGTTAGAGCATTTTTATTTTTCGTTATAGATCTTTTAATGCTAGTCTATTACGAATGGCAAATCCCATATTATCTAGGGTTTTTACCGAATCTCTAAAAAACTCAACTTGATTTTCTAGATGCGACAGTATCATATTTTCATCTGCTAAATCTGTCTCTATAAATCTTTCTTTTTGTTTTTCTCCGAGTTTATAATCATATTCATAGTATCTAATATAAGCTTCTCTATATCTGATGGCTACTTTTGCTTTTTGTTCTTTTACCTTCATATTTAAATATGACATTTGTTCCACTAGAGATTGACGCGAAGATAAAACTTCAGCAATTGTTTCTTCCATTAAATTTAAGTTTCTCAAACTCTGTGCCAATTTTTTTATATTATTTGTCCACTCAGTTCTTTGTCTGCTTAATTTTCCGTCTAATGCTAGTATGTTTTCTTTAGTCATATTAAAATAATGATTTCTTGTTAGGATTTGGTTTAATAAATTTTGATGTTATTTGCCTCTTCTTAAATTTAGGTTTTGGCATTTCCATTTCTGGAGAATTGACACTAAGATCTAATGGCTTGAAATCTATCAAAAGTTTCATACCCTTAAATCTATCACTGTCTTTTTGGAACTCATCAAAGTTATCCTCAACCATGTCGTTAATCGTTTCTATACATACCATAAATCTAATTGATTAGAAGTGAAATAATTATCGATCTTTTTATGAGCATCGATTTTAAGCTCAAAACACTTCAATATTAAATCATTTAGATCCTTAATATTATATGTATCTAGTTTATTTTCACTAAGAAATTTAGTCCACATGAAAACAGGACGTCCTTTTTTTAGCTTTTCTGCCATCTTCTTTTTACCTGTTGCATCATTATCAAACATGTATCTAACAGTTGGTATCTCATCAAAATCATCTGTTGATCTACCGGCAGTTGCCAAAGCCAATGAGTTATTCATAAATTTAGCATCTAATGGTCCTTCGAACATTGTTATAGGTCTTTGGAAATTTAATTGCATAATTCCAAAAAGCGTTGATATCTTTGTAAGAGTGTTTAGTTCCTCGTTACTCATTTCTAATGGCTTACCCATTTCTTCATATAATTTTGGTAAATCATAAGTTAGATATCTTTGACCATATCCTTTCATTCTACGTGTCTGCGCGCCTATAATTTTACCATCTGTACTATAATTAAGAATCCATAGGCGAAACTCTTTATCTGAATATAGAAATTCTTCGGATCTATTATGTAATAACCTATCTTTTAATTGAAACCAAATCCAATCACCGGGTTCTATTACTTTAGCTTTAAAATGTTTCTTGAATTCTTCAACATCAATTGCTAGATTATGTATCTTTTCTAGTGCTTGGTGTTTCAATACAGACTCTGGGTTTACCTGTATTTTGTTTTGTTTGATGTAATCGATGACCATAAAAGAGTCATTAGATGTGTCCATCTTAACATCATGATCCTTTAAAAAAGAATATAAATTAGTGTGATAACTGCAATTATAGCAATGGTATTGTAATGTATCCCAAAATATATTACCTCTCTTCTTGGTATCATCTGAATGAGAATCGCCACAATATGGACATGCACAGGTTATTCGCCCATGCATGTCCTTTAGTAGCTTCTTATTAGGAGTGGAATGTATTTGAGATACTACTTGTTTAAGTGCATATCTAATTTTATCCTTTAACTCTTCAGTAAGTTCTATGTTATTAGATGTCGAGGTCATTCAAGAAAGAATCTAGATCATCATCTGTTGATACACTTGAAGTTGATTCTGACGTTGATGCCACAGGTGCCGCTGCTGGCTTTTCTTTTACTGCTGTTGCAGTTTTAGTTGCTGCCTTTGGAGTACTCGATGTCATCGACGCAATAGAATCACCTGGATTAAGATACATTCTTAATACATCATTCACAAATGATCTTGTATCTTCGTCCCATGCTTGATAATCATATCCTTTTAATGAAGGAGCCGCTTCTAATTCTTCTTTGATAGTAGTCATAGTTTCTTTACTACGTTCTGCCGGAGCATCACCCATAATAATAGCTGACTTACTAGAAGAAAATTTAGATGTATCGTAGTTATTATATTCACCTTGTCTAGTGATAACTAACTCAAAGTTTTTACCTTCGAACAAATCGAATACTTGTGTTGGTTCACCAAAGTTTGGTTTTAATTCTGCGTCGATCTTTTCTTTAATCTTATATCCAAATTTAAATACCTTGTAAGTACCTTCTAGTTCTGGATTTTGTGGATCTTTTACGATCTTTACTAAAGAATAGTATTGTTGGCGTCTTTTCAGTTTATCTGAAGATTTTCTATCTACAGCTGAATCTGATTTACGCAATTTCCAAAATACATCTGCGATAGGGCATTTTTCTCCGATTGTTGCTGGAGAATCAACTAATTTACCATCGCCACTAGAGTTTGTTAACCAGTGTACATATTTTTGGATTAGGGAATTACGAGGGTTTTCTGGATTTGGTACAAAACGTATTAATGCTTTGTAAGTTCCGTCTTTACCGTCGTCTGCGGTTGGTTTGTAGATCTCGTTAGTAGAACTACTTGCTTGTACTTGATGCGTTTCTACGTCTTCCACGCCCAAGTTAAAAATGTCAAATGAATCACTCATACCTTTAAATTGTTTAGTTTGTTAAAATTGTTTACCTTGAAATTACTTTAATGTTCTTTCGTTTCTTTATATTGTATAATAATAAATAGTTTCAATTAATTGATAAGATTCCTCCAGAAGGTTCCTTCCATTTATTCTCCTCTAACTTAATCAGTCCTGATTTGTGAAGTAACTCTGACGCTTGCTTTTCAGTAAGCTGGTTCGCTATCACCATTTTTTGTAGGATGTTTAATAAACGAAGGTAATCTGTTGTAACTAACATGTAATTTATACTTTTGTTATTATACTTATTATATATCTAACCTTTAATTTGTTTCATCTGGGATTAATTTTAATTTTTTTTAAAATAAAATGAAACAGTTTTTCGGTAAGTGCATATAACAAATGTTAGTTAAGCCAGAAGTTAGATTAGGCTTGGGGGTTTGAAACGTATGATGCTAGAAAATAAGCGTCCACTAAGTCATCTAATGGCTTCGGGATCTTCTTCCCAATTTCTAGGTCTTTGACTATTTTCCACAAAGGGCTTTTAGCCAAGATTTGGTCTTCGTTCACATTTTTCTGGTAAGCTTCAAATAATTGTAGTTTATTCATGTTACCCTTACCTGCAAACTTCTTAATTGTAGTAGGAGCAACAGTAAGTAAATCTTCTGGATTTAAGGTCTTTAAAAGTTTAAGCTTTAAGATTGCGGCTCCTGCTGCCATATCAATCATATTGTTAGTTCCCATTTTGGAACCATATGATGTACCTTCGAATGCTATGGTGAAACCATCACCCTCAAAAGAATTTTGTAATATTAGGTTGATTAAGTCATCAGCCATTTTATCATATCTCTTTACCTTTAAGAGTTCGGCACTTGAGAAAGCTTCATTGTTTGTAAAATCAGGTTGATTAACTAAAGTGACATCTTCTAATAGAGAAATCTCTTCTTGAAGTCTTTGTTCTGCTTTAGTTCCTGTTTTAGGTTTTATATAACTAATAAAATGATAACTCTTTTTTTTATCATTATATATGGCTAAACCTGGAGAATTTAAAGAAAAATCTACTGCTAAATAATTCATTTACAGTTTTTTACCTAGAGCAGCACCTAATGCGGCGCCTACAAGTCTAGAAGTTAGTAAATCATAAAATACACCTTTTTGGATACCAAGAACTTTTGCTAGCATTTTACCAATAGATTTCCCTAAAGCAAAACCTGTAAGTCCACCAATAATCGATCCAAAGAAACCTTCATTAGTCATCTCTTCATTAAGTCTCTCAATATCATAAGAACCATCTTCGTTTTGATATTCTGAGGCAAAAGATTCTAACGCCGCATCTATTTTCTCTTCTAACTCTGGAGTCCAAGTTTCTTGAAGTCCCTCATTAATAAGTTCTAAATCCTGTTCGTTAACAGCGTTTTCAATTAAATATGTATTAAATGTTTTCATGTATTATATATCTTATTTTATTCTAATTCTAATCTAAGGTTTAATCTATTGTAAAAGAACGTAACTTCAAACGTTTGAAAAGATGCAACGTTTTCTGCAAAATTTAAATTTAATTCATTAATAGAGTTCATGATACAATCTGTAAATTCCATGTATGCAACTGATGCCCCTTCCGCATCTAATATTCTTAAAGTTAATGGAGATTCTATATGAGACTGTTTAGTGGATCTAGCATAATACCATAAAAGTGTATCCATCATGATCCAATAATTAATAAACCCATCTAGTAATTGCATACTAACCGTGAATTCTCTATTAATTGTATTTTGTATAGGTATTGCACCTCTGTGATACCTTATAGAGCCATCATTATCTTCTTGTGTTAACGGATTAAAAGAAACACCTGGTATATTAATACCTTGAATGCTATAGTTTATAAAATCCACAGGTTCAGATAATAAACCACCTGGCACATTGTTAATGTATTTTTTATATTTATCAGCAACTTCTTTAGGTACAAATCCTCTTGGAAATCTAAAGTCGAATGAATTATTTCTACTATTTAAGATCATCGTTTTTTATTATTTCTTAAATTTACCAGACATGATCATATTCTCATCAATGCCATTATTAACACTAATATAAAACTTATTGTTTTTCATACCTCTAATAGTATTAGCATTAGCTTCGCTTATTTTAAACAAAACTTCACCTTCACCCATATCAATATCCTTGTTTGATATATGATTAAATTTTAATTTTTGTTTTCCATCGCCAAATGTTAATATTACATTTTCAGCATTTGTAAAAGAAATAAATTCAACATCATCACCCTTTCTTTTAGCAATCACAAATTTGTAATATGAAGTAAATGGTGGTATGTCAATATTTAGTTTTGTTTCATTTACAAATTCAGAAGTATCTACCTCGGTAATACTCTGTGTCATTATATTTTCATTAGAAGAATCAAACACTATTTTTGATTTTGATGCAATAACGTTATGCCTCTCTATAAACGTAGGAACATACTTTATACTTTTAGGTAAGTTGTCTGTAAATATTCCTTCTATAATTTTATTGGAAGATAATTCAGGCAAAACATTATAAACTTCAGTCAACTGATTTGGGGAATTAATTTTTAATTTATTTAATCTTTTACCATATTTTGCAGCTTGTGTTAAAGTTAAACTAGCTCTTTTTACTATTTGTGTATTATCAGTTTGATTCCAAATTCTCATAGTTACATCTACTGAAAAACTAGAAGCAGTATTACTATTGATAATTACTGGCCTAAAAACAATAGGTGTATTGAAATCTTCATATTGTGTATATGATGTTTGGAATGTTTTAACATCAACGCCCCCTATAGTTTCGAAAATATCAACATCAAACATTACAACTATATCATCTGAAGTTTTAGTTATTTGATTTAGTATGTATGCTTCAAATGCACCTATAGAATTATCTTTTTCTCCATATATTTTAAAGTAATCGCCATCAGTAGCATCTTCTACTACCACGGTAAAATCTTGAAATTCATCTTCTCTAGAAATAGTAAAACTATTCTCTTCACCCGTAAGGAAATAATCAAATCCATTAATAGTTTGTAGCGTATCTATTAACTTAAATGTCATTTCATAATTAGAAGTTGGATCTAAATCACTAGAGCCTGCGCTTCCATCTCCATAAAATAAATCATTAAATTCTTCATTCTGTTCCACAAGAGTAGGAACTTTAATATCAATAAATTTACTATATAATGTCTCACCTAAAATAAAAGGCTTGGGATTAGCATATTCGTAGTTACTGGTATTTAAGTATACTAACTGTGTTAAATTGTTTCTAACACCTGAATTTCTTTTAGTTGCTATTTCAAATAAAAACCCTTCATATCCCCTAGCAGCAAAACTATACCCACTTCTAAGGTGTAATCTAATACTATCATATTTGATATAATTAATATTTGCAGTTGCATTGGTTTGGCTATTTAAAAGATCGGTTTCATTTCCACCTGACCAATCAACATTATTATTAACGTAATTAAACATTTCATAATCTCCCGTTGAATCATAACCCAATAGAGCATATTTAGTACCAGTAGTACCAGACTTTACAGCATGATATCTTCCAATAGTTTGATTAATATCATTACCAGTATTTTCATCTGGATTTGCAAATAATGGATTTGCTCTTGTGTCTACTATTATTTTACCTCCAATTAAACCTTCATAAGAATATTCTATTATTCCATTTTGATTAGGTGTAAATTGTGCAATCTTAGTTACATCAGAATAAGAGTATATTCCTAAAGCTCCGCTGATTTCAAACAAACTAGGATCTGTTAATAAACTTAAATTAAATTTATAAGTTTTTCCGTTTTGTAAAAGTAAAGTTCTTGATGCAAAGTTTTCAACCGATAAATATCCTGAAGTTTCTGTTATATCAAAGTTTACAACAGCACTACCCAACTCATTGATCAAGTGCCTTTTTTCTGAAGTAACTCCTTTTACAGTATCTAGGAATTTTACCTCACTGCCATTATCGTCCACCTCTATTTGATACTTAGAAGGATTTCCTTGATCATGATAAATGAATTCTAATAAAATATCAGAATCTAAATAAAAATATCTTGATGATTGTGCCATTTAATTATTTTATTTTAAAACCTTAAAAATTTAGGTGAGTAATATAATCCTATCCCAATAGAGGGTCCAGTACTAATCACTTGATTATTATTTAAATTAATTCCATACCCAACGCCAAATCCAATGGCCCATCCACCTTTCTTTTGACTTTTCCTGTTTAATCTCGTGTTAATTAAGTTAATATTTTCTATATCTTTAATTTCTAGACCCGGATACGTAGTACTTAATTTAAGCCTATCTGCACCGTCAACATTTTCTATTGCTGCCATTAAACTTAGTGTTTGTGTTAATTCAAATTTACTATCTAAAACCTTGAACTGACCAAAATCATATTTTAAAGTTGATTTTCCAAATAAACTCCTGCTGTTACCATTACCATAATCCTTAAATGATTCGTATTTAACTTCAGCAGTTGTAGAATCTATTTGAGTTACACTTGCATTTGCTAATAAGCTATCTTTAATTTCTAACTCAGCAGAAATTAAAGAGTTTACATCACTTAAATCTTCATTTAAATCTAAAGCATTTTTATACTTTTTTGTCATTTTAATAAGATTATTGTCTTTAATAGATAAATCTACTTTAAATGACCTGATCTGTGCTAATTGATCTCCGTTGTCATTTCTTAAAATAGAAATAGAATCTTGAGATGCCTTTAAATTATTTAAAGATATGTTAGCGTCTTCCCTTGCATATTTAACATCTTGTTTTAAAGAAGATATACTATCACATTGTTTTAAAAACATTAAAACGAAAAGAGCACCCAACACAAAAGTGAGGGTGTTCTTATTACTTATTACTTTATTTAAAAAACTCATATTTAACTTTATTAGTATATGCCTTCGTCTCCAAATTCGTCGTCGCCGGTCCCTTCAGAATCTTTTTCAAGATCTTCAACATTGTGTACAACTATACCATTTGCAAAGTATAAATCACATTCTTCAACATTGAACGAATAGGTTGTAAATCTTTCAGGAACTGTTACCAGTTCTATAGATGTAATATCTACCCATATATTGTCTTCGTTTAACAGCCAATCTGAATTAACAATATCTCTCACTTGTTTAAAGTAAATATCGCCTACCATGTCTTTTACTAGAACTGGATGCTCTTCTGTTATTTTTAATAATCCATTATTAAAGTTGTAATATTTATCAAAATCCAAGACATTGATGCCTGTAACGACAGTGCTTGTATATTCAGGTTCTAGAGTTTCTTCTCTTCTTTTCCATTCTTGCCATTCTCCGTCCAAACTAAATCCATCGAAGTTAATAGATAATAGGTCATCCCCTATAACTATATTCTCTACCGCTTTAGTTTCTCCATTGGCTAATGTAAGTAATTCTCCAGCTACGTGACATCCGCCACCGCCACCGCCACCAAAGCCGCCGCCACATAATGCAGGGCTATCGTATGTACAGTCAAATGGTGTTTGTGAATCACCTATATACTGAGTACCAGTAAATTCGTAAATTGTTCCGGATTGGTTAGGGCAATTAGTAGTTCCAGCAATCTTGTTTGATAGAATATTAACACTTCTTAAAATTTTAGCTGTACCTCCATCACATGGCGTAGCTGATCTAAAATAAAAAGTTTGTGATGTTGCAGATGGAACTGGTGTCGGCATCGCAGTTGGAGCTGGCCCTGAGCCACTTCCACTTCCACTAGTTGGAGATGGAGCCGGAGTTGGGGTTCTATTGCTTCCCGAATTAGCTTCGAGTACACAGTACCATGTGTCGGATGTGCCATAAGGTGCATTTACAGTACAGTCAACATTCATATTACTTACAGGTGAAAAAGTTTTAGTAAACCTATACGTTCCACTAAATACATTAGAGTCTTGTGTTACAGTTGGACCAGATAAGTTTGTTCCACTAACACCCGTAGTACTAAAATTACTAGGTGCCGCTGGACTAGTCTGACCATCAGCTACAATTGTATATGCTACATCAGCACCAAGTGACTGAGGTGTAAATACAAATCTATTACCAGATGTTGTATTAGTTGCGAACGTGAACGCTGGGGTTGGACCTAACGTTGGTTGTGCTGTTGGAACTGGGGTTGGTTGTGCTGTTGGAACTGGGGTTGGTTGTGCTGTTGGAACTGGCGTTGCAGTCGGAACCGAAGTTGGGACTGGCGTTGCAGTCGGATCAGGTACACCCGCACCTTCAGCTTGATTTACAGTAATAGTGTCAACCGTTGTTGAATTAGCATGTCTAACAGTGAGTGTTGCGCTTCGCGCAGCACCGTTGTTTTGTTCTAGTGTAATTGTCCAGTCGTCAGAGTTAACAGAAACTCTTGTTATAGTAATCCAATTAGGAGTAGCATCCCATGAATAGGATGTACTTACTGGTGTAATTGAGACAGTTCTTGTATAATCGTAGCTCATTGTTTTGTTTATTTTTTATATATATCTTACTTATCGTGTTTGTACTTTTAATAGTTTAAAAATCCTGTTCCAGTTCCTGAACTAGTTCCTCCACTTCCACCTGATTGAGATGGTGTTGGTTGTGCTGTTGGAATTGGACCATCACCTGTTCCTGAACCTGTTCCCGAACCTGTTCCGCTAGTCGGGACAGGTGTTGGTTGTGCTGTTGGAATTGGACCATCACCTGTTCCTGAACCTGTTCCCGAACCTGTTCCGCTAGTCGGGACAGGTGTTGGTTGTGCTGTTGGAATTGGACCTGAACCACTTCCACTTCCACTAGTTGGAACTGGTGTTGGCTGTGCCGTTGGAACTGGCGTTGGTTGTGCTGTTGGACTTGGACCTGAACCACTTCCACTTCCACTAGTTGGAACTGGGGTTGGTTGTGCTGTTGGAACTGGGGTTGCAGTCGGATCAGGTACATTTGAATTTGGTGACCCGTCACTGTTTGCATCAATGTCTCCACCTCCAATAGAAATGGTGTCAGTTATTACTGGACTTCCATCAGCATATGCATTAATGTCTCCGCCTATAATTCCAATACTATCTGCTACTCCGCTACCACAATCTGTACATAATTCTCTCCATTCCGGTGAACCACCATTATAATAATAAGCTTCAGCAATATCTAAATCACTATTAAATCTTATCATACCTACTTGTGGATTTACTGGTCTTTGTCCAGTTCCACCATAAGGCAATCTTACATAACCTTTAAATTCGGCATTTATATCTACATCTAATATACCACTACCTGAAGCTTCTAAACTAAGGTTGTTTGATCCAGTCGTTTTAATTGCTACACCTTCACCTTGAAAATATGCATTAGAACTAGTAGCAACCAAAGATATTTTATTGGTAGTTGCACCAAACTCTATATTATTACTACCAAAATTATTTTTAAAAGCAAATCTTTTATAAGCTCCGCTTTCTTCACTAGTTAATACTAAACCATGAATTGAGTCATGAAACAATTTTAGATAATTTGCAAAAACACTATCAGTTGCTATTGTCAATCTTGCATTTGATGAAACATCGCCGTCATTAGAATCTTCTTCAAATGTAGAATCTCCTAGCCAAATTATAGGAAGTTGTAAATCAGTTCCTCTTTTAGGTTTTAGAATAGTAACCTCATTTTGTCCATCTGAATTAGCATCTAATTCAACTTTGTACCATGGACTATCAGTTGCTCCTGAATCTCCTTTTAGACCAGTATTACCAATCTCACCTTTTTCACCTTTTTGTCCTGTAGAACCAACTTGACCTTGATCTCCTTTTTGCCCTTTAGGACCAACAGGTCCACCTCCGTTTGCCAATATCTGGTCAAAGTTATAGTTGATTTTTTCAAACTTAATAGAGTCTGAATCACTCGGGTGTAGTATCTCTTGAATGTTAATTGCCATTTTATGACTTTATTTTTATCATAGGTTTAATGTCGTAAGAATATCCTAATCTTTTATTATATATCAATCTAAAATTCATAGGCTTTTGTTTATGAGATTTAAATCTAAAATTATTATCCGGTGTAAATCCACCAGCACGAATATCTTCATATATGTTTATTATCGATGAAGGTCTTCCTTTAAAATCCCTGGTATACAGCGATATAGAATCTACCACAAATTTTTCAATAATATTATTATTAATATAGAAGTTTGCATCATCAACTAACGTTGTTTTATCTCCAGCTGAATCTTCAACATTCACATATTTATTTATTACATCAAACACTCCGTCATTTCTTAGCAACCTAGTGGCAGCATCAGTAATATAAAAATCTGCAACTATTTGTTTTTCATCCTCAAACATAGTTACTTCAGTTTTATTTATACCATTCTTTAAAATAAAATCTAAGTCTTCTTGGCTGTCTACACTCTGATATGTAAAAGAAGTAATGTCATACTCATTTTTAATTTTCATCGCGGTAGATCCAAGATAAGATTTTTCTTCAGTGTTATCTAGCGTTCCCGGTATATCCTCTGATTTACCACCAGATAGTGCCCTAGTGTAATAATTTGCATCCCACGAAGATCTAAATACATTCACATCTTTTTTAGAAATAGCAATTTCATTAATAAGTGGATATAATGGTAATTTATCGGAAGACTCTGATAGTTTAGTGATACCGTTTGGATTTATTTCATTTACCTTGTGATAAAAATGATTTTTTATAATACCCCAACTAGAATCATGGATGTTGTTGTCTATGATAAGTCCCACATTAAATGTAGTACCACATCTATTATATCTGTTATAATATGATTTAGCAGTTTTTAATTCATATGAATCATTCATAGCATGCCTGTATAAAAATGACTCAAATTGAGCTTCTCTATTGTCTACTGTAGCCTGTACTCTATTAGATTTAAAATGAGTATACATATCAGTAAATGTAACAACAGGTTTAAATCCTACGGTATATGATCCACTGTGTCTTATTAAGAATGGATAATATTCTGCATCATTTGATTTAATCAAATTATAACCAATAATACCTTTAAATAATTTAAAACTCTTTGGTTTATCATTATCTTCTTCTACAGAAAGGGTCGCATATTTTATAATTTCATTTCCATCTTCAAAATTAATAGTAAACCTATTTGTGTTTATTTCTCCATCTTCCTCTATTGTAGTATATTTAACACTATCATCATTTAAGTTTATCATTTCTGCAACACTATTAATAGATAGTTTTTCTAAAAGAACTTTGTGTATATTTGTTCCACCATCTTTATAGTAATATTTTATTTTACTTTGTAAATAGTTGGGTAAAAACTCTACATCTAGAATATCAGATGGATCATTCACATTTACAGGTTTCCCTTGTACTTTAATAATATTATCACCTTCTACAGTGTAAATTGAAAACTTATAAATTGTATTTCCAGGAGTTTCAGGATATAAGTCCATTAAAACATCACCATATAATCCATTTTCTCCTAATAAAATTTGATCATCGAAATTAGGCATACTTCCGTCAATATGAGGAATACCTTCTATTGTAAATGGTAATTCCCCTGAAAAATCAGCTTGGTTCCAATTTAGCGCACCATCAAACGAAGTGTTGGCATAAATATAATCTTCACCCGCATGATCATATACGATTTTGTGATTTAATTCATATAATAGTTTTCTATTCATGTTTCCTTTCACCCAATAATCGCTAAGATTCATTGTAATAAAAAAGATTACATACTTAAACTTCTTGTTTTGAATAACTTCAAATTCTATATCATTTGTTTCAGTGTCAGTATTTGTTTTTAATAAAATACTAAATTTATAACCATTAAATTCACTACTTTTAACAAAATCAAGTGCAGTTTTATTTGCAAATTCTTTTCTATTTTTTAATACAACTTTTAAACCTTTGAATATAGTGTTAGCAAAAGCATTTGTATCACCGCCATCTATCAATGTATATTTTTTCTTTAATTCTGTTTTAAAGAACGTATTATTAATATCATCAGGGTTTAAATAACCCTCTGTGTATTCTCCGAATTTTTGAAATATAGATTCTAAATCTTCCTGATTTAGATTTTTTTCAAATCCTTCAGAAATCATAAATTTATCAAAATAATTATTTTTAGTACTTTTGAATAAATCAGATGTTAATTCAAAATCTTCAATAAAGTTTACATATGAAAAACCTTGGTTTAATTCGTCGTATCTTAAATACTTTGGATTTTTATCCATGTAAAACCATTCATGTGTCATGTCATTTTTATTACGACCAATTGCACTTAAATCAGGGGAGAAATTAGTTCTACCAAACGCTTCGTTAGTATTTAAGTAGTATGGTTGTTCTTTAACATTTAATGAATCTTTTAGAACCCACTTGTTAATATTAGGAACAACTCTAGATTTAGTAGCAAATTCTTTTAATTCGTTTTCTTTTAATCTATCAAATTCACTTGTAATATTTTCAGATAATTCTTCGTCGATAGTTTCTTCAGATAATATTCCGGATAAATTAGAAAAATAATCAACAGGTTCTAGTGCATAATTATCATCAAATATGTCACTGGCAGCTAATATTGAATTAAATTCAGATGTGATTGGATCTATATTTAATATAGCGCTTTCATATGGTTCGTAATTTATATTGCTTCTTGTTTCTAAAGAAAGTTCCTTTAAATTAGAATTTGAAGTGTCATAAAAATCAAAGTCCATGTCATATAGATCATACACCGAGAACAAACCAACATGTACTATATTGTTATTAAAGACCCTTGCTTCTCCGTCATTAATATCTGAATCTAAAGACAATATTATTTTAGATCTAGTAGAGTTAACAGAATCAATATCTTCGACAATATCTAAAACTTTGTTGTAAATACCTTTATAATTAGTTTCTAAATAATCACCAACTGATATTTCACTTAAAGTTGTATTATCAACAAACACTGATCTGTTACGAGTGTTACCTCCATTTAAATAATGAGCTCTCCAATTTTCTTTTATAGAATTGGCACCTTTTTTGAGGTTTAATATATTATTTAAATCTTCATTTTCTACTTTAATAAAATCAGTAACATTCTCTTTGTTTACCAATACAACATGTTGTTTTAGTCTATATCCAGGTACATTTGTTTTTACAAAAACATCTGACCCTACATTATATGACTCTAATTCACCTTCATCGTTTTGTATCGCAGACGCCAACGCGGATGCTATATCTCCAGTAGTTCCTTGATTAGAAAATTGTTGTCCTTTATAAGTTCCTTTTGGTAGTGTATAATTAGAAACATATGTTCTATCTTGTAAATTAACATTAGATTGGAGTTGATCAACTCTAACAATAGAACTGATTGCACCTACAACTCTCATATTAAGATTGCCTAGATTTGTTTTAATTTCAGTTATATTTACAGACTTAGTATTATAATCAAAAGTAATGTTTAAGTTTGCATCTTTTGGTGCAGCTATAATGTTAGCTACGGTAGTTTCAAAATCAACACCTAATTCTATATCATTATCGAACAAATCAGATTCGATACCATCTTCTTCTATTTTAATATTAATTAATTCTCCAGGTGCGTGTTTAATAAACGTAAACTTATATGATTCTTCTCTTGATTCTAATACAGCTATTTTATCAGCACTATCAGGTGCACCTGTTATTGTCATTTTAACAAAATCAAAACCTTGATCTTCATTTCTAGTTAAATTAACAGATCTACCAACATGAGAAATACCTATGGTTTTTGATATAACTTCATTGTTGCCGTCTACTTTAACTTCTAATTTTGAAGGATTGTAAAAACCAGAGTTTGATATCTTATAAAAAATATCATTTATCTTTACATAACCTAAAGTCGGTGATGTAGACATTTGTTTATAACTAGGAATTGCCGTAATTGAATTTGTACTATCAATTAATGAATCAATTTTACCAAAAGTAATTACATTGTTACTAACAGAATTAATTTCACCTACACCAGAATCCACAGTATCAACATATAATCCAAAATATCTACTAACACTATAATCAGACCCTTCGTTATCGTCAAATAAGAATTCCAAATTCAATATATTAGCACATAACATGTCATTTCTTTTAAAACCATCGGTTATAAAATCATTGGCCTCAATAAGGGGTTTGTCAGTTTCTACAAAATCTTTGTAAATGTATTCACCCTTGCTAGTTAATTCACCTGATTTTAAATCTATACCATTATAATTAGTATTTTCATTTTTGTTAAACGAAACAGTTAACGGTGCTTTAGGGAAAGTTTCTTGTTGAACATGAGATCTAATATATTTTCCTAAATCTGAATCTTTTGATAAATCAAATGATTTAATTATCTCAGCATTTTTTAACATGCTGGAAATTCTATCAGCGTTGCTACTATTCGTATGAGTAGAATCCAATAAACTAGGATCTTTTACTTTAAATATTACAAAATTATTTGGCATATTATTATCTGCCCATATAGGTGCAAACATTTTATAACTCTCATCATAATTTTTAGAATAATTATAAGTAGTTCCATATTGATATTCCTCTTCTACTTGTTTATTATAAGAATCATGTACCGTTAAATCAGAATTAACTCTTTTTGTTAAGTATATTAAATCAGATGGAGTTCCAGTAGCTCTAAAAAAAGAAGATACGTCTTTGGCATAATTTCCATTTGGATTAATAGGATTTTTTTTATATTTTATTCCCGCTAATTTTTCACTGGCGCTTATACTCTCCAAATATACCGTACCACTAGAATCTGTAACTATTTTTATATTTCCAGATAATTTAGGATTAGTTCTTAATAAAGGCTTGGCGACATTATCTAGTTTATAATTAGTTTCCGTGTTAAAATTTGGACCAGCTTTAACAGAATCATAACCACTAACGAATGGAAACGTATATGTTTTATTAATTTCAATTTCACTACCAAGAACGCATGGTGCACCATTATTTTCATAAATGTTAATAGTCTCTTCGCTACTAAAACCTAGTTCAATTCCACTAGAAACAACGGGCCTTATTTTAGAATCATTAAAATTATTTTTTAGTAATAACACGGCATCATCTATGTCTTCTGCAATAATTCTAGAAACATATGATAAACATTCTCCAGTGTTGTTAGACACAACTACATTTCCTATCGTTAAATCATCTATAAAATCTTTTATGTGACTGCCCGTGTCTCCTGATGTATTTGTATGTAGACCATCTATTACATAGACTGGCCAAAATATATCTTCAGTTGTATAACCACCATCTGGCCCTTCGGGTCCTTCGATTTCAGGAGTATAAGAATAGAATGCATAAAAGTTATTATTAGCAGAGTCACCTTCAATAAGATCTGAAATATTAATGTCAGGCCTATTATTATATGTTGAACAAGAACCCAGTTCAAAAATATTATTTCCAACCGCTAACTTATTATTGACATCATAACCATACCAATTTAAATTTTTACCATCACCTAAATTATCCCATGCTAAATATTCATCGCTGTTTCCTACTGCGAATATATTTGATTCAAATAAATCCAATGGATCCTGTCCTTGTGCACCTAAACTAGATTTGTATATTGCAATATTTGATTTTCCTAATTCTAACAAGGTAGTAATAGCAGGCGCACCCACATCTCTACTAAACCATAAAACAACGTCTTCGAGTTCACCAGAATATTGTCCTGTACAAAATTCATTTAAATTTGGATCATCAAAGTTTGGTAAATATTGAACAATAATTTGTTTTATTTCTTGTGCAACTTCTTTTTCACACTCAAACTCAAATCCAGCTGGTTCATTGTTGTTTTCTCCCCATGTGTTATTAGATGATCTTTTATAAAATACATCTAAAGCAATATCGGTATCTCCATAAACTCCGCTTTCTATTGAGCTCTGTACTACATTAGTGATAGTGAATAAATCTGAGTCATACTCGTTAGAGAATATTTGTATAGAACCATTTACCAATTCAAGTAAAGTTTTTGGACCATTATCACCGTTATACCAAAGATCTGTAATCTGTATATCATCGTCACAATATGCATTTTCACTACTTGCATACCTAACGGCCGTGGATATAGAACTAGCATTACTTTCACAATCTTTAATACTAGTGATCACTCCGTTAGCATTGATACCTAATACTCTAGTTTTACTAGAATCAGAAACCTTTATGTATATTGCAGTATTACTTGGCCTTGTAACCTTATTATTTAAATCTTGATCATAATAAACTGTGTCACCTATTGATAATTCACTAGTATTGTTTGCATATGTTGTTCCACCATAAACATTTGTAGTTGCAGGTGCGATACACATAGCATCTGGATCACTACCAAACGATGATGCATCCATTTCGAAATACGGAACAGCCTCAATGGCAAAGTTAATAGTTAGTGGAGCTGATTGTTCTTCTTTACTATCCCGGCCTATGATGACCCATGTATCTCCACCAAAATGGCCAAGATTAGGCGTATATGTTACCTCTAGATTATTAGATGTTTGTATTAATTGAATTGTACCATTTGAAACAACAGTATCTTCAATAATTGTTATAGCGTCGTTATCAGCGTCCTGTATACCAATGTTAAATACAACGCTTGAGTTTTGTTGTAGTTGTATTAATCCAGGATCTGTTAAAACAGGCGCAAAGTTTATTGGGTTTATTGTTATTGTACCAGGAAGAGAAACGTTCCCTTCTGAATCGGTCGCTGTAAAAGTAAAAGAATCTTGTCCGTATACTGCTGCAGTGTGAGTATAAGTAAAGAGATCACCGCCATCTGCGGCTAATGTTCCTTTAGTTGGCTGATCTACTATAGTATATGTTAAACCACCAGAAGAGTCCACGTTATCAGAAGCTTCTAATATAATAGAGAGCGATCCGTTCCAACTTATATCATATGCCTCGTTTTCTGGAACTGGAGCCGAAGTATCATTTACGTTAACAACACGAGTTACTTCTACTGCGTCATTATTATTTGAATCAGTTACGTTATATGTTATATTATATTGACCAACCGTTGTGTTGTCAACTGTATCACCACCTACAACTACAAGACCAGTAAGAGTTGCATTGTTGTCATAATTATCGGTTGCCGCGAAACCAGGATCGCTATATGGATCACCAATATTGATATTTAGTGGATTATCTCCTTGAAGTACAATTTCAGGTATTGTAGTATCTACGACACGAACTTCTCTAGTAACTTCAACTGCATTGTTTCCTGAGGCGTCACTAACATTATATGTAATTGTATAAACACCAACAGTGGTTGGATCTACATCATTGAAAACAACAATGTTACCAGAAATGTCACCATCTACATCATCTGACGCAGTAGCACCTTGATCGATGTAGGGACCTGCAAAAAATGGATCTACCTCGATAGTTACTATAGCATTACCAGTGAGTGATATTACGGGAGCAACCGTATCTGGAACTGGTGTTGGTTGTACAGTTGGAGCTGGTGTTGGAGTCGGAACTACATTTACAGTTCTAATTACCGTAGCTGCGTTAGGATATGTATATGTTACTGTATAACTACCAGGAGTGGTGTCATCTACTTGATTGTCTATGACTATAGTTCCACCAGTACTATACTCCTCTTCTAAAGTAGCACCCTGATCAGTATATGTGGTGCCTGCTTCGTGATCATCAATAAGATTATTACCATTTAACGTAATTACAGGAGTACAAAACGGTGCGCCACCACTTGTATCATTTGAGAATAACTCTTTAACTTCACCATTTGAGTCTATTCTTAATACATATAAACCTAGTTCTGAAATATACCATTTATCTTGTCCGTCCCATGTAAGAGTTTGAGCGATATCTGAATATAAGAATGTTCCCGAATTTGTACCATCGTTTGCAGTTAATGTTCCAGTGTAATTTAAAGTTACTATTCCATCAACACCACTAAAACACAGATCAGCTGCTTGATCCGCACCATTATTAGAATTTCTTAATACAATATTTGCCATCTATTAAAATCTTTTTTGCATACAATACTTTTGTCTGTATTATATATCCAGATTTATTATAGACTATCGTATGTCGTGGTTTATCTGGCGAATCTAGTTAGCTTCGCGGCTCTAATAGAATTTAAGTTTTTACCTTTAGCTCTATATTTGGCAAACACTTCTAGATCAAATGAGAATTGTTGATCATATTTGTCAAAAATATCTAATCCTATTTTCTTAGTGTATGTAAGATTTGGGAATCTTAACTTAGCTTGACCACCTACTCTACCAATATCAGAATCAGGATCATTACCAAAATAATCTGTCATTCTATACTGAAATATAATATCAACTGAAAGAGCATTAGAACTATCTAAAGTACCAACCTTCTTTTTAATACTTTTTCTGCTTTGTTTAGCATCACCTTCAACTTTTAAAGTATCTAAATTAATAGGTGACAAAAATAAGAATGCTCCACATGAACGTCCACCTAAAAGAAATTGATCATTTGCATCAAATGACATTTTAAATGTTCTATCTCCAGATTTAATAAAATCGTCTGTGGTTTTTTGAAATGCTAATTGTTTTGTAGCTTTAACTGCATCCACCAGTGGCGATGAAAAACTTGAGCCTATCAGTGGATTATTATAAACAAATGTTGTTCCAGTTGCATATGTAGAAGTAATTGGCATTGTATAAAGCGCATTATCTACAACATCTTGTAAATTAGCTTTCTGATCTGCCAAAGAAACACTACCTGAATTAGGTGCAGTTTCAGAAACATGTGAATATATGTTCTCTAAATCTGGATGGTCCTTGTGAAGATATAAGCCATTGTTATAATTTGCAGCACCTATAGTTCCAATACTACATACATCTATTTTATCAGGTTGAAAACCTTCGCTTAAGTCTGCATTTGTAGAATTATTATGTGTGCCAAACGTTCCGGTCCAGATAAAATCTACTGAATTACCATTACCAGTTGGTTGGTTAATACTGATTGCATTTGAATCACCCTCAAATATAGCATATCCTAAACCATATTCATAACTATTAAAATTTGCCTGTCCACTGCCAAGTAATGATTCAGTAACATATAGCGGATTTTGATTTGAAACATCCATGAATCTAGAATAAACAAATTGACCACGTCTTTGAGCCGATTGATATGGTGCTTCAGCTAATAAATCATAAGAATTAATAGAAGATGTGTTTATGTTTTGAAACTGAATAGGAACTAAATCATATTTACCTTCAGATGTATAATAATTATCTGACGAAATTTTGTTATCTGTATCAGCAACTCCTAAATCATTTAATTTTACACCAAATCCATTATCAGCAATGCTAGTACCAGATGCACTAGATCTATATGCTGGCAAGTTTCTATCTCCAACTAATCTTGAAACTAATTCAAGTTTAGTAGCTTTTGTGTTTTCTAATAGAAGTTTAAATGTCTTTGTAACAATGTGTCCTTTTTTAACAGTAAGACTCGCAACCTCGTCAGTATAATAACCAGCGAATATTTGGTTTTTGGTGTTATTATTAATAACGGTAACTGTACCGTCTTCATCCATTATTTTAACAACTAATTCACCTATTTCAACTTCTACAGTACCCTTAAGTTCTGAAATTTGTAATTCTAACTCAGCAATTTTATCATATACTGAGATGGGTTTTTGTTCAGCTGATAAGAATCCCGATGCAATTGATGTTGCGTTATGTGCATAGTATTTTTCATTAGCACTAAATGAATCATCAATATGTGTAAATACACCCTTAGAAGTAAGTTCTTGAGATATTTTAACAGACGCTGTTTCGGCCGCGTTTGACATTAACAATGCATCAACGTTAGTAGTGTCAATTTCTGTAATAGGAAAATCAATTGTAATTGATTCTGACCAATCAGAATATATTGGGTTTGCAGGATATCCAGCTTCAGATACTGATTTAACTCTAATTTCAACTAATTCACCTTCGTTAATTGCAAGATCTAATTGATTAAAGTTTACCTCTTGTGCATCTTCTACTAAACTATCTTTCCACTCAAATTTTCTAGTGATAGAATTTCTGTATCTAGATCTAACTTTAGTTTCCATTTCATTCCAGTTAGAAAAGACTGCTGTTTTTTCTCTTGTTCCATCAGTAAATGGTAGTTGAGTAACTTCACTTGCTTTTCCGCTAGTTGACAAATATCTATATTGTACAACAAATCTCACAATGTTTTGATCCAATGTATCAGCAACTTTCTTTGCCACTGGAATTTCCCAGAAACCTCTAACTCTATATTTAGGGGCAATTTTTGGAGCATTACTTCCAGATGCTAATGACTGAATTTGATTTACGATACTATTGTATAAACTAGTTTCACTAGTTCTCTCTGTAATAAGTGAGTTCAATTCGTTTCTATCTTTATCCTGCTGTATCGAAGATTCATATTTTTTAGTAGAAATTTCAGAACGTTTCTTAACAATAGTTTCATCTAATTTCTTAATCTTTTCTTCTACATTAATTTTATCAGCAGATAGCTTTTTGATTTTATCAGCAGTATCATTAGCTGTCAAGTGAGAGTTAATTTGAACTACTTTAAAGTTATTATTATTTAAAGAAGGTGCATCAGGTGTAATACCCTGTGCAGCTGGAGGAATAGCATCTTCCTTAAGCGCAGTAATATATTTACCAAAATCAGCAACTTCCGCTTTGTAATAATCATCTAATCTAATTGATGATCCATCGGCTTGAATTAATGTTAATTCATTTGAATAAAATCCAATACCTGGTGACCAGTTTTCAGCCAATATTTTAGAATCTGAATCTATGGCTTTAACAAAAACCAATGTTCTTTCATTAAATCCTACATTAATGTCTATGCTTAAGTTAGCCTCATTGTTTTTATATATGCCCAGCTGATTAGCACCAATCTTAATAGATTCATATCCTTCTACTATTAATAGTTCAACCTGATTAGTCGAACCATCGATTCTAGTTATTTTATACCTGGTATTTCTAGCACCGCTTTGAACCATAAGTTCATCTCCAACTTTAAGTGCTTCAGTATCTTTTAGATCCTTGTTAGAATCAGAGTACGTTAAAGAATCTATCGTATATAATTTTATAGCTTTCTTTTTAGTAACACCATCAACTAAAACTTCTCTTTTAGAATTACTAATTTTTAACACATCGAATTTACCAGTAAATTGTGCTGTTCTATATGGAAGATCACGAGTATCTTCATCTAATATATATGTTAGGCTATTATTTGCAATATCTCTAATTACAGTGTTATAGTCTAGGTTTTCTTTGTTTTTAAAATTAGTATTAAAATATTCAACAGTGACTGCGTTTGTAGAATCAAATAAAATTCGTTTTACTAAAACTCTTTCAGTTTCATTTGGAATTTGCCCACTAACATTAATACTAGTTGTAAGTAAAGGATTTAAAAAGTCTTCAAAGAAATAATTAGGTTTTGTACCAAAATTAACTGGTCTAACAAAACTAGTTATGTCATTTGCAGGAGTTTTTAATCGTGTTGTAATAATACTTTGATATGTGCCATCTGGTAATTTAATCCTAGTATTTCCCTTTCCTAAACCAGCTAAAGATTTTAAATTAACATCTAATCTTTCTAATTCTCTTTTCATGTAACCAAATGAAGGCACATAAACCGTTTTGGTTCCATCTTCAGTTAGTAATTCAAGAGGTACGTCTTTTTGATCTGTAGTTATCGCCTCATTAATTCTTTCAAATGTCTTTAAAGAATTTGAATTAATTTCAAGTAGTTTCTTGAGCGAATTAGAAATAGAGTTATTAGTATTCATATTATCTTAAAATATCGGCTTCAAATTGATAGTTAGCGTAATCAATACACACTAATTCAATATATGGTTTATTTGTTATTAATTGAGTTGAGTCAACATTAAATATTAATTGATCAAAACCTCCAACTGAGTTTGTCCAAAATTTAATATTATTTCCTGACATATTTATTTCATCAAATGTAATTTTGAAAGTTTGTCCGTTTTTCCACGAAACTAAACTATCGTCAATGTATATATTAAGGTCACTTTCAGGCTCAGATGAGAATAATCCTTTTAAACTTAATCTGTTTGAAAACTCTTCAAGTCTAGACCAAATTGCAAATTTAGAAGATCCGTTCCCCGCTACTCCTGCATCAAATTGAGTTACTGTAGATAATTTAGTAGCGATTGTTCTTGCTGCTATATTCCACAGGTATGGGCTATTTAGTGTATAACCATCAACTGTGCTGTCAATTTTAATTTTATTAGGAATAGTTTTATCAACTTCTGTACCTTTTCCGGCAAATATAATATCTGTATTGTATTGTAATTCTACTGGAATAGTCCCATCAATTAAAGAATTAATTTTAGTATGTGCTTTAGTTATTAATTCTAAAAGAGAATTTGAGTCCGCTAATTGAAGAGAACTACTTTGAAAATCATCTTCTAATACTTTAACCTTTTTTGATAAAGCAGTTGTGTCTTCAGTAGAAGAAACAATATTTTCTATAGAATTTAATCTTTCTACAATAGCAGCATATCTATTATTAGCTTGTATTAATAATTCGGTTGCATTTTCAAGGGCAGTTGTTGTGTCCATGAATAAATCCATAGAGAATGTTGTAAAATCATTTACACTTGTTTCTACACCAACATTATCTAATGAAGAATTAAATTTAAGATTTAATTTTAAAGAAAATGCATTACCATTTAAACCTGTAACTTCGTTTGGTTTAAATTTAATTTGTTCGTTAATTTTAGAACCAGGCCCATAAGCATCCTGTATATCATCCAAAATTAATATTCCATATAAGTTAGTCGCTCTATTCGCAGAAATAGATTCGCTATAAATATCATAGTATACAAGGATAGCATTAAACGTAAACCTTTGTCCTTTTTTAGCAAAATCTAACAATGATTCTACTTCAACGTCATTGTTAATTTCTTCATATGCAGTTGCATCGAAATTAATTCCAACACTATTAGTAGCATTAGTTTGAATATTATAATAAGCTCCACTACTTAACGTATATTCATCAACAACAGCATTCATGTTTATGTTTGGATCAGGGTGTGTTTGTCCCTCTCTGCCCTCTACATAATCACTTGCGTATAATTTTGTTGCAGTTGTGTTATAATTTGTTGGTTTAAATAAAACAGTTGGAGTGTAACCCACTGAAGTAGGTACATTAATATAGACTTCATGATATGTGTTACCTTGATATGCAACATCATTTTCAGCATCTATTGTTCCTAAATATTTAACAACTCTATCATAGTTATCACTAGCAAATGTACCATTAACTTTTTCGGTATAATTACCAACAAGTGTTTGGTTAGAATCAGCTGCAATAAAATCTACTGCACCTAAAGAACTTAACCACTTAAAAAATATCTTTTCAGAATCTGATTGCAATATTATTGGATCATAATCATCGTCTTTTAACAACAGCTCTTCTAAGTTAAGTGCATAATTTTGGAATGTTTGTGCAAAATCCACATTGGGCATTCCAGCAATATATTCATCACCTGAAGGTTGTTTAAGATTTAATTCAAAATCTATCGTGTTAGAGCCATTAACAGAATCAGTAAAATCTGGAAGATCTAATAAAGCGTATTTACTAAACTCAAAATTTAAATCTGAACTATTAAAAGCCCTAGTCATGTCTCTCGCAGAAGATGCGAAAGCATACATTGTGCCGCCCATGGGCTGCGGTATTCTAACTAGAGGAGTTGCCATCTATTCTTTAAGTTTTGTTTATACTATTGTTGTGTTGTGTGATGAGATGATATACCATTTATTATCAAAACATCTTAATGTAACTGTTGAGTTTAATCCTTCGAGTGTAATTGATGTAGCACCTAAAGTAGCTCCTGTACCAGATAACACTGATTTAGAACTACCGTCAACATTAACAATTGTTGCCTCTTGTCCATCTACCGCTTCCGGTAATGTAAAGTGACTATCAATAAAGTAAGTAACCGCAGTTATTGAAACTGGTGTAACTTGTGTTGTTGGTGTAGCAGCAGTTCCTAAAACTCCGCTTTTTACTAAATCTCCATCTACTTTTACGGATGAATTAAAAATTGCAGCATTGCTAAACGCGGCACCTAAATTATTTACCACCAATAAGTTAGCACCGTTTTGTGTAACAGTTAATGATGAAGTAGATACGCTAGCGATTCCACTTAAAGTTAAGGTAGTTGGGTTTAACAAGGCCGTAACAGATGCTAACTCATCATTTAACAACTCAAAGTTGCTATTGATGATCGGTCTCGATGAAGAAACTGAATCAGTTCCTAAAATTTCAGTAATGTTTGCCATTTTTATTGTTTTTATTATTTTACTTTTAACATGTTCCTATTTACAAGGTTTTTATTTCCATTTGTATCTTCAGTTTCTAGCTGAATATTGTAGTACCCAGGTTCTTTAAAGATATATGTAAGCCACATATTATTATAGTATATATCAGTGATTTTTGGGTTAGTTATATTTGTGATAGTCCATTTAGCATTTTTACTTCCAGGAAATCTAGAAATATCTGTTGAAAACGTAACATGTGTAGACCTTTCAACCTCTGCATAATCATTAAATACTCTGGTGTCGTCCCATGTTGGATTATAATGTTGTACGTGAATTTCACCACTAATATTAGCGTTTGATGAATTATTAATTTTTATTATTGAAGCATCTTCAAAATCATAAGTTTTTGAGTATTCTTTTCCTACAACTAATATAAATTTAAAAACATCGCTTACATCATTATCGTCAGAATCTTCAAATATTGCATTATAATTAAATTTACTAATAACATAGTCCTCACTTTGTTGTAATTCATTCATTATTTGAGTCCAACCGTTTACATCATTAAATGTAGTTGGCGTAGCATTAACTATTTGATGAGATCCTGTGCTTATTTCTCCAGTTTTTGGATCTTTGTGTGTTATTACTAAGGTGTCACCTTGTTGTATATCGTTTATTTTAAAACTAGAAGTTAAATCAGGTCCAACTCTCATGAAATGCCACGCTAAATGTTCAGTGTCTTTCCAATCAAAAGTTGATTCGTCCCATGTATATGGTCCAGTAGTTTCACTATATGCAGTTTCAGAATAAATATCTAAATATCTACTAACAGTTGAAAATCTAACACCTTGATCCTCTTCAAAATGAATGTAATTAGCTCTGTCTAATGTTAAATAAAGAGTAGCAATATCATCATCGATAGTTGTTACATTATCTTGAGGTTGATTCCAATAACCACCTGATTTTTGCCATGTCAAATCTTTATTATCCCATGAATCATCTTCTAGCCACTTATATATGCCATATAATTCTAGATTTTTAAGTTTTACATCTATTAGATCTTTCATTCTATAATGAGATCTGTGTCCAAAGAGATCATATGTTCTCATCTCGACAGTATATATGTCATTATGTGGTAATATCAACGGAAGGATCAAATAATCATCTATCGCACCTCTATAAGTCTGGTTATACCCTTTATTTTTACTTGTAACAATCCATTCTATTTCATAAACCCATGCTTTCCACCAATCATTCCATGTAACTAACAGTGTATCATTTGGATTATGAGCATCTTCCCATGTAAATTTAGCCTCGTCCCAAATATCATCAAACGATTCTGTACCGTCTAATAACACAGGACATCCAATTGGAATATTAGGATTATAAGAATATAATTCTTGATTATGATATGTTTCATAAAACTCTCTAAATATACTCTTTAATTCTGTTCTATTATTTGGGGTTAACGTATGCTCTTGTCCACTTTTAGTATTTAAAAATAAATTATAATTACTGGAATCATTATTTTGATCAAGCGATGGTTTTAAGACCATTGACATGTCTTCTATAAATAACTGTCTATCGTTAGGAAATACATTAAACTTAATATTATGCCCTTCACTAAAGAAATCAATACCGTTTTGAATATTCCATACGTTTATATTTCTTTGAGCGAAATAATCTCCTTCAGCAGTAATATCTATAATTTTTGCTTGAAGCGGTAAATAATCTTTTTGTAACTTTGCCTTTAAACCATATAGTTTAATAAGTACTTCTTCTGGTGTATAATCAAAAACCTCATCAACATTAGGAATATCCCAATGATCAAACGTTCCATTAGGCTCGTTTAACCTGTATACAAGACTAAACTTGCTAGTTTTTTTCATTGTACTAGAAGGAAGCTTAAACGCTAATTTCTTTCTAGTGTTTTCACCCCTAACAGACGAGTTAGGAACTGGAACTGCAAATAATTTACCAAAGTTCTTAACAGAATTATTAACATTTAGCCAGTATTCCTTCAACGTTATTTTATCATAACCAAAGAAATCTATTGCATTTAATATTGCTTTATATGTACCAACAAATGGTTTTATATTGTGTAATTCTAAAAGCAATTCCTTTCTTTTCTTATTCAGTAATTTATAATCAGGTGACATTTCACTAATGTCATGATCTTTGAATAACATAAAATCAGATTCGTCCAACGTAGCTCCAAAATTTTGAAGAAGAATTTTAGTTCTTTCATCTTCAGCAACTACTTCACCATAAACTTCAATATCCGCTATAAGTGTTTTTACACCCGCCGCACTATGATAAACGTGTAAGTTTCTAACATGTGGCCCAGCTTTTAATGAATTTAATGCTATATTAATTTGAATAGCTGTACTATCTTGTTCCCACAGCGCTTTAGTACCGTCATTGAATACCGCAACTTTACTAAAATCTATTAGATCAATAGTTTGAGATTTTAACTCTTTAATTACTGGAAGATTTCCAGAATGATCTACATTATATAGTGTAATATCTTTACTACCAAATCTAGTATCTTCACTCCATTCAAATATAAATTTATCGTTGTCTGGTGTTTCAGATACTGGGAAATTTATAATAGGGTCTCCGAATAATTCACACTCTTCTAATATAAATAAATTAATAGTTTCGTATAAACCAGCAGAAACCTCAGATAAATGTACGGTTCCTTGATAAACATCAGAGTTATCCTTTACGAAGTTTAAATCATATTCTAATCCTTTAAAAAATCTTAAATTATCGTACATTATTTGGTTTTCTTTGTGTTTTCGTCAACGGTATAATTTTTAAAATTATTTAAATATCTTGCGCCTTTTAATAAATTCTTTAATGCGTCATCTAAGAATATTAAAAAATGTTGCATGGTTTGATTTCTTTGAATGTGACCAGACAAAGATCTGCTAATAAATTCCCCTGGAGCTAACTCATCATTGTAGTTAAATCCCGTATGTAATCTATCATCCTTTCTAGATTTAACAGAATCGTATCTTCTACGTTGTCTATAGTTAAATAAATTTGTAAATAAACCCATTATTTAAGTGCCTTTCTATTTCCAGCTTGTACTCTAGTGTATATTGTTCTAGGTACAGGATCTGCTTCAAAGTTTATACTTACCGCAGCTTCAGCGTTAATTAATACATCGTCTTCCATGACGTCACCGTCTCTATCTAACCATCCGCCTCTAAAAACAGCAACTTCTTCTTTTTCCATTATAATATCACCCCATTGATCTAATCCTTTTACCTTAGGAGGAATAATAGTATTTTCATCAACTGGAACCACTTTTACATCCTCTATTTTCTTAAAGAAAACATGTTTTTGTTTTCCATTTCCTACAGTTTCCAATGTTACTGGTTCTTGTGGAACTACTGTAGTAGTAATTGATTCATAATAACCAAGTCTTCTTGCAGTCTCTTCCGTCTCTGAAATAAATCTAACATTCACAGCGTCAATACCTGCAACCTCTTCTAAGATATAAATAATATCAGACTTAGGCAGTTTATCTCTTCTCGTTATATTTAGTAAGTATGTAGACATTCTCTCTCTTACCGCTGTGTAAATCTCATCCTTAGTATAGCCTTCAAAGAATCTAATATTAATATCAATACTATATTTTCTTATTTGCGGCCTAACAAAAACAACTTCAGTTGTTACCATTTGTTGACCACTATCTTCTAAAACCTTATGCATTGCATCATACTCACCTTGATCAAAGAACATTTCTTCTTGTGGTACAGTAAAGTAATCTTGATTTTTAGCTAACTTCTTATTAACATCTGGCACTGCAAATATATAAATAACATTATCGTCATCTAAATATTGATCGTCAGTTGTGTTATATGCATCTATATAAGAGAACATATTGTATCTTGACAGAAAGTATTCATAGTTATCGGGTGTAGCTAATACAAATGATTTACTTGCAAGCGGTGTCATTATTTTTGTAAATTGAGTATTCTCTCTATCGCTACCCATTTTTGGAGATGATGTAACAGTTACATCTAAAAATTCATTTAAATCATGTTCTGTTCCATTAGAATCATAACCAGTTGCATCCCACTTAATAGTTAAATCAGGTGAATCATCTAAATTACCAGCAATTCCAGAATGTTTTACATATTCTACTTTAATACTAGCACCATTAGGTGGCACCATTCCAAAACTTCCATTTCCAAAATAAAGATCCAAACCTCCACTAATACCTGTTTTAATTAAATACGCCTTCTCATCAGATAACAGATCATAAAGTGATTCATGTTTTGTCCACTGTTCACCATTAACACTTACGGTAACTTTACTGTGATCAGTGATTCCACCAGTATTAATGTTAAATGATTGTAATTTTTCACCGTTAGAAGTCACGGTTTGTGATTCAAATTTACCTTGAATTATTGCACTTTTAAATGCGTTATAATTTGTTTTTTCTAATTTAAATAATTCAACAGAATTTAATAAAGTATATGTCATTCCGTTAGCATCAAATTTAATTTCTGATCTACCATTAATATTTAATAAACTTCCTGCTATTTTTGCCATATCAGCACCGGGCTTCCATCTAAATATAATTTCACCAGTAGAAGCAAACCCTCTTGTCGCATCATGGCCTGTCAATCGTGACATACCATATATTGATTCCGGTTGTTGTGCAGTATATATGTTTTGCTCTACTACAGAATCTTCAATATAATACATAATAAGATCCATCATTTCTGATAGTACACTTATTATCTGTGCAAACGGTGAAGCTAAAGTAAACAAAGTGTTAGCCCTATTGTATACCCTAGAAATATAAGTTCTAGCATCAGCCTTAATAGACTCTGCTCCCGTTCTAATTGTACTTAAAAATTTTAATTCTGCCATTATTTATGTATACTTTTTTATAGCATGCTTATTTTTATAGCATATCTACTATCTATCGTAATATCTATGAACGCAATATCTCTAACCTCGCCTTGAACAAAGTCAATGTTTACTTGAACATTGTATTTTGATGCTAATGGGCAATATGCATTAATCTGATCTACTATCACCGATTTGATATTATGTTCACTAGAATTGAAATCATATATAAGTGTTTCTAAATCACATCCAAACTTATGATCCCCCATAACTTCACCGCTATTAGTAAATAAAATTGTTTGAATCTGTGTGATCAACATTTCTATTTCACCATTAGTCTGAACTTGATCTTCGTCGTAATTAGGATCGCTAGGATATTTTATATATAATTCCATTTATTTATTTATCTTCTTTTATTTATGAATGCATCATCCAATCAACACCTTCGTCTCCTTGAATCTCTTCGTTAATCTCCGATAACTCATCATCGCCCATACTTTTAATAGCATCATAATCAAAATCAACATTACCAGGAAGGGCAAATTTAAAAATTGCTAATTTAGAACCAATAGATTGTTTTATTTTTGCACTCACATATCTAAAGAATATTTCATCTGAATATAGTGCACAATCAGGGATAGTTTCATATATTTCTAAAATAACATCGCCCTTTGGTGTATCACCCATAAATTTTAATTCTCCAGTTAAACTAGAATAATGAAATGAAATAGGGTTTTCAAGTATTTGTCTAGATAAATCTGCCATAGAAGCGTTCAATACGTAATATTGTAGCTCTTCTGCGGCTTCAGCCATACCTGAACCTTCATACATTCCTCTAAATAGCATTCGCTCCATTGAAAAGTCAGAGCCTCCTTGGAATCTCACATCCATTCCGCCTCCGCCTCCATTCCAACCCGAAGCTAAGTCATATAAACCATATACTGAATATACACCTCCACCTCCATCTGCACTTGGCCCAGGCAATGTAAGTGCTCTGTGACTTTTAAAGTGTGATGTACTAAATACACTATTAGGGATGTGGTATAAATTTTCTTTTACAGAATATTCATATTTTTTATAAAACCATTTTTTAGCTCTTTTGATTATATTAATAATCTCTTTTTGTGGCAAATTAATAGGTACCATACATGCTCCAGTAATATCATCTCCTATTTCTTCTAAAAATGTATTTAGACAATTTGGATCGAAATTTCTACCAGAGGTTAAATCTTGGTTTGAACCGCTTCTAATTTCACTCATTTTATTCTCTTATTTTTTTACTTACAACAATCTCAGTATCTTCAAATCTAGCATCTTTTGTTTTGAAACCCTCTCTGAATATACCTCCAACCATTTTACCTTTAAACATAGTATCTCTACCTGCAACATAACAGTTTATTAATTCACAACTACCATGTGTGTAGCTAGATTCTACCTTTGATTCTTTTACTTTAGTGCCTTTATATAAACTACCATACATGATAGCAGATCCAGTTATTTCACACCCATAAAAACTAGAATTAGTTACATTTCCAGCTATTTCACAATCTATAAATTCAAAATCTTCTAGTTGATAAACAGTTGGAAACTTTCCATCTTTTATTTGTGTGGCCCCATAATTAGAATCATAATTAATTAAGCCGGCAGTCATAGATCCATTTACTATAAGATCTACTACTCTATTCTTAAACCTCTCCCATTGCAATTTAATAATAACTGGGTTATCCACTAGATCCACCAATATAGTTATGTCGGGATAATATTCAGATACCTTAGAGTAATCCTTTAGTATATCTGAGATAGGTTTATTTTTATTTAAAATTCTCTGTAATTCTATTTTATTCTCATCATTAAATCTAGAGTCATTACATGAATTCCACATTTGCATTAAAAATCTTTCAGTTAGATAAAGAATATCATCTGACTTTTTCTCATAGTCAGTTCCACCAATATATCTAAATTCTAAGTAATTCTTTTCTTTTTTGGAAAAATTAATTCCGTAATATTTTGTATCAGCAAATTTAAAATTGTTTGATGCTATATGATTACCATCAAAATGAAATGCTTCAATTTTCGGCATTACCCATTTTACGCTCTTTGCATATGTAGAATTTTCACGTTCAGGGAAAAACTTATAGATTTGTTTCTCATCAAATTCTAAAATAAACTTAAGAACATTCATTTTAGAAATAAGATCTTTGTCTTCGAGATACTTTTTATCGAAAGACAAATTTATATGAATTGATGCTCTATCATTAGTATATCCATTTTCAGATATCCATTTTAACATCTTAATAACCACTAATCTGGCATTTCTATATGGGATAGGTCCCGTAACCAACTCTGCCAATCCTTTACCACCAGACATGTCAGGTTCAATTTTAAATTCTTCAGCAGATGGTTGAAAATCAGAATGTGCTTTATCTTCTAATCTAATCTTTCGATCTAGAAGTTTTTCCAGAGACTTTCTGGTTACTTCTAGATCGAGGTTAGAATAGAACTCAAACTCAACACCCATGAGTGCTGAGTTTAGGATTGATTCTCTCGGAGAATCTATAGTTAATTTTTGCATACTAAGATTATGATATTACCGTTTGATTATATATCACACTCTCGTTGCAATAGTTATTGTGGCATCTTTAAAAAGACTTTCATCGAATCAACATCAATTCTTGTAATCTGTACCGTAATAGGGTCGCCAGATTTAAAAACACTCATTACTTCTTCACTTAATTCACTAACATGTAGTAAACCAGTCACACCCTCTTCTATTGTGATAAATAATCCGTAATCCTTTTTAGTTTTAACGGTAGCTTCTATCACAGAAGGAATGTTATATCTAGAAGTAATATCTACCCATGGATTAACAACTATATTTGCTTTTTGAGTTAATGTTATTTTAGTATTACTTATAATGTCTTTGACCATAAATGAAATTTCATCACCTGGCTTAATTTCTCTGGCCCTAAACTTAGTTAACGTGTCTTCGTCCAAATCATTATTATGAATCATACCAGTCAAACATTTATTAAATTCTACGAATACTCCATATTTTGCAGTACCTGTGACATTTCCAGTCACTGTTTCACCTTGTGTTTGTTTTAATTTTTCAATTTCTCCAGGTATTAAAGCTTGTAAATATTTTCTATGAGAAACTACTAACGTGCCTCTATCTGGTGAGAAACTAACAGGAACTACATACATTTCAGTTCCAATAATAGAACCAAAGTCATGTAGTTTATTAATTCCAGCTAAAGATCCTGGCATAAAACATTCTATACCTTGGACCATTACCATATAACCTCCATTTTCAATCATATTTGTAACTGTACCAACCCAAGCTGTGTTTCCTTCTTCAACTGCAGCTCTAAGATCCATAAACACTTTGTGTTTAACACCACCATTGATACTACCAACAACATGTGAGTTTTTACCCAACTGTGTAATTAGCACAGCTGTTTCATCACCTGGTTTTAGCGATTGAATTTCGGCAGGTTCTTTATCATACTTAACGTAGATCAATTCTCTATAACCAATATCAATACTAATAAACTCAGAATTAATGGCATAAATTTTACCTTCATGAATTTCTCCAGGATTAATTACAGTTAGTAATTGTCCTATGCTATTGTCATGTGCAGTAAGCATGTCATACATTTCTTGTGCATAAGTTTCTCTAGAGAATACTTTGTCACCGTTCTGTGTTTTGATATGTGGATTTGGTTTTCTTGTTCTTGACGGGCAAGTAGATTCATATGCATCCCACATGAATTCCCCGTTCTCATCATAAAATGCTTGATTAGCATCTTCTTCTACTTCTTTGTTTTCGATTTTTACATCTAGTTCTTCAACTACGGTCTCTTTTGGTGTCTTTTCCCCAATTCTGATCCTTTTGTTTTTTTCGTTGTTCATTTATTTTTATATTAAAGGTGTAACATAATATATATCCTATTATTTTTTAGAATACTACCGGTACAATTCCAACCATAGGCACGGGTCCAACAGGTGTGGGAATTCCACCAAGATATAATAATTTAAATTCTAATAAGTGTAACATATAGGCTGCAGCAACAGCAGTTGAAACTGCTAGTGCAGGTGGCATTGGAGCGGGAAGAATTGAAAACGTTTTTCCAGTGTTCCATGCCCTTCTTAAATTTTTAGCCAATCTTTTTTTACCACCATAATAAATTGGAATATAGATCCCAGTGAGTGGTGGGGGAATCAACGCCGGTAAAGCTGATGGAGATGGTGTAAATGGTTTTACTAAACACGCATACCAATATGCGATAGTTATTTCTGCCATTTCTTCATATGGATCACCACCTGGCCAAGTATAGTCTATATTACTATCTTCTTCTGCAGCATCACATTCTTCTGCAGCAGTCTTAGCTTCTACCACTTGATGTCTTTGAAATTTAAATATAGTTCCACCTGTAGTTGGGTTTATGTCGATAACATCTTCAGGTGTTCTAGCACTACTCATTGCATTCGGAATTTTGCGCCAACCATTTTTTAATTCTTGTTCACCATATTTTGATTTAACCCAATTATTATTTTTAGTAAATTTAGGAGCATTAATAACAACACCTTCTGCATTTGCACTAAATGATCCACTTCTTACCCCGGGATACCAGCTAAATGTTGCGATAACATGTGACGTTAAAATTTTAGGTCTTTTACTATCAGTTTCATAATCATAAGCCACTTGAATTTTATATTCATTCAATGGACAATCTAATTCATATGGTAAAGTAATTGGTCCAGTTGGATCTTTTTTAATTCTCGTTCTTAATAATGTAGTATTAAAGAATGACCATGTATTTTCCTCTTCTGTTGGATGTACTTCATGGATAGCTTCAATACAAAGAGCACTAACATTGTCTACTAGTTGTTTCCAATCATAACCAGCATCTTCAATATCATTTCTAGCGTTAGTATTAACATTAGGATATGGCATACCTGACCACCCTCCACCAAATCCACTTGAATTATTATAATTTTCTGAACCAAGACATGCTAACCAAATATAGAATTCCCATTTAGTATTCTTATTTGAAAGCCTTTCAAATTGTTGTAATAACCTAGACGCAAATATCTTTTCTATGTCATCTTGTGTTTCATTTCCAGTTAGGCATGGAAATTCAAAAAATCTAAACTTTTTTAAATCCATAGTAGAATCATTCTTATATTCTTCTATAAATTTACTAAATTTTTTATCAAGTTTCTTTTGTTCCTCAACTGGATCTGGCTGTTCAACGGGATCTGGACAAAAATCAGCATAATCTGGATGTGACTCTTTGCCCATTTCGGTTAAATTACCATCATCGTCATATTGATCTTGCAATGGAATATCGCCTTCTTTTAATAATCTTTCAAATACTAAACCGTATCCTTGTTTTAGTAAAAACTCAGCGGCTGGATTATTAGTATGTGTTGCACCGAAAGGTGTCATTGCTAAACCCTTTACGGCTTCTAAATATCTTTCAGCAACTCTTACGCCAAAATCATATCTCCCACTTAAAGGTGCCAGATTAATAGCGTTTACCATTGCAGTGGGATCTGTTGTTAATGACACGTTTAGTGGATTTCCAGGCTTAATAGATTTAACTAAATCTTGGGAAGGAGGGAAAATAGGAACTTGATTAACACCAACTTTTGGGAGAGCATATGAAACTATAGCACCACCTGGTTTTGTAAATTCTCGTCCAGCTATATCGCTTGCTAAGTTTGGTATAAATGTTGGCCAAAGTGCAGGCATAATTATTTATTCTTTTGTTGATACTTAATATGTGAACTTGATAATTTACCAACCGTAGCTGGTGTCGGTGGCATTGGAGGTCCAGTAGGTCCAACTCCGGTTGGGTGTATATGTGCATTATAGTCATCTAACCATGTTTGTAACCAATCTTGTAAAGATTGACCCCTTACTGCTGGTTCTGTCTCATCTGCACCAGGTTCACCTTCATTTGAAACAAATATATCACCACAATCTAAAAACATTTTTGCGTCTGTACTTATCTTAATAAAACCTTCCTCGTCGATTTGTATCATAGGTCTTTCTTTAGCGCCACTTCCTCGAGTAATAACTAAACCATCTTCGGGTGAATGATATATTCTAACATTTCTTTCCGCGTCATACACTAAACTAATTACATCGTGTGGTGCATCAGAAGCTTCTAAAACATCTGTCTTTAAATCAGTGTTTTGATCTATTTGAAACCAATACTCTGGATGATATATGTTACCATTATCAAATCTAACTGCAACAATATCTCCAACTCTCGGAACAGCATGTGCCCCAACCTGATCTCTATTCATAGGAGTTGCCCATGGAATAGCGTCATCCGTTAGTTTATCAAATTTACCATAAACTTTTACACGACACCTACCATTAAGTAAAGGATCTTCGTTTACTACAACTTCTCCTAACCAATGAGTTTCTCTTAGATTATCTTCAACTAATTCTTTATTATTCATACTTATGAATGTACGTTCTCGTTAATGTTATCATCTGGGCTACTATCAACACCTGGTTCATGAATTCTTCCAGGTGTAATGTTTTGACTTTCTGGTTCTTGTGCAATAGGATCATACACCTTTTGATTAATTGGCAAATCAGGAGAACTATCAATTCCTGGATCGTATACACCGACAGGTGTAATATTTCCATTATCTGGAATGTTAGTATTATTTTGATTTAATTGTCCAGCTAAATTTAAAATAGCGTTTACACTTCCAGCTTCTAGTGCACTATTAATATCACTTAAACTTCCTAAGAAGCCTGTACTCCCATGCACATTATCCAATAATAATCCCTTTACAGCATCCATACCTCTATTTGCTAAAGTAGCCGCGGCTCCCGTTAAACCCTCTGGATAAACTCTACCTAAAGGATTATTACCAAATCCTGGTAAACTATTTTTTAAATTATTAAATCTATTCACTAAACCACTTGCAAGTCCATTAACTTTATCACTTATTGCATTTTGTGCAATTGCTAGCGGATTGAATGGTTGATTAGGATATAATCCATCATCTGGCTTTCCAGCTGGAAATAATGGACTTTGTTCCTCAGTAACTATATTTTCACCAAACTTAGAACCAGATATAAAACCAGTTTGCCATATAAAAGATACTTTTGGTTTTTTACGTTCTGGATTTTTAGATTGATCCGCAAACACCCCAGCAATTGTGTCTATTTCCCATTCACAGAAACCCAACTCAAACATAACATGTGGTTTTGCATCAGCGGTATATTGTTTAACTAGTGGTGTGTCAAATGTGCCAGCATTTCTTCCGGCGGCTGTTTCATATCCTTTTGCTTTAGGTATAAGATTGACGGAAGAGCCTGATTCGTTTCCAGGCATTTCAGCACCATATAAATTTAAATCTCTCGCAACAGTATTTTGTTGAAATGTTCTAACTTCTGAAAGTACAGTCCAAACTCTGAAGTGTCTTAAGTTTTTTGGTAATATTTCTACATATCTTCTAAAATCATAACATGCGTTCTTATATAAAGTCATCAATGCGACTGCAGTTAACTCTACGTTTTCTTCTAGACATTCTATCTCTATCTTTGGTCGTTCTTGTCCTCTGTATGGCTCGTCCATTTTACCGTAAGTTTCTACTAACTCCAAGCCCGTAACACTTTGCCAAAACCATGGCATTTCTTTATTGATTTTAAAAAGCACCTTTCTAAAATTAGCTAATTTTTTGGCATACGTTGTACCCATATTAGCATCTACCATTTTTTCTAGATACTCTTCCGCTGGACCTGCTAACAAAGGAGAATGCTCTCTATCTACACCGTCAAACATGAAGAAAAAACTAAGATAAGTTGGATCTTCACTGATCTTACTTAAAATAGAACCTTTTCTAAACTCGTTAATATGTTTAAAGTCTGACATATATTATTTATCTTTATTTTTTTTGCATATTTTGGACGCTAGGGTCTTGTCCCGATGGGTCTAAAAATGATTTAGCTTCATTTACAACTCCGCCTTCATCTAATATTGTACCTGTTCTAATTCTAGGATCACCACTGTATACTTCAGCTCCACTTGCATCAAATACAACTATTCTTAAGAAATTACCTGTTATTAATATTTCATATTCTAATTCAACATCTGGAGTTGGTTCTGGAGTTGGTTCTGGAGTTGGTTCTGGAGTTGGTTCTGGAGTTGGTTCTGGAGTTGGTTCTGGAGTTGGTTCTGGTTCTGGTTCAGGACTATTTTCAGCCACATTATCTGCTTTTTCCTCGTCTGTTGCATCTTCAAGTCCAGGTGGATTAATTAGATTTTCTGTTCTTGTTGGCCACTCTCTTCTAAGAAGTGTCATTGTTTGTTTTGTGACATCTCCTTCTACTTCATATATAATACTTTCAATTATATAATAACCTGATAAAAATGAATCTAAAGCTTGACTTGGGCTATTTTTACCAGCATCTGCTAAATCTTCGCTAGCCTCTTCTAATCCAAAAGGCTCATCTTTATCCATACCTAATTCTTTTTTATCACCTTTAATTCTTTCGTTTTGTTGAATAGCTTTAGGGTTAGTAATATACATTAAAACAGGAATCTTTTGATACTTATATAAAGATGGATTAAATGAATTTAAAGTAACTTCTAATTTCATTTTTTGTGTTTCAGCCTCATTTTGTGCATTGTGCAGTTGTGAAAATGCAGCATTAGGATGTACGTTACCTAATCCATCATCACCAGCTTCTTGTCTTCCAATATATTTGTACTTAATTTGATCAACATGTCTTGTATCGTTTCTATTGCCCTTTAATGGCTCTTCTAATTCTTTTAAATCATTTCCACCTAAAGGCTCTATTCTAAATTCTTGTTTTTTCTCACCATCATCACCGTTGTTATTATAAATAGTTACCTCTCTAGCGTATCCGTTTTTTGCACTAATATTTGCAGAACTATTTAATATGTTAGATTTTTCTATAAACGAACTATTTCCCATAAACGCAATATGGTTTGTCAATAATAACGGCACTTCAATGTCGTTTCCTGTTTTGGCATTTTTTTCAGACTCAGTTGTAGATACCATTGATTCGGCAGCTGAAGCCAATGATTCAGCAAATTCTTCTATTGGTGGATTAGGTGAATTAAATAATGCATTTACATCTACATAATTCATATAATAATATGGATCTATCCAAAACTTTTGAAAAGATTCTTCACCCACATAACTTTCTTTAATTATCTTTTTTATAAAACTAAGGTATGGCTCAAATGCCATAATCCTAGATTGAACATCATCTGCTGCATCAATATTAGTTGCTAAACCTAATTCTAAGTCTCTAGCTACTTCTTCCAAATGAGTTAAAGAATCTGCACTTTCAAAATTTCTGCAATCTTCAGATTTTATTCTAGGAATTTTACAAACTCCAAACATTTCAAATGTAGCAGTTCCAACATTTCCATCTTTTGGAGATTCACAGGATACGATATCGAAATCCATATGGATGGATTTAAATGTTTCTTGATTTTTAGAATTTATAAGTATTGTAAAGAAATCACCATCTCTTGGATAACTACCAACTGCAAACTTTCCAGCTTCGTCGCTTAATTCAATTTCACATTCTGGTAAATCACCTGATAAATTTAATTCAAAGCGCACAACATCGGTTGGCGCAAATTGATAACCATTAATAAGTATAAACGGCTTAAGAGTTGCAACCATAGTAGATTGTTTGTACTCTGCTTCATCTTTTTTTTCTTCAGCAAGTGCATCCATCTTAATCTCAGTTGGCCTAATTGCTGGCTCTACAACCGCTAATATATTGTTAGATAATTCCATATTGTATGTTATTTAGAGCAAGGTGCGTCTGGGTTATTTGTTGGATTATTGTCAGCATTTCCAGGTGCAGTTCCGTCTGGTTCATTTCCTCCTAAGTTATCAGCCGTATCTGTTTTACCACCATTTTCTCCACTTCCAGTTCCACTTCCAGTTCCACTTCCATTCCCTGCTCCACTTCCAGTTTGAACAACTCCACTATTACTTGATAAAAGATCTTCATATAAGCTTCCTGCTCCACCATTAAAACCTACTCCTGCTCCTGATCCACTTCCACCTGTTAACTGTGAATTATCATTTCTATCTATTATAAGCTCAGCTACATTTGATTCTTCGTCTGAAGAATTATCAAACTTATCCTGATTTCTAATATCAGATAATATAGAATCAACCACATCATCGGTTTGTGGTCCCATACCGAATCTAATATTAGAACCGTCGAACTCGTAATTTTTTCGACCAACTGGAATAACATTAGGTGGCAATAAGTTTTCTTTATTATATTTCTTTTTAAGTGCCTTTAATCTTCTTTGATCAGTTTTACTTAATCTCTTAGTTTTTATAAATTGATTTTTAATAGGATTGTCCTCGTACATTTGTGGTGATTCTAATCTAAAATAAGGAATAGTGTCCATAGGAATCCAAAGTTCTTCGCCTACATTAATAGAAAAAGGATCAGAGACTCCATTGAATTTTAATATAATGTCTAATCCCGAAGTGGTACCATAATGCTCGGTAGCAATTCTATCAGGTCTTACTAAATCATCATCCTTAACAATGTGTTTAGCAACCATTACATAATCTTCGGGATTTAAACTTCCGAACAACATAGTAGGTTGAGCTAAAAATAATTTACCGTCTCCTACTTTTTTATTTACAAATATTTTAAACTCCATTTTAATAGTTTATTTTAACCAGCAGCCATATCAGATATTCTACTCATATATGGTTTATTAGCAAGATTTCCTTTACCAGATTTATCTCCATATGCATCTACATTTAACATAGCGTTTATGTCTATTCCTTCGCCTTCACCCCATTCTGGTTGTAAATACATTCTACCTCGACCAGCATTAAACATAGATTCAATATCTGTTTTATCTCTTGGTCTTCCAGGTTTTAGACTAACTTCAACTTTCATTTTAGTAGGAAATCCCTCAAAACCAAGTGGTCCTTCAAATGAAAAATTAGTATCTTCTAAACATAAGTTTCCACATACCATTATAGGATTCATTGGATTACCTATAGTCACGTGCCAGTTCCCAGTTGGATCACCCGTTAAGAATGCTTTAATTACATCACCACCACTAGGTCCTCCCATCAATTTCATTAAACCTCCACCTACAATATTTTCAAGAATAGAAGAATCACCTAGGATTTTATTAATACCCTCTCCATTAGCAACGTTAGATGCTGTTTTCTTTAATTGATCCATGAAGTTTCCACCCATACCTGCAAGCGTGTCAGCAATAGAGCCTAAATAACCTGCATAATCACCTTTCTCTAATAAAGCTGTATTACCGAATGGCTTACCAGTATTTCCGGTTCCTGAGAATCTAGTAGCTCCTCCCCAAAAGGGTGCGTTACTATATGTAAGTGCCAATACATTGGCTAATGTATCCATAAACGCTACTTTTGGACTAGTACCTGGATATGCCTTTAAGTCATAATGAAAAGATAATTTAAATTCTTGTTCAAATTTAAGCCCCTTTTCTCTAGCTAAAACTTTATCTATAATATTAAGAGGTCCAAACACTTTGTTTGGATATGTTTCTTTAGTATGATCTACGTTACCTGCGTTTCTAAGTTTTTTGGCTTGAACCGATGTAAAACCATTTAAACCAGATTCAATTGCTGCACCATATTTACTATTATCAATCATACTTCCAGCCGCACCTCTATCAGCTTGTCTTGATTGTGCATCTTGTATTTCTGATTTAGCTTCTTTCCATTGATATCCAGTTGTAAATTTTAATATTTCTTTTAAATCATTACCTAAACCTGGAGATAACCACGTTACAGCTCTTGCCAAATCAGGTGCAGAAGAATCTACCTTTTTAGCTTTAGTTCCTGCAGTTTTAGGACTTAATAAGTCATCACCCACAGGATATGCAAATCTCCTAAGTGTAACCAAATAATCATTAGATATTTGGCCGTAATGCTCCATTTGAATAAAATCACTATAACTGTAAGAGAAGCATGCACCACCAACAGATTGCGAGTACTCTACTATATTTCGTGCCGTTGGATTTTTTTGTAAGTTTTCGGCTAATGCCGCAGTTACTGGTTTATTATATGTTTTTCCATTATATTCTGTACCGGAATCTTCTGAAACTGTACCAGCCCTGTTTTGATATCTATGTAATGTCCAATTATTAAATAAACTTCGAGGTGCTTTTCCAAAAGTAACGGTTTCACCTTTGTCTTCATATGTGTCTCCTTTTTCACCGCTCACTACGGATTTTATAGGATACGCTCTAGAATCTACGCCCTTTTCAGGATACATTGAACTTGTACCCTGTGCTTCACCGAAAACACTTTCTTGATTTAATGTTGTTTTACCTGTTCCCTTCTGATCTGCCGCTGATGGTTTAGGAGAATCAAGAGCACCAGATTTTGGTGTTCTAGTTACAACTTCTCTTCCATTTACAGTGTCATCATAAAAATATTCAGTTACTTCTAAACCTGTAGTTTTATCAACAACATTTAAAACCTTCTTAAAAATAAAATTTGCATCGTTACCAATTCCAGACATAAATATGAATTTCTTTTTTTATATATATCTACTTATTGTAGTAGGATAATATATTTATACCCATTCAACGTTGTCCATCTCATCGGTATCAGGTCTATATAGTAGATTATCAGACCATTTGTCATCTTTAGGATATTTATCTCCTAGAAATTTTTGTAAAGATTTTACGTATTCACCCTTTGTGTGCCAGTAAAATTCACCATTTCTATATGAAGATCTATTTACTAGCTCATACAACTCTTTCAGTTTCATCTCAACATGGAAGGTTTGTATTCTATTAAAAAGATTTTCTTGTTCAACCCGAGTTCTCGTACAGAATACAGAGTCAACCACAATCATATATTGTTTCCATTTAGCACCATTGAATATGTTATTCTCAATATCTGCAACTGTAGAATATAATCCTCTTTTTAAATTTATTTTAGTGTCCTTTCCCTCAAAGTTTTTAATAAATCGCCCACCAAAAAGATTCTTTTTTAAGAAATATACTGGATCATAGAACTTTTTAATTCTAAGTTGATATTGAGGGTTTACGTCATCAAACTTTACATCATAAATTGTAGCCCTAACAGGAATTAATAAGTTAGGTTGTTGTGTAGTAGAAATAAGGGCATGAATTTGATCACCCTTAGAAAAAAGTTTGTGTTTAATCATTGTTATCTATGAATCGAACATTGTCAAATTTACTTAAGACGCCTGTTTTTGGAAAGTCGCATCTATTAACCACAAGTAAATCTAATTCACAATCTTCTTCAACCATAGAGTTAATAAAGTCTCTGAAACCATTAACGGTATCTGCACTTAAGGATTTAAACATATAAAGAATTTTAACATCATCGCGTTCATCTTTTGCATCTAAATCCCATAAAACCTTTTGAATACTTTTTCTAATGTATATAGAAATAATAACATTAGAAGGTTCGGCGTTATTAGGATCACTTTTAATCAAACGATTAAATATATCATAATAAGATACAGACAAATCATAGTCACCTTTTTTAGACAACTTATCAAACTCTGTCCTTGTTTTACACCAAACTCCTTCTATTTTTACATTCATTATTTTAACATGGATCCAAGCCTTTTGATTTCTTTCTCTAAGATTTGGATTTTATTTTTAATTTCGCTGTCAGATGTACTTATGTGTTGTGCACCCCATCCAACATATATCTGAAGAAGATCATTATCTAATTCAGTTCCTACGTCCATTCCTAAATCAAATATCAAGTCTTTTATAAACTTAACTTGATTTGATCTTTTCATTGGCCCTTCAAATTCATAAACTTGACGAGCCTCAAAGTCTTCTCCACCCCCATTGATGTTATCATCAACTAGAGTTTTTATTACACCATTATCTGCGGGCTCAATACCAATACTTAACATATATTATTGTTTTCTAGATGCTAAAGAATCTTTAGCTTTTTTTCTTAGTTCTTTTGCTTCTTTTTTATCATCCTTCCAAGTAGATTTATCTTTTGCAAAGTGAATAGCTGCAGCCTCTTCTAATAATTCAATTTCTTTAGAATTATATCCAATCTCATACCAAGTTTCTTTCATGCTTTCTAATTTAACCATGAAGTCAGCTTCTAATTGTTTATCTATAGCTTCTTTTCTTATAGATTGAATATTAATACCGTTTTTCATATTTTCAGCTCTAAAGTTTGCACGAATAGGATCTAAGAAATTCTTTTTACTAAGATACTTTAATACACCCTGTTGTTTTAATCTGTATCTACGTTCTCTGCGATTAGGAATCGCTTGAGTCTCTGTCTTTTGTGCTTGTGTTGTTTGTTCTTCCATTATAATAATTATTAATAAATGATTCGATTTGTTCTTTTAATTGCTCTCTTAGGTTATCTATCTGATCTTCTACGAGCGCTTCAATTTGGCTGTTTAAGTCCTTTTTAGTAATGTCCATTTGATCTTTAAGCAATGCATATATTTCTTTAGAAGGAATATTTATTTTAACAGGCATGGATGCCGTATTTTTTGCACTCATTTTTTTGAGCATCTCTTGCATCACATTAATCTCAGCTATTGGTTCAGCATCTCTTCTTGGTCTTACTGGCCTTGCAGCTTCAGGTTCAGCATCTCTTCTTGGCCTTACTGGTCTTGCAGATTCTGTGTTTTCAGATACAATTCCACCAAAATCTTTTGCTATTTGATGTGCTTGATCTATATCAGCGGCTGGAAGTAAAAATTCTGCAACAACATTCTTGTTACACCTAGTACCATCCGTAAATTCTAACCACTCTTTATCTGTTTGAATTTCAGATATTTCTACAACTTCACCCGATCTTTCTGATTTAACCCAAACATAAAATTGATTCGTTTCTTTTTTGCTCATGATTTTATTTATTAATATCTGTATCCATTTCATTTTTTACAAATATTTGTTTGTATTCATTATATGCGAAATCTGTAAAAGGTTTAATAAACGCATGTGATTCATTTGATCCAATAGTGGCGTCAGACTTTTGAAATCGTCTTAGCCAATGTTTACCAAATTCTATTTCACCTAAATTTTCTAATTGTTCTTTGAGTCTATCTACCTCTGGTAAGTTTAGTTTATTAAATCCCATGTTATTTTATTTTAGTTACCTCTTCTGTTGTTAGACCCGCTGCTTCTAGTTGTTGATCTAGAATTATTTGTAGGTCGTGTACTGTTGTTATATACAGGCCTTGTGTTATTGTTTCTAATTACAGGCCTTGTATTATTGTTTCTAATAACTGGCACTCTCGGCTTCTCTCTAATAACTGGCACTCTCGGTTTCTCTCTAATAACTCTAGGCTTAGTATTATTAACCGGGGTATTTTGATTCAGATACACTCTAGGTTTTGTATTAGTTCTAGTGTTATTAGTATTGGTTCTAGTTGTTCTAACTCTTCTATTACTAACTACTTCATTACTAATTGAACCTCTTCTACCATTAACATTTACAGTATTTGATCTATATCTGTTTTGCCATGCATAGTTATTCATTTGGTTTCTCCAACCCCAGTTATTGTAATATCCATTCCAACCGTAATAGTTATTCCATCCATAACCATATCCATAACCCCAGTACACATTGCCCATCCAGTTATTATATCCCCATCTATCATATCCAAATGGTGACCATCTATGTGGTGTGAAACCCCATGCCCAGTCATTCCACATTCGATCTCTATCCCAGTAATTGTAATAGCTATAACCCCAGTTATTTCTATTCCAGTTATATCTAGTACCTAATAGACGATTGTTCCAATCAAATGATCTAGGTTGGCTTAATGCGTATCGAGCAAAATCCAATCTAAAATTAAAATCTGTTCTTAATCTATTTCTAAATTGAAATTCACTTAAAGTATCAATCTTCACATCGTCTGCTACCACTATATAATTTTCATCATCATATATTGGATCGTGATTAAGCGTAGATAATTGCCAACTAGCTCCACAAGATGATAACATAATTAACGAGATAATTGCAAATAGTTTTTTCATAATAATAGATTTTATTTTATAGTCTTAACCCTCTCTGTGAAACTTGGAGGAAAGAACCCTGGTTTATATATCAAACTCCTGAAGCACGCATCCAAAACATATGTCACTGCCCAGTCATTCTCATTTCTTACAGACCTTCCAACACCTTGCATAATACTGATTCCAGTTTTCCAATCATACCACTCATTTGACGTTTGCATTTTAGCTTTAATTAAAGGATCACCTAATGATGGGTATGGAACTTTAAAGAATATTTGAAATCTACTAATATCATCTTTTAAATCTAAACCTTCTAATAAAGACGGTCCCATTAATACGGCACCCTCTTTCTTTTTAAATAAATCTAACATTACCGATTTCTCTTTGGAGTTTTCATAATCCATGAGTCTAAATGTATGTTTAGAATTTTGTTTTATAAAATTAGTAAATGCATAAGATCCAGTGTGTATAACGCCACGCTGACCTTTATGTTTAGATATAATCTGATCTAAGATTTCTACAACTTTAGGTAAACTTTTTTCTCTTTCTCTAAAAGAAAGTTTATGTCTATTAACAAATACAATAGGAGATTTATCATAATTAAACACATTGTCCATTCTGATAAACTTAGCATTCTTAATTCCCATTATTTTAATAAATGCTTTAGGATCTCCAATAGTTGCACTCATAAAAACTTTAAAGTCAGCCTTCTCGTGCAAATATTTGTTAATCATTAAACTTTCTTCTACACACATGAATTTTGCTTCATGTTCATTTTGATCTAAAACCATTTTATCGATTCCAACTTCTTTGATTAAACTCAAATAATCTTCAACTTTACAATGAACGTCCTTAAGTCTATCAAAATGTCCAAATGAAGTTTGCCAATCTTTTGGTACTCCAGTATTTCCATATCTTCTCTTAGCTAATTTATTAGCAACCTTTCTAACTTTACCAAAACCATGCAATATTCTTTCAAATTCACTCATGGCCGAAAACACGTCATGTTTATCTCCAGACATCATTTCATTTACGAGATGTTGTATTTTATTTTTTGTGTATGTGGCTTCTTGAAATCCTTGTCTACTTGCAAATCTATTTAAAGTTACCATTTTATCTACAATAGTCTGATCTATTCTAGGACTAAAATGACTTTGAACTATATCATCAACTCTATGTGCTTCGTCAAAGAAAACAAAATCACGTTGTTCAAATGGGATTGTTCTTTCTTCTTGTTCCATTTTGGCTTCAACATAATTTCTTTGAATTAACCAAAAAGAATAATTTAATAATGAGACTGGTTGATCTATTGCTCGCCGCCTATTCTGAAGGTATTCACATGATCCATAACATGACAAAGATTCTGCTTGTTCATATCCCATTCCTTTTAGTTTGCAATCTCCGAGTGAAAATGGCAAACCATTAACGGAGCATTCATAATTATCAACACCCTTAATTGATGGCCATCGTAATCCATATTTATAAAAGTCAGACTCATACTGATCTTGGAGACTCAGGTCGCTAGTAACCATATAACCTCTATTACCAAGTTCTTTTAATACATGTGCTGACCACATCGCTATAAGTGATTTACCAGCACCAGTGGGTGCGTCAATAACTAATGTTGATTTTGGATCTTCTAAATATGTTTCACATATCTTAGTAACAATTTCTCTTTGTCCTTTTCTAAATGTAAAGGATTTTCCAAATACATTTTCGTCTAATGTTTTTTGAATAATTTGATCTATAGATCGTTCCAACATATAACTTCATTTACTTCGATACCAGCTTTCCTTAATAATTCTACTCCACCCATATCTCTATAGTCTTCTGAATAAAATACTCGCTTAATACCTGATTGAATAATTAATTTTGCACAGTCAAAACATGGACATGTAGTCACGTACATGTCTGCTCCTTCAGAAGAAAGAGTAGATTTACTGATTTTTGCCAAAGCATTTGATTCTGCATGTAATACTTCTCGTTTAGTTACCTCTTTGGAACAACACACACCTTCGCATTCATATCCTTTTTCAATTAGTATCTGCATGTGGTCAGGATTATCTACATACCTGATTTGTTCCTCTTCACAATCATTATCAAAGTCATATGGCGTACCGTTATAACCTGTTGATATAATCTGAGTATCTTTTACAATAATACATCCAACGCGCCTACGTTTAGCGTAAGATAATTTGGCTATTTGATAAGCCATTTGCATGTATATTAATTCTACTGGAATTCTAGGCATATTGTCTCTTAAATAAAAAGGGTCCATGTATTATACATGAACCCTTTAAAAAGTTTAATCCGATGATACTTGGATTATTTTGCTTCGTACATTTCTTTAAGCTCATCAATCTTTTTATTGTAAGCTTCTTTGATACCGTTTAGACATGCTTCGTACATTTCTTTAGTAAGTCCTTCTCCATGTATCTCAGCGTTCGCATCTTCTGCTGACTGAGCAACTAATGTTGCAGCTAATGCTGCGTTTTCTTTAAGGTAAGACTCAACTGTGTGGTCAGGATAGTCATCTCCTTCATAGTCACATGCTTCTTTGACAGCACACTCATATGCTTCTGTCATCATTTCTGAAACTGCCTTTACAACCTCTTCCTCTTTTTCAACTTCTTCAGCCTCTTCAACGTCTTCAGTTTCTTCTTCAGTTTCAGTTTCTTCTTCAGTTTCTTTTTCGTCTTCGCCCTCTTTTTCTACTTCGATTTCATAATCTCCGTCTACTTTAATTTCGATTTCGTCTTCAGCTAACTTATCTGTATCCGCTAGATTTTTATTAGCAGCATACTCTTCGAATGATAATATTTTTTTGTCCATGTTATGTTGTTATTTTTATTATATATCTTAGTATATTATAGTGTTTCTATTTTATTGTTTTTCATCCAAGTTGATAATTCACTTTCTGCTCTATCAAAAAGTCTATTTCTGTTAATACTTAATCCAAAATTATTAAAGTATTCTTTCATTAAATAGTATGCAGGTTCTACTGATTCTCCATTAGCAACCATATCACTCACATGTTTTGAAACTTCATATGCATAATACGCGGCTTTTTCTGCCATAGGGTTTGTCATTGCATTATAAAAATCTCCACCGTAAAATTTACCTACAGTTTCTCCAAACTTTTGTTTCATTTCTATCCATGAAATCCCTTCTAATCCAATCCATAATTTAGCTTGGACCGCCTTAGTGTCTTTTCTAATAAAACCTTCTTTTGCCATACCCTTAGTTATCTCTAGGATTTTCTTAGGAATTGGTAATTTGCCATTATCTTTTTCCCATGCTTTGATTTCTTTATCATTTACAAATGATTCAAATAATTTTATGTATTTCATATCGATTTATGCCTTAGACCTTTTTTTTACTGTTTTGAGTTTCGCCTTTAGGGCTAATTGGTTTTTTTGAACAGCTATTTTCATGCCATCAACAGAAGTTTGTTGCATTTTTGATTTTAATAATGCAGTTTCTATTTTATCAGCAGGTTCTTTTGATTTATCTTTAGATTTTTTATTTATCAGTTCAACAAAATCTTTGTTCTTCTTAGATAAACCTTTTTGTTTTTTAGTAAGATCTTTTATTTTTTGTTTATCGCTTTTTGGTTTACTCTTCTTTTTCTCTAGAATAAATTTATCTAAAGATAAAACGTTAACCATTTCTTCAACTTTACCCATCTTTTTTGATAGTTCCATTGCCCAATCAACTCCTTCGTCTCCGCCCCATATTAACCAAGAAACATAACCTTTATCTTTCCATGGAGTTTCTTTTAATTCGGGCTTAATAGATGAATTTTTTCTATGTCTATTAAATGAAGCCATACGCTTTACTGTATCACCAGATATGTTTTCACCTTTAGCTAATTGATGTGCTCTTGCCCAACCAACTGCAGTTCCAGCATCCACTTCTTCACGACCATGTTTTTCTTTCCAATCGATAGCCATTTGAGCATTTTTCTTTGCTGCTTCTGGATAATCGTTGTAAGTATCATCATCTCTGACTTCAGATTCTAAAAACAATTTAATATACTTCATGTATTATATATTGTTATTTCTATGTGATTGATCAAAGTGATTCTGTTCCTTTAGCTCTTTATCATGTCCTTCGTCTCTAACTTCTTTAGCAACATCTTTGTCAGCATCTCCCCAAGTTCCTTTACCTTTTGTTAAAAATGCATTTACTCGAGCGTATCCCCATTGTTGTTCAGTTGCACCCGGCCTATGACCAGTTTTCCATGCCGCCATTCCTCTTCTCATAATAATTCTAATAATTCCAATTGGTACACCGGTTTCTTCTGATTTTGTCTTAAGTGCTTTTTCAATTTTAGGATCACTGATTGGACCTCTATCACCTTCAACCTTTTCTAAAATATCACATTCTGCTAATTCTTCTTGAGCAAACTCATTATATTCTTTAGCCCACGCTTTCCATTTAGATGGTCTAGCATAATCAGATAAAATCATATCGATAGCATCTGGTTGAGAAATCTGAGAATTAATATCATTCCATACTTTATCTGCTAACCATCTACCAGCTTTTGCGTTTAAATAAGATAGGGCTCCAGCGTCTGAGAATTTCCAACTCTTAGTTAGTATTCCCCACACATCGTTCCATATTTCTTCAATCTCATAAGAGTCCATATGAACATCTAAAGTTCCCCAAAATCCATACATTTGATTGATGTCATCTGTATTATATTGTAACTTTTTGCCGAATTTAAAATTAGGCACTCTACTTTCTGTAATTAAATCTTCATTTAATGTTTTTAATAAAGAATTAAAAAATCTAGGTGATAAAGACTCTACGAATCCTCTTTCTTCAGCATCGTTCTGTATCCACTCTTTGTCTTTAGAAGAAAGCTTTTCATAATCTTTATTAAATCTATGATGCGATATTAAATCATAGATATCTTCTAAATTATAATTACCTTCATTGGCCTTTCTCATGTCGATCCAAACTCTAATAATATCTGCATAATCTTTGGCAGTTAATTTAGTTTTATTTCCATGAGTTGTTCTATCATTAAGATCGAACATCTGCTTAGCAAACTTATCGATATTACCTGATTTAAAATATAACGTAGCTCTTTGTCTTCCATTATCTAATAATTCAAAAGTTTCTTCTTTTTCATCATGTGGATCTAATCTCCAACCAGCTGAATGATTAACTCTAATATCTAAACCACTAGAATTACTATCAACAACTACAGTCCAATGACCAGAAGACTGATATGTTTTTCCTTTAGCATACTTGATTTTCTCTTCGTTAACTAATGATTCATATACTAAATATCCATTAGATCTAGCAAAAACATTAGACTCATCGTTCCACTGTTCTTTAGTACTACTTATTGAAATTTGTATATAATTCTTTGCACCTAAATCTGGCTGTATAAGAAAAACTAAATCATCACTACCAACATAAAGATCCCAATTTCTACCTGATTTTTGAGTTAGTAATAATTGAAAATTAGAATCTAATTCCTTTTTAAGTTCTCTTGTATTTGGAAAGCTTCCACGACCCGTAGAAAAACCATCTCTGTATTCTAGTTCATCTCCAAAAGAAAGTTGATCTACGAATTTTTGTAATCTTTCTTCTTCATCATTCTCAAAATAAAACTCATTAACTACTGATTCAACACTAGTTGCTTCATTGGCAGATTCTAAAATAATAGAATTTAGTCTTACTTCTTTTTGAAATCTACCACTACGTACATCGTCAGTTACTTCTAACTTAACACCATACATTGCTGTTAATTTTACTTTTACTTTTTTACCATTATGTTCCGCTTCAAATTCTTTAAATGCATTTGCTTGTCGACCATAATCTGTAATTTCATATTCTCCATCTTCTGTATCAAATATAGTACCTATGCTAAGTTTCCTAAGAATCTTTGCACCCATCATTGATATTTTAGAAGAAGATATGGTTTTTCTTTCAGTAACTAATGATTCTAATATCTTTGAATTTTTATCTATTGAAAAAATAGTTTCTTTTTTTCTTATAATAGAAATTCCCTTGAATGTCGATTTGTTAAAATATTTGTTACTTCTGTTCTCATATCTTTTTAATGAAGAGTGATCTGCAAACACACCGCCTGGAATGTTGTATATGATAGTTCCCTTTGGTAACACTATATTTGTATAATTGCCAATTTGAACACCTTCAACATCTTTTTTTAATTCATATTTTCTATTATCTAAATTATATGTACCTCCACTCATAGTGCCTGAGTTTGGTCTAAATGTTGCTTCATCTAGCGACTCGTCTTTTTTATCACCATATAATTCATGATATTTCTTTACATGTTTAGATGTTTTAACTTCACCCTTTTCTCTAGCTTCCTTATCACCTGGCATTTCTTTATATGCGCTGGAATCATCGTCAGCCATGTCTGATTGTTTTTTTATCTGATCTTTTTTATCTTCAATCTCATTATCGTCTAACCCTCTATGATATGGTTTTGGACCTGGTTTTGCTTCTGACAAATAATATGCGGTATACTCTTCTCTTGTCATGTTTAGTTTTGCAGCTTGCACTCCTAGGAAATCGTTAAAATTGCTCATGTTGTTTTTATTATTTTGGTAATCTAACCATAGTATCTTTAGTTTGGCTCTTATCCGTATTCTTGACAAAATCAAAGTTTTTATAAAACTTATTTAATCTAGAAATAGAAGTTGCTCCAAAATCTTTAGAAGGTGTTAGATATATTTTTAAATTTTGTGTGTCAGCATAGTCAGTAATTCTTGACATAACCTTAGAACCGATCCCTTTATCACGATCCTCTTTTTTTACTTTTATTTTACTAAGTTGTAGGTACTTACCATTATCATATAAATCTAATTCTATATTGAATTGATCTTCTAATTCTTGTAAGATGAATTGTTCTCCTAAAATAGGTGTATTATCATGATTACATTTATGACAAATAAACACATCGTGTCCACCCTCTTCTATTTCCCAAGACCAACCACAGTTATCACAAGATACTTTGTTTGCCGTAAACTCCTCGAATAGTTTTATATATTTCATATTAAAATTTCGGTATACCTCCTATTTTTGCTGCTCTTCGTCTCCAGAGATCTAATACTTGTTCTCTTTCTTCGTCATTAATAACACCTTGTTCCTGTTGTGTATCTAAATATCTACCAACAGTATCGCTCATGTTTTCCTTTCTCTTCTTAGCTTCATATCTTAATCCTTGTAAATTAGCATCCACTTCTTTAGGTAGCATTAGATACTGAGATTTTGGTAAAAGTCCCATTTTTATATAGGCTCTTAGTTCACTATCATCTTCATTAGGTTTACCTTTTCTATAATTTCCGGTGTCAATTCCGTCTTGTGTAATATGTTCCATTTCATGACGAACTACATCTGCTAAATGAAAATATACCATTGACCATTCTCCTGGAATCCACTCAGGATTTAAAGCAAAGTCTATAATAATATAAGGTGTTTGAAAGTCACCGTGATCATCATCGTCTCTACCATCTGCACCTGTTGAATCTAATACTTGAAATCCTTCATATTTTTTATCAATATGAATAGTAGCCTCAATATCAAATTCTAAACCTCTCTCTTCAATTTGGTCTCCATAATTTATAGTAGCGTTCCCGCCTTTATATGATTTAACCCATTTATTGAATATAGCTTTAGTTAATTTGGAAGCTAATCCATCATATGCAGATCTTCCTTCACCAATAAAACTTTCATATGTTCTAATATGTTTCATGTATTATATATCATTTAAATTTAACCGTACTTTAAAGCAAAAAAAATGAGGTTCGTTAGAACCTCATTTTCATGGTTAGTTGAGACTTTATTAACCGTTTACTTGACCGGTTTTGCCTACTTGTGTGCCTTCGTCACTATCAACGAAAATTTGATCTAGAACTTCTAAATACCCATTTGCATCGGTTATTGTTCTTACCAATTTATCCATTTCTTCAATGACTTGTGGGTGTTCACCAATTCCCACTGCATTTTTAGAATACACTTCTAATGTTGCAATTGCCTCTAATCTCATAGCGACATACTTAGCTCTAAGAGCGTCTACTTTTAAACTCATAATTTGTTGTTATTTAATTCTTTTAATTGATCAATGATTGTCTGTAATGCGCTAAATACAATAGATGCTATCATAAACATCCAAAACCTGGTAGATTCTTGGCCCATACACAATGATACAATAGCAAATACTAAGAATAATGTTCCTTGTACGCCAATTGCTCTGTTAGACAATTTGCTCAATACATTTTTAATTTTTTTCATATACTAATTTTTATAATGGTTATACTAACTCTAATTGATATTGTTTCAAATATTTTTGTAGAGCCAATTCTTTTGCCTTTACTTCTAGCTCGATATCTAGATATAAGCCATATGTTTCTATATACTCATAGATATAATCTGCATGTGCACGCTTATTTGTTTGAGTCTCATCTTCATGTAATTGTTGACACGAAGAATAGTGTACTAATTGTTTGATACCCTTTGGCCAAGATTTAGCTGCAAGTTTAAGGGCTTCTTCTTGTGATAATGTACCTGGATGACACCAATGATGGTGATAATCGAATGTGATAGGAACACCAACTTTACTAAATACACCTTCATATAGATCTTCGGTCGTGTACTGACTTTCTTTGTCATCGTTTTCTACAACTAATCGAGTACGTACAGAATCGTCAAGTAATTTAAAATTATCTACAAATCTTTGCATTGCTTCGTCTTTACCGCCTTGTGTAGTATTGACATGTATATTGATTGGTGCAGAGTGATCTCTTGGTAAGCCAAGTAAATCCATAATTTCACCGTGTTTGTTGAGATCAATAATACATTTGTCAACTACTCGTTGTGTAAGCGATGCTAATACATCGAATGGGCCAGGATGAAATGTTAAACGTTGACCATTATCCATCGCAATTTTACCAGCACCTTTAAGAACATTTACGATTTTATTATAATCTGGTAAATCAGACAATTCATACTCACTCATCCATGGAAACATATCAGAACTAATACGAAAGAGTTTGATGCCATTGCGATTATTCCAATTAATTACTTTAACTAAATCTTTTACATTTAATAATGCAAGCTCTGATGCATACTCAATACCTTTAGCTGCAAACGTACGCTTAATCATGCTACGATTAGTAGTAACTTTTTCAGATTTCTGTAAAGTAGTATTGATACAGCAATATCCGTAATTATTTATTTTTTCCATTTATGTATTTTATTATAAAGTTAATAGCAAGTAATACCAAATACGCTGGCCAAAAAAGACCTATTAAAATTCTTTCGAGCATACTAAATCTTAGATCTTCTCTATCTATTGTAGAAATTAAGAAATCGTATAGTGCATTTACAATGACACCAAATAAAATATAATATGAAAGAGTACCAATAGTCACTTAAGTTATATATGGTTTTTATGAATTGTTTAATTGTTCCCAGTTTAAATACTTTTTCCAATTATGTTCTTTGATTAGCTTTGTCCAAAGTATAATGTATTTTCTTTCTTTGGGTTTTAGAATATGTCGCGGTTGTTCGTTAACAAATCTTTGCATTTTTTCTGGATCAAACTTTTTACCTAACGCAATACTTTTACATTTAAAATACAAATCTCTAGTGCTACCATCAAATATTTCCATTATATCTGAAACTCTTTCCTTTGTCATGTCAAATTCCTTGGCTAAATCTTCAGCCAATTTCCAAAGAAGTTTTTGTTCTATTTCTAAATGATTTTTCATCATAATAGCTTTACGCTTATTATATTGTTTTCTATCATAATCAATGGCTTCGATTAGAGTTTCACCATTTAACCAAGGACTTTCTTTTTTAATAGCCTCTACTTTAGCTTCATAAATCTTTTCTTCTAAGTATACTTCTCTACCTAAATGATTGAATTCATATTCACCAAATTCTATTCTTTGTTGAAGCTCACTTGCGCCTTTAAATAAATATTTCTTGGGCAATTTAACAACTCCATGAAATCTGCGCCACCATGTAAATTGTCTACTCATTTATTTTGTATAATGTGTATATTGAATTGTTAGTTCTAAATTTAACAAAAGTTTCATCAGATTCTAAAATCTCCGTTAACACTGTTGTCATCCACGTATAATATTCATTGAACGGTGACATAATCAAACTTCGTCCTATTGCAATTTCCTTAAACTGCTCCTTAAATGTACCATCTTCTTGCCACTCTACCCACAATACATCTCTTGAATATTTAGTCATACCGTCTCGCTCTCTTACCAATTTCCAATTTCTTTCGGTTTCTTTGTAAAAAAGATCAACAAATTCATTGTCAATTTGTAGATTACCTTTCTCGTCTTTAGTTAAGGGAATTTGAGGTTGTATATCCTTAATCATATTATTTGTTTTTTCTTTTTCTTTTCTTTTTTTCGTGTTTAGCCCAATATCTAGCGGCTTCCTTCTCTTCTTCGTATTTTTCAAGAACATCTAAAAATCCACTATACGTATAATCTTCTGATCTAAAAGCATCTCTAATTCTTGATTGCTCGTCTTCACAACCTTTCATCCATCCGATTACGAATGCAAATACTCCTAAGAAAATTGTTAAAAATAATCCTTCTGCTCCCATTATTTTAATTTTTGTAAAAGGTTTTCAACGTCTTTCTTAGAAGTCCATCCAGCAACTTCATCACCATCAGTATTTAAAAATTTATCTGTGACAAAACCGCCACCCTCAGAATTTTTAAATATAGCAACTTCAAATGAAGCGTATTGTGTAGAGTCTAACCCATCTTCACGTGGAGTACTATAAACAAACTTACCTGCTTGAATACTCACTGTAACTTCTTTAAACTTTGCAATAGCTCCTACGCCACCATGATGTTGTTTCTTAAATTTTAAGTCTTTAAATTTCATATCTTTTATTTTATTTTAAAAATTACCTGGTGCAACTTGCATACAAGTTAAACCCATATCTCTCCACATATCAACTACTTTTTGTCTATCGTCAAATACACAAACTACATCGTCAACGTGATCCTGTGTTGGAAATAAGTCGTTAAACCATTTCTTCTTAAGATCATCATCTGGCATAAATTGAAAGTCTTTGCTAGTTGGTCTCATCTTCAATACATTAAATGGTACATCAAACTTTTTTAACCAAGCTTTAGTAGCATCTTTAGTAGCTTTAGATCTTCCACTAAAAATAACAATCATGTGCCCAGCGGCATCTAACATTTGAGCCATCTTAATTACAGCATCATGTGGTTGGTCAAGGTCAATGTTCTTAGGATCAAAGAAAGTGTCCCAATCCATTTTGCCATTGTCCTTCGTAGAAATAGCTCTTCGCTTATCGATAAGAGCCAAAGTTCCGTCTAAATCAAATATTACTTTTTTCATTTCTCTTGCTTTTTATTACTCTACTAATATACCACAAATATTTGACATAAAAAAGTATTTGTGCGTTTATTTTAATAAATCTTTTATTTTTTCTTCAATATCCACCATTTCTTCTAAGGTAAATAAATCCATATCATTGAATAGCCAACCTGTATTTGTTTCTACAATGACCATATCTTCAAATATTTCTATACTTTCAACAGTATGAACTGTTTTGTCATCTTGAAATATAACATATGGCGCAGAGTCTATACGATTGTATCTTTCTTCAATAGTCATCTTATCCCCAATCTTTTTCAAATGTGTACCAATGATCTGCGCTTGCGCAGTCTCTACATGCATCGGCAACAAGTGTTACTTTATCTTCCATCGTTAACATCAATAGAACAGCTCCTACGTGCATCTCGATCAACTCACTTGTTGGAAGATATTCCGAGACGTGACTGGCAATTCCAGTAACAAGTCTATATGTGTTGTCTTCTACAGAATTAAATCTTGTTCCCTGATGATAATCGACATTAGGTTCTACGGTTGCTAGTTCCCATAGTTTTTCAATACCTATAAGATCTCTAACTTCTTGACAAATTTCTTGGATTGCAGCTTTGTGTTTAAGAACTGCTTGATAACCTGAGCCACCGACTCCGTTACATCTTACTTCATTTACATTAAATTTACTCATATTTTTAACTTTTATTATACTACTAATATACCACAAATAATTGATATAAAAAAATCTGACGTGTTTTATTTTTAAAAGTTACGAACAATTTCCTGATGCTTCTTTCTAAAAGTTATTTCAACATCGTCTATTATTTCTTTTAATAGATTTGTTTGTATCTCGTCTTCGCATTCAAAATACGACAACCAACTCCTAAAGTTTTCTATAAAATTTCTAGCACCTTCAATTTGTATTTCATTAGTACAAGATAATGTAACCTTATTTGTTTTTTTGTGTGTATCAAAAAGTGCGTCAGTATTTTCTTTAAATATCATCTTGTTTAATTTTTAAATAGTTAAGTACTGTATCCCAATCTGGAAAAGTTTCTGTACCAAATTGAATTAGTTCGCCTTTAAATTCACCAGCACCATTGACTGTTCTATCATCGATTAAGTAATCGCCGATCATTAGATTTTTATGATGACTAGTAATTATTCTTTTATATGCAGGCTTTCCTAAGTATTTTCTAACCCACATTCTTTTAGCCTTAACAGAACCTAAACTTTCCCATGGCGCTGTCGTTAATAAATAAACGTCGAACACTTCTACTAATTTATTAAAAGCTTCAATAGCTCCAGGAATTGGCTCAGCTTCATAGAATAATTCAGGATCTGCATCTAGAATTTCACCTATATTTGGAACTAAATCTTTACCATATTTTGTTTCGCACGCTTTAAATATATCAACTAATACTCCGTCCATATCTAAGTACATTATTTTCTTTGCTGTCATATTATGTATTTTTTATTGTTGGTTTTGTTAAAAGTAAATACATCTCAATAGCTTTGATCAAGCCTTTAATTTTATTTTCTATATCTTTACTCACACCTAATTTTATAGCCTTAGGTAAAAGATCATCATATAAATATCCGTCAAAAAGCCCATAGGCCATGTTTGTAAACTCGTCGTTTTCAGTGGCATTGATAATGTCCATTGTCATAGTTCTCATTTCTGAAGTAAAACAACCATGTCTGTCAAATCTTGTGTAACTCATATCTTTCGCTTTTTAATTATAGTACTAATATACCACAAATAAACGACATAAAAAAATCTGAGAGCACTTTTTTTAATTTATTTTTCAGGATTAGTTTTAGGAGTACCGGAACCCTTAAATAAAATAGTAGATAACACATTAAGTCCCAGTGCTTGCCAAAATCCTATAGCATTTATGCCGTCTATTGCCGGAACTAAACATGTGTTCCATAAATATTGTGTTGGTATTGTCAATACAGTTGCTATTATAACTAATCCTAACAATACGCCTATCCAAGTGCTAATAATATTAATTGATCTTTTCATAAAATTTATTTAACCAAAACCTTTGGTGTTTTTATACTATATTTTGTAGCCCATTCTTCTATAAAATTAAAACCAATTCCTAATTCTACGATTTCATATTTATGATCTACTATTGGCTTTGTTGCTCTTCCATTATTAATAACATCAACGTGAATGTTAGTGACTATCATATAATATGTGTTACTATTCTTTTGTTTTCTGTAAACCACAACATTGGTTGGTTTATCATTTTCTAACCAAGGTAATTTTAATTTTTTCATTTCCAAAATAATTGAACCGCAATAAGTGCGAATGCTAAACAAAGTGAAACTGCAGTCTTAATATTAATACCTTCGTTTAAGAAGTACCAAGTTAAGAATGCAAAAGAAGTAATTCCCATAGAAAATCCTATAAATCTTCCAGGCCATAGTGCACCATCATAATATCCTGCAATTAATGCAGTTGCTTTAATAAACATATAACTAATAACAGTGCCACCTAAAACACTTATTATCAACGGATTCTTTTTTGCCCATGGACTTATAAATTGACCGTTAGTTTGAAACCAAATTAATGTTTGCCCTGCCAAGAACAATAACATTCCTACTAATAACCCTCTCAAAACAATGTATTAGTTTTGGTTAGCATATGACTTATAAATGAATTTCTGTGATGAGGTGTTGCACCTTCGCTTAATATAGCATCTCTATGTTGTTTAGTACCATATCCTTTATTTGAACCCCAACCATATGCTGGAAAATCCGTACTTAATTCTTTCATAAGTAAATCTCTTTCTGTTTTGGCCAAAATAGAAGCTGCAGCAATTGATACATATGTATTATCTCCACCTACTACTGTTTCAAATGGAATTCCATCAAATCCATGGAATTGATCTCCATCTACAAGAATAAAATCAAAATCAATTAAATTATCTTTTACATCTTCTAAACATCTGCGCATGCCTTCTAATGTTGCTTTTAAAATATTGGTACTTTCAATGTCTTCAACACTGACGTGTTTAATAGAATATGCAATACAGTTATCTAAAACCATCTGCCTTGCAGCTACTCTTTGAGGTTCACTTAATAATTTTGAATCTTTAATAAGTTCATGTTGAAATCCGTATGGCATGATGCACGCAGCTACGGTCACTGGTCCTGATAAAGCACCTCTCCCCGCTTCGTCTAATCCGATTTCGGTTATGTCTGGATTTCCAGAATGGCTATGCTTTAATAAGATTTGATATGATTCCATATATAGTATGTTTAGTACTTATATACGGAATCATTAAAATGTTTCTAAAATTTGTTTTCGTTTTTTGATTTCCACTCATCATATCTCTGTACGACTTCCTGTAAGATCTTAGCTCTTACAATATCTTTATTACTAAACACATGTACACCGATTCCTTTTACACCCTGCATAATCTCTATGAACCCTGGTAAACCTACATGCTGCTTAGCAATATCATGTTGACTGACATCACCTGTAACTACAACTCTACTTGATTTACCCATTCTAGTTACAAATAACATTAATTGTTTAAATGTTGCATTTTGTGCTTCATCTAAAACCATAAGCGCATCATCAAAAGTATCACCTCTCATATACGCAAGTGGCTCAAATCTAATTGTCTTGCTATCAAATAAATATTTTGCTTGTTGACCTCCTACTATTTTAGTGATATTCGAAATATACGAATTCATATAAGGGTCGATCTTTTCTTCTTTTGTTCCTGGTAAAAATCCTAACTTTTCACCTGCTTCTTGTATGGGTTTACAAAGGATAATTTCTTTTATTTTCTTTTCTTGTAGTAATTTAAGTGCTACGAAACATGCAGTAAATGTTTTTGATGTTCCTGCTGGACCGTAACAAAATGTTATTTCGTTTTCTTCTATTTGTTTTACGTATTTATGTTGGGACTGTCTAAGTGTAACTCGTTTTAAACCGGAATCTATTGTTCCGTTTTTAGATTGTCTTGTTTGCTTTTCTGTTCCTCTACTCATTTAATAGTTGTTTTTATAATTAATCCCCTGCCATTATGACAAGTTCTTTTAGTTTTACCAGCTTAGTACATTTCTCGTACTCTTCTAATGATTCGAAGTATTTAATCATTAGGTCGATAAATTTAGAACGCTGTTTTATTCCATGAGGAATTTCAACGATACGATCTGTATCCTTGAATGCGATGAATCTATTTACTGTTTTAGTAAAATTTCTAGTTATCTGGTAGTAACTAGCTCTCATCAAACTATCTTTATCTGAACTTGAAATAAAGCCTGCCATCTTAAATTACCTTTTGTTTTTAGTTACAACTTAGTTGCTCCTTTGTATATATTAATATACGGTTTCCCCTAATATAGAAATCAATTAAAATATTAGGATAATTTATTAATATATTATTCCGGTTGATTTTTTGATTGCAAGTACTTGGCTTTTTGCATCTTAAGACGTTTCTTTGCTGATGGCTTGGTGAAATCTTGTTGATCTCTTAAGTGATTTATTTGTTTAGTATTTCTAACCTTTCTTTTATACTGTTTCAGTGCCTTTTCTATATTTCCCTTATCTACTTCTATTATTAGCATATTGTTTTAATCTGTTTTTTAATGTTATAAATACTGGCGCATTTTTCGAATTCTTCTTTTTTTTCAAAGTGCTTTAACATTGCACCTAAAATAGTGATCTTGCGCTCGTCTTCTAAATCTGAAGCAATGACATACGTTGGATGATGTGTAATGGCCATATATAATGCATTGAAAAACATATCCTCATTGTTAACTATGAGTCCATCGAATATTCTAAACCATTTTTTACTATCGTCGCTAAACGTATAATCATTCATCTTTTATGCTCTTTACTTTCTTTATATATTCCAATTGTTCGGAATTAAGTTCAAAATAAGAAGCATTTAATTTACATAAAAGTGCACCTTTTTTTTCGGTGCCATATATGGGATATCCTCGATCTCTGATTCTAAGAACTTTTCCAGGATAACTATTCTCAGGCACATTAATATAGAGTGGACCTTCAGGTGTATTTACATTTACTTTAGTTCCTAAGAATATATCTTCCCACGATAGATTCAAATCTAACCAAATATCATTGTCTTGTAAAATCCAATCACTGTTGTGCATTACATGTATGTGAATAATAAGATCACCGCTTGGTAGTGTAGAATTATATTGATGAGGTTGTCCCTTTCCCGCGACTCTTAGTTTCATTCCTGTTTTAAGTCCAGCTTTAAAATCAACTTTAATATCTTGACCATTAACTGCAAACTTTTTAGAAGTTCCAGCATAAGCTTCGTCAAAACTTAAATGTAAATCTAATCTTAAATCTTGACCCTTAGACGATTGTCTAGATCCAAATGCATTGCCAAATACTTGATCAAAAAGATCTGACATATTAATATTTCCATCACTAAATCCGTTAAAATTTTGAAAGTTAGAGGCTGAGTCATATTTTTGCCTCGAAGAATCATCACCTATTTTTTCATAAGCGTCTGCAATCTCTTTGAATCTTTCGTCATTGCCATCGTTTTTATCAGGATGATATTCTTTGGCTAATTTCCTATATGCTTTTTTAATGTCATCTTGTGAAGATGTTTTGTCGACACCTAATACACTATAAGGATCCATCATCTGTTTTAAATCTAGGAGAATTAGGATGTGGTGTGTAATCTGCTTGATCTAAATTAAGTTTCTCTCTTAGATCTGCTTTTAGATTTTTTTCTTGAAGTTTGCCAATAACAGCATTTCTTTTTTCAGATGTTTCCGAATTTTTATTAGATTTTTCTAACGCGTCTGCTATTCTTTTTAATTGAAATGCTATTTCTTTTGCTATTTTATCTTCCATAATTATTATTTACTAAATCCGATTCTCCATTTTGGAAATCTTGATATGGCAAAGATTTATCTTTCTTTCCCATATGTGGACCGTTTACCATTATAGTGTCTTTATATGGATTTGTTTCACCTATCTTTGATCTTAACCAATCATCAAGACTTTTAACACTTCCACCAAAATGTCTTATTTTAATCAAAAGAGGATTTTCGTTTTTAAGATCTACTCTATCCTCTTCAAATAATTTTATATACTTCATACTTTATATATCTCGCTTTGGAGACATAATAGAATCTATAGTATTTAGCTGCTTCATAATCTTAGCACACTTTTCGTATTCTTCGTTTTCTTCAAAATAATCGAGCATCATTTTAAAAGTTCCGTTTAATGAAATTAATTCTGTAGAATCCATGTGCCTAAGATGCCAATCATTAATACCGTTCTTTTCTATTTGTGCGTAATTAGTTTCAACAGCTAATCGAATCATACGATCTTTGTATTCTTCAAGTTTCATTTCAAAATCGCGATTGCTATTTTCCATAAATTCATCAAAATTAAAATCGTCTTCTTTCATATATTATATATTAAAATAAAAAATTTTGTACAGCTTCATAAACAAAATCAGAATCTTCGTTTAATAAATCTAATTGTTCGTCTGTCATTTCTTTACCATCATATTCTGCGTATGCAATAAAAGCATCACAAAAATCTGGGTAATCCGATGTGTCTATACCATCTACTTCTACGTCGCTAATCTTAGCGTAATCTAAATTTGTCATATCTTATGTGTTTAATTATACTGCTAATATACCACAAATAAATGACATAAAAAAATCTGGTGGCATTTTTTTTAAAAAAAAAGCGGCATAAGCCGCTTTAATTATATTACTTTAATTTTTTTAGGATTTACTTTCTTGTCTAACATGATAGTTAATATTCCATCAGACATTGTAGCAGTTACACTTTCTACATCTATATTAGATGCTCTAAATTTCTTTTCGAATGATTTTTTATATAGTGTTTCATCCTTTTCTTTAATATCTGCAGAGATTTTTAAAGTAGATCCTTCCATTTCAATTTCTAAATCTTTTTTAGAAAATCCAGGAAGTGCCATAGTAAATACTCCGTCTTCGTAATGAAAATCAGTAAGATGATCACTTATTAATTTTCCAGTTTTCCATAGAGGTTCTTGTATTCCTCTAAAAATGTTGTCAATGTGGTCGTTTGTTGTGTAAAACATAGTTTGATTTTTTTATAATTATTTGAGCAACGTGCTCGTATAGTATACTGAAAATATTATACCAAACTGAGTATTAAGACTTAGTGACATATATTTTATGAACTAAGTGACATATTGTCATTTTAAAAGGGAACACCTTCTATAATTGGCATACCGCTCATTTTTAACATAATGTTAGCAGTCGCTTGAATATCCTTTTCACAATATGTTTTTATTTCTTCTAACCTATCATTCCAATAATATTCGTTTACTTCTGGTCCTGACATTGCGTCTTTAGGAGATGGAATACCTAGCAGTTCTGAAATTAAACCTAATTTAGCAGAGTTCCATCCACCAAATTTCCAAACATCTTGTGTGTCTAGTAAACAGTTTTCCCATGGTTTTTGTTTATGTAAATGAAATGCAGATGGAACTTGTACCTCATTAATCAATGATCTCTTAATAATATAAGGTAAATCAAATCCTTTAATATTATGGCCAACCCATTTCATTTTAGGATATTTCTGCATAATTTTGGCAGCAGTTTGTGAAAAGTCTTTAAGAACCTGAGCCTCATCTGTTCCACTAAATGACATTGCTTTAAAGTCATTAGGAAATCCAGTCTCATCAAACTTTAATTGTCCTACAGAAATACAGACTATTTTACCCCATTCTGGATAAAGTCCTGCCATACGAGACCACATTTTATGTGGATCAGCAAAGTCTTTAAGAGTTTCTGGCTGACTTTCAATAAGTTGCGTAGATTTTATATTCCAATACTCTTCGAGAGCAGGGTTCTCATCTATGATCTCCTGGAATGTTTCTTTTTGTGTACTAGTTTCGATGTCAATGAAGATCATCTGTTGAAGTTCGCTTAGTGTATACATATATTTGTTTTAATCCTAAAAAACGCCTAGATTAATCTAGACGTTCTTTATACTCTCTTTTTAGGATTTGTTTATTTCTTCTTAATAATAAACTTCCAAATAACACCAATAAGTGTGTTAGCTTTGTACTTCGCTCCTTTGTAATTTAAAAGAAACGCTTTCATGTTTGTTTGTTTTTTCATATTATTGTTTTATCCAACCAGGAGCTTCGTCCCAGTTTCTGTTAGAAGATAAATGAGAATAAGAATCATATGTTAATGAAATCATAACATAACCACCAGTAATTGACGTAGGCACCGATGCTTCGTTTAACCAATAAAATGGTGCACGATCTATTCTCATATTTAAGAAATCGAATAATTCGTCTATTTGCATGTGATGTATCCACACATTAATAATCATACAGTTCATATTAGGTTCTGCCATAATTCTATTTTTAATTCTTTCTATTTATCTTTTTATTTATTCGATTTATCTTCTTTTGAATCTAGATTCATCTGAAGCAATCGTTGTATTAATATCCTCTTCTATATAAGCGTCAATTATTTTTTTAGTTTTATCTGAAATATCTTCTCCGTAATAGTCTTTATACATTTCTTTATATACATGTCCCATAACACCAAATACTGGTCCAGGTTCTGATGACATTTCAATAACATAAGGATGATCTTTATCATCTATAACAATATCTACTGAATAAAAATCTAAATCATTGTGTTCTTTTGAAAATTCTTCAACAACACCAACTAAATTTTCTGTTATAGGTGATTTTGATAATTCGTAATTAAATACTAGTTTATCATCCGCTTTTTTAGATAGGTTTTTTGTTTCTTCGTTTGCAGGCACTCTATATACTAACATCAAAGGTTTTCCTTTCCAACAATAAATTCTAAGTTCATTTACGATATTTATCTTTTCTGAGAAAACTGAAAACTGATCTAAATCAACGCCTTCTAAATCTTTTTCTTCTTTAAAAACCATAATACCTTGGCCACTATATCTGTTATCTGGTTTAGCTATAATAGGATATTTAAGTTCTTTTAAATTTGATTTATCAAAAACTACTTTAGGCGTATGTTTAGATTTTTCATGAGTCTTGCACCATTTTACTTTAGAAGAAACTCTTTGTTTAGCTTCAATTGAATTATAAATAAATTTAGAATCCCATCCATCATTTATCATTTTCTCAATTTTCCAATTAGCATAATTAAGAACTGGAATTTCAGAAGGTTCTGCTTTTTTATTTTTATCTAATAATTCAAATACCTTTGAGACATTATATTTAGAATCATACACATATTTATTATCTGGCATTTCTACAGAAACCGCGATGCAGATTTTTTTAAGTTGATCAGTTTCATCAGCTTCTAAAAGAAAATCTTTAAATGTGTATATACTTCTCATCTAATATATATCTACGAAGGAAATACTTCTATCGTTCTTTCTTCTCTAACTAGGTCTGCCCATTTACCTTCATATCTTGTACCCTTAACAATATGGTTGTCAACCCAATGATAATTACCACCTCTTGGTTTTCCCATTAATAGTCCATGATATTTAAAACCATGTTTATTTAGCCAATTTTCTGTAATCTCTCTTACGTCTTCAGTTCTTGAAGTAAAGAAAGTTACAACATGTCCTTCGTCATACCATCTATTAAGTGTTTCTACAGATCCTTCATATGGTAAAACTATTGACATTCTTTCTGGCTCTTCGTTTGGTACATCATCTGTAATTGTACCGTCAATATCAATTAAATAATTCTTAGCACCATTCTTTAAAACGGGTGATACTAAATGCCCATCATCTCCAACGATCTCGTTAAATGTAATCTCTTTTTTCATATTGTTTTTTATTAATTATTTCTTTCTCATAAATGATACATTAATGTATCTTTTCCCACTGTGTATTGGTCTGGCACCATGTTTATGTGTAATCATTCCTGGGTGAATGGTTGCAGTGCCCACTAATTTTGGATTTGATAATATTTTATATTTTGGAAACCATGTACCGCCTCCATCAAACTCATCGTTTAATTTTACTACCATTGTAATATGACTAAAGTCGTGATGTAAACTTAAATGAGATTGTCTATCAGTAGTGTATCTTACCATAAAGTTTTCAGTATCCATATTGTCCCAACCTGCACCTTCTAATTCCCATAAATGTATACAAAGAGGAGAAACTATTTCTCTTACAACTCTATTATAAATATGATCTAATCCTATTTCTGGTAATAAGACATCGTTTGTTGGATAAAATTCGTGTCTGTCTTTTGTCCATTTATCCATAACTTCTGCCAAACCTACGGCTTCTTTACAGAATTTTTCTGTAAATAATGGAAACTCATAAATATTATTTCCTATATCATCTACCATTAAATCATATTCACCCTTAGATACCGTTTCGTTTACATATTTTGATTTCCATGAATCCCAATCACTATCATCTAATATTTCGAAATATGGTTGTGTTTTCAATAAATTAATATTCGCATCATATGGTTCTGTCATAGATTGTTCATGCGGTCTATTTTGTTCTATCCAATTATCAACTGGAGCTATCGCTTTAAGTTTTGGTGGAAACAGTATATTAATATCTTGTCTTCTATGCTCTGTATATGTTGCTGTTAAGAATTCGTCGGGTGCAATTAGATTTTGTTTAAAGTTATAATCATTGACTAGTATTTTTGCAGTGTCTCTTTTAATTACATACGCGTGTGTATTATAACTACTAAGAGCTGTTACCCATTTATTACTTGCATCAATTCTTTTTTCATCCTTAGAACATATAGCATTTCTACCTAAAAATGCAATATCCCATTCTGTATTTGGAATAACTGGATTTGTAAGCGGAGCTACTGAAACAAAATCATCTTCTAATATTAATGCACAATTGACATTGTTTTCTATTATATTGTTCCATATACTTAAGTGGCTAATTGCACAACCTGCTTCTCCACCAGTAACATCTCTTTTCCACCAATCATTCCATGAATCAGATCCTAAATTCCATAAATCATATACACTATGTCCATCTAATAAATTACCTGAAGTTCCATCAAAACCTTGAACTATTTCCCATTCTACAGAATATGGCATACCAAGTTGATCTACCCTGGTGGCAATGTTTCTCTGAATACTTGGATCTCCGGCATTCAAACTTATAATATAAATTTTATCTATTTTCATATAGATTCTAATATGTTTTTCCAATCATATGATCTGGCATTCCATGTTTGTTGTTTAGACCATTTATAAGCATCATTAATTGATTTATCTTTAAGTCCACTACTTAGTGTACCTAGTATTTGTATAACCTGATTCCAATTTGTTTCATTTCTTTCTAAGATAACTCCACTATTTACAGTCTCTTTTAATGCTGCTACCGTGGTAACAATAGGTAATACTTTGGCATATTGCATTTCAAGCGCAGTAATACAATATGTTTCTTCATAATCAGTTACATAGCACCAATATTCTGCACGTAACATTGCAGCGTGTAATGTTTCTTGATCTACTGTACCATGACACGTAACTTCTTCAAACTTATTAAATGAATAGTCAGTATGATTTGCTATAGAATAGCCTGGAGAATATATGTCTAATGTTGCATGTGGCATTATATCTTTTATCTTTGGCCAGTTTTTTAATAATTCTAATAAGCCACGTTCAGGTGCAGAACTATATATGAATTTACCTTTTATTTTTTCAGGAGTACCATTAAATGTCGAAGGATCAATGGCATTACCAATCACTGAGATTTTATTTAAAGGTATATTATATGTGTGTGCCCAATGATTCTTATGCCAGTTAGTCAAACAAATTGTATGATCAACTTGTTGTGTTAAAATGTTTGCGTCTCCTAACACTTTATGATTCCACCATGGGTGATGATGTGTATTATGTGCCCAAAATACTTTCTTTGCTGAATACCCTTCAAACTCTTTTAGAAAATGGATATAACTTGCAGATATAATATAATCAAACTGATCAAAATATTTTTCATGAACAGTATGTGTTGATATCCATTCTACACCATCAATTAAACCAGAATCTTTTACTTCACCAGAAACCACAACCTTATAACCAAATTTAACTATCTCTTTAGCTATATTAATTATAGCAATTTCAGTTCCTGCTAATCCAATACTGGTATTGCTATCAAATTTGTTTTTTTGATAACCCGCATAAAATAATATTCTCATTATAATCTAGCAAAAAAAACCCACACGAATGTAGGTTTAATTTATAATTTAGTTCTTATTTCTTTTAACTTTAGGTGGAGCGTCTATAAACCAACCCTTATAATATTCTCTTTTTTCATAGATATAATTCATGTAATCATCCACTTTGCCCTTCCAATCTTCATCAATTGCTGGATTTATAATTCCAGATTTGTAACTAGAAAAAACCTGATTAATCCATTCTGCACCGCTTTCTTTATTATCATAAAGACTAGAGTTTATAGTATAAAAAGATCCTCTGCTTATATTATTCCACACATCCATTGGATAAACTTCTTTTTCAAGAACAACAGAATATAATGCACTTTCACTAATGTGTGTACTATATACTGTTTTAGCTTTTTGTAAAAAGTAATAAAGATCTATGTCTCTTGGTAAAATAGATTCTTCACCAAATAAATCTTTAATTTCACCTATAACTGCATGTGTAGTAATAGGATGTGGTTTAAAATAAACATCACCTTTATGTTTCTCAGCAACTTCAATTAATTTATTTAAACAACAATTTTCTTTAAGCTTATTTGAACCTGGTAAAATAACCAAAGTGCTTTTATCTTCATATCTGTCGAAATCTTTCTTGCGATTTTGATATTTATTAGCTTGATCTTTTTCGATATTTTCTTTAAAGTAAGATACCCAATCATAGACGTGTTCGACATCATGTACTAAAGCATCAGCAATTTGTTCTCTTCTCATTTTGAGATTTAGTGGTTGCATTAAAAAACAAGTAGCATATTCTGTATATCCCATTGTTTTAAAGTACGGCATTTCTTCTGCTATAACATCATAACTGTGTTCTAATCCAAGTTCTCTACATTTTCTTAAAACATATCGTTCCACTTGTTCGAGTGGTTCTAGTTTTGTATTTTTCTTTAGAGGCCCAATTCTTTCATTTAGCACCTTTTTGTTAAACATTTCCATATATAAAAAGTAATTTAATAGTTATACACAATAACATGTGTTTGTTTAATTATTTATCTCATTTATTTTTAGAGCAAAAAAAAAGCATACCTAAGTATGCTTTTTAAATTAATTGAGTTATTTCTAGTTACCATTATAACTGTTTACTCTCCATTGTCTATTTGTATTATAAACATCTAGTGGTTCGTTAGTTGAATACCAAGTTTCTTGTACTTCGTAATCTGTACTCCACGTTGTAGTAATAGCACTTGTTGTAGATCTCGTTGTGTTCCACGTTGTTGTTGTGTTCCATGTGGTATTCCACGAAGTAGTAACACTATAGATAGTTGACCATATAGTCGTTGTCGATTTAGATGTCGCTGCATTTGTATTAAATGTAGTCGTAGTTGATCTAGTCGTATTAAATGTGGTCGTAGTCGAGTGGCTTGTATTAAATGTAGTCGTAGTCGTTTTAGACGTTGTTTGAGACGTATTAAATGTTGTCACCCATGATGTAGTCCATGAAGTTGTCGTTGACTGATTAGTATTAAACGTTGTCAACCAAGTTGTATTAAATGTAGTTATAGTTGACTTACTAGTTTGATATTGTGTAGTCCACGATGTTGTACGTGTATAGTTTGTAATTCTACTAGTTTCCCAAGTTGTTGTCCATGCAGTTGTCGTCGCATGTTCTGTTCCCCTATTAGTTCCTCTGGATGTACTCCATATAGTTACTGTCGAATGAGACGTTCCATGATTCGTAGACTGGGACGTATTAAACGTAGTCGTAGTTGAATGCTCTGTTGACCTAGTTGTATTCCATGAAGTAGTCCATGAAGTATTGAACGTAGTTACTGTAGATTTACTTGTTGACCATGTTGTTGTAAACGTAGTCGTTGTTGAATGTTCTGTTCCTCTAGTCGTGTTCCATGAAGTTGTCCATGATGTATTGTAAACTGTAGTCGTTGCTCTAGTCGTATTCCATGATGTGTTAAAAACTGTAGTAGTCACATGCTCTGTTCCTCTAGTCGTGTTCCATGAAGTTGTCCATGAGGTAGTATAACTCGTCGTCGTAGCTCTACTAGTTGACCATGTTGTATTAAATGTAGTTGTTGTAGATTTAGTCGTTGACTGATTAGTATTAAACGTCGTTGTCCATGAGGTAGTATAACTCGTCGTCGTAGCTCTACTAGTTGACCACGTTGTATTAAATGTAGTTGTTGTAGATTTAGTCGTTGACTGATTAGTATTAAACGTTGTCACCCACGAAGTAGTCCACGAAGTTAACGTTGTTTTAGTTGTGTTCCATGTTGTGTTATAAACCGTAGTAGTTGACCTAGAAGTTGACTGATTTGTATTAAAAGTAGTAGTCGTTGTTCTAGAAGTAGATCTCTTTGTATTTCGCGATGTTATCCAAGTAGTATTAAATGTTGTCGTAGTCGATTTGCTAGTTGACCACGCTGTATTGTAAACTGTTGTTGTGGTTTTATTCGTGCCTCTGGTTGTGTTCCATGAGGTAGTCCACGAAGTAGTCCACGAAGTTAGCGTTGATTTAGTTGTGTTCCATGATGTGTTATAAACCGTAGTAGTTGACCTAGAAGTTGACTGACTTGTATTAAATGTTGTCGTAGTCGATTTACTAGTTGATCTAGTTGTATTTCTTGATGTTGACCAGGTTGTCGTAAATGTTGTCGTAGTCGATTTACTTGTTGACTGGCTTGTATTAAAAGTTGTAGTTGTAGATTTATTAGTTCCTCTACTAGTTCCTCTTACGGTGTTCCATGAAGTTGTCCATGTAGTTACAGTGGATTTGCTAGTTGACTGACTTGTATTAAAAGTTGTCGTTGTTGCTCTAGTTGTGTTCCATGTCGTTGTAGTAGATTTACTAGTTGACCATGTTGTAGTCCAATTAGTTGTAGTAGATTTACTAGTTATAAACGTCGTTGTAGTAGATTTACTAGTTGCAAATGTAGTAGTAGTTGAATGTTCCGTTGATCTACTAGTTATAAATGTTGTTGTAGTAGATTTAGACGTATTAAACGTAGTCGTTGTCGATTTACTAGTTGCCCATGTAGTCGTGGTTGCACGCGTTGTATTCCTATGAGTTGCAAATGTAGTTGTAGTAGATTTAGACGTATTAAACGTAGTCGTTGTTGATTTACTAGTTGCCCACGTAGTCGTGGTTGCACGCTCCGTTGACTGACTTGTACTAAATGTAGTCGTTGTTGATTTACTAGTTGCCCATGTAGTCGTGGTTGCACGCGTTGTATTCCAAGATGTATTATATACAGTCGTTGTTGTTTTAGTTGTGTTCCACGTCGTTGTAGTTGCGCGTGATGTATTCCATGTAGTCGTGGTTGCACGCTCCGTTGACTGACTTGTACTAAATGTGGTCGTGGTTGCACGTGTTGTATTAAATGTTGTTGTGGTTGCACGTGTTGTATTCCACGAAGTAGTCCACGAAGTTAGCGTTGATTTAGTTGTATTGAACGTCGTCGTCGTAGCTCTAGTTGTATTCCAAGATGTATTGTATACGGTCGTGGTTGCACGCGTTGTGTTATACGTAGTCGTGGTTGCACGTGTTGTATTAAATGTTGTTGTTGTCGCCCTAGATGTAGATTGACTTGTATTCCACGACGTCGTAGTCGCCTTAGACGTATTCCACGTCGTCGTAGTCGCCCTAGACGTATTCCACGTCGTCGTAGTCGTCTTAGATGTACTCTTACTTGTATTATATGTCGTCGTCGTATTTTTATCTGTGAACCATGACGTCGTAACTTTAGTTGACCACCCCGTTGAAGTAGATTTATCTGTAAGTACATTCCAATAGGTAGTTTTTGCCGTATTCCTAGAAGTTGCCCTATTATATGACGTGTATAATGAAGTTGTTCGAGAATAACTAGTCGTCTTCAACGTGCTCCTAGATCCGGCGGTTAACCAAGTAGTATTAAAAAAAGTAGTAGGCATTCTCTATCTCTGTTGTTTTTTTATATATTTAAATTCTTTAATCATTTTATTTCTTAAAAAGTCTCTTAGTACTACTTACCAAGCACAATCACGCTCAGAATAACATATAGAACGAAAATCGCAATAATCTTCTGGACTACACAGTTGTTCTTTGTTATTATGTGTTAAAATTCCATTTGCAAAGAATGTATCATTAGGTTCTACATCTAATTTATAAACAGTATATTGATTAACTTCATCTATTTCTAAAGATTCTATCAGAAATTCTCCATAATCCATTTTAAACATAACATCACCAATCTCTAGGTGCTCCGCTAGTTTTGCTTGCCACATACCATCTCTTTTTATAATATGTATATGTGCCATGGTAGTTCTTAATTGGTCATTATTTATGCTAACTGTTCCTATAACGTCTGCTCTCCAAATACCGGAAACATTATGTTCATTAGATAATGTATTTGTGTATACTTCTTCTTCCCTAATTGTTGGTAATACAGTCATGTCATCTGTATTAAATGCTCCATCCATAGTTAAAATACTCTGGCCATGCACTAACGTTTCAACTGGTCTTTGTATTCCTTCAGCAATATGTACTAGTGTTCCTTCAACTATACATTCCTCTATTGTGCTTCTAGATGTTCCACGAGATGTGTTGACATACAATGCTGTATTGTAACTTGTGATATATGAAACTGATGTATTCCAGGAAGTTATTTGCCCTGCACCACCACCTGAACTATTATCTGCAGGAACTAAAGTAATCCATGTTGTTGTTTTAGTTGTTGATCTAGAATATCCTGTAGAAACCTTTGTAATAGTTGACTTACTTGTATTTCTGTCAGTTACCCTAGAAGTTGCAAACCTAGTATTAGTAGATTTACTAGTTGCAAAAGTGGTCGTGTACGTCGTTGTCGTCGATCTACTAGTTGCAAATGTCGTTGTCGTCGATCTACTAGTTGCAAATGTTGTTGTTGTATTTCTACTAGTGATCCAGTAAGTTGTCCATGCAGTTGTCGTCGATTTACTAGTTGACCAAGTTGTTGTTGTCGATCTACTAGTTGCAAATGTCGTTGTCGTCGTATGCTCTGTGCTTCTACTAGTACTAAATGTAGTCGTTGTAGATCTACTAGTTGCAAATGTTGTTGTTGTATTTCTACTAGTTCCTCGAGTCGTACCAAAAGTGGTCGTTGTTGATTTAGTTGTGTTGAACGTCGTCGTTGTTGACCTAGTTGTATTCCAAGATGTATTGTATACAGTCGTGGTTGCACGCGTTGTGTTCCAATTAGTTGTAGTAGATTTACTAGTAGCAAATGTTGTTGTGGTAGAATGCTCTGTGCCTCTACTAGTACTAAATGTAGTCGTTGTTGATTTAGTTGTGTTCCACGTCGTCGTCGTAGCTCTAGTTGTATTCCAAGATGTATTGAACACTGTAGTTGTAGACTGACTTGTATTCCATGTAGTCGTTGTTGATCTAGTTGTATTGTATACGGTCGTTGTTGATCTAGTTGTATTCCATGTTGTTTTAAATGTAGTCGTTGTAGACTGACTTGTATTCCATGTAGTCGTTGTTGATCTAGTTGTATTATATACGGTCGTTGTTGATTTAGTTGTATTCCAAGATGTATTGTATACAGTCGTTGTTGCTCTAGTTGTGTTCCACGTCGTCGTTGTTGATCTAGTTGTGTTCCATCGTGTTGTTGTTGACTTACTAGTAGACTGATTTGTGTTAAATGTTGTTGTCGTCGATTTACTAGTAGCAAATGTTGTTGTGGTAGATTTACTAGTTGACCATGTTGTATTAAACGTAGTCGTTGTGTTTTTGGACGTTGATTTGGAAGTCAACACAGTTGTGTTCCATGAAGTTGTCCATGAAGTTGTAGTAGCTCTACTAGTTGACCACGTTGTATTAAATGTAGTTGTTGTAGATTTAGTCGTTGACTGACTTGTATTAAAGGTTGTACCAAATGTGGTTGTCCATGTAGTTGTCGTCGATTTACTAGTTGACCATGTTGTATTAAACGTAGTTGTTGTCGCATGCTCTGTGCTTCTACTAGTTACAAATGTTGTTGTTGTATTTCTACTAGTTGCTCTATTAGTTCCTCGACTTGTTACCCAAGTAGTTGTCCATGCAGTTGTTGTGGTGTGCGAAGTTGATTGACTAGTATTAAACGTAGTTGTTGTAGAACGATTCGTTGATCTAGTTGTATTCCATGAAGTAGTCCAAGCTGTGTCAAAAGTAGTAGTTGTAGATTTACTTGTTGACCATGTTGTTGTAAACGTAGTCGTTGTCGAATGTTCTGTTCCTCTACTTGTTACCCATGTTGTTGTGGTATTTTTACTAGTCGCCTTAGACGTTGATTTACTAGTAGACCAAGTTGTTGTCCATGTAGTTACTGTAGATTTACTTGTTGACTGACTTGTATTAAAAGTCGTTGTCGTAGATTTAGTAGTTGACCTAGAAGTTGACTTACTAGTTGACCAAGTTGTCGTAAATGTTGTTGTTGTTGATTTACTTGTTGACTGACTTGTATTAAAAGTTGTAGTTGTCGATTTACTAGTTACTTTACTTGTTGTTTGACTAGTGATCCAAGTTGTATTATATGTCGTTGTTGTCGAACGAGATGTTGATTGACTAGTACTAAACCTGGTCGTTGTTGAATGTTCAGTGCTTCTAGAAGTTATCTGAGATGTAATCCAAGTTGTATTATATGTAGTCGTTGTTGATCTAGATGTCGACTGATTTGTGTTAAATGTTGTTGTAGTACTACGATTAGTAGATCTTGTTGTCGTTTGACTAGTGATCCACGTTGTATTATACACTGTTGTTGTAGATCTATTAGTTGACCATGACGTTGTATATGTCGTAATATAAGAAGTTGTCGTTGATTTACTTGTATTCCAAGAAGTTGTCCAATATGTAGTGTATGATGTAGTTGTACTTCTAGATGTGGATTGACTTGTGTTCCAGGTTGTTTCAACAGGATACAATGTGGATTGACTAGTTGTCCAACTAGTTGTCCATGTAGTAGTTGTAGCCCTCTCAGTTGATTGTGACGTGTTTTTAGAAGTCGACCATGTTGTTGTTGTAGTTCTATCAGTTTCTAAAGATGTTTCTCTAGAAGTGCTCCATGATGTAGTCCACGATGTTGTCGTTGATCTAGAAGTTGCATATACAGTATTAGTACTACGAGATGTATTGAAAGTTGTTGTTGTCGATTTACTAGTTGCCCATGTAGTGATCCATGTTGTCACCGTGGATTGACTAGTATTTCGTACTTTGTTAGTAGTTCTCGAAGTATTTCTATTTTCAGATGTAGTTTTGGAAGTAGCCCAAGTAGTATTCTTAGCTACGAGTGTACCCTTAGATGTATTCTGTGCACTTCCGGTACTCCAAAAGTCGATTCTTGAAAATCCTATATTCTTCATATTGTTCCTCTAATTTATTCTATTATTACGCAAAATTTCCAATGTAGTTAACTAATACTGCGTCAACATCTATTATAATATATGATATAATAGATACTGCACCAGGAGTAGTTACCCATTGAATGTCAGCACCTGAGGGTGTTTTCATATAGGATGGTAATGCATTGTATCCTGCACCTACACCATTATAGATTACTATAGTTCCAGATTGACCTACGTTGTCGTTACCTATGTTAGACATTGTAATATCAATTGATCCCGTTGCTGTAAATGCAAATGCGTCACCTTGATCAGGCTTAATGTCATAAACACCTCCAACACCGTTAACCGATATAATATCTCTTTTTAAAGCACCTGTTAAATATAAATCATGATGCTCAACATTTGAATCTGTTTTTGTATGTTGATCCATTGCAGTTGCATAGGTATTAGAAGTACCAGTATTACCTTTTAAACCTGAAGAACCTGAAGAACCACTTGATCCAGAAGATCCGTTAGTTCCATCAGTTCCTGAAGAACCTGAAGTTCCGTTTGTTCCTGAAGTTCCATTCGTTCCTGAAGTTCCATTCGTTCCTGAAGTTCCATTCGTTCCTGAAGAACCACTAGATCCACTTGAACCTGAAGTTCCGTTTGTTCCACTAGTTCCATCAGTTCCTGAAGAACCTGAAGTTCCGTTAGTTCCACTTGTACCGTCAGTTCCTGAACTTCCACTTGAACCTGAAGATCCGCTTGTACCATTCGTTCCACTTGTACCATTTGTACCAGACGTTCCATCAGTTCCTGAACTTCCACTTGATCCACTTGATCCTGAAGTTCCATCGGTTCCTGAAGTTCCGTTAGTTCCTGAAGTTCCATCAGTTCCTGAACTTCCACTTGAACCTGAACTTCCATCAGTTCCTGAAGAACCTGAACTTCCATTTGTTCCATTAGTCCCTGAAGAACCAGCTGGTCCTTGAATAGAACCGCCTCCAATCCAACCATCTGCTTGTGTAAATACCCAAAGAGAATCGTCTGATTGTACTATATATGCATCACCGTCAGAATTACCGCTTGTTGGTAAATTTGATGATGTAGCTACTTGTCCTTGCATTGAAACACCCCAACCTGGATTACCTTGTGCACCTGAAGATCCACTTGATCCAGAAGATCCACTAGAACCATCCGTTCCTGAAGAACCCGAACTTCCGTTTGTTCCATTCGTTCCACTTGTACCATTGATACCACTAGTTCCATCAGTTCCTGAACTTCCGTTTGTTCCACTTGTACCGTCAGTTCCTGAAGAACCTGAACTTCCATTAGTTCCTGAAGTTCCATTCGTTCCTGAAGTTCCATTTGTTCCTGAAGTTCCATCAGTTCCTGAACTTCCACTTGAACCTGAAGATCCACTTGATCCGTTAGTTCCTGATGTTCCATTCGTTCCTGAAGTTCCATCAGTTCCTGAACTTCCATCAGTTCCTGAGCTTCCACTTGATCCGTCAGTTCCTGAAGTTCCATTCGTTCCTGAAGTTCCATCAGTTCCTGAAGTTCCATCAGTTCCTGAAGAACCGCTTGAACCCGAACTTCCATTTGTTCCATCAGTTCCTGAACTTCCATTTGTTCCTGAAGTTCCATCAGTACCGCTTGTACCTGGAGCTCCTTTTTGTCCTTTAACACCGCTCGATCCAGAAGATCCGTTAGTTCCATTAATTGCTGGAGTTCCAGGAGCACCTTTAGCTCCGGTTGCACCAACGGGAATAGTAAAATCAAATTCAGCTGCAGTTGAGGTTCCAGTATTAGTAACACTTACTGGTGTATTTTCTAATCCAGTAGATACTGTTCCTACTGCAATTGTACCTGTAATTCCTGAAGATCCGCTTGAACCTGAACTTCCGCTTGATCCATCAGTTCCTGATGTTCCAACATATACTACTCTACCTACAATTTCATTGCCATTTTGAGAATGAGTTAATATTAAATTATTTCCAGATAAAGTTGCTCCACTATAATTGTCACCTTTAACACCATCAACTCCACTTGTTCCATCCGTTCCTGAAGATCCACTAGAACCATCCGTTCCTGAAGTTCCGTTAGTTCCACTAGTACCATCAGTTCCTGAACTTCCACTTGATCCACTTGATCCTGAAGTTCCATCGGTTCCTGAAGTTCCGTTAGTTCCTGAACTTCCACTTGAACCGTTTGTTCCCGAAGAACCTGAAGTCCCACTTACACCACTCGTTCCATCAGTTCCTGAACTTCCACTTGATCCATTTGATCCCGAGGTTCCTGATGTTCCAACATCACCAATAGGTTGAATAAACATAAATAAAGAATCATTATCACTAACATTATTCCAATTAGAACTTGAAATAGGTTGTAAGTTAAATGTTCTTTGTCCAGAAGCAGTTGTGTTTCCTGTTACATAGAATGATTTATTTGCATTACCATCAGTTGATTTTGCTAATACAATAATAGACTTATAACTATTAGATGAAGCGACTGCAGCATTTAATGTTACGGTTGCTGAACCACCTCTAGCATTAGTTTCACTTACAATTATTTTACTAGGATTACTAGGATTATCAAACGCTAAATCACCAGAAGAAACTGTCGTGGGATTTGTTGCGTTATTATAAACATAAGGAAGTCCAAACGTATTTGGTAATTGTTGGTTTTCATACTTTCCGGTACTTGCATTATATGACAATACTTCACCAGTAGATGGAGAAGAAGATAAAAAGTCAAGTATTTGTTTTAATTTCAATTGAGACATGAATGATTTATTCTTTTTTACGTTATATTATATATCTTGTTAATGTACCAACTTTTTAGTCCCTGGAAGAAACTAACAAAAAAACATTATTTTTTATTAGTTAATAATGACATAAAATTAAGATGTTGTTTTAATATATCTAATTTTGAGTCATTGTTTGTTGTTTTATACCAGTTCCACGGTGTTGAATTTAATATATTTTCTTGTTTATTTTTTAGTTTTAATATACTTTCTTCTATAGATCTAATTTGATCATATGCCGAAGAAGGTAATTCTATTTCTAATTTAATTGCACATGTTATTAAACTTGCCCAATCTTCAGTTTCATTGGCATCTACCAAATCCTCATATATCTTTTTATATTTATCTTTTTTATCATGTGAAATGTCATGTGTTAATTTATCAGGGTGACACTTTATGACCGATTTTCTAAATAATTTTTTAAAATCTGGGTGTTTATTAGTTTCTTTTTCTAAATCTTCCTCTTCTTTCTTACTATTTGCCCATGAATCAGCAGCATTTTCCATTTCTTCAGATTCTAATATACCATCATTATCAATTTCTGAAAGTTCTTGCATAAATTTATTTTTTATTTCAGAATTAGCAGTTTTTATATCTTCTAAATCTTCTAATAAAAATTCATACTCTCTAATTAATCTTTTAAAAATTATTTTGTTAGGATCAATAGACATATATTACTTATATAGATTTGTTTTCCAATCATATGTAGATCTTAGTTTATGATCCTTAATTCCCATTGTGGTTTCAATTAATTGTTTATATGTTTCTATTAAACCCTCGTTAAATACAGTATATCTAGTTAAAACCCTTTCGCTATTTTCATTATATGCTTCTATGTTATTGTCATGATTTTCGATAGCCTGTTTAAGTTGTCGAGAACCCTGTCCAATTAAGTTACCATCATAATAATATCCGGCGTCCTTAATCATGTGTGCGTTATGTACTAGTGGAAACTGTAAATAGAGTGCGTCTAAGTATGAATAATTTAATGGATTAGTATGTTGGTGTGCAATAACTACATCTGTTAATTGGGCCATAGCATCAATAGCTCTTAGTCTAGGGAGGTATGATAATTTATGATCTGTTGTTCCAGATAATTTACATAATGAAAGGTGTGTTAATAAAGATTGATAATATTTGTTTTTTATAATGTCTTCACCACACATGATATTTAGTTTTTTAAATTTACCTCCTTTATTATAATAATCTTCTGCTATCAATAAATTTATAAAGTGCCATTTTTGTGTGCCAATATTGGGTTCAAAACATGCAATTTGTTTGTCTTTATTTTCTTTTCCAGGAACATACACTGGAACTGGTCTGTTTTCAATTATTGTCTTTGGATTATTATACACTTCACATGTTTTGTCTAAAAATACAGGATCCCATACAAAAGGAACGGGTCTTACTTTATTTACTGGTAAATTATGCATTACTCTATAATATTCAATATTATTTTCGCCCTGTTGTGGAACATACCACGCTTCGTCCAATAATTGATTATATCCGGTAGCATCAGGTCCAATATTAAACATAGCACCCTCTAAATCATTCAGATAATTATTACCACAAATATATTTGACTACTTTTTTACCATAACCTGTTTTCTTAAACTCCTCTATAGTTTTATCGCCGTAAGTTGCACCCAACCAAATCATAAGATCTGTATCTGCATACTTGTCATAGTAATCGTATATTGGGAATTGTTCAATATCCCATGTTACTTTGTTCTCATAAGGAGCTTTGACTTCACTTGCATTTAATATGTATACATTATATCCTATTTCTTTCAAAGCTTTTAATAAATAAAGCGCATTTAGTTTTATACCATTTATCCAAAGACTTTCATTCTCTGATCCTAAACTTATAGTAATTCCTATATTCATGTTGATATTTGGTTTTTATTATATATTAGATTTAATTAAAAAGGCCCGCCCGATTGGGCGAGCCTTTAAAAAATTAATACTTAAATTAAGTATTGTAGATTGAGTTATTACTCAGCAACACCTCTAACGATAATGTCATCAGTGTTTTCTAAGTCATAACCTAAACCAGAAACTGTGAAGTTTTCGCCATCAGTAGTCGTGTAATCTGTAATCTGTAAACCGTTAACGAATACTAAGATATCGTCATTGTCTAAGTCGATTTCAGTTGCAACGCTAAACGTAGTTGAAGTACCAAATGTTGCAGTTTGCTCAAGCTTATCAGTTCCAGCAAGACTAGAAATTTCACCTCTTAATACAGATAAGATGCTAGTTTCTCTTCCGTCTGTGTAAGTGTTAGCATTTGTTTGAGCAGCAGATTGTGCAGCGTTAGCTTTTGATGTTGCATCAGCGGCAGCAGTAGCTACAGCGTCAGATTCAGCAACGTCAGCGTAAGACTTTGCAGAAGAAAGAACGATTCCATCTAATCTTCCTGCTTCAGACTCAGCATCTAACTCAGCTTGATCAGCATAAACCTTAGCAGAGCTTAATGCAGTTGCAGCAGAACCAACAGCATCGTAGTTACTAGCTAAACCATCAGCATAGCTTTCAGCAGCAGCTTCTGCAGCGTTAGCTTTTGATGTTGCGTCAGCGGCAGCAGTAGCTACAGCGTCAGATTCAGCAACGTCAGCGTAAGACTTAGCAGAGCTTAATACTACAGCATCTGCAGAAACTGCAGTTGAAATTGCAGTAGAATCACCTGTTGAAATTGCAGCAGATAATCCGTCTACATCACTAGTGTCTAATCCATCTACGAAAGTCTTAATCTCAGCAAATGTATCCAACGTAGAGTCAGAATCCAATAATAATGCATCAATTCTATCTTTTTGTAAGTCAGAGTGAGACTGTGCAGAAGAAAGAACGATTGCATCCAATCTTCCTGCTTCAGATTCAGCATCTAACTCAGCTTGATCAGCATAAGACTTAGCAGAGCTTAATGCAGTTGCAGCAGCGCCAGCAGCATCATAGTTACCAGCTAAACCATCAGCATACCCTTCAGCAGCAGATTGTGCAGCGTTAGCTTTTGATGTTGCATCAGCGGCAGCAGTAGCTACAGCGTCAGATTCAGCAACGTCAGCATAAGACTTAGCAGAGCTTAACAATACAACATCTGCAGAAACTGCAGTTGAAATTGCTTCAGACTTTGCGACTGAAATACCCGTTACGGTACCTGTTCCGATTGCTCCGTCATGTACAGCCGCAACTGCAGATACGAAATCAGAAATTTGTTTTACTTTTAATTGTGCCATGTTTTATATATGTTATTTTTAGGCCTAAGGACATTATTGTCCTCTTGATATTATATATAAAAAATGCCGAACATTTTACGTCATGCTCGGCATCTTTTTAAGTTTTTTTTATATTAATTTATATTATATTAATCTAAACTTGATTTTTCGTATCCAACATCGATATCATCTGTTGCATCTAATTCATAACCTGCAATTGAGCCGTTCCAATAAAGAGTATCTCCGGCTGCAATGTCTTTAATTAATCTTGCAGATGTTCCACCGTCATTTGAAAAATAAGATGCTTCTGATTTAACTCCGTCACCTAGATTAATTTCCATGCCATTTACTTTAATAGTTACTACTGAATCATCAAATGGTGTATATGTTATATTAATTCCTGTTGAATCACCATCATTAGCTGTAACATTAGATATTTTATTTAAATCTGTAGATGTGCTAACACCACGTGCAGTTGTTCCACCGCCACTTGATTCAATTAATAATAAATAAGGAACTCTACCTGAATTTGAAGAAACCGCTCCATTAGAATTAATCCATCCACCAGTAATTGGTGAACCTGTAATTTCAATTGGACCACCAGCTGCTCTATTCAAAGTTAAAACTGGAGCACCAACTGTAGCTGACATTCCAATTCCTGTCCACGATGCAGTTCCTACAACATTATTACCAAACGCTGCTGGATTTACATTAGTTAAAACAACTTGAGTAGCTGATCCCTTTGTTGAGATTTTTACAGTTTGCCCATCGTATGCAGACATAGTTACTAGTCCAGCTTCAAGATCTAAACCACCTGCATTAATAGCCGCTTGAAATTTAGCTAATATTGCCGTTGGAGAAATAACATCATAAACATCTCCTAAATTTAATGTATCGTCCGGATTATCAAATAAAATAGTTTGTGGTGGATTTACACCATCGCCTATTGTAATTTCACCAATTGCAGGTGTATCACCTTGTTTACCCGTTACAATATAAGAATCACTTACACTATAATAATCGTTAGATGCATAGTTAGGTTCTATATCACCTCCTTGAATACTTACTGGAGTTGCTGATGCAGTCGCAGTAACATCTAATCCAAGATTATTAATATTTGTTTTAAAGTCATTAATAGAAGTTACGCTATCTCCATTAGGACCGTCATGTACAGTAGTACCATTAATAATAACAACATCGCTAGATCCTGGTAATGCAGTTCCTACTATTTTAGAAGAAGCTATTTTATTATTCAATTGTAAATAACTTGCTTTGCCACCCGCAACTGTTGTGATTTCACCTGGATTATTTAAGTCTGTATAATAAATAGAACCCGGTGAACCTGTTAATGCTTCTGGATTTTTATAATTTCTAATAATATCATTAAATGGTTTTACGAATACATCTTTACCACTTCTAATACTGTCTAATACTGTACCTATTTTTTGATTTATAGCACCAACTGCTCCGAATTTTACTAAATCTCCACTTGTATTAATTGTTATTACATCACCTTTGTCAACAGAAGGTGCAGAAGTATGTGAAAATTTAACTCTATCATCGGCCTCGTTTACAACAAATCTACTTTGTACTTTATCTAAACCACCTGCAGCAAATGCACTAGTATCAGTAATGATTGCTTCTCCTTCAGAATTATTACTAAATACAATAATACCTCCACCTTGTGCGAAAGAATTAATATTATTTAATCTAAAAGATAACATATCTACATCTTCTGCAATTAATTCTACAATACCTTCGGTTTTGGCTGAGATTGATTTAATTCTTAAGATCGTTTGACCTTGAGCATCTGATATCCACATTCCTTCAGAAACGTCGATGCCGTTATATTCGTTTGCTTTTCTAGAGGAACCATCTCCAGTTGATTGTGCATTTACAGAAATCGTTATGTTATAAGTTTGATTCTGTAAAGACATTCCTGTTCCATCGTTTTCTCCGTAAGCCAATTGGCCACTAATCGTGGATACAGTTCCATTTAAGGTTATTGGTGTAAATGTTGACATAGTTTGCTTTCTATATTATTATTTGGGCGACCGAAGTCGCCCTTAGTTTGGTTTATTAAAATTTAAATATTATAAATGCGTGAGCTTCTTTAGTTGTTTGACCGAATCCACCAGCATTTCTTACTGCATCGATATTACCCATACCTAAATCTAATTTAATTTTAGCTGCACTAAAGTTAGTGAATAAATCAGTTGTAACTTGATTACCAATACTAAAACTAGATGAGTGCGCAGATTCTGTAATACCCTGTGCATAGAATGATGCGTTGTTACCACCACCGTCTAAATGTGTTATAACATATCTTGAATTGTTGGCTTGATATGCATATACAAGGATTGCTTTCGGTGGTTGATTTTGACCACTGAATGAAAATTCTTGATTATCACCAGCACGTGTTCCTATAGATGCGTTAGATGTTTCAAATACACCTGATCCACTTGGATCGATAAATTCACACCCACCTAAAGCTTGCGATGCAGTGTATTCTGCTCTTACACAATAATAAGTTCCACCTGATCCAGTTGCAACGTCTGACCATTCAACTGCGTAATCAACATTTGAAGATTTAACAAGTGCTTGACCCGTTGTTCCTCCTCCTGCAATTCCAGATCCATTTGCTCCAGCTGCTCCTTCCGGCCCCTGTGGTCCTTCCGGTCCTTGCGGTCCGGTGGCTCCATTAGCTCCGTCAACTCCATCAATACCTGAAGTTCCGGCGTCACCTTGATCACCTTTAACTCCATTGATTCCAGATGTTCCATTAACTCCTGAAGTTCCATTTGTTCCTGAAGTTCCGGCGTCACCTTGATCACCTTTAGCTCCATCAACTCCTGAAGTTCCATCAACTCCTGATGTTCCATCGTTTCCATCAACTCCTGAAGTTCCATTTGTTCCTGAAGAACCATCTGTTCCTGAAGTTCCAGCGTCACCTTGATCACCTTTAGCTCCGTCAACTCCTGAAGTTCCATCGTTTCCATCAACTCCTGAAGTTCCATTAACTCCTGAAGTTCCATTTGTTCCTGAAGTTCCAGCGTCACCTTGATCACCTTTAGCTCCATCAATTCCAGATGTTCCGTCAACTCCTGAAGTTCCAGCATCACCTTGATCACCTTTAGCTCCATTAATTCCTGAAGTTCCAGCGTCACCTTGATCACCTTTAGCTCCATCAACTCCTGAAGTTCCATTTGTTCCTGAAGTTCCAGAAAGTCCTGAAGTTCCGTCGCTTCCGTCAACTCCATCAATACCTGAAGTTCCATCAACTCCTGAAGTTCCACTAATTCCTGAAGTTCCATTGTTTCCGTCAACTCCATTATTACCAGCATCACCTTTATCACCTTGAGGACCTTGATCTCCTTGATCTCCTTTAAGACCATTAATTCCTGAAGAACCATTAGTTCCTGAAGTTCCATCGTTTCCATCAACTCCATTAATACCTGAAGTTCCATCAACTCCAGATGTTCCACTAATTCCAGAAGTTCCATCTACACCATTGTTACCAATATTACCTTGATCACCTTTGGCTCCATCAACTCCTGAAGTTCCATTTATTCCTGAAGTTCCATTAACTCCTGAAGTTCCATCGTTTCCGTTATTTCCTGGAAGACCTTGATCACCTTGATCACCTTTGGCTCCATTGTTTCCGTCAACTCCATCAATACCTGAAGTTCCATCAACTCCTGAAGAACCTGAAACACCTGAAGTTCCATCATTACCATTGATGCCGTTAGCTCCATCTTTACCAGATGTTCCATCGACACCGCTTGCACCTTGATCACCTTTAAGACCTTGTGCACCGTCTGCTCCATTAACTCCGCTTGTTCCGTCAACTCCATCGTTTCCGTCAATACCAGATGTTCCACTAATACCTGACGTTCCAGCGTCACCTTGATCACCTTTAAGACCTTGAATACCTTGATCACCTTGATCACCTTTAAGACCTTGAAGACCTTGATCACCTTGATCACCTTTAGCTCCATCAACTCCATTGACTCCATTGACTCCATCAACTCCATCAATACCTGAAGTTCCATCATCACCTTTAGCACCGTCAATACCTGAAGTTCCAGATTGGCCGTTAATTCCAGATGTTCCATCAACTCCATTAATACCTGAAGTTCCATCTAATCCTCTTAAACCTTGTGCTCCGTCAACTCCACTTGTTCCATCAGTACCTGAAGTTCCAGCTTGACCAATATCACCTTGTGCTCCTGTTTCACCATCTTTACCAGATGTTCCATCGACACCCCTTAGACCTTGTTCACCTTGAAGACCTTGATCACCTTGATCACCTTTAGCACCATCAATTCCTGAAGTTCCATCAATTCCTGAAGAACCAGATGTTCCAGAAGTTGTAACAGTTACTGAAGGGAAAACAACTTCAACTTTTCCGTCATTTAAATTATTAATAACTGCACCTCCTGAAAACGTAAGACTATTAACCTCGTCAATAGCTACATCGCCTTGTGGTATAATTGAAATACCAGCTGATGGTGAAGAATAAGATTCGCTAAAAATACCAAGTTCATCACCTACTCCGATCTTATAATCAGATCCAGAAATAAATGAATTTCCTTCTGATTGTACGTGTAATTCAATAGCATCACTTGAGTCGTTGTTTATTGGATTATCAGGATTAACATTTAATACATCTACATATGACCATGTTTTAATTTCAAATGCAGAGTATTCACTATTGTTATTTACATTGGTTAAGAATAAAGAAACTTTAACTCCGTCAACATTAATTCTATTTAATAGTATAGACTCTAAATAATTATTTCTATATCCTTTATCGTCTGTTAAAGCAATTCTAATTTTAGTAACACCATTAGGATCTTCGTCATTTATAACTAATTCTCCACTAGCAGGTTTATCTGTAGAACTTAAAGACTTAACTTTATATACAGCACCAGGTAATGTGAATCTACTTGCAACTATATCACCTATTTTATCACCAGCATCATAGATATTGGCAAGTTTTAATGTTGGTAGTTGCGTTTGAGTAATTCCTCTAACTACTGTGATTTTACATTTAATAGCACCGTGAAAATTTAAATCTCCAAATGGTAATGCAGCAGTTTGTTCTGCACTAAATTCAAGTGATATAGCACCTCGTAAATCAGTGTTTGCAGCACCGTATAATAAAGTACCATTAGATTTACTTACTGAATATATTAATTGATTTTCAGCATTATAAACATCTACGATTACGTTATCGGTTACCCCGATGTTTAGTTGATTACCTACGTGGTCTTGGTGTAGCGTGATTCCAATACTCGATGATTGTCCTCTAACTATCCTAGCTAATTCTGGTAATACTACGATTAAGTTTTGATTTGAAACAGTTGGCATGTTGATATTATGTTTTTTTCTTTGGTTTATATATCAGTGTTAAAATGAGTAGTCTCTATGTAGCATAGAAAATATCATTTGATTAATTACACCTATTGCGTTATTTTCTAATATTGTTTCTGTTTTGCAATCGGTTCTGATTATTATTTTATCTGGATCTTTAGATATTAATTCTTCTATTCTGCTAAAATAAGTATCTTCTGACCATTCTTCAGATTGTATGTACGTCATATTAAACTTTTTCCAATCTTTAGTAAAATATTTATTTGGTTTTACAAAATGATATACATGCAACATGTTGTCGGCTGTCTTAATAAACACAAAACCATCATTTAAGAAATACTTTTTACTTGGTACATATACACATGAAGTTCCTTCTTCGATCGCTCTCCATCTTTCTCTGCACATCGAGTGAAGTTCTTCGAACTCATCAATAGCTTCACCTAATATAGAATCTAATACATCATCTGTTTCTAAATCATCTTCTTCCGGAAAAAATATCTCTAATCCTGGAATTTCAAACCCACTTACTATTTGATCTATTGGATTTGGATTTTGTGTCATTTTAACAGCATCATATCTATATAAGTAATCCAACGTATCGTCTATTTCAAACAATGCTGGAATTAATTGACCCGATTCTAATATAGCCTTAATATTGGAAACAGCACTTTTTAGTTTATATGTGCGATATTCAATATCGTTTGGTCCTTCATTAAACCATTTTGGTATTTTAGTTTTAATACTCATACTGTATTTATCATATCGGATATTGTATAAAAACTAAAAAAGGACATTATCTTAATTAATAATGTCCTTTTTTTATATTATAATATTCTTATATTATTTACTCTTCTTTATACTTTTTTTTAGATTTTGATTTTATTAATGTGGTTTCTTCGGAATAGTTTTCGGAATTCGTAGTTAACCCCCATTGTAAAATAAACCAACTAATTTCTTTTTCAGCAACTGCTTTACTCATTTTTAATTTTGTTTTAAGTATTTTAGTTGCTTCTTTAATAAACACAGCTTCCTTTTCTCTAGTAGTATTATACCTCATATACCAGTCGTTTTCTTTAACAACATCTTTATATGTTTTGCCATGTGGTTTTAGTTGTAAATTAATCAACTCAATAAACACCTCTCTAGTTTTTTGTCTACTTGCCATAATCTATATATTAACTTTGTTTTGGTTTTATGATCTCGTCTATAATTCCATACTTAACAGCTTCCTCTGCATTTAACCAAAAATCACGTGTTGCATCCTTCATTACTCTTTCTGGTTTCTTTCCACAATACGTTCCAAGTAAATTAAATAATTCTACATTTACTTTTTTCCACTCTGCCCAATCAACTTCAGCATCTTGAATATTTCCACTGAATCCACCTGAAGATTGGTGTAACATTGTAGTCGAATGTCTAAGTGACGCTCTTTTACCTTTTGTTCCAGCTCCTAATAATACTGATCCCATTGAAGCTGCCATTCCTGTGTTAACTGTACGTATGTCACATGGTATATATTCCATTACGTCCACCATAGATAATCCTGATTTAACTGAACCTCCCGGAGAATCAATATGCATTGTAATATCATCTGCTGCATTATTAGATAGAAACATCAACTGTGCTTGAACAACTGTGCTCATAGCATCATTAACTGGACCTGCAACCCACAATAATCTATCGGCCATTAACCTAGAAAAGATATCCATTTGTGTAACTCTCATTTCTCTTTCTTCAAGAATATAAGGAGTCATTGAGCTTTGTTTTTCAATATGTTTAGTAAACTGATCTACATGAGATCCACTTACGTTAAACTCAGATTTTGCAAATCTTTGGAACTCTTTATCGTTCGGGTAATAATTCATTAGGCTATTTGTTTTTGTATTTGTTTAATTAGATCACACGTCTCATATTCTTCTATCATTGTAAAGTATTCTTTAGCTTTGAATAATGACTTCTCGTAGCCTTCTCTCGGCAATGTCATATCATATTCTCTACCTTCATCATCTACAAGAATTGCTAGTATTTTAGATTCTTCTTTGTTTTCTATTATATTTAGTATATATTCGACAATACGTCTATAAAATATATCATATTTAGAAATCAAAACCTTTTCAAAATCTTCTGCCAAAATTCTCTGAGGATCTATGTATATTTTAGGTGGTTCCATATTATATTGTAAAATAATCTTTTAAAATGTTTTTGTAATTTACTTCTTTAGATCCTTGTGTGTTATCTAATCTTTGCGTAAACTCAAGACCTTCGTCTGTTAAGAACACATCTTTGCCATTATAGTCTACTAATAGTTTTTCTAAAATCAATGTATTAATATTAGATTCTAATGCATCATCTTCGGATTTAATTTTCTTTGCTAATTCAAAATGTCTTTCATAAAAATGAATGTTATCTGCAAAATGATGATATGTACCTAATTCTAAATCTTGATATTTGTCATGTTTTTTAAGAATCAGATAAACTGACTGCATTAAAAATGAAAAGAATGGTGCATCAAAAGTAAGACCATAAAATATATCGTTAGATCTCATTTGTATTTTCATGTTTAATTTATTATTTCTAATAAAAAAGTTTGCATACATTGTACATACGAAATCTTTATTGCCTTTAAATTGAAATTTAGGTTGATTAAAAAACATAATAGCTTGTCGACTATTGTCATCTGCTAAAAGTGAATCTACAACCCATCCTATTTGTTCTGTGTTAAGAACTAATGCACCATAATTTGAATTGATTTCATTAGTACCTGGATTTGTTAGTGTTGACCACATTCCAGAATATTGACCTATGTAATCTACGTCAGTATCTCTGTGTAAATACCATGCCATTTCACCAGCAAAGTATTTCCAATTAAAAGATCTTGCTTCAAAATGAGCAATAGGTTTTGTTGGATTTATATCGATTCTATTTAGAAGAAGTTCTTTAACTTCTAAATCTCTTGGTTTTGATACATCACCATGTGTATCAATTTGTGTTATTAGTTCTTTGAATGTTTTTGAAAAGTCTGTCATTTACTTTATGTTTATAGTAGTTATACTATAATTTAATAAAAAGTTTATCTTCGTCTTTGTTTTTTGTAATTGCGTATTCTTTACCTTTTACCAAAGCTTGATCTAAGATTGCATCGGCAACTATATCTTCAACATATCTTTGAATAGCTCGCTTGATAGGTCTCGCACCATATGCTTGATCATATCCTTCTTTTACTAAAAAGTCTTTTGCTGGTTTTAGAAATTTAAACGAGTATCCTTCTATTGACATTCTTTCTGTAAAATTACCAAGTTCAATTTGTACAATTTTTAAAATGTCAGCAGATTGCAATTGATCGAATAAAATAATATCATCTAATCTATTTAAAAATTCAGGGCTAAATTTATTCTTTAACTCTTTCTTAATAATAGAATCCATTTTTTTGCTTTCTTCTGCAATAGTAGATTTACTTGAGAACCCAATACCTGATCCAAAATCTGATATCTTTCTTGCACCTACATTCGATGTCATTATAATAATGGTGTTTGTAAAATCTACAACTCTACCACTAGAATCTGTCAATCTACCTTCATCTAAAACTTGAAGCAATGTATTAAAAACATCTGGATGGGCTTTTTCGATTTCATCGAATAAAACTACGGAATATGGTTTACGTCTTACTGCTTCTGTTAATTGACCACCATCTTCATGACCAACATATCCAGGAGGAGAACCTATTAAACGAGATACGTTAAACTTTTCTTGATATTCGCTCATGTCAATTCTAATCATTGCATCAATATCTCCGAACATATACTCGGCTAACGCTTTGACTGTTTCAGTTTTACCAACACCAGTTGGACCTAAAAACATAAAAGAACCACTTGGTTTTTTGTGACTTGCTACACCAGTTCTAGATCTTTTAATTACATTACATAATGCGTCTACTGCTTTGTCTTGGCCGATAATCATATTCTTAATTTCTGAAGACATTGCCTTAATCATCTTAAGGTCATCAGTTCCTAATTTATTAACAGGGATTCCTGTTTGTGTTGAAATAGTTTCAGCTATATCTGAAATATTAATTTGTCTTTTTGATTTCTTAAGAGACTCTTCCCAATTTTTAGTCTCGCTCAGTATTCTAGCTTCTATAGAAATTTGATCATCTCTAAGTCTTGCTGCAACTTCATAATCTTGTTTTTCAACTGCAGCTTTCTTTTCTGATTTTATTTCTTCAGCTTGCTTCTCAAGTGTTTTGATTCTTGAAGGAACTTTAACTTCTAATAAGTGTGTTCTTGCGCCTGCTTCATCTAATAAATCAATAGCTTTATCAGGTAATTCACGTTGTTTAATATAACGATCACTCATTCTAACACATGCATCAATCGCTTCATCTGTATATTCTACGGAGTGATATTCTTCGTAGTTATGTTTGATGCGCATTAATATATTAATAGTATCATCTACTGATGGTGCATCTACAAATACTTCTTGGAATCTACGAGTAAGTGCTCCATCATCTTCAACATTTTCTCTATATTCATCTAACGTTGTTGCACCAATACATTGAACTTGCCCTCTAGCTAAAGCGGGTTTAAGAATGTTTGATGCATCTAACGCACCGCTCACTCCACCTGCACCAACAATAGTGTGTAATTCATCAATGAATACAATAATGTTATTATTATTTTTGAGTTCTTCGACAATGTTCTTCATTCTCTCTTCAAACTCTCCACGATATTTAGTTCCAGCAACAATAGTTGTCATGTTAATAGAGATAAGTCTTTTGTTTATCAAAACTCTTGCAACTTTCTTATCAACAATGCGTTGAGCAATAGCTTCAACAATTGCAGTTTTACCAACACCTGGGTCACCTAATATAATAGGATTATTTTTCTTTCTACGAGCTAATATTTGGCAAATTCTATAAATCTCTTTATCTCTACCAATAATTGGGTCTAATTTACCCTCAGATGCCGCCAAAGTTAAATCTTCCCCAAATTCATCTAAGAATGGAGTAGTTTTTTTCTTTGAACTTCCTTTTCTATTTTTCTCGTTTTCGTATCCGTCTGCTAATGACATATGTTGTATATTTGTTTTACTATTCTTATATGTATTTATTGTAATTAGTTTACGATATTATCTGCAGCATAAACTCCAGGTAAAAGATCGGGCTTACATCTGGCTTTGAATCCCATCGACTCAACATATCCAACCGCAGCTTTAACTAATTTATTTGATTTTTTCTGTGGGTCCGTATTATAATCTAAATCTATAGTAGAAACTTCTACACCATGTTCTCTTAAGTAAAGAGCTACTTCACATGATTTTTCAGTTTCTTTCCATAACCTAGTCCACATGTCTTTTATAATTGGAACCTCTTCTTTTTTATATATCACATGGCAACCTGATGATGCAACATGAAAAACTAGTGTAGTTGCATATACTGTTTTAATAGCCTTACTTTGACTATCACACCCTAAATATATTTCTATATCAAGTCCTTTATTGTTTTCGATAAATTCTTTAACGTAAGGTGCAAGTTCAAATGTAGGTGGTCCCGTTAATTTTTTGAACTTCATAAAATGTTAGTCTCTGTGGTGATAACCTGCCCAACCAGTAGCGATATACTTGATTTCGTTGGGTGCTGGAAGCCCATGGTGAGGATGTGTCCAGCCTGCTGGCCAAATAATTGTAAGTCCTTTTTTAGGTTTTACTTTTATTCCTTGTAATACAAATTCTGTTTCTCCACCTTCTTCAATGTCATTAAGATATGTTGTGAATGCTAGTTTTCTTTGAATCTTACCCTTTCTTGGGCCACCACATTCAATATGTGTAGGATTATATGCTTCACCTGGCTCATATTTCTGTATATTAAATGGTGGAAAGAAACTCCAATCAGTTGTCATAATATTAGACCATTCATATTCTTTTATATATGCCATAAATGCTTCCTTAACCAATCCCATATAATCTTCCAAAATATCTGGATCTAAATTATTATTTGATAACCTATGATAACCTCTTAATTCGTCATAATTCGTGAGCTTAGGAAGATCATCAAAATTATCGATTATCTTATCGCAGATTTTTTCATCCATTTGATATGCCATAATAAAAGATGGCGAAGTGTGTTTAATTGTTGGTAATATCATTTATTTGATTTTAAAAAATTATTTGCTCGTTCTAGATCTGATGGTGTGTCAATACCAAATGATTTGTATGTTGTATATCCTGCAACCATTTCGATTCCATTGTCCATCCATGTCAATTGCTCTAGTGATTTATTTATCGCGTTTTCTGTGGGGTATAATATTGCAATTTTATCTAATACACTAGAAGAATATCCATAAATTCCTATATGCTTAAACCATGATTTTCCATTTACATTGTTTCTTGTAAACTCTATCACTGAACCTGAATTGTGGTTTGACATAATCTTAACTGTGTTTTTATCGTTTGCTTCGTTTTCTATTAGATCTGATTTTAATGTGGCTACAGTATTTGTAGGATTTGATTTTATCAAACTAATAACATGATCAATATCTTTAGGATTTATAAATGGCTCATCACCTTGTACGTTTACTACTATATCACTACCTAGTGTTTGATGAACTTCAATAACTCTGTCAGTTCCAGTATCACAATTAGTAGTCATCATAACTTCAGCTCCAAATGATTTAGCGCAATCAAATATTCTTTGATCATCTGTTGCAATCCACACCTCATCGGCGTTTGATCTTGATACTTTTTCCCAAACATGTTGAATCATAGGTTTTTCACCTATCAATTCTAATGGTTTTCCTGGAAATCTAGTCGAGTTCCATCTTGCTGGGATTATTACGAGTGATTTCATTTATATTCTTTTATAACCATATTGTATTTCTTAAAATATAAAGTCCATATCCAAAAACTAAATTAGAGTGAATGATGACCACGTTCCATTGTTTTGCAATCCATACTTGTGGAATTGATAATATTCCACCTAAAATATATGTGTATGCTCCAATATCGTCATACTTTAATAAATATGGAGAAACTATAATAAGCGTGGTGCCGGCGTATGCTAATCTATTAGCAAGTCTTTCTAGTGGAGATAGTTTTTTATCTACCGTAAATATTTTTAATAATTTATTTAATTTAGGATATTGTTGTTTCATTGCTCTTTGCTTTTCTGACCTAAGTATCCACTGTGATGTCTTTTAGAATATTCTTTTTTGGTGAAGCCAATTTTTTTCATAAGCTCAACCACGATCATATCGCCGATTACAGTCATTAGTGTTGTTGAAATTGTAGGCGTTAATCCAAGTGGGCAAATTTCTTCAGAATCCCCAGTGTGTAATACAACATCTGAATTTTCTGCAAGTGGACTATTTGTTTTCCCCGTGATAGAAATAACTTTAACATCAGGGTGTAAAATTCTAGATAACATTATTAATTCTAATATTTCTCTAGTTTTTCCAGAGTTTGACAATAATATTAAGACATCATCTTTACATAAAACACCTAAATCACCATGTTGTGCTTCACTTGGGTGTAAATAGACAGATGGAGTTCCAGTAGAACTAAGTGTTGTCGAGATATTCAATGCGATCTGACCAGCTTTACCCATCCCTGATAATACTACTTTCCCATTTTTTTCAGATGAATGGACATGATTCTTAATTATATCCACTGCATCCTCAAACGAGTCATTTACTGGAATATTTTGTATTGCTTCAACCTCTAACTTAAGAAGTTCTTTTATACTATTTTTCATGGGCGATTTGATTTTAAGTATTTAATTAAGTAACTTGCTGTTTTGTAATTTGTTGCCAATGGTATATTATGTACGTCACATAATCTCATTAACATAGAAATATCAACGTCGTGTGGGTGTTTGTCTAACGGATCTCTCATAAAAATAACTAGGTCTATTTTGCCTTCAACTGCCATCGCGGCAATTTGCGCATCACCACCTAATGGTCCACTCTGTACAGTTTCTAAATTCTTAATACCAGCATGTTTACAGTGTTTGCCAGTAGTTCCTGTTGTGATAATCGTTACATCTTCTCTATTAAAAAATGGTAGACGTTTTGAAACGAAAGCTACCATATCTGCTTTTTTATTGTCGTGTGCTATTAATGCTATATTCATAATTATTTATTTCCTCCATTGGGTTTGTATCCGCTTAACAATAAGTCCCAATATTTAATTAATACTTGTTTTACTTTTTTCATATTTAAATTACATCAATGGACCTGCACTACCTGTTTTTATTGCAGCTTTCATTCGCTGTTCTTCTAACCATAATAAATGATTCCATATTTTTTTAATTGTTTTCATATATTTAATTTGATAAAGGTGCTTTAATGCTTGGATGATATTTATAATTTATAACTTCATAATCAAATTCTCCGTCTAATATATTTACATTCTTAAATGAAACTATAGGCAAGTTATAAATCTCTCTAGAGATCTGTTCCGTTGCTTGATCCACGTGGTTAGAATATAAATGTACATCACCTAAGTTTCCAATCAATTGATCTGGAATCATATCGACTTCTTCTGCGATCAAACAAAGTAATGCCGCATAACTCGCGATATTAAATGGAAGACCTAAGAATGTATCTACTGATCTTTGATTCCACATTAGTGAGATTGATCTTTTAGGTGTTATGGTATAATAATCATCTTCGAAATTAGGAATTTGATTAGGATTATGTTCCAGTCCAGTTTCATAATTATTTCTAAACCATATATCATATCTTTCCTTGTATGATAATTCACGGGTGTAACACTGAAATCCATAATGACAAGGCGGTAAAGTCATATTTGGTAAATCTCCAACATTCCATGCACTAACCATAAGTCTACGAGAATCAGGATTTGTTTTTAGTTCTTCGATGAGGTTTGCGATTTGATCTACAAAAACAGGCTCTACTTTTTTATCATAACCAAACCAACCTCTCCATTGTTTACCATAGATAGGACCTAATTCTCCCCATCTTTCTGCAAACTCATCATCTGTTTTGATTCGCTGAATAAACTCTTCCATCGTTTCTTGGTGATCGTGTGGTACTGAATGTTTTAAGAAGTTTTTATATGCATCACCATTCCAGATGTTACAACCATTATCAACCAAATATTTTATATTAGTATCTCCTTTTAAGAACCACTTCAATTCAGTCATCATCGTCTCAACTGCCATTCTCTTGGTAGTCAATAAAGGAAATCCATCCTTCATACTGTGTCTAATCTGTCTTCCAAAAATAGAATAGGTTCCAGTTCCTGTACGATCTGATTTTTTTATTGAATTATGTAAGAGCGAACCCAATAGTCCACGATATTGTTCTTCTATATTACTCATTGGTTTCTATACTAATCAATACCTTTTTTAGTATTGCACAGTGATCATATAATTCCTCTTTTTCAAATGCGATGAGGGCTGATCTAATATCGCTTGGTGTTCCCAATCTTGCCCAGTCTTCGAATTCCTCGGGAGTAGACAAATACTCAATTAATTTTCTAGGATTAACTAGTTCACTATATCTCTGTTCTAACGCACGCATGTGCTCTTCATTAAACTTGTCCATTTGTATCTTATTTGAACGTTAATAATTATTCTTGATTTCTGAGGCCTCCGATATTAGACACGCTTTGTGAGGTGCAACGCCAACATAAAACTTTATCAGTTTTTGGATCAACGCTAACTACTTCATCACAACCGCCTAAAGGGGCAAACTCGCCCCATTTTGATGTTTCTGGGTCATGATTCATGCACTTTAATAATTTATTGCCAGGTCTGTCTTGTTTATTCATTTCTTAATCGTCTTTTATAATCCTTATATAATCCACTCGTTGATTTGTTTCATCGCTCATAGTAATTAAAGGTCCCTGGGAAAATTCTATTTTGGGAAAATTTCAGCGACTAAAGGAAAACCCCCACACTCTATATACTCTTAATACCGCTAAGGTCCCAACCGCAGACCCGGTCTGGACCCGGGCTCATCTCCCCCGGGGGCGCGCGATTCTATTATAGACTGCAGATACCAGAGTTCGCGCGTGAGATAGTGTTCCACACTAAGTCTCTGGACTCTGATCACTCTGTCGACTCTGAGTTACTCTAAGACTCAAATTAATACCATTCACGTGATCCGTGGCCAGACTTGGCCCTCTGAGTAATTAGATTTAATTTGTTAGTGTCGACTCTGAGGGCTCTAAACGTCTACATGCGCGTGCGAGTGATAGTGTGCGCGAAACGGGCCCTTTGAGCTCTGTCCCCGGGGGACCCAATTATTTGGGAACCGACGACATTAAAAATGGTCGCGATTCTTTGGGGCCTCTCTCCACATCTGAATACTTTTTGGTTATGTGTGTATCTGATTGATAATGAGTGGGTTACTCTGAGTGGTCAAAGGCCTAAACTGAAGTGTCCCCGGGCTGAGATAGTGTGTTCACAAAAGCGACACAAAAATTAAGCTATAGCTAATATACTTACTTAAGGTATACCTATATAATTCGGCGCTTCATCCGGGCGTGCGTACCCTAAATCGTTTTAACTTCTGGTGGAACATTAAGCTCTGGGGTACTCTGAGCACTCTGAGCTCGGACTCATTGAAGCCATGGATTGGTGGAGGCTCCAGTGTCATATTGGTCTCTGTGAGTCATTTTGGTTCCCATGTCCCTCTGGTCCCTGTATAGGTTTATTAGTATTTGGTTGCCTGTGCTTCTCTGCGCGCGCCTGTAAGCTCTGCGGCTTCTGTGGATTGGCTCATCTGTGTACTCTGTTTGGTGTCTATGGTGTAATATGATGAATATGTGTTGGTTGCGTACTCAGCTCATTGGTACGTTGGTGCTCTTGGTGTGCGCCGGCGAGTCCATGTTATTGGTACTTATGCAGAGCTCGCTGGTAGTGATCCGCCGGAAGTAGCTCCCTGTAAGCTCCTGGGAAGCTATTTTAGCTCCTGGAGCTCGCCTGCAAGCTTCTGGGGGCTTACTCTGGAGAAGCTTCTGGGGGAGCTTACTGGGGGACTTCTCTGGGAAGCTTCCTGGGAACGCTCTGGGACTATTATATGCTCTGGGGTGACTTGGTGCTCTGGAGTATTCTGGGGACCCTATCTTACTTCTGACTTAAAGACATGTTTTATATGCTTCTGGTCCCCTTTTGTTTCAAGTCTCTGGTATAAGTTTAGTAAGTGAGGGGCCTTTGCGCGAAAATAAATTGAAAATAAACGCTCAAATATTTTTTTATGTCGATTATTTGTGGTATATTAGTAGTATACTAATCGAGGTTAATACCTCACTAAAACAATTTTAAATGAGTAAAATTAAATCTTTCAACCGCCCAGCCCTTAAGGCTCTTCGTGTATCTCTTGACTCTGCCTTGGCAAAAGTAGCTGCTGAGCATGGTATCTCTTTATCTGCAGGTAACATTTCGTTTACCTCTGAGACTGCTACTATTAAACTTAATGCAGGTGTCATCGGTTCTGGTGGTATAGCTGTTACTAAAGAAGCTCAAGCTTTTGATCGGTATAAGAGTCTGGTAGGTCTTGGTGCGCTTAATGTAGGTGATACTATTGATCTTCAGGGTGATGAGTATACTATTAGTGGTTATAAGCCGCGATCTAAGCGATCTCCTGTGCTAGTGACTAAGGTGTCTAATGGCTCTTCTTATAAAGTGTCAGTGGATATGGTTAAGCGTTTTAACGCGCTGACTGCCTAATTGACAAAGTGTCATTGTTCGCAAACCTGTTCGCAACGTAGTGTTAATAACTTTGTTCGCAACTAACTCGTAAGTATGGCAGCCCAGATTTTGGGTTGTCATTCTTTTCGTGTATATTAGTAGTATAAGTTGAAGGCAGAGACCTTCCTTAGGGGCGTAGCTTTTTTTTCGGAGCTGGAAGAGTAGACTCCGCCCTGTGTGTTACCCACCCCGCGTTTAGTGTATTGTTCGTAACTTTTTTTAAAATAAACGCTGAAAAGCTTTTTATTGTCGTTTATTTGTGGTATATTAGTAGTATACTAATCGAGGTTATTACCTCACTAATTAAAAGAAACATGATTAAAGAATTTAAAAACAAATCGATCCAGATGACCTACGGTCTTCAATCTGAACTTATGACCACTGATATACTTTCTGAGTATGAATCAGGTGAATTTAGAATGGTTGTTAAAACCAAATTAGGTATGACTGTCTGTGATGCCAGAGACTTTGATAATCCAAGAATAATGGCCAATCCAGAATGTGCCATTAGTGGTTATAAGAGAGGTGCCCTACAGACTGTTCAGTTTAAACCTGAAGGTTCAAACTTTTGGTTGACTATCTTCTCAAGAACTGGTAAGAAAGTTAAGCTGATCGATGAATCTATCTTGGCTAACTTAACTGTTGGTACTATTAACGGTATGTTTGATAATACTAACCTTATGGATATGTCTCAATATAAATTGGTTGGTGCATCCTCTTGGGCTTCTAAAGCCTTTACTCAAAATTCACCTAAGGAAGCAATTGCTGCCTAATTATTAATCTTAAAAAATAAAATTATGCCTTATATTACAAAAGAACAAGTTAAAGCCAAAAGGAAAGCTCTTAAAGAAGCTCTTCCTGAGTACAAATTATCTATTACTACTGAACACTATAGTGGTATTAAAGTAGCGATCATGCGAGGTCCGAGTATGCTCCATGGCTCTACTTATGAGCAACTGAATCCTTATATAGATTATAGAGAAGAGAGATGGGATAGAGATCTTGAAGATCATGTTTCTTATCCTGAGATTGCTGATCTGATGGAGGTTATTATGCCTATATTGAATGATGGTATTGGTGAAGGCTTCGAAGACTCTGATTATGGTCATGTACCTGATTATTATACTTGGGTCCATATTGGTAAATGGGACAAACCTTATGTTTGTACTAAAATTGCAGGTGTAGACTTTAGTGAATCCCTTGATCAATTAGATAATTTAACTATATTTGCGTAATTGTTCGTAACTTTTACGCCCACAATTTTTTATTGTCAACTATTTGTGGTATATTAGTAGTATACTAATGGAGGTTACTCCTCCTCTTAAAAACGATAATTATGAGCATCAACAAAATTTTAGTCCATACACAGTATTATGAGAATTACGCACACTATGAAGGTGGTGAACACTGGAAACCTAAAGGTGGTCATAGCTTTATGATTGAGATGGATGCGGATCTTCTTTTGTATACTGATCCTGCTGAGGTTTTTGGTAAAATGGTAGAGTCTCATAGTAATGATGTTGCACGTTACAAATACATCGAGTATGAGATAGTATGGCAAGAGCCTATGGTCCTTGGAACGCAAGCTGACTATATCAAAATTAATTCGGAATTAAATCCAGAATTAGCGTAATTTGCGTGAAACTTTTTTAAATTTAAATATATAATAATAAACACAGAACTTCTATGTCAATAACAACACTTTCCTCAACAGCAATTCAAAACCGTAAAGCCGAAACGCTTAACTCACAGTCTATTCGTAAGACTATTGCGGTTCGTGAAATCAATCTAATTGATGACACCACTATTGAATATAATGGTAAACGCCTTGAAATTACTAAAGATGCTTTTAAGTCTCTTATGAAATTGATTGGTATGTCTGCCACTTTTGCTAAAAAATTCGAATCTCTATTTAATGCAGAGACCAAAGCTAAATTTGTCAATCAGATGAAAAATGCTATGGCAGCTCAATTGAATGAGATTACTATTATCCTATCACCTACTACTAAGAAAGTGGTTGGATTTAGTAAACAAGCAACAGACCTCATCTCTCATGAAAGGTTTATCGGTCTTGCTGATCAGGTAATTGATCAACATGGCTTTGAAGTTACCAATTGGGGTATAGATGCCAACACTGGATCTGTTACTATGAATGTATTTAATCCTAAGGCTCAATTTGATCTTGGTGGTCTTGGTCTCTCTGATGAGGTCTTTACTGCAGGTCTTACTATGAAGAACTCACCATTTGGTGGTATTCAAGTTATGCCTTATGTAAATCGTATGTGGTGTACTAATGGTCTTACTACTGGTTTGGCTCAAGAAACTTATTCTCTTAAGAACCTCAACCCTGAGTCTATGGAGAACTTTCACCAACATATGAGTCAATTGCGTAAGAATGGATTTGTACCTACTGATTTTGCTAATACAGTTAAGTTGGCTGCAGAAACTCCAGCTTCTCTATGGGAAATGGAACGAGCACACAACATTGTTAAGCGTGCAGCAGGTGATGCAGCTGACTCTTGGATCCCATTGAATGACAATCGTGCAGCATACACTAAGATGAATATGAATCCTACGGATTTCTCTTCAGCTCAGAAAAAGAATGCACGTACTGACCAATCAATTTGGTCACTTGTAAATGGTGTAACACACTGCGCTACCCACGCTCCTGAAAACTTAGTCTTCAATATGACAGATAGAGAATCTACAGAGATGATGGTCCAAGCCGGTAACATTTTAGGTAAGCAGTTTGATCTTGGTAATCAAATGGCTTCACCCTTTGCAGAAAATGCACACTTAGATGCTAACGCTCAAGTAGGTGCACTATTAAACTAATTGGAAACTAGGAACCAAGATCACGGACAATCGAAACCGTATCAGGAGCCGTTGAGGTTCCTAGCCAATTGCTTATGAAAAAGCTAATTTACAGGGAGTATGATCAGAGCATCAAGTTAACTGCAGTATACCACTGAGTCAGACTCAAGATCTAAGTCCCTTCCCAGCCAGTCTCTCTTAGAGGCTGGCTTTTTTATGTCCAACGGCTGCCTTTGGTGAAAATAAATTGAAAATAAACGCTAAATAATTTTTTATTGTCAATTATTTGTGGTATATTAGTAGTATACTAATGGAGGTTACTCCTCCTCTTAAATTAAAATTATGAAAGTTATATTAGATCTTAAATTCTTTATTCCTGCTATCTTAGCCTTCGTAGTGGCTTATATGACCATTACATCAACTATCGATTCCTATATCCATTTTGCGGGTGAGGCCAATGCTGCAGGTTTCTTTTTCATGAGCTTGTTCTTAGGTGTTATCTGTAGCGTGTGTTCATTTGAAAAAGTAAAGAAATAATTGTTCGTAACTTTGTCAGCCCAGATTTTGGGTTGTCAATTATTTCACGTATATTAGTAGTATAATTAAAAGTCAAAAGTCAAAATATGTCAAAAACACAATTTACATTTAAAAAGCAAAAGGGTGGAGCATTCGAGCTCTATGCACCTTCAACTAAAGAAACTATAATTGCCCGTGCTGATCACCCTAAATACGGTTGGTTAACCGGTCAAGAAGCTGGTCGAGTTATCAATGTCTATACAGATGGTAAGATGACCTCATCTAAGGATTATACCGGTCTATACAAATCAGTGCCCTCTAAAAAGTCGGCTAAACTTAAGATCAATCTAACTAAGTTGGATAATCTTAAATTCTCTGATGATCTGTTCGTCCCTCTAAAGACTGATACTGCAATTGACACATTCCTAAGTAATGATGGTGGCTACATGCCTGGTTCTAATATCATGGCAGCAGGTGCACCAGGTGTTGGTAAAACTACTGTTCTTCTAGAGACACTATACTCAGTTCAAAAATCTGATCCTACTAAAAAGGTTCTCTTTATCTCGGCTGAAATGAATCAGCTAGATATGGCGCGTTACCTAAAACGTTTTCCACACTGGGGTCAGCTACCAATTCTCTTCTTGAGTGACTATGTAGATGAGAATCCTCAAGCAGTAATCGAGCAGACCCTAGCACAAGGTTGGGACTTAGTCTTGACTGACTCCTACACTGAGGTCAATGACACTATTAAAGAGGCTTGTAACATGACTAGAGGTAAGACCGAAAAGTGGTTCCTAGACATGATGATCGCCAACAACCAAGGTAAAAACAAACGTAAAGTTTACACTACCTTTATCACTATCCTGCAGTTATCTAAGGGTGGTACATTCGTCGGCTCTAACAAACTGAAACACATGACCACTGCCATGCTAGAACTACAATGGAAAGGATCTGAGAACTCAGCTGAAAGGTATATGGAATTCTCTAAGAACCGTCTAGGAGGAGTAGGCAACAAGTTATTCTTTGACTTTACTAACGGAGTCCAATTTGATACCACTAGGTATAAGAGAGATCTCTTGAACCAGGAGCTGATAGCTGAAGAAAAAGAAAAGTTAAAGCATGAAGAGGATGCGTTTGACCGCCTATTTGCAGCAGTTCCTAATGAAAGTGAGCTCGACCCGGCGGATGAAGCGTAACTGGGCAGCCCAAACAGTATAACGAGTAACCCTGCCCGGCGGGTATCTGAAGTCCGGGTCTTTTAATTATACATGGGAGACTTAGTATACCTCCACCCAACACCGGACCTGACTAGTCTGGTGTTCTGGGATGCTGTTAGGGGTATTCGGAGCTCTGGCGTGTGTGTATATTCGCGCCCACGTTTAACTCATCTCTGGGAGCTCCTCATACTTAGTGAACGATCAATTTGCCTCTATATATCTGATCCCCTGGGGACTGACTAGAGCTTAGATTAGCTTTAGGTGATGGGTTTGATAAAATTTACCACTTTCTACCACTTTTTACCACTTTCTACCACCCTTGAGGGTCGGATGCCCTTGGAGCGCTGCTGTGGTGGTTTACCACCGGTGTCTAGATCTGTTCCTTGCCCTTATAGAGACAAAGAGGTATATTATTGTAGGGATGGTTAGGTATACTGGTTCCATGGTATAGGTTTGATTGGTTTGGTTTCTAGTCTTTGTATAGATCGATTACTATTAATTGATTAATCATGAAGCGTGCGAGTTTCAATTTGATCTGCTTGACGAAATGCTTCCAGTTCCCATGGTCTTTTGGCATATGGTGTTTGGAATCCATATTTCTGATCATGCCATTGCCAGTAGGTTGCGTGCATTTGCAGCTCCTGATTGGTCAACTGTTTTACATGTACCAATTCATGATGGATCACCTTCCACCAGTCTGTTATATGGAAACGATTTAGATGAATTATAAACCGGTTCTTGTCTATCTGATATGTAAATCCTTTTAGATTTGGGTGTGAGTATCCAAAATGAAATAAGATCTTAACCTGTTCTCTTGGAATTGGTCTTTGAATACTGTCCTGTATATATTGAATATGTGTTTGGTGGAGCGTGAAAATTGGAGGTGTAAGAGGTGGTTTTGGCTGACTAAACCAGATGCCAATGATGACTACTATTACTCTAATTAGGTGCTCCATATTTTATATATAGAAGTGATTTTATTTAGGCTTTCTCTTGTTCTTTTTCCAGAACTCGGAGCGCCAATCCCACCAGACCCCATCATCCATTCGTTTTAGGATTCTATTCATAATTAGATAGCCTAAAACCATGATTGACATCATCTTAATAAGTAACATGTTATTGGATATTGTAATCTTCTGGTGTTGTGGGTTTTGTCCATCTTCTAAGATCTCCGACCCAATCTTCTAATCTGTATGGATGTTCCCAATGTGGAGGTTGAGGTATTCTAATTCTTGGTACTCTTAATCTATCACCTTCTCTGGCTTCTATCCACTTTGTTTTCTTTTTTAGTTTTTGAACCACTTTTAGTAGTGTTGTTTTATCCTCTGAATATAATGCCCATTCTAAATTAACTGGTAGTAATTCGTGGCGAGCGCATGCTAATGCAATGGCTTCTACTCTTGTAAATATTCTTGCTTGAGTTCCTGGTTCTACGACTGTAATTGCTTCTTCATTCTTGATTTGTCTTTCCCATATACCTAAAACTGTTGCGTATGGTCCATCAGTTATTTGTCCTGGTCCATATGCATTAAAGAAATAAAATATGTGAGTTTTCAGATCATTCCAAGTTTGGTGTTTTTTGATTAGTTCTACATTTTGTTTCTTAAGCCAACTGTATGGTGAGAGATTATGATCTTTTTGTCCTAAATGAGATGAAGATGCCGAGTATATTAATACCGCCTTATTTTTAATAGCTAATCTTATTATCTGACTTGTACCTTCCATACATGATGACTGTACTTTGTCGAAATCTTCATAAGATTGATACACTCGAGAATACTCTCCAAAATGGTAGATAACATCAAATTTAAATCTTGATAATATACGCAGAGCATGTTGAGTTTGTCCCTCTACATATTGTACTCCTTCTACATGATTTGATTTTTGACCTGTAGAATAATCGTCTAATGAAACGATCTTTGCATGTGGTGTATTATTTAAAATACTTCTAATTAAATGTGTTCCTACAAACCCTGCACCTCCAGTTACTAATGTATACATACTATGACAACCACTCGTAATATTCCCTCCATCCTTGTTTAATCAAGGTGAATTTGTTTGGATTTTTTATGTAGGTTAGATCAAATATTTTTTCATCACTACCCATAAATCCGCCTTCTAAACATGAGGCTACTGTTTTTTCAATCTCACTTATATACCAATCTATTGTTTTAGATGGGCACACAAATGCAGTACCTTGTATGTTTCTAACTTGTGAAAAACTATGCCACTGAGGATCAGTAACTTCAAAAGGTACGTTATGACTAAACTTAATTATTTTATCTTCTAATCTTTTAATATTTGGCCAATTATCATTGACATCTACATTTTCTCTTATACCACCTGCATCTAACCATAATAAATGTGTAGCATCTGGACATAAATTCAAAGCTTCCTTCAAAAAGAATACTTTATTGAACATTATGATATTGTATAATGGATAATTCATTTCAGGTACATGATCAAAGTGTCTTTTCTCTTTAAATGATTCACTGTTCATTAATTCTGTTAATGGGTCATTCCATTTTTTATATGCTTCTAAATCTTCTGTTTCATTTATAACATATTTAGTTATTTTATTATCAGGATCTACAGAAGATCTCATTTCTCTAACTCTATCTTCAAATTCAGGTTGTGTAAAAATTACCATCTCACATTTTAACTTTAATGTATTTGCCATCCAAGCTAAATATGTATGATATGACATTGAATAATCTTTCCATTCGGAACGACCAATGTCATATAGTGCTGTAATTATTAGTGGTTTTTTCATATCCAATCAAACATTTGTGTGTTTGTCTCGTTTTTAATTCTAGTTTTTAATTCAGATGCTTCTTGAACATATTTATCGGAATGTTGACCGTGCCACTCTACCCACATCTTTTTAATATTATTATTCCATCCTTCATCTAACATTTTAGTGATTATTGCATATTCTGCCCACTCAATATCCATTTTAATATAAACCTCAACGTTTTCGAATTGTTTTAAAAATTCTATAAAGTTTATACATTCTACTAACATCTTAGAATGATAATCAATGTATTTTTTATCGCCAACAGGAGTAATATATGCACCTTGACTTAATCCATTATCACCAAACATTAAGAATTCGAAAGTACCTGTTTCGGTCCACACTCCTTTTTTGTGTAAAGTTACATCTAATCCTAGTGTATCCCAACACACGTTGTCTAAATTAGTATTAGGTTCAAATGCATGTACTTTCCATGAAGAATCAATATTTAATTCTTCTTTAAAATGTCTTAAACCTTCGCAATTATGAGTTCCTAAATCTAAAAACACTTTTTTTATATCCATGACCAATCTACTTTAATTTTTTTGTGTAGTATATGTATCTTATTTACATCAAAGTGATCTGACTTACTCTGATTATTAAAAATTGTATCTAATTTAAATCCATCCCTGTTCAATATAGTAGGTACAAATCCTTCTGAGTATCCATGTTGCTTGTTTATTAATAAATTAGACAAGTGTTTTAAGCTTTTATTTGAAAATCTAACTATTGGAAAGAATGATCCAAATAATTCATCGCTTTTATCAATATTATCACCATCACCTGGAAATCTACTAAACCACGCAGTACTACTATGTGTATTTTTATCAATTTCAGGTATATTTGGTTGATTTTTCACATCCTTATTCTTAAAAAGATAATAAGAAATAAAATCCGCATCATTATTTTCAAATGCTTTAAAGAATTCTGACCAATTATCACAAATTACGTCATCATCCATAAACCAATACCACTCTTCATTTGGATTTAGTATAAAATAATATGCCATTCTAAGATGTGCATAAAACCAAATGATATTTCTATTTCCTTGTGAGTTCCAAAAGTGTTTTTTACTAACATCACCTTTAAAATTAAAAACATCTCTTACTTTTTGCTCATCATACTCAATTCCAACAGGATATCTGTCAGATAAGAATTCAAAATCAAAATCTACTGTCTTCCAATAAGAATCATATGATTTAAAAGTGTTAGCACATGTACAAACTATCTTTTTAGACATATTTTTCTATTATTTTAACATCCCATTCAGGAATTCTATTATATTGATGTGCTATTTTATATAATTTATCATTAGAATCTACTAAATGATTACCTTTAAGAACAGGTAATCCATATCTACTATTGATTAAATCACCTAAACCCCAATTTATATGTTGAAATGTTGGACCAGACAATGAACAATGTATTACCCACCCATCATTTGGTTTAAAAATCTTACAATTATCTATTTGGTTTTTATAAATTAGAATATTAAATGCTGCTTGATCTCTAATATCATGTCCATGTAATGCTCCATCAACTAATTTTTGTTGCATTCTTAGTGTTTTTACTAGAGAATCTTTTTTACCTCCCATTACTCCACTACAAACAACTTCAAATGGTTTAATAAATTCATGATATTCCGGAAATGCTTTATTCATAACATCCATATTCCATGGCTCTTCTCTATGGAATATACCTTCAGATGCTGCAAAAAAATCATAAGATTCAAAATCCATTAATTCAAATGGATCACCTTGAAAACAAACATCAAAAACATCAGTAACCATAAAAACATCATAATCACTATTTTCTATCCAATTCGCTGTATGATTTAGTCTACTATCGTTAATTGTTAAGTTTTGATCAGTTTTTACCTCAAAATACTTAATATTATTAGTTTCTAATGACATTTTGTCATCTTCAGACATATCTGCTGCTATAAGAACTGCATCTCCGTTAGTTTGTTCTTCGAAACTATGAGCCCAAACTTTTATTTTATCAATATTTTTAGCAACATTGTTACTAACTCCAGTAAGTGCCTTTCTCATTATATGACTCTTTCTATTTTTTCACACCAACCTTTAGTTGTACTATATGGCCAAAATATCCATTTGTATGGTTTTTCACCTTGATAATCTACAACAACATTAATCCACTCATTATCAGAATTAAGTTTACTTTTAATTTCATTAGCATTTAAATCATTTCTATATACAGATGTTCCATCTTCTTTTTCACATATAACTGCAACGAATTCATAATCGTTTTCTGTTAGCTTAGACTTTGGTATATCTATGAATGTTTTAAATTTTGATAGAAAACTATTGTCATAATCTAACGGTATTGGATTAGGTGACAATAAATTATCTAATGTGTGTTGTTGTACTCTTCTGTCTTTTAATCTAATTCCAGAATGTTTTTCCCAATCTGCAATAGTTCTAACTCTTCCTAAACCATATTTACCAAATGTTTCATCTTCTGAATCAAAAGATTCTCCGTCAATACCTAATAGTTTACGAGTTTTTTCGTGAGTTCTATGATTTCTTTTGTGCCATTCTGGGTCATCGTCCCATTGTTTAGTTCTACCTTTACGAGTATATTCATGCCAAGCAATTATTTTATGTGGGTGAAATAAGTCATATCCGTGTGTAAATGCTCTAATAGCAATAGTTATCTCTTCACCATGAAAGTAGAATTCAGGATCATGTTGAACCTCAACTGCAAACTTACCTAAAGTAAATGCAAAATGAGCAGAGTAAAATCTAGAGGATACTGGTCCTTTTAGATTTTTCCAATTAGGTATACTCGCAGGCAAAAAGAATATTACACCCTCTGGTGTAAATCTATCAAAGTTCATTAACCACGGTTGATTTTGTCTGCCTTCAGGATCGTTATCGGGTTGATATGAGGAAATATAACTTGTAAGTAAAGGTTTTTCATAACCTTTAGCTTGTAAGCCTTTCAGCATAGTAATTAATTCTGTATCCCAGTTTTTAATAAATCGATGATGAGAATCTAATTGAAAGGTATATGTTTCTCCTTTATATAATTGTTGTATACTATTTCTAGCCCAACATGCTCCAGTAGAGTCTTTGTAATTTACATCTAAAATTCTAAATCTATCATCATCTTTATATAGATCCATTGTATCCCATTCATCTTCTGGTGAATGTTGCCAACATATACCAAATCTAAGTCGATCTGGGTGTTCAGCGTTTTCTATACAATCTTTTAGAGTATTTAATAATTCAGGATCTCTATAGCTAGCTATCTGAATAAAAATGGTTTCTTCCATGTAATTATAACGTTAATTAGTAGTTATATTATATATCAACGTTTTGTTTACATGTAAAGATACGAATTAGTTATTCTATACCTTCTAGTTTTCTATTGTGTGTAATAATCTCATTGGCAATATATGTATCATTCTCTTCAACATCTATCTTATAAGTGTTAAAAGTTCCAGACATATCTTCAATTGAACTGATAATATGTTCTGTGCCATTATCATTTATAAAGATATCACCCTCTTTAATGTTTATTGCTTGAGTAACCATCCATAAATTATCTCTTTTAATAATATGTAAATGTGCTACGGTCGATGTTAATAATCCCTGATTAAAGTTTAAAACTCTATTGACTGTATTCAATTCTATACCTACAATAGTTGTAGTTGTACTTGAAACTAGTGGATCGGTTTCTTCCCATGTTAATAATTCAAGCACGTTATCGGTGTTTGGCATATTACCTATATTATTAGAAGCTAAAGTATCACCTACTTTTAATGTTTCTATTTGTGTAGATGTTCCATTAGGTAATTTAATTTGTGTACCTTCTAATAAACACTCACCGCTATCATCACATGCGTCTCTCGAAACATTACCTATCCATGTAGGAGCAAAACCACTTGACACTCTAATAATAGTCCACGGTGCTCCACTTTGGTAAGAAGAACCTGTAAGTTCATATTTACCTCCTATTATTTTTTGAGTATTACTTTTAGCTTTGACATTCGGTTGCTCTGAATTACACGAACTCAATTCATATATCCACACCTCTGTTGGTGTTGCAGTTGGAACCGGTGTTGCAGTCGGTGTTGGTGTTGGCAAAACAATCTTCGTTACTGTTGGTGTTGCAGTCGGATACGGTGTTGCAGTTGGCGGAACTGCTGTTGGAACTGGTGTTGCAGTTGGAACCGGTGTTGCAGTCGGTGTTGGTGTTGGAACTGGTGTTGCAGTTGGAACCGGTGTTGCAGTTGGGTTAGGAGCTTCATAAACACATATAGTCTCACTAGTACATGAACTACCGGAAGCTAATCTTTCAAAACCACTAATACTAGTAACTGTTCCATTATTATCAAAATCATATATGTTTACCACTTCTTGTGAACATACAGAAACAACATAACCTTCTTTTCCATTACGCCATACATTTGCAGTACTTAACATTTGATTAAGGCGTGTATTTATATATGTTCCAGATCCTATTGATTTATATCTTAATCCATATCTATTTGAATCTACATTCGTGGCGAACCAAGAGTGTTGACAATTACCCGTTGGAATATCTGTTGGAGATGGTGTTGCAGTTGGACTTAAAGAAGTATCATTAATATATAACCAATCCGTAGATGCAACTATAGTACCTGTGTAACTACCTGTTCTAAGATGTAATTTAAATCTTTCTTGACCTTCGGTTAAATTATCTTGCGTTACTGTAAATCCAAATTGCCTTTTACCACTTTGTGGCGTAGATACCCCGGTATTTTCTTGTATTGTAACTTGTCCTTGATTTGCAGCGGATGTATCACTAGACATGTTAGCAGTACTTCCAGAATCAACAGTCCAATATAAATTAGTACCATAAGTAACATATTTTGTCAATGCATTAAATGTAAAACTTCCACCTTCATTAGCACTAGAAGTTGGTGATTCCAATGCATATTCTGGTGGATAATAATAAATATTTGTTACTGTTGAACCATCAAAATAAAACGCAAAAGTAGAGCCATATTCATGATACCACCCTACAGGAGCATCATCACATGTTGGTATATAACTTTCATCACATAATGATTCTATTCCCGTAATTAATCCAGAATTTACCCAATTCCCAGAAGCATCAAACGTAACTGTGTCATATCTACCAGCGGGTGTTGTTCCAATTGCTAAGTCATAATAAAAATTACCTCCTCCTGATGAATATGCACCTGTTGGATTTCTAGTACTTTGTACCATAACTTGAACGTCTAGTGAATCAACTATCCCAATAAGCGTATTATTAAAATATGCATTATCGATTAAATTATTTGTATCATCATCTCCACCTGGTACATTATCAGTAATTAATATGATTATTTTAATTGCGTCAGATCTAAATCCTCCGGCAATTCCATTATTAACTATTTCGTTTACTGCTAACCCACCCGGTTCTGGACCTGCAGAACCAGCGCCCAAAGGAAAGTTAGAAGTATCTATCACATTTAACTTTGATTGAAAATCAGCTGTTTGACCTACGCCAAAAAATGGTGACATACATGTAATAAATTGAGTATCGTTAGTTCCACTAGTTATCTTTACTTTTTGTGAAGCAGGTAAATTTTGATATATTGTGTTATTATAATTTGATGGTGCTGCCAGATTATTAGTACCATATTCATCAAATAATGTAAGACTTACTCTATAATTTCCATTTGATACAGTATTAATTGTATTTAGTATATTAGTAATACCTGCTTTTACACCACTTATAGAACCACTCATTGAAGCGGTATAATCTACTAAAAATGCAACATCAAATCCAGCCGAACATGTAGTTGGTACTGTTAATTGATCCCCAACACCAGGTGTTCCATTAATATGATATGGATTTACCGCGTTTGATGTAGGTGTGGCATTTAAACCATTATACGACGATGCGCTATAAACTAAGTTAATTAGATTCGAAGGTGGAATACATTCTTCTCCATGTGTAAATACCGATATTGCCATGTTTTACTTATTTAATCTTTTTATTAAGTCATCCATATTAAAATAGAAAGAATACCCAGCTCCTTGATAGCCATGATCTTGTTCTACTGTAAAACCTGCTCTGAATTTTTTAAGTGCACTATTAATAGTATCTTCAATATCTTTGCCTATTAAAATAGGATCGTCAATTGCTAATTCTTTATCATTATCTTTACCAGTAGCAGCCAATGCTAAAAGACCACCCTTACCGAATTGGTATGATAGTCTATAGTTGATAGCTTTCATACTAGAAACCACTTGGAAATTCTTCTCTTCTAAAAACTCTTCAAATAATTTAGCCATGTTAATTATATATTATATTTTTATTACACTTCCTGGTTACATTCACTGCTGCTATTTAAGAATTCTAACGTTGCAGTAAATCCTGATCCTGTATATGAGTCTCTATTAGCTGAAATATACAAATATTTAGAGTCTGTGTCTATTTCTGTATTTATAGTAGCAGCACTAAATTTAGTATTAGCATTATGTGTCCATTGTGTAATGTTAGTAACACCACCACTACTGTCTACGCCATGTAAAGTAAATGTTACGGCATCAGAGTTATTAGTAACACCATATGATGATTCTATGTATCTCAACGCAAATCCTTCATATTTAAATGTCCATGGCACCATTACAAATGCTTTTTGTAATCCTATATTCGTAATTGTCACATCTCTTGGAACTGGATTAAGAGCTATATGTTCAAAACACGTTCCTGTTCCACGTGGTCCAGTAATACTTCTACCTGAAGTTCCACTTGTACCATTAACTCCTGAAGTTCCATTAACTCCTGAAGTTCCATCATTTCCTGAAGTTCCATCATTTCCTGAAGTCCCATCTTTACCAGATGTACCGTCTGTATAATCTTCATCTTTTATTGGAGTTGTACCTGAAGTACCATCGGTTCCTGAAGTTCCATCGGTTCCTGAAGTTCCATCGGTTCCTGAAGTTCCATCTGTTCCACTTGATCCATTAGTTCCTGAAGTTCCATCTTTACCAGATGTACCGTCTGTATAATCTTCATCTTTTATTGGTGTTACACCTGAAGTTCCATCTGTTCCACTCGTTCCATCTGTTCCTGAAGTACCATCTTTACCAGATGTACCATCAAAATAATCTTCATCTTTTATTGGTGTTACACCTGAAGTTCCATCTGTACCTGAAGTACCATCAGTTCCTGAAGTACCATCTGTACCTGAAGTACCATCATTTCCTGAAGTCCCATCTTTACCAGATGTACCATCAAAATAATCTTCATCTTTTATTGGTGTTGCACCTGAAGTTCCATCTGTACCACTTGTACCATTAGTTCCAGAAGTTCCATCAGTTCCTGAGCTTCCGTTAGTTCCACTTGTACCATCAGTTCCTGAAGTCCCATCTGTACCTGAAGTACCATCAGTTCCTGAAGTTCCATCTGTACCTGAAGTTCCATCTTTACCAGATGTACCATTTAAGCCAGAAGTTCCATCTGTGCCTGAAGTTCCATCAGTTCCTGAAGTTCCATCTGTACCTGAAGTTCCATCAGTTCCTGAAGTACCATCTTTACCTGAAGTTCCAGAAGTTCCATTTACACCAGAAGTACCATCTACATAATCTTCACCTTTTATTGGCGTTATACCTGAAGTTCCGTCTGTTCCTGAAGTACCATCTTTACCAGATGTACCATCAAAATAATCTTCGTCTTTTATTGGAGTTGTACCTGAAGTACCATCTACACCTGAAGTTCCACTTACACCAGAACTACCATCAGTTCCTGAAGTACCATCAGTACCTGAACTTCCGTTAGTTCCACTCGTTCCATCTGTTCCTGAAGTTCCATCTTTACCAGATGTACCATTTTCACCATCTACATAATCTTCACCTTTTATTGGCGTTATACCTGAAGTTCCGTTTGTACCAGAAGTTCCGTTTGTACCAGAAGTTCCATCAGTTCCTGAAGTACCATCTGTTCCAGAGATTCCGTTAGTTCCACTTGATCCATCAGCTCCTGAAGTTCCATCTTTACCAGATGTACCGTCAAAATAATCTTCATCTTTTATTGGTGTTGCGCCTGAAGTTCCATCTGTTCCAGACGTTCCATCTTTACCAGATGTACCGTTTTCACCATCTACATAATCTTCACCTTTTATTGGTGTTACACCTGAAGTACCGTCTGTTCCTGAAGTACCGTCTGTTCCTGAAGTTCCACTTACACCAGAAGTTCCACTTACACCAGAAGTTCCAGATATACCAGAAGTTCCTGGATTACCAGTTACTCCTGAAGATCCACTTGATCCATCAGCTCCTGAAGTTCCATCTTTACCAGATGTACCATTTTCACCATCTACATAATCTTCACCTTTTATTGGTGTTACACCTGAAGTTCCAGATATACCTGAAGTTCCATTAATTCCAGATGTACCGTTAATTCCAGATGTACCATTAACTCCATCAATACCTGATGTGCCGTCAATACCAGAGGTTCCATTAATTCCAGATGTACCATTAACTCCATCAATACCTGAAGTTCCATCTTTACCAGATGTACCATTTTCACCATCTACATAATCTTCACCTTTTATTGGTGTTACACCTGAAGTTCCATTAACTCCATCAATACCTGAAGTCCCATCATTTCCCGAAGTCCCATCTCTACCAGATGTACCGTTTTCACCATCTACACCTGAAGTTCCATCAACGCCTGATGTTCCACTAATACCTGATGTTCCATTAACTCCATCAACTCCCGAAGTCCCATCTTTACCAGATGTACCATTTTCACCATCTACATAATCTTCACCTTTTATTGGTGTTGTACCTGAAGTTCCATCAGCTCCCGAAGTTCCATCATTTCCTGAAGTCCCATCATTTCCATCAACACCAGACGTTCCATCATTTCCTGAAGTTCCATCATTTCCATCAACTCCCGAAGTCCCATCTTTACCAGAAGTTCCTGATGCACCTTGTATTGATCCACCATTAATCCACTCTGTTCCATTCCACATCCAGAAACTATCATCTAATTGTACAATATATGCATCTCCTTGTTCATTTCCTTCTTGTGGTAACTGTTCTTGAACTTCAACCTCTCCTTTAAAATTAACACCTGGGCCTACTCCACCTTGTGGACCATCAACTCCCGAAGTCCCATCTCTACCAGATGTACCGTTTTCACCATCTACACCTGAAGTTCCATCAACACCTGATGTTCCAGCAAGTCCATCAACACCAGACGTTCCATCTTTACCAGATGTACCGTTTTCACCATCTACATAATCTTCACCTTTTATTGGTGTTGTACCTGAAGTACCATTAATTCCTGAAGTTCCATTATCTCCATCAACACCAGATGTTCCATCAACACCAGATGTTCCATTATCTCCATCAACACCAGAAGTTCCATCATCTCCAGCAACATTCGGTATAGTAACACCATCGCCGTTCGTGTAAACAATTGTCATGTTACCATCTTCGTCTATTTGAATAGAAGAAATTCCTCTACCATCAGCACCATCAGCACCTACATCTCCATCGTCACCTTTAATACCAGGTATACCTGTTAAATTAATGTTCCATATAGAATTAAATGAATCTACTGTACTTTGATAAACATTATTCCACGTCATTACACCAGTAGAGCTATCATATGAAGTTACTTGTACTATATCGAAATTACTAGGACCAGCATCTAAAGATACTATAATGTATTCACCACCAATATATGATAGACCTGTATCTACTGTTACTGAACCTAAATCAGCGCCAGAATTTCTGTCATCACCGAGAGAGTGTGGACCATCAAATGAAGTTTTAAATTCTATTGATTCTCCATCTGTTCCAGAAGTTCCGTCAACTCCTGAAGTTCCAGCTTGGCCATCTACACCTGAAGTTCCGTCAATTCCGGATGTTCCGTCAATTCCGGATGTTCCGTCAATTCCGGATGTTCCACTAACTCCATTAATACCAGAAGTTCCGTCAATACCGGATGTTCCATTAATACCGGATGTTCCATTAACGCCGTCATTACCGTCTTCTCCATTATTACCATCTTTTCCTGATGTTCCATCAACTCCTGATGTTCCGTCAACACCGTCATTTCCTGAAGTTCCAGCGAGTCCATTAATACCTGAAGTACCATTACTACCTGATGTTCCATCAACACCGGATGTTCCAGCGTCGCCTTGATCACCTGATGTTCCATCAACTCCTGATGTTCCATCTGCACCTTGTGCTCCATCTGCACCTTGTGCTCCATCAACACCTGATGTTCCGTCTTCTCCAGATAATGATACTTCTACCCAACATCCATTAGGATCATTAGATATTCCTATATCTGTAGCTGTTTTTTGTTCGGCAGTAAAACCGTTTGCTGGAGTTGCACCCGCAGCACAGTAAGTTCCTGCAGGATCAATTCTTAATGCTCTTTCCCATTCTGGTAAAGCTATCCATTCAGCTTCTCCTAAATCACCACCGTTTCCAAAGAAACCAACAGGAATTAAATTAAATATTTTTTTATCTTCTACAACATGAACCATCATACCAACTCTTCTTCTACCTGATGACCAAATGTCATCTGATAAAGTAAAACCTGTATATGTTGAAACGCCATTTTCAAAAAGAGGTATTCCATTTCTTTCTCCAATTGTTATCATTTCTTGATAACCACCTTTTTGTGCGATAGAATGTATTATTCCGTCCGATGGTGCAGATGCTGAAAGAAAGTTTAGTCTTTGTATTCCTTGTGGTAAAGCCATTATAAATTAAATTATTTTTCTTTTTTTATATATCTAAATTAAAATCATGGAAACAAAAAAAAGAGAGGCAAAAAGCCTCTCTTTTAATAAAATTAATTTATTTGATTACATTTCGCCTTATTCAGGGCTTGTAGTTAATGTTCCAGTATATGTTCTATCTCCTTCTAGTTGAGTATGTGGTATTTGTACTCTTATAGCACTTTGATTAACAAGATGTTGTTGAGCAACACCTTGTAATTCTAGACGTGCTTCTGATGTATCAGTAATAGCCTTTCCGTCTCTTCTAACAATCCATAAGAAATGGTTAGTAAAAGTTTCTTTACTTGCCGCAGGTGTTCTAAATAATGTTAGATCATCTTCTTCATTTCTACTACTACCTGTACCTGAAACTATTTTATAATTTGGATCCTGTGAAGCTTCTTCAAAGTTCCATGTAGTTGTGTATTTGGCCTCCGCATCTGGCGTTGCAGTTGGATCTGGTTGTGGAACTGGCGTTGCAGTTGGATCTGGTTGTGGAACTGGCGTTGCAGTTGGATCTGGTTGTGGAACTGGCGTTGCAGTTGGATCTGGTTGTGGTGTTGGCTCCGGAGAATCTCCTGGACAATCAGCCACTGCTACTACAGCACCTCCTCTAATTTTAACTTTTAATTTTGGAGTTCCATTATCTCCTACATCATACCATCTATCACTACCATCAAAAGGCACACTTGTTTCAATGTCTTGCCATAATTCATCACCTATATTTAATTGCATTGGATCTGATTTATCACTAGTGTATATTGGATGTTTTAGATCTTCACATGCTTCTTCTTTCTCAACATCACCTAAACCATCATTTACGTTTACTCCAAATGTATACACAGGTTCATCAGGTTGTGGCGTTGCAGTTGGATCTGGTATAGCTGTCGCTGTAGGATCTGGAATTGCAGTTGCAGTCGGATCTGGAACTGGCGTTGCAGTTGGATCTGGTTGTGGAACTGGCGTTGCAGTTGGATCTGGAGCCGGAGTTCCATCAGCACAACATACTGTTATTGTTCCTGTCATACTTGCATGTGCAGTACACACATATGTGTATGTTCCAAATGCATCTTGTGGTACTTTCCACACTAAATCCGCATTTTCAATAACTGGTAAACTACCGCTAACAATTCCTGCAGCGATATTACCGTTTTGACTAAAAATATTCAATGGATGTCCTCCAGTAGATCTTCTAAATGTATAAGTTTCACCTTTACATACATATAAATTAGGATTTCTATTGTTAACAACATTTTCATATTCTGAATCTTGACCTACTTTATAGAATTCTGCTCCTTCAGACCAGAAATCTAATAAATTTAGTGCTCCATCAACTCCTGAAGTTCCAGCTTGACCATCAACTCCTGAAGTTCCAGCTTGACCATCAACTCCTGAAGTTCCAGCTTGACCATCAACTCCTGGAGTTCCAGCTTGACCATCAACCCCTGAAGTTCCAGCTTGACCATCAACACCTGAAGTTCCATCTTGACCATCAGCTCCAATGCCTGTTTCTATCCAACATCCCATTGGATCAGCAGATATTCCTATATCGGCCGCTGTTTTTTGTACAGCAGTAAACCCGTTTGCTGGCGTTGCACCCTCAGAACAATATGTTCCTGCAGGATCAATTCTTAATGCTCTTTCCCATTCTGGCATATTAATCCAATCAGCTTCAAGTAAGTCTCCTTGGTTTCCAGCAAAACCAACAGGAATTAAATTAAAAAATTGTCGCGTCTTTGTTATAAAAACCATCATACCAACTCTTCTTCTACCTGATGACCAAAGGTCATCTGATAAAGTAAAACCTGTATATGCTGAATTTCCATTTTCAAAACATGTAATTGAAGGTAAATCATTTTCATGATATATTTCTTGATATCCTCCCTTCTGTGCGATGGAATGTATTATTCCATCAGTCGGCGCAGATGCTGAAAGAAAGTTTAGTCTTTGTATTCCTTGTGGTAATGCCATTTTTTATTATTTATTTTTATTTTATTTTATAATTATGCTACATAAACTACAGATAATGGACCATCACCCTGTGGTCCAGTTCCAGTCATTGGAACGGTGTTTAATTTATATAAAGTATAAGGAACTCCGTTTGGTCCAACAAATGCTAATGAAGCTGAACAGTTATCTGCTGGTGCTCCATCTAATTCCAATCTTTTCTCAACTGTTAAATCACCTATTCCCATTGTATCAGGAATTGCTAACCAATAGAAGTTGGATGCAACACTAATTGGTATTATGAAGCTAGTACCATTTGCTATCGCAGGTAAAGTATTTACCTGTTCATATGATCCAGGGTTAGCTAACATATCTGCGAATGATTCATCGTAATTAGCAGCTACATTATTATCAGCTTTATATAAAGTTCCTCCAATTAGATCTTGTGCGTAAGGATATCCTCCTGATCCTAAGTGGAAGTAATATGCATCAGCTTGTTCTGGTGCTGGCGTTGCAGTCGGAACTGGAGTTGCAGTCGGATCTGGTATAGCTGTCGCTGTAGGATCTGGAACTGGCGTTGCAGTCGGAACTGGAGTTGCAGTCGGATCTGGTATAGCTGTCGCTGTAGGATCTGGAACTGGCGTTGCAGTCGGATCTGGTATAGCTGTCGCTGTAGGATCTGGAACTGGTGTCGCTGTAGGTGGAACTGGCGTTGCAGTTGGTATTGCAGTCGGAACTGGCGTTGCAGTCGGATCTGGAATACATTCTGTCCATCGTTGTACACTAGTAGCTATACCTTCAGATCCTATAGTAACCCAATAGTAATTCGTTTCTTCTGATGTTGGAGATCCAGAATTCCACCAAAGGAATCCACTATTTGTAAAGTATTGTGTCCCTTGTTGATCTGCGTAAAATACGTTTCCAACTTCAGGCATAGTTAATGCTTCATCTTGATCAGTCCATAATACATATGGTCTCGCTTCGTCTCCTGCTTGGTGAGATACTCCTGAAATATATTGTGCATTACAGAAGAAATCGCGATGTTCTTCTTCGGTCTTATTAAGTAATCCATTTATGAATTCCTCAGGTTCACCTGCCATTAGATTCCATCCACTAACAACCTTTCTTTGTGGTTGTAATAATAATGGTGTTGGCGTTGCAGTTGGTTCAGCTGTTGGAACTGGCGTTGCAGTTGGTTCAGCTGTTGGAACTGGTGTCGCAGTTGGATCTGGTATAGCTGTTCCAATCGCTGTAGCTGTACATTCAATTGCTACACCTGCATTAGAATATGCATTACCATTTGAATCAGTTTCAGGAACAATTATTGTTGCTGTATATGTATTACTACCAAGTACGTATTGTGCCGGCACAAGACCTGTAGCATTACCACCACTTTCAAATACCACACCATCACCTACAACCCCATCACTTACGGATAGTTGAGCTGTTGCACAATCAAATGTTGGAGATGGTATAGCTGTCGGAACTGGTGTTGCAGTTGGATCTGGTATAGCTGTCGCTGTAGGATCTGGAACTGGCGTTGCAGTTGGATCTGGTATAGCTGTCGCTGTAGGATCTGGAACTGGCGTTGCAGTTGGTACTGCAGTCGGAACTGGCGTTGCAGTTGGTATTACAGTCGGAACTGGCGTTGCAGTTGGTACTGCAGTCGGAAATGGTGTCGCAGTTGGCGAAGGAATATTGGCGTTAACAGTTAAAACATTAGTAAAAGTTTCACAACCGTTTCCGTCGACTATTTTTATTTTATAATCACCTGCAACAACTCCACTGTTACCTGAATAATCTGTAGCGTTTCCAAAAGTAAATGAGTTTGATACAACTGAATTTACAGGATTTTGAAACGTCGGATATGCGTTTTGTGGTACAGGTAAATTATTCCCTGCGTTCAATAAAGTATACTGGTAAGGTCCGACTCCTCCAGATACTGTTACTGATACTGTTCCATTTGTAATGTTTGCCATTATTTATCTTTGTTTTATTTATTTATATATTCATTTGTTTAGTAATATCCTCCACCTGAACCAGAGCCTGAACCTGAACCAGAACCTGAACCAGAGCCTGAACCAGAGCCTGAACTGTCTGTTGGTGATGGTGTTGGAATTGGACCTGAACCTCCTGAACCGGAACCTGAACCTGAACCTCCACCTGAACCAGAACTAGAACCTGAGCCATTATTTGGTGGCGTAATTCCTGCACCTCCACCTGAACCTGAGCTTGTCGCAGTATTTGAATTTGTTGTTCCTGTACTATTTACACCAAATATATCACAACTATCAATACTAGGGCTAGTTTCTGATAAAGTAATTATAAATGCGCTACAGTCTCTTACTGTAGTATCTGTGATATTTGTACCACTTATATAAAATTCCGCACAATCATATATAGGAGTTATCCATATATACTGATCTTCACCATAACCTGCAGCTACATATCTGTCGTAATCAGTATCTGTAATTTTAATCTTGTGAAAAATTAATGATTTTCCTATCTCATCATCACTTAATGAAAGATCTTCGTTAAGTCCAAAGATTCTCCACCCTGCAACTGTTTGTTGATTATAAAGTAAATTATAATCCATCTCATCGTGTGTGAGTGCTCTACCTAATGTGTGTGGATGTAATGGAAACCATTTCCCATTAATTAAATTTCTATGAAGACCGTGTATAAAATTGTAATTTTCTATGTTGCCGCTATGCATGTTAACACTTTTCTTTTTTTTATATATTCAATTTTTTAATCTTCTCGAATTAAATATCGTAGTTTTGAGTTAGATAGTAATGTTTAGTTATTAATTCTGTGTAAAAATCATTAGAAACTATTGTTGTATAATCACAGGGGTTAACATAATTACCTTGTATTTGAATATATGCTTCACATTCATAGTTTTCTTTAAGAAATTCTAATCTTTTATTTCCTGTAAATACTTCTTGAATTTTTTTAACGCTCAGTTGATTTAATTCAGCTTTTTGACCAGATTCAAATATCTTACGCATATTATTTACAAATATAGCATATTTAGCTTCTTTTTGTGTTTTTAAATCTTTTTTTCTAACTTGAAAAGACAATAATCTTTGAATACTTTCTTGATTAGTTCCACAATCACATTCTGGATTAAAATGATAATACGCAAGATCTTCATCTATGTGTCTCTTAAGATCAGCTAACGTTTTATATCTTAAATTAGTTTTAGTACCATAAAAGGCATCTCTGTTAAATAATATGTCAGAAACTTTTCCGTCATTATCATTTACAAATCTAAGTGCTCTATATGCACTAACTAAAGAAATTCTATCAAATATCATTATTGGCTAGTTAAATTTGTTATCATATAAGCTATTACACCAACTGTTGTAGTAAATAGTGTCCAAAATACTTTTGTAAAAGTAGATTTCCATTTTACTAAATCTTTATGTTGATCAACTAATCTTTCATAATCTCTTTCGTCCCTTTCTTGTTGTTTTCTCCACTGTGTGTTTTTAGAAATTTCAACAATTGCGCCATCATATGGATTAAGTAGCCTTTTCTTAAGCTCTGATACATCCTCTTTCATGTCACTTTGGTTATCAATCACTTGTTTGATTGAAGCTTCCAGCTGAACATAATTAGGATCTTCCATTTTAGCCTTAAGACTTGAAAATGCTTCTAATAATTCTTTTACTAATTCACTGTTTGATTTATCGTTTGCCATATTAGAATGGTTTATTTTTATCTTTATTTTCTAGTTGCCCTTTAATCCAAAGTTTTCCTAGTGGATTTTTAACTGGTTTAGCAATTTGTTTAGCAATTTGTTTTTCTATCTGATCTAAAATATCACCTCCATATTCAGAATTATCTACAATTAACATGTTGCCTGCTCCAAATAATTTTTGAAATTTACCTAAGTTATCTTGAACCTCTTTCCACATCTTTTTAACCATCTTGTCTTCAAGTTGACGATCTCTCATTCTGTTTCTGTCTAATGCAATATCTAATGATGTATTTACAAATACCATATAACAATCATATCCCATATCACGATATAAAGCTCTATGTCCTTTTATTTTATCAAAGTTTTTACCAGTACCGTCAATTACTTGACCTAATTTTCCACCTAAATAATTATTTTGCATTCTTTTAGTAAGTCCTTTAGCCTTATCTCTGATTACCATTACTTTTTCCCATTCTTCTGGATCTTTGGCTAATTTAGCTAAATCAGCAGGACTATAACCTGCTTTTTTTAATCCGGCTTCAAATGCATTATCATTATTAACCAGTTTTAATCCAGTTGCATACGACACCGAACTTACTACTCCCTTTGGAAAATTAAAAAGTTCTGTAGCAACATATGATTTACCAGAACCTGGTCCACCTGCCATAAAGAATGCCTTAAGAATTCCTTGATCATGAATACCTTCATCAATAAATTGTTCAAATAATTTTATTATCTTCATAATAGTTAACTGTGATTTATAATCTATATATCATAAAAAAAAGAGGTACCTTTAAAAGTACCTCTTTTTAGATTAAATAATTTTACTAAAATATTATAGTTCCCAGATCATCACTGTACCCGCGTCATAATATTCACTGTAATATCCTCTTTTGTTTAGTTCGTTTTCCCACTTATTAAGTACACCAAATGTGTAATTTTTGTAATCTTCAGAATAATAATCGTAAATTCTTTTTCCTTTGTACATATCACCGTCTTCAGCAGAAGCCCATAATCCACCTTCTGTTCCATCAAATTCCTCTGAAGTACTTAAAAATCTCAAATGTTTAGATGCAAATTCTTTTATTTTTTCTAAACTTACTTTAGCTTCGTTTACTGATTCATCTATACCTTTGATTTTCTTTTTGACTATCATTGTAATACCACCTAAATCCTTCGCCCATTTTTCAGCATCTTTCTTATCTGCATATGCAGCAGTTGTTACTGGCTTTACACCTTTCTTTGGTGAATGTAATACAACATAAGCTTCATTTACTGATTCCATTGCAGCTTCAATGTCCCATTGAATTCTTTGTAATGGATCTTCGCCTCTATTACTTCTTTTAACAAAATCAATAAGTCCCGGCTCATGCTTTGCATTTTGTGCCATTTCGAAACCGTAACTTGAATCTTGTCCACCACCATCATTGTCATATGCTAAATCAGAAACCCACTTGTCATATTTTCTTTGGTTCCATTTTACTTTCTTAACCTTTTTTGCATGTGGTCCATCTCCTAAAGAAGAGACTGCTGCATCATAAGATCCGGGTGTAAACACACCTAAATAAGTTCCATCACCATATTTAATTTCTTTTCTAAATCTTCTTAGAGAATATTCACCACCTTCAATTTGTTTACGTTTTGTTACTTCTCCTTGTCTGTAACCTATTTCAATCTTTTTCTCTTCGGCAGTTTTAGGATCTATTTCAAAATGTAAAGATTTAACTAGGTCTGCAATACCACTGAATTTATCTTCGTTGATATTTACATAATCATTAAATGTAGGGAATAAATTATTAGATTCATACCAACCATGTTCGTAATCTTCATCATCATCATAATCTTCATCATAATCAGGTTCTTGATACCATGATTGATTTGGATCAGATTCAGATTCTTCGCTAAAGTCATGTCTTTTCCAATCAAATTTTGGATTTTCAACTAATGCAGGAAATAAAACTTTATTACCTTTTGCTTTAGTTTTTATTTTCTTACCTTTAGGATCAAAAGCTAAGGCAATACCTATATCTCTCATTTCTGCTTTACCCATTGCTCTAATAGCTTTAAGTACTGCTTTATCTTCTAAATCTTCTTCTGTAAAACCATTCATTTTGGCTAATAACTCATAATAATCCATATTACCAAATACACCATAACCATCATATTTCTTTTCATGCCACTGATTACCTTCGTTATCAAACATGTATACATCAATAGTGTTTTCTCTCTCAGAACCGATTTGTACATCAGTATCGTAAGTCATCCATGAGAATTGACCTTCATTAACTACTGATTCGTTTTCAGGTAATGCTCTTTTGTATTGTGATTGTAATTCTTTAAATTCCGCTTTAAGTTTAGAAGGAATTCTTTTCTTAATACCCCAGTTATCACCAAATATTAATGGAGCAACAGCTCCCATTCCAGCAGTTTTAACCTGCTTTTCGTATTTTCTAGCATAGACTGATCCATCGAACCAATCTAACGCAGCTTGTGCCATTTCCTTAGAAATTTTAACACCTTCTATTTCAGAAGTACTACCTTTAACTACCATTTTAAATAGTGTTTTAGCAGGAGCTTGTTTTGCCTCGTTTAATTCACTGATTGATTTAATTTTCATTTTTATCGTATGTTTTTATATGATCAATTATCTCGGTGTTTGTTAACTTTTGGTCCCAACGTATAAAGAATGCTGTTTCATATGGATGAGAACCTATCATTTCATATATTGAAGCAATATGAACTTTATCCAAGTCATCAGATTCTTTCTCGCTATTAGTTACATGAGAACGTAATCCTTTAAAATTATATATCTTATTAAATTTAAGATCACTCTCCTTATGATTTAACGACTTAGAACCATAGTATTCCAGATGATATCCTAACTCTTCTAGAGGAGTTATCATATTATCCTTATGATTCTTTATGGTTTTCTTGTTAGGTAGTCCAGCTTCACCATAAAAACATATGGCTATCTGTTTTGACCATTTAGATACAGTATCTGAGCATACACCTAGTACACCTTCAATTTTATCCGTGTCATATACTATTGTACCTTTAGCATAATCATTATTATTAGACCATGCAAATCCCTGAGAAGTCATAGCTATTGAATCTAATTTGTTATAAAAGAAATTTAATGGTTTGGCATTTTCTAATAAGAATGAAAATGTCGGGGCATTCATGCAATTTATCCATAGATAATCGGCATTTTTAATTATCCATTCCCATGAGACTTCATTTTTAGGACCGTCTTGTCCTAAAAAACATTTGTCATGAATATACCATAAATCTATTTTTACATTATATCCTTGATCTATTGTAGAATCTATATAATCTGGCGTATTTTCTAAAAGTGAATTAGGGCCAGTAATATTACCTCTGTTAGAGATTAATAACATGATGTTTATTATTTATACGTCTAGTTTGTTAGAAGTTTCAACCTTTTTACGAGATCGCCACCGAAATAAGATAGCCAATCCAAAGAATAATCCCGCCATAACATACATAACTAAATTGGCGTACCAAAGACTTCCAGTGATTGTCGTTAGCCAATATTGGATTACGTCGAACCCAAGAGGGTTGAAAAATAGAGCTATCATCATGCTCCAATTTGCTAGGCGGCTTGCTAAGTTTTTCGGTATGTCCACGACTATCTCCTTCCATTATTTTAAAATACGATTTACTATTATTAGTATTCAAATGGAGGTGTTCCATAATCTTTTTGTTGGATACCGTGCCATTTTCCTGCACTGAAAAAATACCACCATCCATATTTAGTGTCGTCTACTACTTTAAATTCTTTAGGTAATTTAATACTTTTCTTAGAAGCTCTAGCAATATACTTTAATACAGGAACTCCGTCATCCCATGTTTTAGTAGTTGATCTAGCATCAACTGATTTACCGTCTGAAAATGCATCATAAACTTTAGCATCATCAATTTCATCAGCTAATGCGTCTATTGCAGATTCATATACTTTAACATCGTTTAAGAAAGTTTCAAATAATTTTACTTCTACAAAAGGTTTTAATGATTTTTTAGATTCATGAATTTTATTATCTTCATTAGAATAAAAATCATATCCTTTACCTTCAACAAAACCATCTTTATCAAATTTAACATAACTTCCGCCCTTTATAGGATTCTTAAAATAAGCCGAACATCTAGTATTTAAATTAAGTAATTCTTTTTTAGCTTTGTTTACAGACATGTCTTCACAAAATATTCTACCACTGTGAAAACCACTAGCTACGCGTATACCTGAACGACTTTCATAGATAACCTGCCCTGTGAATTTATAATTCTTAGCTTCATTTTTTTCAAAAGCTGTTGCTTCTTCTTCAGATTCAAATACAGCTGCTATCCATTCTTCTGCTTTATCGAATCTGTGCCCTTTTTCTGGGTTAGATCCCCATACTGTGTATGATTTTTGTTTTGCCATAATATTTTCTTTATGATTTAATTAATGTACATGTTTAATTCATATCCAGCTGTTCCACTTCTACCATATATTTGAACATGTAAAGCTTTCTTTTGCTCTTTATCGTTTTTATATAAACTTAATGTATCTTTTTTAGTTGCGCCTTCTTTTGGTTTAAAGAATGCGTCAACATATGCATTACCATATTCTTCGTTATCAAGATGATAACCCTTTACTGCTGCGTATCTTTCAATTTCGTCTATTGTTGAAGAGTATGTTCTGTGATAAATTTGAAAATCACCTCTTGACTCACTTACATATTCTTCAAATAATTTTACCTTTTTCATTATTAGAAGTTTAATTTTTTAATTTTCTTTATAATAGTTTTAACATCATCATCTTTATCGCCATATACTGGAGATTGATTAGATTTATTCCAAACTGCCATATTAACTACTGTACCGTCTGAATTAATATTATAAGATCCGCCGTCAAATTCCATACCATCAACATCTAAATCAAATGAATCTTCTTGAATATCTGGATTAACTGTATATTCCTTTTTATCAACTTTAGAAAGTGCATCTGCAAATTTCTGTGCTACCTTTTTAGTTTCTTCTTTTGAAAGACCCGCTGGACTTTTTCTAGTTAAATGAGATATTTCACTAACATTAACAAACTCTTCAAATAGCTTTACGTGTTTCATTTTATTTATGTCTTTTTTGGTTTGCATTATTCCCAGTTATCAGTGTCATCTATTGCCATTGAAAATTCTTCAGCACTAGTAACAGGTTCACTATATGTGGAGTCAGAAATATCAGTTCCACAATAAGCATATTCGCCATCCCAGCTAAATGTGTATTCTTTTTTGTCGTTCCATGGGTTTTCACCAGTTACGTAAATAATACCACCATCCATTTCAGCTTCATAGCCGTAATCATCCTGAAGCTCCTCGAGGTGGTATTTTTTAATCCTTCTTTCGTTTACTGATTCATCAATTGCTTTTGGGTATTTAGTTTTCTTTGCTAAATCTAAAAGTTTTTTGATATCAGAAGGATTGTTTCTATTGAACTTATCAGCATTCTTTTTATCTTTGAATATTGCAGATACTTTTTTACCATTATCATCAATCATAATGATTATACCTTTTTTACCAAAGTGTCTTTCATCAGATACAGATATTCCTTCGTTTACGAACTGTTCGAATAATTTTACGTGTTTCATTTTATAGTTTAAATTTGGCATCCTTAAATGCTTTTTTAATTTGTTTAGTTACATCAGATTGAATACCTGGTCCTCTAAAACTTCCACCTATTTCATAAGCTCTTTCTTTTACAGATTCTGCGAATGATTTTGCTTCATGATAAACTTCCATTTCTAGAGCCTCTCTTCTTTCGTCTTCGTCAGCTGAAATAGTTCCATCAGCATTAGCTTCAGTGATATTTTGTTTTGTAGAAGATCCACATTTGCAATTGCCTCCACATTCACATTCGTTTATAAAATCTTCAAATAATTTAGTATGCTTCATGATAAAATATATTTTTTATAATCTATATATCCTATTTATTTAGCTCTAATTGTACTTTAGCCCAATAATGTTCTGTTCTTGGATTTTTGTAACCTCTTGGTCCACCATTCCAATTTCTTGCGATAGTTTCAAAGCCACCTTCTGGGTGGTGATAATTCTTCCAAATTATAAACATTTCAATAGATTTATTCCTACTAAATCTGTCTTTTAATTTAAATTTCTTTTTGATTTTTTGCTTTTTTAGAATTCTATTAACTTCTCTTACCATAATAGGTCTAAGTTGTAAAACTCCAATTGAAGGCTCATCTAAATGTGTATCGCCTATTGCAGAATCGTTACCCATAGATTCTACTTGAATTAATGCCATAATTAATTTATCAATTTTTGGCTCAATTACTATTTCTTCTATAGGTTTCGGTTCAATTGTTTCCACTGGTTCAATAAATTCTCTAGAATAATCCTCCCTATAACTAGGTGATATCATGAAAGGTAAAAAGATAATCAGTACTGTATTCCTTAGAGTATTACGCATAATATTTGCTTAAGATAAACTAAAACTTTGTATATTTAAACTATCATTAAATTCTTTCTCTTCTTGTTTTTCCCATTTACTTGTTTCGACTCTATCGTGAACTGAAATAGGAGCATCTGACGGGAATCTTGAATCTGATGTGTAAATAAAATTACCACCAGCCATAGAATGCCTTCCACTTTTAAATAATCCTGCAGGAACTGCGTAATTAGATTGCTTTCCAAATATTGTTCTTTCAACAAGTATCAACTCATCATCTGGAATTAAGTCAGTTTGTAAATTTGGTCCATGGTGAAGAATAATGCTATCTTCTCTAGAAGTTAAACCATTGTTTGTACAATCACCTAGTGAATTTCTTAGTACGAATGTTAAAATTGTGTCCATCTCTATTTGTTTTTAATTATACTACTAATATACCAAAAAAAAGCCAAATAAAAAAATATTTGGCTTATTATTTTCTAAAAAGTTACGAACAATTTAAAATACGAATTGAAAAGTCTTTAATAGATCTTTAGCTTTAATAGAATCTGCTTCTACGCCAAACTCATCATATAATTTTTGGTACATTTCATCCCATAAATCTTGATCTGCTAAATCATTTAATACATCTTTATTATCTTTAATAAATCTTTTTACATCACCTCTGATATCTTCATTAACTTCAGTGTCTACTGCAAATTTTTCAACTAATGAATCCAATGTTACTTTTTCAGTAACTACTGATTCTTCTAATTCGTCAATAAATTCTTGAACATCACCACCGTCATTTAATGAGTATGTAAATTCATCTTTAGCTTTATTAGAAATAATTACAGTATCGCCTTTGATTTCAGCCTTCATGTTTTTCATTCCTTGAAGTGCTTGTTGAATAAGTATTAAAGCATC